>Ga0179593_1451857_pt1 | contig 10737 bp, 11 predicted proteins | sample CZODoug2_1_08_16_FD_185931 | JGI IMG/M metagenome (GOLD analysis project Ga0179593, IMG submission 185931) | Vadose zone soil fungal communities from Angelo Coast Range Reserve, California, USA - CZODoug2_1_08_16fungal (PacBio error correction) | ecosystem: Environmental > Terrestrial > Soil >... | reverse complement strand
CCCTCCCCCCTCCCGGGTCCCTTTGAGTTCTACAAATTCCCCAGTAGACTGTCCCCCTTCCCCATTGCTTTAGCTTTTTTAATCTCGTCCCTTCTCCTCCTCTTTCAGGGTCCGAGGTTTCTTAATAGAAGTAAAACTGCCTCGAAGATAGAAAGGCTGATGTGTCGCCGGCCTCCCCCAGATGCTAAAGTTGCCTGCAACGGTGCTTTTTTTTCTCCTTTGAGTTCGCTCCTCCTCGCGTCGATACCTTGGTTAAGATTTTTTCTGGCATGTTGCTAAGAGATTCCAGCCGTAGAATATGAGGTACGACCGAGGAGTGCATTTACCTTTTTTCCCCGGTTCACCCTGTTTCTTTATCACCCCGTTTAGTATATCATCTCTCCTACGGTGAAATTAAGAAGAACCCCCCGATTGGTGAGCCCCCACCACCCTTGTTTTTTATTCCCATTTTGAAGAAACGGATTCCCCAAAGGACTTGGTTCTCCAGAGATTTTCTTAGGGGAGTCATTGGACGGTGCTCGCCAGTTTTACCATATAAGACTCTTAGTATTTGGCCCATTCCAAGCCATTTTTTTATCTCACGTATCCTGCCCTCTTCGATCTCACCGGCGACATCTTTGCGAGTGACTTACGAGTCCGGCCTCACCCGGCGAATTTCTTGCGTCCCCTTTTTCCTTCTCAGATGGGGTTTCCGACGATCGGTTTCCCCCCCATGTAGACCCCCCGCATTGCTTTCCTTCCCGGGGTCCCCTTTTTTTTTCAAGCGAGGCTTACGCGCACAGCCTCTATTGTTCTCTTCCTTATTCAACAACTTGCGCATAGTCACCCCGGCCACTGAGAGATTTCCGATGTGCCGCTTCCTCATATAAATATAGCAGACGACAGCTTTCTATCGGTGCCTGACCACCTATCTCCCACCACCTTTTAGGCTCGAAACCCTTTTTTTCTGAATCTTCAACTCCTGCACCAGCCCTCTCAATTGCTGCTCCTCAGCCGCCTCTTTACCTCGACGTCCTTCCTCCCCGTCGACCTAAAGACATGCCCCCAGCTCACTTATACGACTGCTGGTTCCCCCCTTTCCGGAGCTGACCTCTCAAGCTGGTTCCCTATTCACGCCTCTCCCACTGACTCCTTAGAGAGCAGGTTCCGATTCTTAATAGTAGGTCCCGTTCCCCCCTACTGTTCACGCCCCAGTCATCTCCAGGTCATTTTTTTTTTTCCCGATCAACTATAATTCCTCTCTAGAATTTATGCCAGCGTCCCCTTTCCGTCTCCCGCACCCCCCGTCTGCAGATATTCTTAACCCTCTCCCTTCACCCGCCTCCTCCCTCCATTCTAATTGTGTCCGGTCTGAAACCCTCACTTTTCCCCCCTTCTTTTTCTGCCTCTCCGTTTATACCTCCCTCTTCCAGACTTTGCCTTCCTTTCTCCCAATTGCTTTTCTTCGGGCACCTTGGTCATTTCACCCTCCCCGCCTCTAGAACCCGAGTATATATCCGCCTTGCGGCTCTCTGCGCTCTGATACGGCTACCAGTAGTGATTTTGCCCCCCACAGCGAACCCAAGCCCTTCTGCGGCCTCCTTGCGCTTTTTGTTCCTCTCGCTTGAGAAATAATACCGATCCGTCATCGTGCACGTCCTTTTATTTTCTTGTTCACACGTTCACGCTCAGATTCCCCACCCCCCTCCTGTCCGCCGTCCTCTCTAAGAAGTATATGAGCAACGTATACGCTTTCTGGCAGTTTCTTTTACGATGTCCTCCTCCTCCCCTCCTTCCGAAGCCGCCCCTCCCAACAACAAACCACCCCCCCCCCCCCCAAAGGCCCATACAGCTTTTTCCCCGCCCCTTGCCTCCATGATTATGGTTATTACTCCCAGCCTCCGTACTTTCTACTCCGCCCTTTGGATTTTTTCATAGGTACCCTCCTTATCCTTACGGTCTTCTGGTATGCACCCCTTCTTCCCCATGGAATTGCCATAAGATTTCCAATCTACGGGCCTCCGGTAGAAATCTCCCTAGAGTTTTTGCGTGTAGACATGAATCGTCCAGAGTTGCCCCCTTTCGGGCGCCCTCATCTCACCAGGTGCAAAATATCTATTTCACATAGAGAAGAACTTGGCCGCATCTCCCGAGTACGATCCCCCGCCTTGGTCTTCCTTAATTAGAAAGGATCCCCCCCGTTTCTCCCCCTCAGAACACTCGACTCCAATTGAATCTTCCTCGACTCTCTGCAAACTAGTCCACTCTCCCTCTCCGATAGTTTTCGTCGGCCCTCCGTATTCCAGTGATTGGAGCCCTTCTCACTTTTTTTTTTTTTCTTCCTATGCGAGGACGATTGACCCAAGCGCTCTCGTCTTTATGGGGCCGCCACGCAGTCCGAGGCTGGAATTCCTCTCCTTCTCTCCCCAGATCTTCCCTTGAACCTTCCACCGCCCCCTCTCATCCTCCTCTCTCGAACTACCGATCACAGTCGTGCGACTCTGCACTGGTCCTTTCAACAGACAGCCGCCGCTTTTCCTTAGCCAAGGGCGAAGGGCCGCCTCTGAGGCGCCCTTACTCTTTCCTCGGCCCCCCTTTGCACCCCGAGCTGATCCGCACCTCACCATCGAGAGACCGATTAGTACGGTCCGGAAGTTAAGGTCCCATCGGTTTCCGAACTACGCCTGCCGTATTTTCGCCCCCTTGTCCTTCCCTTCCCGACTTTCTTTCCCTCATCGAACCCGTCGAGAAGGAAGATTAGTGGGTCTTCGATCGTCACCTCCTTCCCCATAGTGCTGGACAGGAAGATGTCCGAGGCAGAGGGAACTAACTCTGTTTTTTCCCCCCACTCCCAGAAGTTTGTCCGGTTTTTCAAGGTGTGCTAGCCCCCTATCCCCGCATATGCCGAGAGGAAGAAGCCCTTAATGAAGTCTAGGCGACTTGGAGGATCACCTTTGACTTCCCTCTGTTCCCTCGACCTCTCCCCCACGACGAAATCAGATGTCCCTGAGCTAGCCCCCCTATATGGCCCCCTTCCTCCCTGCCCCTTGATCAAGATCCTCTCTCAAGAGACGATTACTCCGATTTTTACTCTTCCCTTCTCTATTTCTCCATTTTTTTTTTTTTGTTTAGAGAGATCAATTACGGAGGGATCCAGTCTTCCAGCGTGATCTGTTCCTCCTGGAATGTTTGAGTTGAATAGGAATTTTGCGCGGTATCATACGACAGCTCTCTCTGGCTTTTCTTCCTTGATGCTGGAGTTCGAGGAAGTACCCCGTTCCCCCCCTTCTGCCCCCCCTTGAGTAGCTTCTGAGGCGAGACGGCGCATTAGGCCAGCGTCTGTGTTCAACCAGTTTTTTCCCGTCGTTTGTGCCTGTCCCCCATCTGCCCCTTTCTAACGGATGCAGTTTATCCGAAATTGAGAGCTTTTTCTTTCCGGAGACAACCTGGCACGCTCTGTTCCTCGCATTGAGCTAAGGGAAAGTCCTCGCCGTGATCAGCGGGTATAAGCCCCGCTGAGCAAATTTCCCCTCCCCCCCTCAGACCCCCTTTTTTTTTAACCTGGCCTCGATATAGGATGAGTCGGATGTGTCGTCCGTCCTAGATCCTGCCGCCTAGATTGGTTTTTTTCAGATCCTTTTTAACACTTTTCGCCATCAGTCGGAACTCCCCCCTCCAATTGAGACACTTCCCTCTTAGCTGACGAGCGTGCCATGACCAGTTCGTGCTTCCACTCCGATTGATCGGCCTGATTTCTTAGGCTTAGACTTTCCTTTGCTCCCCTGTGAGCTAGTGGAATGAAACTCCTCTCCTTCGATTGAGGAAGTTTCCCTTCTCCCGATTTTTTCCTCTTCACTCCTGAGATCCTTGAGTCCAACCACAGTGATAGCCCCCTTCAGCATTCCTTGGGCTCGTAAGGATTTCAACGATAGAGAGATATGATGGCTCGCTTTTCCTACCTTTTTTTTCCCCTTACCCTCCTTTAGATTAATCGGTGGGCTTCTGTTTTCGCTTCCTTGCTTTCCGTTCGAGATCATCTGGCGACGGCACTTCTGTGTTTCCTGTTTTTGATCTCCGAAGCACTTCCTCGGAAACGCTTTAGGACTTCGGATGTACCCTGAGTTATTCGAGCACCTTCCCTTGGAATTCCGAAGTTCGAACTGCCCTCAGCTCGCTCTTCGGCGACGGAAATAAAATCTCTCTTCCACGTGATCTTTCCCCCTTCCGAAGGGAGTGCAGCTCAATGATGTTCTTAAGCCTTCCAGGAGGTTCGACCCTTCAAGGCCCCCCTTTTTTTTATGCCGAAAGTCCGTCCTTCTAAGCCTGGAATTAGAGTATCTCCTTATTGAGTTGGCCCAGACCCATTGACATAAAAGATGACCGCTTCTTTTTCCATGCCCCAACCCCCCAGAGCGTTCTCTGGCTTCTTTATAGGATTTTCTCGACCATAGACTTAAGAACTACCGGAGGTAGGTCTCCGTATCAGGTGTTCTCTTTCTGCTTCTGTTCGCCTGATCTTGGTCGATCTGATTTCGTTAGCCTTCTTTTCCCCCTGACTGGAAGTTTCCCCCTGATGATTTTACGTGTCAGCAGCTCGGTGAAGAACCCGATTAGAGTCCGGCCTGAAGATTTAATTTTGTCGTTTTTACTTTTGCGATACTCTAGATTAGATTCAGCCCCCGCCTCTTTCCGCCCCGGAATCTCTTCTCTGTCGACCCGTTCCTCATAGTAGATCCACCCTGGACGATTCTAGCAAAGTCTGCCTCCTTCTCCCTGGTTCTTACTGATTCCTTTCTTTTATCTTTTCGATTCCGGAGAGGAGTCCTTCAGCCGTTTTGATTTTTCGACTGACACCCATGTCCCCCCGTGGGGTAACTTTGCGGATTAGCGTTGCCGGTCTTCTGGTAGAAAGTCTTCTTTCCCCTGCTACTAGCCTCCCCCCCCTCTGCCCACGTCTAAGGGGATTCGAGTTGGAAGAGTTCTCTCTGCGTTCCTTAGTCCGTTGGTCCCCCGTGTCATTTTTTTTAGCCTTCACAGTATTACTGGGACGCCCCCCCCCCCGCTTGCTCCCTCCCTCAACAAGAGTTTTTTTTTTTTCTTTTTTTCTGGAAGGAGGCTGAACGAGGGTCCCCCGCCGGAGCTCGTCGGCGTTCCCGTTAACCGAACCTCTCGCTCAAGCTACCCCTTTGTGTTTCCCTCTCTTAATTTTGAGCCCCCAGATGCCTGCGAAGGGACTTGTGCTCAAATTTCGGCGCTGATAGACCGCTTCTTCTTCTTTTTCCCTACTGATATCTCTCTGACCCTTGCACTCCCAAAAGGTGTTGTCCCTCCTCAGAAATACTTGGTTTGTTTTTTCTGCTATCTTCCCGATCTCGAAAGTTTCTCTGGCGTTCTCGTCGGTAGATTCGCTCTTAACCCTTCCCCAATTAATTTCCATGGAAGATCGACGGTTTGTTTAAGATTGCCCTTCATCGTCCGTATCTTCGAGCGTCTTTCTCTACTCTCTATCGACTTTTTGCACCCCCTCTCCCCCTGATCAGGGTTCTCGACTAGGCCCGATCGCTCTTCACCAATCGCTTTCCGTCTCTTTTTCTTTACTTGGGCCCTCAGAAAGAATTTTTTGCATTGTTTTCCCTATCTGACCGTTCTTCCCCGTCATTGTGTTTGAAGTGGTCCTAACTGAAGGAAGACTCAGCTCACCTTGCCGACTCCTACGACGTGCTGTTATCGGAGGTCTGACCCTTTCGGTGCGAGTTCACCGGAGATCGCTTTCTTGCCCTCAATCTATCACTCCTTTCCATGTTTCAGTGGCTTAAGGGCTTGAGTGCCAATAGGGCGTCTGAAATCACCTTCGTCCGATATTATACTTTTTTCTGCGTTTTTTTTGTTATTTTTTCTATCCCTTGTTTTCCCGGCGATGCCGTATTCCCCTCCCTCCAGCCTTCAGCTGAATTTTATCCAGCTACTTCTCCCCCCTTTTCATCCTAGCAGGTCGGTTTCGTAGGAGAGGTTTTCCGTTCATTTTTCGCCTCGCCCTTTTTCAGTCTCCAGTCTGTTTCGCAATAGAAATAACTACTGCTTCTGTCGATGAGGGACGTAGCCCTCTCTGGGCACACAATCTCAACTCCCGACTTTATATACTAAGAATTTTCGAGACCTTTTTTAAAACCCTTTCCTCTTCATAGAAACCCACGCAGTCCTTTATTGTTGCCTCTAACTGCATGAAAACGTTTCGTTCCGCGCCCTTAACCCCCCTTTTTCTAATTTTGCTGCTATCAATTGCGCGGGAAGAACCCCCGCCGTTCTTTCTGATCCCCCCTTCAGTACTCTGTTATGACTTGATTTCTCTCATATTCCTGTGTATCTTGCTGCTGCTGCTCTTAGTCTTCCCCCGGTCCTCATGTTTGACTCGTTACACCCTTGCTAGAAGATAGCAGTTAATGAGAGTTTTCTTTCTTACCATCCCCTATTCCCCTCTGCAGTCGCAGTGTATCATAGAAGACCCCCGCAGCCGCTCCTGACGAAGTGTGACGGCTGAAGCTGTTGGTCTTAGCTGGGATACAGAGTCTTCATTTTCCCTTGCTGTCGTCGCCTAGCCTTTTTTTTAAAGGTCAGTCAGCTCACCCCCGTCCCGTCTCTTTATCTCGCGTCCCTGTTACTTTCGATGTTGGAAAGAAGAAACGGATTTTCTCCGCCACGTCCCCCAAGTCATTCTGGTCCCGAGATAGGAGTGACTTCCAGAACATCTGCTCCGTTGAGCCTCCTATCCTACAGATATCGACCCCTCACAGGTAGTAACCTAGGCATTCGTCGCTTTTCTTCTCCATTTTGAGCGTTCATCTTTTTTCTTTTCTTGCCCCCTACCCCTTTTTCCCCCCGGGAATCCCTTCTAATTTAGGATCATTTCTTCTGCTTTTTTTTATACGATAGGGCTCCTCTCTTCCTGGTCTGTCAGTGGTGACCCTTCTATGCCAGTTCGCGCTTCCCTTAATTGTCTACTCTGCTCCCGCATAACCACACTTCGCATAGTACTAGGATCCTAGGTGTCATAGGACCTTCCCCACCCCCCCCCAAGAGAGTCATTCCCCGTCTCTTAATTCACTCCTACAACAACTTTTTTCGGCCCTCCCCACCTTTTGTTTTTTCATTTCCCCCCTATCTGGTTTTTTCTGCTTTCAAGATTTCAAGCAGAGATTTTCTCCAGTCTACGGCCTCGTGGCCAAATCCGACAGCCCTAGCAGAAAGGACCTCCTCCGTTTCCAGGCCCTCTAGCCTGACTACCCTCTTCGTCATTTCCCCAGCACCTCTGTTTTTCTTCAGGGCTTTTGATTCCTCTGTCGTCATCTTCAGGTGAATGTCTGACCTTCAGACTCACTCCCCCCCCGTCCCGAGCGGTTTCCTTGCCCAATACCTGCCCAATATGATAGACGGATTTCCGATGTAGATGAGAGCCATGTCACCTGACTTCTTTGAACCTCCGAAATTGCCCCGAAGCCTCCCACAGGTGAATTCCCCCCATTGTTTTTTTTTTTTTTCAAAACCCAACTTAGCCAGGCACTCTCAGAAGAGCCTATCGACGTGGTCCATCTGCGTCATCGCTTACTGTTCCCTTTTTTTGCCACTTATTTTCGATCCCTTTTTGACTAGAGACTTAATAGGAGGACAAAGCGTCTATATTAGGGGCTGTCTCTATGCGATGGAGAAGGCCTCGACCTACTTTTCCTTTTTTTAACCTAGTTTTTACCCCACCAAGTGGAGGCCGATAGAGTCGTTACGCACCGCTGGCGCATCAATCCCTGGCAAGGGACCCCTTCCTTTTTTTTGGCCATTCTCCATGGCTTAAACCAAAGATCGAAGATTGCTTCTCTAACGAAACCGGTTCTTCTGCTCCGCTCTCCCTGTCTTCTTTCCCTTTCGTTCAGCCTTTTAGTCCTTAGGAAGATAATCCTAAGCCCGTCGGAATCCTCTTTATTATTTCCATCCTAGGTCGGTCTTTCCCCGTTTGATCCTTTTTCCTAATACCCGCCTGCTTGTACTAGGCTCGTCATTCCTTTCGCATCGCCTTTGCGGGCCTGCACAATCCGGCCAAGACTGTTGCTTGCCGCTCTCTTGTCTCCACTCTTCCTCAGAATTGCACCTCAGTTCGTTACTTTTCCTTCTCGATGTCTCCTTGCCCGAAATAGTGAATATCGATCCTTTCGGGCGGTTTCGGTAGCTGCCTTTGCGCAATGAGCCGCTCCGACCCTCGTTGGCGTTCGTCTTTACTTACCTAACAGCCTGTCTCCTACTCTATAGAAGTCTTCGAAAGCCTCCGTCTAATCCCGCCCGTCACAAAGACTAAGTCAAAACCGATAAACTCCTCGGACGCTCTGCATCCGTTCTTCATCGCCCCTTTTAGACCCAGATATATAGAATTGCCCCCCCTCCCCTTTTCTGAAACTTTTTCTTTATTGTGTGACTCATTAGGAGTAAGAGCATAGCCGAGGAGCTTAGATCTCTCTTACTAATTGCCGAATCTAAGTAGAGAGTTTTTACCTATCTCACTGAATCGCCCTGACTCTCCCGACCGTTCTCTGGTACCATAGAAGTCTCTCTCTGATTGATGCGTCGGTTAATCAGCGACGCCTTTCCGTGTTCATCCAGTTGAACGATCTCCATGCGCGTCCCTGCTCTTGCCTACGGACGGCACCATCTCGCTTCTCTATCGTTGACCTCCCTCTCACGCACTAGCCTCTTCTCAATGACATTTGGCGCGGCAGAAAATGGTGGTTTAGTTTTCCCCCCCTTAGGCTCCTTGATTTCGATCAAATTTCCTTCGATAGACATTAGCGACGACGGCTCTTTCTCCTAGAGAAAATCCCCACTAGTTTTGGATCTTTAATCGGAGCGTCAGCTTTTACAATTAAGTGGGGCAATGCCACCATCAGATTTGAGGCTCCCGGTCTTTTATTGTCTTCTTCTGAAGAATTCTTGTCCCGCAATGAAGCCACGAAGGATTAAGATCGGGATGACCGTCCCGACCGACCATTCAGACTCGGAACAGCCCGCCCGTATCTCAAGAAAGAGCCCAGAGCTTTCCTCACTCCGCACCCAGCCCCATGCCCATATGGCACGCAGCCCGACACATTCCAACGACCATGCTCCTCAGCCCCCCTAATCTATCAAGTCTAACACTGGCCCTTATCTCCTAATAACTTTTTGTTGTTGGTGCTGATCAGGATACCGTTGATCGATTAGGGCGATGCTGAGATTGTTGCTCATGCTTTCTTCATGCTGGTGGGGTTTCGCTTAATAATTAGGACAGCGATTTAGGATAGACCCGTCTCCTTGAGGAGTATCAGGAGTGAGGACCAAGTTAAACCCTTTCTAACCATTTTCCAGCCTCGCGCGGTTTGCTCTTTCGAAGATTGGGAGAGGGCCGATCGACAGGCTCTGAGAAATTGAAGCAGTCCTCCGTGGGCAGTGCCATAGTACCTCTGCCGACCACTCGTCTTTCTGACTCCCCCCCCTCGCTCCCCAGTTTTGCTTCTCCATCTCCCCTCAGTCCAGCTCTCTATTTCTGAGAGACGCAATGGCCTCCTTCTTAGTGGAGCAATATACACTGCCGCCTTGTGCATAAGCATTTATAAAGCCTTTCTCTGAACTATTCCTTAGTCCTATTTCCAACTCTCGCGGTCTGCTACTCTATAGCTTGGAAGGAAATTTCGACTGCCCCCCCGACAATTTTTCGTCAGGCGGAAAGTCGTAGCTACCCCCTCACGAGAGGGCATTGACATTAAAAGGTTCTAGCGCTATGCCTCGATTACCGAGCAGAGGCGGGAGTACGTGAGTTCCTTTTAGGGAGATAAGTAGATCGGCAGACTCGCCTTTTTCCTGATGCCGGAGCCAGGAGACGCGATCCCCCCTTCATAGACGCGGCGAGCTAGGTATCTGACCCCAAAAGTTGTCAAAGCCTCTCCGAGAAGGCAGCCTAGAGATTCCGAGGGCGACTTTTCTCTCCAGGAATTTCCAGCTCGAGGGATATTCGCTGTCGTTTAGCTCAGCTTCTTGTGCGAAGGCGATATATCTCCTCCGGGAACCGTTGTTCTATTCTACAGCGTTGATAAAACGTCTTGGCCTTGGACGTGCCGACCATGATAACCGCCAGTTTTCCTTCCCGCCAATCTCCGCGAGTCTCCAGAAGTTCTGGAATTCTAAGGTCCAAAGATTTCACTCTCTTGAGATTAGGTCGTTGCAGGAGCTTGAAGCCCCTTTACCTTTTTGCGTCCCCCCCTCCCCTTTCTGGTTCGGAAGTTGGCTGAAGCCATTCAAAGCCTGGAATACTCATAATTGTAACGACATACGATTCCAACATTTCGGATATTCTATTTAGTAATACTCCACCCAATGGTAAGAACGCAATGACCAGGCTTCCTCTCTGCACACTAGCCCTTGCTGACCAGATGAGCGGCGGAGGACATCTTCCGGCCCACCAGACTTTCGAGGGGCTAAGAGGGGCGCACCAGGTCTCTATTCCAGGATGCACAGATATGGGTTATATATCCTGCCGTGCCGCTCGCGAAACTATGCATTCCGGGTTATGAGAGCCCACGTAGGTGCTCCCGTCTAGTATGAGCGGCCATTTGTCGTGGTGATGTCAGATCCGTTAGACCTCAGCTTCTCACTCCATCAGGAATACGAGACCTTTATTACAGACTGTAAATATAGTTCGCGCACCGACTAGAGAAAAGGGACTAGCCCTGCCCTTTTTCTGAACTG
>Ga0179593_1398434_pt1 | contig 10737 bp, 12 predicted proteins | sample CZODoug2_1_08_16_FD_185931 | JGI IMG/M metagenome (GOLD analysis project Ga0179593, IMG submission 185931) | Vadose zone soil fungal communities from Angelo Coast Range Reserve, California, USA - CZODoug2_1_08_16fungal (PacBio error correction) | ecosystem: Environmental > Terrestrial > Soil >... | reverse complement strand
CGGAGGAGTTGAATGAAGGTCTGTAAAAAGTGGCAAGATAGGGGAGCTAACAAAAGAATTTATCTAGACGGGCGGTACTCGGTATTATACTTTCGCCGGCTGTTTCACGCTCAACGGACAGAAAAACGGTTTTTTTGAATTTTTGAAACATGAACTGAACCACCATGCGATCGAAGATTCCGGACGTCCGGGAAACGGGCCAACCGAGTCATATCACAACAACCCCACAAGGGGGGCGTGGGCGTGAGTGGGGGGCGCGACGGAGTCGGTTGCATTGGCGAGTGAAAAGCGAGCTCCGCCGGACGACCAGGGCTATTCGTTGTCGCTGCCGGGTAGTGGCCAAGGGACTTTTCGGATTGAAGACGTTCTGGTTGCTTGAATGCCATGAACGGATTTTCACTCTTGGGAAGGATGACTGAAGACGCTTTTCATGCCGGATTACCGCCAAGGGGAGGTAACGGTGGAAGGAGTTGTGGAAAGAGAGGGGCAAGAGTTGGGCGGCGGTACGGGTTTACGGGAATGATCTGCAATGAGTTCAAGGCGGCGCGGAAAATCGGGGACTTCACCTCGCGTTGCTAGATCCAAAATACGGGGAGGGTACACGGTTTTTTAGGAGAGGTCCCTCTGTGCCAGTGCAAAACTAACGGACCTTCGCAGCCAGCGCTTCGCTTTGCGGGGACCTGGAATGAGAGTGCAAGCGTAGTGGCAGGTGGGGCCCGAGGGATCCGAGATTTCCCAACACAAGTCCGCGAGGGACGACATTGGGATCACGGATGCAATCATCGTTGGTGGGTTCGCAAACCCGGACGCGCACGTTGATTCAAACCCCAAACTTTAAGCGGGGGTGGCCCCGGCCGAGTGTCGCTGGGATTAGGGCAGGCGGAGGGAGGATGGCCCAGCAGATTCGACTACGACGGCTCGGGGCGGGACATTTTCATTTGCTTTCTCAACCGCTAATCCTGGCGCAGGCAGGATCGATCGAAAAACGGCGTGCGGCCAGCAGCTCACCCATTGTTACCAAACAGCGGCCTGAAAACCTATCTTTTATGGCCACGGTTCAGGGCCCGGAAGAGAAAAAGAAAAAAAGAAAAGAAAGGCAATCGTTCCCAAAAACGCCCCATGGTCGCGGCCCCACAAGACATTGAAGGCATCCAACGGGCTTGAGGTTTAAGTAGGACTGAAAAATATGAAGACTGCGCAGAACGGGTTGCACTTTTGCATTCTGAAAAAAAAAAAAATGCTTGAAAAAAAAAAAAAAGAAAAAAAAAAAAAAAATTTACCAATCGCCCCTCCTGGTCCTGGTGAATGAAGTAGTTTTGTAGTTATTGTTTGTGTGTGGGGCGGGACGCCCTCGGGCCGCCGCCTTTGGAAGTGAAGGTTGGAATGAGAATATGGGACAGTGGAGTTTAGTGGGTGTTTTTTGTAGTTGGAGGATAAAGCCCAAAATGAATTTTTTGTAAATTTCACAAACCTCAAGTCAAAGGGCGGCGGGGCGATGGGGGGCGCCCCGCCCCACATATCAATAGGCCGCATTATGCTGAAGCTCGGTGGCTTAGCTCAAGAGTAGCGTTACGATTTGAAAAAAAAATGCGATTGGCAATCCGGCAGGGGTTGATCTGATCGGCGGAAAGGATTATATTTTATTTTGACGGTGGTTCTGGCTGCTTTGGAGGTGTTAAGTTGCCAGTGCCCGAAAAAAGGAAACAAGGAAAGGACACAAGGGAGGCGGCAAACCGTTGCTAACGGGGAGAGGTTTACGGTTGGGGTTCGTGAATTCTACGAGAGGGCTTAGCCGGTTGCCGACCGAGCGCTAGAGGCGACCGATGGAAGGGGAAGGTGGGTAGGATTTAAGAAAACGGGAGAGGAGAAGGAAGCGGTGCCGATGGACGACGAATGCGTCCGTAACCGAGACCAAGACCCGAGCTCCTAGCTTAAGCAAGGCGTTTCGAGCAAACATTAAAAATTGAATGAGCGCGGGGCACCAAGCCGTACCGGCAGCCCGCAAAACAGCGGCAACTCCTGGGTCATCAGACAAAGCCCGCGGCGGTGATGAGTTTGAGGTTAGGGGACGCGAAACTGAGTTGGGCCCAGAAGCTGGTGAAAAATTGGTCTGTCTTGCGGTCGATGTCGAGGAGGTCATGCAATTCCTTCTTTTTTTAATGAGATTTTTTCAAAAGTCACCGCGCTGGCAAAATGACATGTTCTAAATCCAATTTTGGTGGATGGACGTTGTTTCATGTTGGTTGCATGGGACGAAAAAGAACGAGGGGATTGGTCTCTGGGCTTTATGTCGGCCCCCAAGGCGGGCGGACAACTTCGGGCTTTAATGAGTCCAACGGCGACGTAACCGTAAGCGGTGGAAATTCACAACGCCTTGGAAGAGAATTCAACCAATCTAAAATATTGTTCGGTCTCTTCACGCCATGCAACCACCACGCGACCCTCCCTGTGGTGCCCCCCGCCCCGTTTGGCCACCCCCCGCACCCCCCCCTGGTGTACCCCCCCCTCCCCGTCCCCTTGAGGGCCCCGCTGCCCAAACGCGCCCAGCGTACCCCCCCCCCCCCCCCAGTGCTGACCGCCCCAGCCCCTCCGGCTCGCCGCGGCGGTAGTCGCGACCCGCCTGCCCCCCGTGAGTGCCGTGAGTCCACCCGCCGCGGGCGTGCGACCTGCTCTCACTCCCCTGCGGGGAGCGCCGGAGGAGGCGCCGCGGGGGTCCCGTTTCCGCACTCGCTCCCCCGAGGCGGGAGAGGCCCGCGTCCCGACTCTCGGTGCATCGTGAGAGACCCCGTCTGAGCTGCGCGACGCGCGCTTCTCACGTGCGGCCGATGGCTTTCAGCTTTCCAGCAACCCCGCTTCTTCAACACGGAATTCTTGGCCAAATTGAGCCGTCGGACACCCCATCCCATCATACCTACTCGAGTTTGGGTGCGCGTCCAAGAAACTCCAGCAACAAGGCGCAGGATGCGGCGTTTTTTGAAAAAAACGCAATCCATCCAAGGCGTAACCCGAAATCTGTACTCCAGGAATGATGGTTGACCGACATCTACATCAGATAACAAAACGAACCCGCAAGTGATGGCAACTGCTCCCGGGGCCGCGTGTCCACGGTTGCCCGGCCGTTACCACCGGGCGCAAAAGGATACTGTTCGGCTTCGTCGTTTTTTTGAAACGCTGACACCCCCCAAACCCATCACCGGCAGGTAGCACCAGTGTCGTATAAGGGTTTTCCGTTGGAAAAAAAAACGACCAAATGCTGCGCGCCGTGGTTGGGGAATCGGTGGTCGGGCCAGATGCTGATGGTCTTTGTGGTTCGTTGATGACGGCGGATAGGAGCGATGTGGGCGACAGGCCGCTTGCGTGGACGCCGGACCGGAAAGCACACTCTCGGCCAGGAAACTCGCCCCCAAGGCGATAGAGTTCATTTTACCCCAACTCCGTTGTTTCTCGAAACGCGACAAACCTGAGGCATGCGAAAAGCAGGGGCCGCGACCATCTTCGATCGTGGATCGCGCGATCCCAAAGCAGTTTTTTGTGAATTGGATTCCTTCGGACAAGAGGGATTGAAAGAGTGGGATGGGCCCAGGTCAGGTGGGTTAGCAGCAGGCGACGAGGAAACACTCGTTTGCGCACCCACACCAACTCGAGCGCAACGAATGATCGGACCCTGGCCCAAAGCTTGCCGCTCGTCTCCGAAGGCACGAGGGGCCAGCCAGCACAATCCATAAATGTCGATTCGGCGGCTTCTTTTTTTTCAGGCAGCAGGATCCAACCGTCGGAAAAACTCTCCCTCTCTCGTGATGGATGAACGGGGCCCACTCAGGCTTGCCGGAAAAAAAAAAAAAAAAAAAATCCTGGGGAACAACAAAACCATGTGTTGTGCTATCTTCAGAACATTCAAGAAGCCCTTCTTTTGTTGCCCGGGGCAAACACGGGTCTAGTCAACCCCATGTTTGTAACAGAGGAGGCTGTCTTTGTTTGTCTGCAAATATATGAAATAATGGCGCGCTAGGTCTTAGTTAGATCGTGTAGCCCCCCAGGGGCCGGCCGTACGCACAGACGAGTCCGGCTCTTTCGATGGCCATCAGAGCAATAGTGGCCCCCATCTTTTTTGAAAAATTTATGAAATTTTTGGATAAAAAAAAAGGCGCGCTGCAAAATCGTCGAGGCTGTTGAAAAAGGAACGTGGGTCTGAATAGTTCACTCCCGGCCCCACCGTCCGGAGTGTCGTCCGGAGAATAATGGGGAATGGAATGGGCAAACGCGCTTCGGACCTTGTCGGAAAGCAGTGCTTATGCAGGGGAGCTCAAACATATTCCGCACAAAGGAGGGCGCAAACGTTTGCACGGGGGACTTTCACTTTGATTCCCAACCCATATTGCAGGCGAGGGGAAGTAGGATTATTCCGAGGATTACACAAAGTGATCAGGATGAAAAAAAAAAATATAAAATAAGCGCCCCGTGCGGCGCCATGACCCGAGATAAAAAAAAAAAAAAAAAAAACCCCCAAAAAAAAAGCTCGGACCCCCCAAGGCGGCCCCGATCCTGGTCGGCCATCACCCATAAGTAATTCTTAGAACGTTCCACCGGACAGGACTTGTCGAAAAAAAAAAAAGTTCTAAGCAAGTTTTCCTCCCACGGAATCTTGTGCCGCCGATCCCAACACGTACAGAAATGTTCTCAAAAAATCTTTGGGAGCCCGCGGCGAGGGCACTGCCGCGGACCCATCTCATCGGGGAAAAGTGTCGAGGAGCCCAACGACCCGGCCAAAAAACCCTCGGGCACGGCGACAACACCCAAAAGGAGTTGTTCCTTGTGGTGGAGGAAGCAGGCAGTGGTGGCCCAAGCCCGAGAAGCCGCAACAAAACCGGAGCGAGGATCAAGTACACGATCACCGGGCGGGAGATCCAATGAAAGCCGCAGACAAGAGTTAGAGGGTTCAAGAGTTCACAGGAGTTTTTTTCTCGGTGATTTTTTGGTCGAAGATGATGGTTCTCCTCTTCCCGCCTTTCACCGGCCCAGTTGGCCAAACGGTTTGTTTTTTGAATTCCAGCTCCTTACAGCTGCAGCTTTCTCGTCGGAGAGATACCAGTGGGAGGGTTTATTAGGCAAAGGTGGTGGATCTCCTTTGGTGTCCGCAGGGTCTGGTTTCCTCCAGTTTTCGTTTCAAAAACACCAAGTTGAGAAACTAGAGAACCGGGAAACCTTGAAACTAGAGAAAAGAGAAAAACTTCCGGGACACCAAGGAAGGAATTTATGCTACATTGCCTCCTCAGACGCCACCCCGCCAAGTCGGGAAGCCGGACCCCCCGAGCCTCTTCTAACTGTCCCCGGTGCAGACAGGAATGGAAGTCAGCGATCCCCTGACTTGCGCGGAACTGCTCCGCTGTCATCTGCCGGCCGTCTGCTGGACTCCGCTCGAATTCTTCCCGAGAAAACTAGGGAATTGGATTTATCCTAATAATAATAAATATAATAATATAAAAGATTATAAAACAATGGGAACCCCCTCTTCGACCGCCTCTTCCCTCGGCCACTGTCAAATCCTCAAGGAAGAAGGCCCAACCCCACACCGGGTTCGCGGCCTTTCTCGCCTGCGGGAATCAGTATACTGCTCTGGCGGGGGCGGCGGCAATCATCGGGTCTTCGGATATTCCATGACCCGCAAAAAAGACATTCGGACGGGCAAAAATCTGCCGACATCCGCTGCTGTTTTGCTGGTTCTGGGGTGCTCGGGGGGCGTGAATCTCACCTGTGCGCCTGCGTTTGCCCTTTGCCGAGGGGCTGGTTTTTTTTTTTGGTCGATGTTTTCCCGGACTCCGGCGGCACAATACGTTTACCCTGGCGCGAAAGGCCGTACGGCAGATCTTTATTTCTTACCGGCCATTTACTCTAACGGGCTGATTGCTAGTCAGGCGTGGGCCAACAGGCGGCACACATTCGCAGAACCCCCCCCCCATAAAACCCCACCCCAACTCCACCCCGCACCACCCACCCCACTAGGTGGAGAATTGACGGCGATCTATTGAAGGGAAGAATTAGAGGGGGAAAGAGTAGTGAAATATATAATAAGGGAATAAGGAAGAAGGTTGGGGTTTTCTTGTTTTTTTTCCGTTCCGTTTTCGTTGTTTTTGTTTGTGAGAGAAGAGGAAACGATTCCCCGGAGATAGCCGCCGAAGCCACCGAAGAAGGGCGGCGATGGTGCCCGCCGTGGGCCAACGGCTGAATAGCATCCAGCCGTAGAGAAATGGCGGTAGATCGCCGTACGCTTCGCGCAGTAAACGTATTGTCCGCCGGAGTAGGGAAACATGAAACACCAGGCTCGGCAAGGAACGCGAGGCGCCACAGTGAGATCACACGGCCCACCCAGCAACCACAGAACCCGAGAAACAGCAGCGTGATTGCGGCAGGGGAGGGCCGGCGAATGTCTTTGGCGGTCAGGAATATCGAAAGACCCGATGGTGCCGCCCGCCAGAAGGCAGTACTGGAAGTCCAGCAGAGAGAGGGCGCGAGAACAAGGGGGGGGTTGGGCTTCTGAGGATTTTGACAGTGGCCGGGAGGGAGGAGGCGGTCGAGGGGCCATTGTTTATCCCATCCTAGTTCGTCGGGAGATTTCGAGCGGAAGTTCCACACGCCGGGCAGATGACAGCGGAGCAGGTCGCCGCAAGTTCAGGGGATTCGGTGACTTCCTGGATGCACCGGGGACAGTTTAAGAGCGGTCGGGGGTTCAGGCTCCGACTGCGGGATGTTGGCCCGTCATTGAGGATGGCAAAATTGGTAAGAAATATCCTTGGGTTGTCCGAAGTTCTAGTTCAACGGTTTCCGGGTTCTTCTAGTTCTCTTGGGGGGGTTTTGGAAAAACCGGGGGGAAAAATGGGGAAACCAAAATTGGCGGACTACCCCAGGGAGAGCCACCTGCCTAATAACCCTCCCCACTCCGACGGAGGAAGGGGCTGCAGGGCTGGGAATTCAAACCGTTGGGACTGCGGGTGAAGCGGGAAGATGGAAGACCATCACTCGGAACATCACCGAGGGGAGAAAAACTCTGCGCTCATGGATTCTCCGCCCGGGTGAGCGTTTTGTATTGATCTCGGATTTGCGGGCTTCGGGGCGGGCCCACCCGGCTGCTTCTCACGCCTGGTGGGGCGACGGTGCCCGAGGGTTTTGCAGGTCGTGGGTCTCACGTTTCCGATAGATGGTCCGGCAGGCTCGGGGCCGGCTTCCAAAGATTTTGAGAAACATTTGTACGTTTTGGGGTTTCGGCGCAAAAACAGATTTTCCGTGGGGAGGAAACTTTTTCGACAAAGTCCTGTCCGGTGGGAATCGTTCTATTACTATGCCGAACCCAGAATCGGGCGCTGTCCGAGCTTTTTCGGGTCATGGGCGCCGCAACGGGGCGCTTATTCTCCTGAATCAATTTGTAACGCGATAAATTCCCTACTCGCTGACAAATGGAGTGGATAAGTTGAAAAAAGTCCCGGTGCCACGTGCGCTCTGTGGCGGAATATGTTAGTCCTGCAGAAAGCACCGGTCGCAAGTCGAAGGCGCGTTGCATTCCGGACCGACACTCCGACGCCCGGGATGACTATTCAGACAACGTCCTTTCAAAACAGCCTCACGATTGCGCGGTTCAAAAAAGATTTGGGGGGGGCCCAACTATTGCTGATGGCATTCGAAGCCGACCTGCGTACGGCCGGCCCCAGGCTTACACGACTACTAAGACCTAGCGCCGGGCATTATTCATATATGTGAAGGACAACAAAAAAAGCCTCCTCTGTACAAAACATTGTGGACTAGACCTGGTCTTGGCGGCACAAAAAAGGAGGCTTATGAAGGTCTGAAGATAGCACAACACCAGTGTTTGTTGTTCCCAGGATTTTTCGCAAGGGGCTGTAGTGGCCCAGGTTCGATCAGCGAGGAGGGGGCGTTCGAACGGTGGGAGCTCTTGCTGCTTGAAAGCGCCGATCGACATTATGGATGGTGGCTGGACTGGCACTTCGTGCCTTCGAGACGAGCGGCAAAGCTGCAATGTCATCATTTCGTTTGCGCGAAGGTTTGGTGGCGCAACGAGTGTTATAGATGCCTGCGGCTACCGGGACGGCCAACGATTCAGCCCGCTTGTCCGGAGGATCCAAATTCACAAACTGTTGTGGATCGGGCGAATCCGATCGAAGGTCGCGGCCCTGGATCGCAGCCGACGTTGTCGCGTTTCGAGGAACGGACGTTGGGGAAAAATAGAAACTGCTATCGCGGGGCGAGTTCCTGGCCCCGAGAGGTGTTGCCCGGCGTCACGCCAAGCGGGCTGGCCATCGAGCCTTCGCGTCAACCATCGCTTCTGGACCCGACCAAGATCCCACGCCCACCGGGCGCGCAAGCAGTTGTAGTTTTTTCAAACGGGGGACTTACGACACTGGTGCTACCTGCCGGTGATGGGCGTTTTTGTCAGGCTTTCAACGACGAAGCCGAAACAGTATCTATGCGCCGCGGTGTTACGGAGGCAAACGTGACAGGCGTCGGCGGGAGTCAGTTGCCATATGTGCGGCGTTGGTTGAGGATGGATTCGTCAACCATATTCCTGGAGTAACAGATTCGGGTAACCCTGGATGGCGGGTTTTCGCGCAATCCTGCTGTGCTGGAGTTCTGGACGCGGCAGGCCCAAAACCTCGAGTATGTCGGACGCCGATGGCCAAAGAATTCCGTGTCGAAGGCGGGTTGCTTGGAAAAGCGGAATGCAGCGAGCGGCGTCAACTTCCGGCGGTGCAGCCGGAAGACCGAACATATTTATGGGAAGTTCGCTTACCACGGATGGGAAGTGGGCACGCTTACCGTCGCCTTTGTCCATTAACGCCTAGTTGTTCCGCGCTGCCGCACAAAGAGCCCAGAGAACAATCCTCGTTTCGGTCACACCAACCATGAAACAAAGTCCAACAGTGGATTTAAGAACATGTCTATTGCCCAGCGCGGTCTTGACGTTGAAAATCGCAATAAGGAATTGCATGACCTCGACCAATCAACCTCATCCCCACTACCTTTCCCCCCTTCACCCGCAGACCCAACACCCAGTTGCACCAAGTCTTGGGCCAAACCAAGTTTTCGCGTCCTACTCACCGCCGGCGGCCACTTTTGTCCTGATTGCCAAGAGTTGCGGCTTTGGCGGGGTATGCCGCGTAGGATTGGGACCGTTGAGATCAAGTTGGAATGTTGGCGCGAACGAAAGGCTGAACTAGGAGCTAGGCGGGGTCTTGGTCTCGGTAACGGGGACGCATCGTCGCCATCTGCCGCTTGCTTCCCGTTTCTACCAAACCTCATGCGAGTCGCTCTAGCGCTCGGTGCGGCAACCCGGCTAGCACTCTCGTCAAAGACTCACACGAACTCACCGAAAACATCTCCCGTTAGCAACGGGTTGCCGCGTTTTCACCTTGTTCTTCTTGTTTTGGCAGGCTGCAAACTACACCTGCAAGCCAAGCAGAAACCTTCAATCCTTTCGGCCGCTCAAACCCAACTGCGGAGTTGTGCCATCCCATTTTTCATTCCGCTACTCTTTTGTTGGCTACGCAACAGCTTCATGCATAATGGCAGTAGTGATATGTGGGCGGGGCGGCCCTCGCCCGCCGCCTTTGACTTGAGGTGTTTGTGAATACAAAATAATGTGGGCTTATTCCAAAAACTACACCCACACGGCAGATTCTCATCCAACTTAAACTTCAAAAGCGGCGGCACGAGGGGCGGCCCGCCACCAACAACAATAACACAAACTAGTTCACCAAGGCGATTGTATTTTTTCCAGCACATCGCGGCAGGGGGCGTCTGGGGCGGGCCGACGCCTCAAAGTCGTTGAGCCCTTTCATCGTCTTGGCCGCGCCATGGCGTTGACGATTGGCTTCTTCCGTGGCCTGGGAACCGTGGCCAGAAAGATAGGGGTTCACAGGCCTGATTGGGAAGGCATGGTGAGCTGCCGCCACGGACTTTCGATTCCGGGTGGCGCCAGGATTAGCGGTTGAGGAAAGCAATGAAAATGTTCTTCCCGAGCCGTCGGAGGGGCGAAGCTGCCATTCCCTGCCTAATCCAGTGCGACACTCGGCGGGGCCACCGCGCCTGAGTTGGGTTGGAATCAAACGGCGCGTAGGTTGCGACCAACCACGATGATGGATCCCAATTCGTCCACTCGCGGGACGGTGTGTCTCGCGGATCTAGAGGCCAACCTGCACTTTCCCCGCCATGCGAAAGCTGGCTGGCGAAGTTCAGTAGTTGCACTGCACGAGGGACTCCTACCGTGTACCCTCCGTAGTTGGGATCGAGCCACACGCGAGGAAGTCCCGATTCCGCCCTTGAAACTTCATTGCAGATCATTCCAGTACCGGCGGCCCACGCTGCCCTCTTCCCACCGGAGCCCCCTTGGAGGTAATCCAGGGGCATGAAAAGCGGTCTTCAGCCCTTTCACGTGAAATTCCGTTCATGTCATCAAGGTCGTCATCCAAGTCTCGGCCACTTACCGGCAGCGGGACCACGAATAGGCCCAGGGTCGTCCGCGGGAGGGCTCGCTTTCACCGCCAGCAACGGGGACCCGCGTCGGCGCACCACGCCCCACGCTTGTGGTTTGGTGATCATGACTGGGCCTTCCAGGAAGCCGAAATCTTCGATCCATTGGTTCCATCATTTCACCGTTTCCGTGAGGGCGTGGAACCAGCCGGGAATACCGCTAGAGAGAATTCTTGCCACGGGGAAGAAACGGCAGTCACG
>Ga0179593_1285967_pt1 | contig 10737 bp, 16 predicted proteins | sample CZODoug2_1_08_16_FD_185931 | JGI IMG/M metagenome (GOLD analysis project Ga0179593, IMG submission 185931) | Vadose zone soil fungal communities from Angelo Coast Range Reserve, California, USA - CZODoug2_1_08_16fungal (PacBio error correction) | ecosystem: Environmental > Terrestrial > Soil >... | reverse complement strand
GCGTTCCTCTCCCTCCCCTTTTATATTTAGTATTTCCCTTTCGCCTCCACCCCTCTTTTACCGTTTCTTTACTTGCTCTTTCTAGTTCAGACAGCCGTGGTTCTATTCGCGCTAGCGAGCTTTTCCCTTTGGGCGAGAATTACTTCACATTTTCCTTCCAGCTTCGGAGAGTTGTTTTCTCTCTGGCCTTCTCTTTGCCCCTTTTTTCGCGTTCCAGTTTCGCGAGTTTTCATTTTCCTAGGTTACGTGTCCCTCTCCCCTTTACGAGATCCTCATGCAGGAAAGCACTCACTTTTAGACCCGCTCCTCTTTCGCATCCGAGCCTTGGATCATCAAGTAGTTCTTCCCTCCTTTTCTTCACTTTCTGCACTTAGGTTTTTTCTATTAGAGCTACCATCTGTCAAACAGTTGTCCTTCCTTCTTGAGCGTTACCCTTGCTCTTCTTCCCTGTGTTTCCAAACCTACCTTTCGTACCCCTCTGTCGATTCGGGAGGCCCTTTTTTTTTTTGACATGATGTCTATGTGAGTAGGTAGCCTTATGCTTCCCCTTCTAAGACTTTTAATTCCTTTTTCATCCGGTCTGCCTTTCCTCGTTCACATTTCCACCTGATTGGTTTACCAACCTCCCTTCAAGATTTCCTCCCCTTTTTTAAGTGTGCTATCTTTTTCCCTTTTGTCTTTATCTTCCCAAGTTTTCCGACCGTGCAAAGTATGATTTCTTTTTCTCTTGTCCCCCAAGTTTCATTTTTTCTCGACCGCCGACCCCTTCTCTTTTAGTTATCCTGCATCGAACAATATTGCGGCACGTTCGTATTTGACGCCCTTCGTTGCTCTCCCCCCTTATGACTTCCCGGGTAAACACGAAGTCTCCTTTTCAATCTTCGTCACGATGTTTTTCTTTTTGTCGTAGCTCTACCACATTTTCTATCATCTCTCTCTTCGGGAAACTTTAGAATTAGGTTCTTTTGTGCATTTTTCTTCCCCCTCCCTTTAAGTTTCACACTAAATCTATCCAAGTGATTCTTTAATTTCTTTACATTCCTTTTTTTTTTCCTCCCCTTCTTCCTTCAGCTAGTTGAGGATGTTGCAGGTCTTCTTACCGTCGCTCCATGCATTGTCATGTCTTTTTCATCTTCCTTAGTTTGGGACCTAGTTCTTGACTTTGGAGCTTCCCCTCGACCACTAAAGTGAACGATTTGAAGACTTCTTCTCCCTCCACGAGGAACATAGAAGTGCAGCTGTCCGTGACCTGGGAGTCTTTTTTTTTTTTCTTCCTTTTTTACACACAGAATTTCCATCTCTCGAGCGTGTCTTGAATTGCACTCGCTCCTTTTCTGGACATGTCTCCTAGTAACGGCCTTTGCGTGTGCGGATGGACCCGGTAATAGTCTTTCGTGGAGTGTTTCGATGTTTGGGTTGTTTGTGTGTTTTTTGTTTTGTTTTTTTTGTTGGGTTTTGTGGCCTCACTATTGCTCATTATCCATCAGCTCCTTTATCTTCCTGGTCATGGCATTCCTTACCTGGTTTTCTGCAGTGAACGTCCGTCTTTTTGCGTCTTATTCAAACCGGTCATCGATTCCCCATCGTGTCTTATCTGCTTTATCTAAGTTTTGATTGCCCCTGGCGCTTCCCGACTTCCTCTTTCATTCAGTTCGATTTCTTTTTTTTTACAAGATCATTGGATTTCCTTTCCCCCTCCTTCCTCACTTCCCCCTTAGCTTAGTCTCTGCCGTCCATGTTTTCTTTCCCCTCCTTTTTGGACGCTGCATCTAAGGCTTCTTTTTTTTCTGATCCCACGTGACCTCTGTGTCCTCTTTGTCATAAGTGCCTTTATCCTCCAGTTTATTCTTCCCCCTTCCTTAAGCGTGTAATTGTCGCCGCCTTTTCCCACCGTTCCTTACGGCACCCCAGTCGCAGCTTTCCCTGGTGCGCGTGCCTTCTGCTCTATCTTAATCCTTCTTTTTCTCTCTTTTTTAACCTGTCAATTTCTCTTTTCAATGAAAGGGAACGTCCCGCCCACGTCCATCCTCCCCATCATTCTGGTTTGTATTGTCCCAAGTCCTGACTATCTCCCATCAGCTACGTTATGTTTTATCAGTTTATAATCAACCTACCAACATTCCCTCCCGTGAGGCCTCTCAATTTGAGTCGCCCTTTTCTTTCTCCCCTTATCCTAGCAACCTTTCCTCAAACCCCTCCATTCCTATGCTGAACTGATTATCACATGCTGCAGTTCGATCCACGCTCTTTCTTCTCGTCTCGATGGACATTGAGTTTTTCTCTTGCACCTCAATCCCTGTTATCCTTCCCCTTTCCTCCGATGTTTGACCTCTCTCTCCTTCCCGTCCCCCCCCCCCCCCCCCCCCTCACAAAAATCGTTAATGCATTTTGAATCGTGGTCTTTGCGGTTTGCCGTGGCCGATTTTGTGCTTGATTTCGCCCCGTTGCTTCTTCTCTCTTGGATCTTGGTCGTCGGGGCGGGTGCTTGGCTGCCCCCCTCGCCGGTGACAAACCTTCCATGCCGCTCTTACCCCTTGCTTGTTACGTACTGTATAAGAGTCTCTCCACTTCGCGCGCCAGTGTAGCGCTTCTCTTCAGCTAATTCCAGTGGTTGATTTTCTTACAAGCCCCCCTTTTCTTTTTTTTTTCGACCGCCCGCCCTCTGGTGTTTTTCCCGATCCACGCGGGAACTTGTTTTCCGTTTTTCTTCTTTCCCTTCCTTTCCCCCCTCTTTTTTTTTCCCCCTTGTGGCTTACCTTTTCCTTTCCACCCAACGCGGATCTTCGCCGGTTTTGTGCCATTTTCGTTGCAGAGTTTTGTTTCCCTCCGCTGGTAGCTCTGCGTAATTGGCACTTTTTCATTTTTTCTTTTTTCCTTATCGAAATCTTTGCTCGTCCCGCTCCCACTTGCCTACCCCTATTCATTAATAATAGATTCTGTCTTTACCACAATTTTTTCAACTTCTTCCGATACGCCCTCAGCCCGTTATTTCGAGCCATAAGCTTTCCCACTATCCCCTCCTGCGATAGGCTTCCGCTTTTCCCTTACTTTCGCTCTTCTTCTTCTTGCATCACCCATTGTACATCTTCTGAAATCTGTTCTTAGTGTGGTGTTGTTTCTGTTCTTTTGATTTTTCCCCTTAACCGTTACCTTTTCCTTTCTTCTCCTTTTCCTTAGATGACTTTTTTGGATCCTTGTCTTTCTCTCTATCCTCTTTTTTCCTCGGTTTTGTTTGGTCTCAGCACTGATAAGATTCCCTTTCCCCCTACTGTTTACGCTTCCTCCTTTTTTTTAGGTGGTCCCGGTTCGTTTTGTTCTTCGGGAAATAACCTTCTCCCCCCTCCCCACCAGATTGCGGAGCATAGATTGTCACTTTTGAGTTTATTCTCTTTTTCTCTCTGTTACCAAAGGGGGGTTCCTCCTTCTCTCCCCTTTAGGGGCCTCTATTGATTGTTTCTCCTCGCAGTTAGAATCCCACTTTTGCGGGAGTGTTTTTCCCGCGGCAAACGCCAGTTTTTTCTTTACGCCAGCCAGAATATTCGTATCGTGTTTGGTCCCTTGTTTTCTCGGGTTCCCCCCCCCTTTTAGCGTAGCGGCTCCTCCCGATAAACCACGTGTCCCCTTCGCAACCAACCCTTATTTGTCTACCTTTTCCTTCCCCCACTTCTTTTTCCGGTACTAATTCTGCACCTCTTGTCCTGCCGAGATCGTTTTTTTGCTTTTTTATCTCTTTAAGTAGTACAGACCCTCTTTAAGTCGCTAATTTTTTCCCTTTCACCTGCGTTGCTCCCGCTCTTCCACCCCTATCCCTTCGCGTGTTTACACGGACTTTTTTTATCAACACGCCTTTGGCCCACTCCTCGCGGATATTTAATGCGCGCGCCTTCTTTTCGGGCGTGGGACGTTTTTCTTCCGGCAGCATTTTCCCTTTGTTAAGCAGCTTTGTTCCACCCCCCAAGTTTGTGCCTCTGTCTTTGGTCCCTGTACTCCCTTTTTCTTCTCTACAATTTTCCCCCTCTCGCGATTGGCGCCTTTTTTCCCTCTTTTCCCCTCGGCGTAATTTCCTCGGCGCGACACCCTGATTAGCGACACTCTCTTTTATGGTTCCTATCCCGTATCGATCCCCCATCGTATTTCGGTTGATGTATAACAGGTCCTTTCTTCTGCCGATTTTCCAGCCTCCCCCCCTCTCGCCTTCTTCTTCTCTCTTGTTTCTTTGCCCGCTCCTTTTTTTTTGAGCTTTCGTTCATATGGTGCTCGCTCCCGCCTCCTTGCCCAAAAAAGTATCTTTTTGCCTCTTTTTTTATTTGTCTTGTTCCTTTCCCTTCCCTTTCTGTGGCTTTTCTTTCTTTTCGGCTCATATGTAATCTGACCTTCCCTCAAGGAAATGGTTTGGTAGATTTCCCCTGTCGGGATTCTTCTTTCCCTCTGTCGTCTTTTCCCCCACCTTTCTTCCCGTGTTTTCATGATCAGGCCCCCAAGTCTGGGACGCCGGTCTTTATAGAGAATAAAACCTGTGATGGATCCCTTCTTGGTCCTCTGCTCCCCTTGACCTTTGCTCTCGCTTCCGTTTTAAGAACATAAAAGCTCATTATCTTTCCTTTTGATCCCCAATGAAAACCGCTTTCCTTTTCCGCTTTGTTTTCTTCTTCCGTTCGTTCCTTTTGAATAGGAGATGACGTTCCTCTCGGGGACGTTTTCTTTTTCAAAATGGAACGTTAGTACTGACGATCGAATGTGATGGAGTCTTTGCGGTGCTGGTGCTTTACTCTTCACACCCTTCCACTCGGTTCTTTTTTTCCTGAACGTTCTCCTTTCTTCATTCTTTCTTGGCAAGATTATCACGAGCACTACTCCTACCACAACCCCCCCCCCCTTAATCATACCGAGACCCACACAGATGTACCACGCACACTTGACCTTTACCCCCTTTTCACCCCTTGCCACGTTTTTTTCCCCTTCAAGTACCCCCCTTCTTCGGATGTTTCTCTCCCCCGTCCTCCTGGAATCCGTGCACACATTCCTTTCCTTCATTCTCTTTTTGGCTGGTATGGAACGATAACCCTATTTTTTTTTTCCCTCGTGTTCCCCGTCCCCTTGATATCATTGACACCGCACCCTGTTTTCTACGGAGTTTTCGACCTGTGTAGTGAAGCGTGGTCCCCCCCGATGCGAAGCCTCCCCCTCGTTTTTGTACCCCTTTTTTTTCTTTCCCTGAAATCATGTTTCGGCCGCTCCTTGGAGTTTTTTTTAGTTGCCGTTTCGGGCCACAATTTAGAGCTGTCAGTCGCTTGTCGCTTTTTTACTCTTTCCTCTTTTTTTCCTCTCTCATGGTGAAGCTTTTGTTACGCCCTTCGCGGGATCTAGTCCGCCATCCCTTTCCCCCGCAGTAAGAGTCTTTAATCAAAGCTTCTTCACGACGTGGGATTAGTTAGTTTTTTCCCTCCGTGTGTGCCGGACTGGGCGAATTGCTCCCCTCCCCCTTTGTGAAACGGGTCAGCACGAGGGCGAAGCGTTTTTATCTCAGTATTGACTAATGAGGGCGTCTCCACCAGACATAAAGATTTTTCCTTTCTTTTTTTTTTCCGCCGAGTGAGACCGTTTGTGACTTTTCCGCCGTCCCGTGCGCTGGGGTAATCTCCTGCCGATATCGGTCTACTTTTCCTCGCTTTAAATTGCAATGGGGTTACTATTCTTTTCCTCTCTACCAACTTTTTGTCTTGACGTGATCTTCTCCTCTGTGGTTTCGCGAGATACTTAGCTTTAAAGGGATCCCCCGGTTTTTTGCAATGCTTCTAGGGGGCATCTGTCCCTTTCCCCTTCCGCTCTCCACCTGTGTCACCCTATGTTTCTTTTTGGGCCCTTCCCCTCGAAACTCTTTCGCACGGCCGGAGTTCTTGGACGCATTCGCGACCTCGACGGGATTTCTGAAACACGCAACTTTTCTTGCGCTTTTGATTAGCCCAGTTCCTTTTTTTTTTCTCCCCCCCCGCTTCCTTATACCTACTCTTTCGACTGGGAACGCTTCGAATCCTCTTTTTCATTTACAGATTTGTTAGACTCGTGAAGAATTAAAATCCGACCTTTCCCGCCGACTTTTTCTTTTCCCTCTCTTCCCCTTTCCCATTTTGAGGAATCCAAGTGCTCGTTTCCCTTTCTCGTGCCCTTCTTTTTTTCGGCGTGTCCGACTTACGTCTTCTGCATTGCCTGAAGCTGTCAAATGAGTTTCCCAGTCGTCCTACCCCTCTCATTCAATTCGAAGTTTCACGATATGCCTTTTTGTGCACGGTACACTACTCTTCCTTGCCGCCTCTCCTGTAAACCTTGTGATTACTTTCTTCGTTCTCCCCCATTAAGGGAAACCGCCCCCTCGAAAAGCTCCCCTTTTCCATTCGCCCCCCTCCCCGTATAAACTTTTTGCTGCGGTGCACTTCGTTGGTACTTTTTAGAATTTTTTTCTGAGGGCTTCTTTTTCTCAACGAGTTTCCTTCGTACCTCCATATTTTTCGGTGTGCTTCCGGGAATTCCCGAGTGTGTTCTCCCCCCGATCCGCAAGTAGTTCAGTCTCTGTTTATTCCCACATTTTCTTCCATCTTTTTACGTGCTTCTTCCTCACTGGCACTTGCACTCGATTGCCTGCAGATGGTCTTCCCGACCCATGACTGATCCTTTTTTTCACTGTCCTCCTTTTTTCCTCTAACCCTTGATTTTTTTTTCGGGTTTCCCGATCATCACCGTGTTTGCCGAACTACCATTCCTACTTTTCTTTTTTTTGCCTCCTCTACAAGTTTCCTGGTAGTACTCTTTGAGGAAGCGTCAGTCTCGTGCCCCACCGCGTCGGGGACATTGGTGTGAAGGTGTGCTTCCTTGCCTTTTCTTCTTTATGTTCGGCTTCTCTCCCTTTCTCCCCACGAATTGTATTTTCGTACTTTGCCCCCCCTTCGCCGAATCACCCCCTCTGGGACCAATGATCGCATAAGCCGAGTACCCAGTAAATCGTTTTGTTCCTTGATAGTCCCCCCCGTGTCCCCCTCTATTATCTTGTCCTTCATCTTCGCCGCTCATCTGAACCCCTGTCCTTGAGTTTGCTAAATAGCTTCCTACCGCCTCCCACCTCTCGACGGCCCTCATGCCGGTTTCGCCGTGTCTACTGCCCCATTCCGGACCATGACTTCGATTGCCCGCAAGGAATACTTCTTTTTTTCCATTTTTTTCTTCATTTGCGCCCCGTTCCCTCTCCACTCTTCCCGAACCAGAACAATTTTGCACTTTTTTCGCATGGCGCCCAAGGCGCGCTGGTCTCCCTCCGCCGGCCCTCCTTCATTTTTTCGTCGCGCTCGAATCACGTTCCGGGAATCTCCTGTCCCGCGAGTGTTGCTTTAGTTTCTCTTCGCCTTCTCCCCCCCCCTTTCTCCCCTCCCCTTCCCGCTTTCTTCCCCTCCTTCACTTTTTTTTCCCCCCCTTACCGCTCTTTTTCCCCCCTCCCTCTTCCACCTTTCTCCCTTTCCCCCCCCGCCCTCTTCCCCCTCCCCCCTTTCCACCCCTCCCATCCTTTCCCTTTTCCCCACCTTTCGTTCCTTTCCTCATCTTTTCATTCCTTCCTCCATCTCCCTCCTCCCTCCTCCTTTCTCCCTGCCTTGTTCCCTTTCCCCTTCCCCTATTCTAGCCACCTATCCTCCTCCCTTCCTCTCCCTCCCCCCCGCCTTCTATCCTGTTTTCCCCTTTTTTCCCCGCCTTCTCTCCCCTTCTCCCTCCGTCCCCCTCCCCCCTTGCCCCCCCTTTCCTCCTCACTACCCTCCACACGTATTCAGCCCCCCCCTTCTGCACCCCTCTTATTCCCTCTTGTTCCGGCCCCCCCCCTATCCTCTCCACCCTTTCAAACTTTAGCTCTCCCTCCCCTTACCCCTCCTGCTCTTCCCCCTCATTTTTTTCTTATCCCTTACTCCCCCTCCCCCACTTTTTTTCCCGTTTCTTCTTCTCATCTCCACTATTCCCCCCCTCTCCCCTCTCCTTTTTTTTTTCCCTCCCTTCCCCCTTTTCCTTATTTTTTACTCTCCCCCCTTCTCCTCTCCCTCCTCCATCTCCCGTTCGTCTCTTCCCGTCTCTCTCACCGCACCTCCTCCTCTCCCATTCCCTCTTTCCCTCTTTGCTCTTCTCCCTACTCCCCCCCCCTCTTTCATCCTTTTTTCCTCCCTCCTTTACTTCACCTTTTTGCCCTTCGCTTCTTGTTACTTTTCTCATTCCTTCTTCAGTGCCGGCCCCGCTTTTCGCGAATCGTTCGCGTGTTTGACTCTTCCTGCAATTTTATTCTGCTTATGCTTCTTCTGCCATTAACCTTTTAATTCACGTGGTAGTCTTTCAAGGTGGAGTGCGTATTTACGCGCATTGCCACAACTTGTGTTTGGTTTTCGTTCGCTTATGGGGCGGTCCGTTTTTGCGACCCTTTTAGAGAGCGCCTATCGCGTGAGAGCCTGTGAACCGCTCCCGTTTTCTCTTTATGAAATTACGGGTTGCTAGGTTTTTGGGGTGTGGGTCCCTCCGCCAATTCCTCATGTGGTGATTTCTCGACCCCCAATTAGTTTTATTGTTGTTTGCGCAGCGTCTTTTGGAGCCCTATTTGCTAGCGCGACCTTTCCCTCGTTACTTCGTCACCCATTCTGCCCTGTGAATTGGCGGTTTACGTCCTTTCTCCACCCAACGCGGATCTCGGCGTCCCAAGAGTGCTTTTCATCTTGCATCCCAACGAGGTGGAATTGTTTAATTCCCCTTTTTTTCAGAGAGTCTGGGCATGGTTTTTTTTCCATTTTGACTTTTCTCTAATCTCCCTCCATGCCTGCCTTTTAAACAAACTTCCCCCAAATACCCTATCGTTAATACTATGATCTTCGGTGCCGGCGCTGGAATGTTTTCCATCGTTCTTTATCCTTCGACATACTCGCCGATAATGTTTTTTCTCTCCCCATTAGCCCCTCGGCCGCATCGCCCGCGAACTGTCTGATCTCGGCTTCCGAGTTTTTCGAGATAAATTATAGGATTGAGCACCTCCTCCTGACTCCTTCAAAGTCTCCACACGTCTCCATCTCTTGCTAACTCTTTTGTTTGCACGCTCGTTTCTTCTACTGTACCCTATACCACCCGGACCTGGGGCTCTCCAAAGTGGCTGATACAACGGCGCCTGCCGGAAAGGTGTTCTCCCAGGCCGTTCCCCTTCTCTTCTCGATCCTCCGTTGTTTTTCCCTTTCTGATGATCTGATCCGTCCCTCTCTACCCCACTCCTGCCAAGGAGGTGTCCCTCCTTTGTTTCCCAATGTACGTTCGTGTTATCTTTAATAAATTCCCCAATTTTCGCGTTCCACTCGCTTTGCGGCGCGCATAGTTGGGCAGTGTTGCTCCTTTGTGTGATGTAGGTAGCGGCGATTTCGCACTCTCGCGACACGGGCGGGTTGACGTCCGGCGATTCTTTCTTTTTTCGTTGAGTAATTCTGGAAGCCTCATCTTTCTGGACGAAAACTGCTTTCTCTTTCCGCGTGCGTCTGTCTTGAATCGGCAACTCAGTTTTTCCACTCCGCCAGCCCGTCGTAGTAGATCGTTTTTTTGGCCATTTTTTTCTTTGCTTTCGATTCTTTTATCTTCTCTGTCCTTGAATTCCAACACCGTGCATGACTCTCGGCTCCCAGTGCGCATGACTTCCCTTCGGTTCCTGGAAACTCTTAAAAGAGACCCCCCTCTTGTCCATCCTCTATCGAGTGGCGTGGGTAGCTCATTCCCCCTCCCGCAATCCCTGCCTATCATGGTTGCGTAACGAGGTTCCGAAGTCCTTTTTCCATGCTCGGTGCCTCCGGTGATTTGCGGCACCCCAGATAACGATTTCTGCAGTCGCTCCATTTGGGCCGGGTGAATTGGTGTCGTTGGCCTTTCCCACGCCTCGCTGCCGAATTTGTTAGTTCAAATGCCGCTTGCGCGTCATTGTTCGCATCCCAGGGCGGCTCGCCCTCTGACGCCCCTTGGTAGCAGCTCAACAGGGTTCACACACAGTTGTTCCTGGTGGACGCCCCCATGTGCTGCTGTTGACACGACCCTTGAATCCAATCCTACTGCGTGGCGGCCTTCCTCATCCCTTTTCGACTTTTCTTTTTCCCCTCTACTTCTCTTTTCCCCCTTAGCCGTCCATTGCTTCCGACGATTTTTTCTTATTGTATGCGGCTCAACTTTTTCGCTGGCTTCGATGTAGCCCGTTTTCGTTTAATCTTTTGCGAACGCGGCCAATGACAGTCCTTCTCACTGGGCTTGTTTGCTCTCCCCCTTGCCCTGTTTTTCTCCCTTGGCATGGTTCGGCATGTGAGTCTTCTTTTTTTCATCGATTTAGCCTCCAGTTCTCTTTTTCCTCTCTAAAAAAACACTATTCCTTGGTGCCCCAATCCTTTTTTCCCTGTTTGGGATGAGTACAAGTTCGCCCCTTCATTTCGGACGTCCTTTTGCTTAGGAATCCTGTCCTCGCTTGCCGCACCCACCTCCTTGCTTTTTTTCTCGATAAGGGTTGATTCTGGCCGTTTGATTTCATTCTTTGGTGTTTCCCCTTATCCGGCCACCGTGTCCTTGTTTTCACGCACGGAGTAGGAGATAACCCATCAGGGCGGTAGTGAGATGCGCCGGGTTCAATTTAAACCTTTCATGTCCCCCGCTGCTAAACTGTGCCCCTTTTGTGGTACGTCCTCCTTAACCCCAGCTCACCTCCGC
>Ga0179593_1687627_pt1 | contig 10738 bp, 14 predicted proteins | sample CZODoug2_1_08_16_FD_185931 | JGI IMG/M metagenome (GOLD analysis project Ga0179593, IMG submission 185931) | Vadose zone soil fungal communities from Angelo Coast Range Reserve, California, USA - CZODoug2_1_08_16fungal (PacBio error correction) | ecosystem: Environmental > Terrestrial > Soil >... | reverse complement strand
TCCTGTTTCTCCTATTGTTAGTGAATCTCTTTACGGGTCTTGTTTCTTGGAAGTTAGATTGGTCCTCACTTCCTTTACCTTCAATAATTACTCTCCTTTTCCCCCCAACTAAAATTCCCCCTCCTCTAGCAGGTGCAGACTACCCTTTCTTGTTTTCTCGAGATGAGTCCCCGTTTTTCCTTTTTTTGTTTTCGTGTTGTTGTTTCGATGGACTTCCTCTCCCGGTAGATTTTTTTCCCCTTTGCGACATTCCAGCCCTTCCCCCCCCCGGTTTTCCCCCGCGTTAACCCTTCTTTAATAGACACGTTCATCATCTCCTCCCCCCGGTGGAATCGCGGATCAAGTCCCACTCCCCACCCCCTTTTGTTAAACCCTCTTCCTCCCCCCAAATAAAACCTTTCCCAGAAGCGAAAATTTTTTTTCTGGACAGTTCCCCTTTTTATTTCTTGCAGACAACCGTGATTTTCTTTTCCTTTCAGATTTTATAACCAGTTTCCCCCCCCCTTTTTGGATTTCGCTTTCTTACCATCCTCAAGCGCATCCCCCTCCAGTATTCCTTCTCTGGACACGATGCTTCCCCCTTTCTCTTTCTTCGGGCCTTTTTTCCAACCCCCGCCTTCTTTCCCTTTGAAAAAGGGACCAATCTTTGAAATGCCTCCCTTTTCTTTGGACTCCTGTCCCCCCCTATCGAAAAGTCTTCCTTTTGTTTTTCCGTAGACATTTTTAAAGGAATTCTCCCCTCTCCGTATCCCTCCCCCCCCTTCTCTTTCATCTAAAATCTCCCTTTTTTTGGACTGAAGGACCTTGCCCTCCCCTTCCCCCAAACGATACTCTCCCCCTTTTTCTCCCAGAATGAGATCGTATTTCCTCCCTTTCCCTCCTGGGGCCCCTCTTCATTCTTTTTTCCCGTGTTCCCTCCTCCCCCATCAGCGGCTACCCTTTCCTCGATTCGAGGCGAAGGAATGGTCTTCTTTTTCTTCACGTCTCATATTTTTTGGATTTTTTTTAATAGCCCCGCGGCGACCCCCTTCCCCTAAAGTTGACCCAGTAACGCGACGTTTTTTTCCCCTATGCGACTCACCCCGAGGCTCTTTCCCTGGAAGAGAGTTTCACTCCCATCCGTTCTTTTCCCTGAAGTCCCCTTTCTTCCAATTGATGAGGTGGCCCCCCTCTCTGGAAGCCTCTTTTCGGGTCCCACCCCCCCCTTTCCCAAAGATTGACATACCCTCTAACTTCCGCAAAGCTCCCTGTCTTCTGTTGATGGAAACTACCCTTCTCTTTTCAACCAGCACCTTCCTTTTTTTTGCCTTCTTGACTCTTCTTCCTCAGGACAGAGTTTTCTCTACCTATTTTGCTTTCAGTGGGCCTTTCTTGAGAAATAGAGGAAGCCCTCCTTTTTCTCCCTCCCTTCGTGATTCTTCTCTCTTGTAGAGTAAACTCTCCCTTCTCCTCCTTCAGACTGATCTTTTTCCGTCTGGATGACATTTTCCCTTTCAAGAGGACCATTTCTCGTTCCCTCTTTCCCTGTTGACATTTCCCCAGTGGCCTCCCTCTCTAATTTCTTCCGAAGCCTAAATTCCTTCCTCTTGAGAACCCTCTGGTTGGGCCTAATCCCCGAAGTGGTAAAAAAGGGAGGGTAGAAGTCCCCCGCGTTAACTTTCTCCTTTCCACCTTTTGCTGCCCCTTTTCCGGCATGGACGGAAATTTTTATTCCCAAGTCGTGGCCTCCCCTTCCGGATGCAAGTTCATTTACCTTTTTTTTTTTTTTTCTTTCTCCCCGAGGATTTCTGGCCTTCTAGCTGGACTTTTATTTTATGAGAATCTTTCTTCCCTCTCTCTCGGGTGAAGCGTTTTCTCTTTCTTCGAGCTCCCCCTTAAAAGTCAACTCCTTTTTTTTGGAATAATTACCGAGGCGGTTCCCCCCTTCTTTCAAGGGTCTCGAGAGTTATTTTTTCCCCCTATTAACATGTAACCTCTTCCCATGCTTGAGGAAATATTCATCCTTCTCCTTACGCGTTGACCTTTTTTCAGAGGAGAGGCTCTTTTTCTCTTCCTCTGGAAGGGGTGACTGTCTTTCCCATCCCCAGGCCTCTTTTATACAGTTCTAGAGAGTGTGCGAGGAGATTCTTTTCGCTCTAGATTGGTCTTTTCTCCCTTTCGGGGGGAGAAATTGCTCAGCGTGCTAAGGGCAGCTCTGGAAGAACTCCTCTCTCTAATAAGTGTGTTGTTGTTGACTCCTCTCTTTCTTTTCCAGCGGAGACCACTTTTTCCCGGTTTGTTGCCTGGCTTTTTTCCGCCCGGCGGAACGGAGATCCGCACTCCTCCCCGATGAGATTTTTCGAGAAACTATTTGCCGACTTTTTCCCCCTTGTGTCTGCCGCAAAAGATTCCCTTTTTTCACCTTTTTGAGTTCATTCCTTCTTCCTCCCTCGAAAGGACTGAGGGCCTTTCTTCCTATCAATGGCTTCTTTTCTTCAAGAATGGAAGGCCGTTTTTCTTTTGTAATGAAGACCCCCTCTCGCATCCCAATCAAATTTTTTTTTTCGAATCAAGTTTGGCGATGTCCGCCTTCTTTCCTGAAAAAGCCCTCCAGATTGGAGGAGCCCTCAGATGAGCCCTTTTTCGCTCCTTGGGTCTGCCCCTTCCTTTTTCAAGAAAAAGCTTTCTCTCCTCCCTGAGAAAAAAGGAATCGGCTGTCCCTCCCCCTCGTACAATTTTTCCCCTCCCCTCGTTTAAAACATTATCTCTTTCTTGCGACCTTGGAGAGAACGATTTCTAGTTCCCCTTTTCTGCAACGGTTACCTCCCCTTTTGGTCGCTTTACCCCCCCCTTCCTACCTTTTTTAAACTTTTCCCCCATTATTTAGGACCCCCCTCATTTTTGGTAATTTTTCTAAAACCCCTTTTCAATCAGGCTCTCCCTGCAGGCTCTATGAGATTTCCCTTTTTTTCCCCCACCGAAGCCCCCTTCCCAGAGGGAAAGTTCCGATTTTTCTTCGCCTGGCCGTTTTCCGACAAGATAGTAAAGGTTTCGTCCCTCTTTCTCTGGAATTTTGCTAGTTGAGAATGGCTGGCACCTTCCCAAAAAGGCGTTTCTCCTCCTTCTTTGGGTTTGGGGCTCCGATTCCAGGACGAGATTACATTCCCCCCTGGTCGAGCATTTTCATGAATTTGTTTAGTAAACCTTTTCTACTGACACCCGTTTCTCCCTTGGCTTCTCGTTGACATCCCTTCCTTCTAGGGAGAGAGTGGCGGCATTTCGTTTGCCCATAGTTTTTCTTCTTCTTTTTTTCATGGAAGAAGAACAGTTTTTTGTCCTGAGCCTGGTTTCGGCCCCAGGACCTCTTTTTCTTTTCAGTGGAACAGCAGCGTTAAACGAATGCGTCCTTCCCCTTGGAGGGAGCCCATTTTCTAGACTTCCAAAGACACTTCCGGGCTTTTTCTATCAAATATAGTTATGGCGTTCCCCCCCCCCTCAGCAGATTTTCCCTTCCCCTCTCCTTTTTGGCGCCTTCCTTCTTTTCAGACGTCGCACAAGTTTCTCTTCCCCTTCTCCGCGTTTCTCTTGCTGGAATTATGGTAGCCCTTTCGATATGTTCCCTTTCTTCCCCCCCAACCCCCTTAGATCTAGGCAGGACATACCGGCACGAACGCTTTTTCTTTTGGAATTCCTGAGGACTTCCCCCTGCCGCGGCCTTTCTTCCTGGTTTTGAGGACTATGAATCCCCCTTTTCTTGATGGTCAGGGAGGACGGGCTCCCACTATGCTTCCTTTCGACGTCATCGAGCCCTTCCCGCCAAACTTACCGGGAGGTTAGTCCAGGCCTTAGTCCTTCCCCTTTGAATAAGTTCGGGTCCCCTTTTAACTTTTGTCCGTTGTTCGAACCCGCGAATTGCCTCCCCCTGTTGCGATAACATCCCCAGAGTGAAGGGGTCTTTTTCTAAACCATTTTCCCATCCCTCCTTGTCCTTTCCTCTAGGGACTCTTTTTGTGGGATTTTGAAGGGGTTTTGCGTTTTTTCGTTCACGGTCTTTCGGGGCCATGAGGTTTCTTCCTTTGACTGAATTTTCTCCTCTTTTTTTCGTGAATTGAACCGCGCCTTCCCCCCCTCTTCTTTCCTCTGAAAGAGGATTGAACCCTCTCCGACCCCCCACCGCTGGTGTCCGGATCCTTTGGAAGTTCGCTTGGTCCTCATTTTTTCCCATCATTCAACCCTTCCCCAACACATAAACGTCCTCTCACCATCGCCCCTCTCCCTCTCTCCTTTGTTTTTTCTCTTTCCGGGAAACGAGTGGTGGCGCTTGGTGAAGTTTATGGGTGGGCTTTCGTTTTTTTTTCCCTTTCCCTTGGACCAAGAGAATTCCAATCTGCCCCCTCCGGACCCCCTCTTCTACCAAAGAATTCGTAATAGACATTTTTCCCCCCTCTCGGAACCCCTCCAGATTTGATAAATACCTCCCCCCCCCCTCCAAAAAAAGAGGCGAATATCACTCCCCCCCCCCTCATAAATACCCCTTTCCTACCAGGGATAAAGAACCCTAGAGAGATTTTCCATTTTCCCCAGGAAAACACCCAGAGGCTCCCCTCTTTCGACCTTCCCACAACCCAAAAATAATTCACTCAGAGTCCCCCCCCCTAGAACAAAAAGGAGAACTTTTCCTTCCCGTACTTTCCTTTTTTTTATAGCCTCTCCCTTCCTCTTCGCTCCAATGTATAACCTTGATGGTTTCAGATGAGGCCCCCCTTCTGTGCTTCTCTCCGGTAAACCCCCCCCCCCCTCTTCCTTAAGGTTCCTTCTCAGAAAAGTCCCCTACTTCTTCTTGACATGAAGACACATCATGTATTCTGATCACGCGCCTTTTTTTTTCCTCTGGTGTTGACTCATTCTAGATGACTTCTCCTCCTTCACTGACTCTACTTTTTTATATCATCCCCGCAAAGACCATCTCTTTCCTAGGCCCCTTCCCCCCTTTCTTGTGGAATGGAAAGCGGCACAATGCCCGCCAGGATCCCTATTTTCAATCAGGAAACAGTTTGTCTAGCTTTGAAAGGGTGACCGCACTTCCTTTTCCATCAGAGGCTTTCCCGCTTTCTCACAGAGGCGCAGGATCTGGTTGACTACTTCCTTTCCCTTCTGAGGACGTGAATGGCGCTCGGGCTTCCCTTCGCTCTTGAGTCTTTTTTCCCTTCCCCATATTTCGAGAATCGAAACCTCCCCCTCCAGAAAGTGTATTTTTTTTTCTGGAGAAACAATCTTCTCAGATGCTTTCCTTTCAGATGCGTTTAAACGCCCCCTCCCCATTAAGGACCCCCCTTTTCTCCTAGGTACCCTTTTTCTCCTTCCTCCAGGAGCTCTTTCCTCCTTTCCCAGTCCCCCATCATGGACGAAACGCTTTCCTCCCCCCCCTCCCCCCTTCCCCTCTCAGAAATGAGAAAGAAGCATTCTTTCTCCCTCTGGGAACGGCTTCCCCCTCCCCCTTCCTCTATTAGCCCCCTTTTTTACCCTCCTTACATCCTTCCCTTTCTCTCACATTTCCTTTGCATTGATAGCGGCCCTTCCCGGAAGCGTTTTTTCCTTTCCCTGTTTTCAGACTTTTTTCTCCTGGACGCCAGGAACGACACCGCTTTTTTACCGGAGAAAGATTTTCCCTTCGAGAGAGGAGGCCGTGGCCTTTTTTTTTTTTCTTTGCCTTCCCTTCACTTGCCCTTCGGCTCCCCGGTCCAGCGGGCCTCTCTTGGATGCCCTTTTGTCCAAGAAGGCGTCTCCCCGGTTTTGCCTCCCCCAGGTCTTCCCTTTTTAGACATGAAGCACTCTTTTGGAAGATATACTTGCGTCGACGATATTTTTTTCCCCCTCTGCCTTAACTAAGACCCCACCGTTCGTTACTTCTTCAAACCTGCATAGTCAGAAAAGGTAGGCTCTTCTTCAAGAGCCCAAAGTTCGTGGAACGCGCTTCCTCCGTGGCATTGCACTCTTCCCCCTTTTAGGCCCTTCTTTTTTTTTTTCCAAGGTAGTAGATCCTGACCTTGCTGTTTTCACTCAGGTAAGAGGGCCTTTGACCTCTTCTGCTCTACGTTTCCAAGGGAACACGTCTTTTTCGGAGGAATAATTCCCTCTTTTTCCCCTTTTTTCAACTGGACTTCTTCTTTCCTGGGCCAACTCTCTCTTCCCTCTTTTGTAATATCCGGCGACGATCCTGGCAACTTTTTAGGAACTATTCCCCTCTTGGCTTTGTGTATCAATCCTTTGGCGAGAGTCTTCCATCGCGGCCCCTTTTTTCTTTTTTCCCCAGTATGGTGCGTCGACTTCACCTTTTTTTTTTTTTTTCTTGCAAGAGTTCTCCTTTTTTCTCTTTCATTTGTCTGGTCTTTTCCGGGTAGCCGTGATAGCTTGCGTCCACTTTCCCCTGCGGGTTCCTTCCCTTTTTTTCTGAACGCGTGTCTTTTTTCTTTTCGAAGGAACTATTCTCTCTATTTTCCTCCTTTTTTCTTTTCCTCTCTGCCAGTAGTCATTTTTCTCCCTAAGAGGTAGCAGAGAAAGGAGAAAACCCTTTCTTCCAGGAGAGCCCCTTCCTCCTTTTTCCACGCCCCCAGTGGTTTCTACTTTCTTGCCGACGCCCGAAGATGACCCCCCCACCAAGTCTCCTCTCTCCTTTTTCTCCCTCCAAATGAAGCGATGGGAGACAGGCCCTTTTCTTTCCCCCCCTGCTGAGGCTACTTCCTTTTTTCTCCTCTTCCCCTTTTGGACGGCATCGGCGCGGCCTCTTTTTTTTCTAAAAGCCCCTATGGCCTCTTCCTTTGTGAAAAGGAAAGAATACGCCCCCCTTTATCCTCAGTTTTTCTATTTGTATCTTGATACCAGTCTCTGAGTCCCCCCTCTTTTTCCCCCCCTTTTTAGTCTACGCGAGGTCCATTCTCCCGGGAAAGGGATTCCTTCCCCCCATTTCCCCAGTCGGCTTCCTCTCTCCCTCTACCCCTTTTTTTCTCACAGACCAGCGTAAAATGATTTTTTCTGCTTTAAAGTAAGAGGGAAAGGCGTTTTTTTTGTCCGCCCGGTCCTCTCATCACCATGGTTTTTTTCTCCCCGGTTAACCGCGGTTGTTTCCCCCCCATGCTCACATCCCCCCTTTTTACCCCTTCAAAATTATATATTATCGGCCCGCGTTCTCGCACCGAGGCCCTCTTCCCCTCTCTTTCTTCGAGAAGGGGCGTTTTCCTGCTTGCATTTCCCCCCAGAAACCTCGTTTTCCCTCTCTCTCTTTTCTTCTTCGAGGCGGAAAGCTTTCTTTTGATCCCCCCTCTCCCCCCCCTTAAGTTATAGAGGCTTTCCTCTTGTAAGGCATTTTGTTGTCTCACTTTTCTCTGCTTATTTATGATAACCCTTTTTTCAGCTCTTTTTCCCCTTCCAGGACCCTTGAGGGCCACGCCCCCCCTCTCCCTCTTTTCGAGAATTTATCCGCTTTTTTCAATTTGTTTAGTAAAGGTTTCCTAGAACCCATTTTACAGGGGATGGTTATTCTTCGTATTCACTCGATGTGAGCGTTCTATTTTCTGTTAGGCCCTGAGGTTCAATTTTTTTAGTTCCCGAGGTCTCCCTGGCCGCTGTTCTTCCACAAAAGCCTCCTCTTTGTTTCTTCCCTCCCACTGGTAGTTTTTTCAACCTTCACAGGACCTTTTCCCCGTACTTTTGTCGTCTTTTTAGGCCCACAAGACACGGTTTCTAATTGGAGATTTCCCCCCCAATCGTTATTTTTTGCCCCCATCTTTTTTTCCAGAAGCTGATTCCTTTCTCGTGTCAATAAGTACGAACAATTTTTTTTTCCTTTCTTTTCCTGAGCCTCTTCTTATTTCCTATATGGTAGCAGATGATGGAGTCTTCACCCCTTTAAGCTCCCCTTGTAAGTACACTTTTTCCTCCCTTTTCCTTGGAAAGGGACTTCCTTTTTGCGTTTTCCTTCTCCTCCGGTTTGAAGTGTGACCGCCCCCCTTCCACCCCCCCCTTCCTTTTTGTTCGAAATTGAAATTCCTTTTTATGGTCATGGAGACGGAGAATCTCCCCCCCCGATGCCTTTTTATTCCCTCTTCCTAGAAGTAATAGAGCCCTCTGGCCCAACCTTCCTTCGATCTCTTCATAGGAGTCCAGGCCTGTCCTTCAGGTCCCCTTCCCTGTTCCTGGTTGGCAATTTTAAGAAGTCCTCCTTAGTTTGTTTTGTCTTCTCCCTCGCAGCTCCCCCCTCCCCTTCCTCTACATGGAAGATCGCTCCGTTCCCCTATCGGTCCCTTCTTTTCCCGATTCTCTTTTAATCTTCGGGAATTTCTCCCCTTTGTGGGAGGAATGCATTCTAATTTTCTGGGCGTTTCCTCAGAGCTTTGCAGTGTGTCTGTCCTGAAATGGTATCTATGTCTTTCCCGGACGTGATATCTCTTTCTGGAGTGATTCCGCGCCTTCTTTTTTTCTTTAAGCCGGAAATTTCCATTAGAATCTTTCCCTTCCCCTAACTCCTCCCGAGGGAACAGGTCTTTTCGTCCCTCATTTTTTTCTTCCTTCCCAACTGCCCTTTCACCCATCAAAGTCACCCCCATTCCAACCTCTCCATATCTCTATTTGCTCCTACCTCTTCGAGAGATCTTTCTTGGGAGATTTGGAGCTTTACGTTTATGGGTTTTTGCCGTTTTCGATGGAATGAGTGCAATAGAACCTCCATTAGGACCAAATTCCTTCCCCCTCAACCCACCGGGTCCTCCTTCCCCAGCGAGTTCGATCAAAGAATCTCTTCCGACGGAAGTCTAACACCAATTTTCAGGGCGAGATCATAGTCCCCCCCACAATGGTTAAAACCCTCTTTTAACCATTCCCCCACCCCCCCACCTACCTTCGGCCAAACGCTCTCCCTGCACATCTTTTTTCCTGGGAAAACGGCAGCATCTCCTCCGAGCCTCCTCCCCCCCGCCCGTACTCCCTCCCCCCTTAATACACCATGTCTTAGATTCCTGGGCTTCTGAAGATGGGTACCTTTCCCCCTTCCCTTCCGCTGCATGTGCCTTTTTCTCTTTTTGTTTACGCGAGATTCCCCCCCCCATCCGGGATTCGGAAAGGACCCCTTCTCTCGCCCTTTTCCCTCTCCCCAAGGACTATCCCCCCCTCCTTTTGAAATGGACGACCACTCGATGATCCGAGCTCCCGTCTAGGAAGACCCTGCAGGGACATTCCTTATTTTCGCTTTTTCACGGCATCGACCTGTCCCCCATGACCTTCAAGTCTCCGTAGTAATGGAAGACTTTTCTTCTCCCTCCAAAAAAGGTTTATGTTCTTTTGCGACCCCCACCCCCCCCCCCCCAAAGGAACACCTCCCTCATGAATCCACGCCCCCCCTCGAATCGTATTTCATAAGTATTGTGGAAGACTTCGTCATTCATTTTTGACCAACCTAACACCGTATCTCCGTCTACCATATCCGAGACCCCTTCTACCACCGCTGCTCCCTTTTATTTTCACATTGGAGGAAGGATTAAATCTCCGGAGCCTCTTTGCTTATATCTCCACTGGGCTTCTTTTCCCCCGTCCCCTCTCGAGCCAAGTAACGAGCCGAAAGGGGATTGTGGCTTTTTCTCGTACCTTGGATACCCCGCCCTATTACTGGAAGAGATTTCAGGAAGCAGGCTGTTTTCCCTTTTCCCCCTATTACCTATGAGATGGCTTCGTCTGGACTCCTCTCTGGCTGAACAGTTAAATGCCCCCACAGAATGTCCTCCTTGACCTCCCCTTAACATTCAGCTCGCACTCCATCCGGTGATGGGAATACTTCTCGTTCACCCCACTAATGGGGTTCCCTTGTCGAAAACACTTGACCTTTAGGACCATTCTTCTACTGGAGAGCTTTTCATGATCTCGTGTCCCTGTTATTTTTATTTACGTCGTCCTCCTGAAGCCGCCTTTGTGTATCAGCCAGTCTCAACCCTCCCCGGCGTCAACGACTTCAAGGAGACCGCGCGAAAACATTGCCGATTCTTTCCTCTCCTTTCAGTCTTCCCAGAGAAAGCTTAAAGATACGCGGTCCAGCGTTTTTTCCGAGGTGCGGCGCCTTTGGCCCTTCCCTTTTCTCATTCCCCACTTATCTCTTCCTCTGTGGGAGAGACCATTTAACCGCCGATGTGTTGGCAGATACTCCATGGTAACCCGGTTAGGATGGGTTACTCGAAAACTTGGCGCAGTCAATGACCTTTACGCCTTTTCAAAGGTGGCCTGGCCTTCCTTTATTTCTCGGATCCAAAGTCGTGGCACCTGTTGCCGGCCTTTATTAGAGGGTCTGTGGCTGAAGCACTTCGTTCGGTGCGAACGTCGGCAGTCCCCCAGTGGGGTAGAGCATCAGTAGGGTCCTTCTGGTGCCGCGTCTTCTCGATTTCTGCGCCGAAGACCAAGCTTTTCTTCTTCTCGGCGACTTTCGAAACTGGAGGCTCCTGTTTTTCGTCTGTAGTAGTCCTTTTTCTTTTAGGAATTATCTCCGCTTAGTCGGCCATGCTCTCGCTTAAACAGGGAATCCTCTGATCAGAGTTGCGGCTCTCAACGCCTGGAACAATATCTTTCTTTTTTTTTTTTCAAAGGAAGTGTTTGTTTCACCGCAGCGGCGGATTCGTCCCGTTCCCATAGTAGGACATCTTTCCCCCTGCGCGGGAGTCGGGAAGCCTCTTTCACCGCAAAGCACGCTCCTTGCGCCTGCTCGACGATCTTAAGCGGCATA
>Ga0179593_1673023_pt1 | contig 10738 bp, 9 predicted proteins | sample CZODoug2_1_08_16_FD_185931 | JGI IMG/M metagenome (GOLD analysis project Ga0179593, IMG submission 185931) | Vadose zone soil fungal communities from Angelo Coast Range Reserve, California, USA - CZODoug2_1_08_16fungal (PacBio error correction) | ecosystem: Environmental > Terrestrial > Soil >... | reverse complement strand
GCACGAAGAGAGATCATGTAGGTGTTGAAAAACAGCGCCCTACCCCCCTCTTCCTACTCCCCTTCTTCCGCCCCCTCCCTTACCCCGCCCTCCTGTGCAGCTGCATACGCAGAGCGCGAGCCGGACCAGTGTATGCGCCTGTCGAGATCATCATCCTGACATGATATTCTCGAAGAACTCATCGAAGGCACCGGAGGCAAGGTGAGCGAATGAAAGGCATCCGATAGTCCCCTTCCACTCCTTCCCCCCTTCCTCTCCCCCTCTACCCCCTTCCTTTTCCCCCTTTTCCTACCTTCGTGCACCTCCTTTCTTGCCCTGTGAGTTGCCTGCCATGCTGTGCCTTTGGCAGGAGTGTGACGATTCGTTTGTGATGGCGGTAAGAACAACGCATCGGCAGTAAAAAGAACGCTTAAGGCTTGCAGCCTCTCCCCCCTTCTTTTTTTGCCCTCCCCCTTCTAGCCCCTCGGTTCTATCATTTCGTCCCTATTGTCCCTCTGTGTGCTCGTTCCAGCGAGCAGGCCGACAGCAATCGTTCGGCAGATGAAATCGTACACCTACTCGAAGACCACCCGGCCGGTGTACGGGTTGAAGGAGTCGGATTCTTATTTTCTTCCTGCCCCTCTTTCCCTCCCCTCCCCCCTCATTATTCCTCCAATACGCCTAGCGCTTGCCGGGCTAAACCGAAAGATAATGGTGCCGGTGGGCAGATGACTAGAGGGCGAAGAGTTCCACCAAGGTATAGAGATTAGAGGAAAGAGCCAGCTCCTTTCCTTTTTTTTTTATTGTGTCTTTCCCTTTTCTCCCTTCACTCCTCTCCCGTTTTAAGTATCTATTTCCCTTCCTCCCATTGTGTCGGGATTCTCCCTGCTCCATCTCGTGAGTACTTTCCCATGGATGCCCTAAACCAACCCCGTCCCCCCCCGCCCCCGCCCCCCCCCCGGACCAAGACCCCCCAGACCCCCCCCCGCAAATTCCAGTTCCGTGACCTATCCCACCTAGGGCGTCATGAGATCAGCCTTCGCGAGTGTAAGAAGCTCGGAAACGGCATGTGTGAAGAAATTATAAGTTCGGACAATGGATTGAGTAAGAAGATCTGGTTTCCCTTATCCTTCTCCTAGCCTTTCCCCCCCTCTTCACCTTTACCACCCAGTCTCTGTCCTTCTTTCTCTTCCATAGACATGCTTGCGGTAAGGTCACGAAGTAAGAAGCATGTCAGTTCAACGCGGCAAGTAACCCCCCCCCCCCCCCCCTTCTCCCCCCTCTTCCCCCCTTCTTTTCCCCCCCCTTCTTTCGGTTTCTCCCCCTTTCTAGAACACGCCGGTTAAGTTCAATCGAGGAATTAGAACGGGAAATTCCCTTTTTTTTTTTTTCTTCCTTCCCCTTTTCCACACTCTCCGCTTCCTGCGCGAGGGAAAAGGATGCTGCTAGAAGAGGAGGACGTATCTTTTGCCCCCTTGCATTCCCCCTCTCTTTTTCATTCCTATGCCTCTCTTCCGCTCCCCCCCATTCGAGCCGCCCTCCTCTGGTTCGCTGCCGCCGGACGAAAAAGGCCCGAATAGCGCGCGAGCTTGGGGAAGTAGGAACGCCCCCCCCCCCCCCCCCTCCCCCCCCTTTCCCATTTCCTCTTTCCTCTCCCTTTTGCCTATTTCACCGTCAGCGGCAGCGGACGCATGGAAGCACACGGGCGAGGTGGTGATAAGGACGGAAGATCTCTTTCCCCTCCCCCTTTCTTACTAAGGTTTTCTTCGCCCTAAACTCATGATTGCCCGTAGCGCACCTGCCCACGAATGCCGCGCTGTGCGCTCAAAAGGCATGCGCTTAGCGAGAGGCAAATCACGGCGCTTTTTCCCTTTTTTTCCCGCTTCTTTCTTTCCTTCTCCGGGCTCCGTGCCGCGTAAGCGAGAAACGGCCCCTTTCACGTGTTAAAGCGATCGAGGATTAAAGATCTGTCCCCCCCTGCCTTTCATCCTCTTTCTTTTCCCATTCCATTTCTTCTGTTTTCTCCTTTCATTCGCACGGGTCTCTCTCCGGCGGCCCGCGGGGCGCTCGGCACGCCTATACTGAGCAAATTCGGCGCAGGCGGCACTTTGACACGAGAGACGCCGGGGCGTTGACAAGCCAGTGAGCCTTCCCCCTTTCCCCCTTCCTCCTGTCTTCCTATTCCCTTTCACCTTCCCTCTTCATATCACTAACTCTCCCACCCACTGTCTCGCTGCGGGCAATTTCTCGGTCTGCAGCCGGGAACAGGAGATCGCGGACCGACATAAGGACGCATAGGGCGAAATGTAGTGAATGAGAAGCGGAAAGCCTCTCTCCCTCTTCTTATCGTTCTGCCTCTCTCCTCTCTTTCTCCCCTCCCCATAGATCACTGAGTTTTCTCTTCCTTACTTATGACGATGGCCGGTCACTAGGAGATGAAAGAGTGTGAGGACATACACCATTTGATAGTAGATGGTTTTCCCGCTTCTCCCTCCGTCCCTTTCGTTCACTCTTCCTCGTGTATACGACATGAACTAAGCTTACATGCGTGCGGTCTTTTCGAAATTGTAGGTGGGATGATCACTTAATTTGATGAGAAAACATTTTTTTTTTCCTTGCCTCCCTCTTTTCCTTCTTCCCCCCTCTTTTCTAAATTTGCTTTTGCCTTTCCTTTATACATTCCCCAGGGCTTCTATCCTTAGTTTGATATCGAAAATGAAATGGTCGGCCCCCCCCCCCCGTTCCCCTCTTTCTGCTTTCTTCTTCCCCTTATTTCTCCCCCATTCCACTGCCCTTCCCCTCCCCCCCCTTTTTCTCTTCCCAATTATCCTCTGACGACGCGTATTTATCGTGCGTCAGAGATCAAAGCCGATTGCGAAGCGAGCCCAGATAACAGCTCATGAAAGGTCGTCAGGAGAGGATTGATGCGAGATTTCCCTAATCTTTCCTCTCCCCTTTTTTCCCCTTTCTTCCTCCTTTTTTCCCTTCTAGGTCTTCCCTATTCCTCCCCTACGGTCCTGTTCCCCACTGTCCGACAGGAATGGGACGGTGTTGGAACGTGCGGCCACCCAATTGTCCAGTCATAGGGTGGCAAATTATGAAAACCTGACTCTCACTTTCCCTCCCCCCTTTTTTCCCCCCCTTGTCTCCCTGGTCTTTCTCCGTTTTTCTTTCTTTTGCTCGTGCATTTTTTCTCTGCATGGCAACAGCGGCCGCGAGTATCGTGCGGAGGCCGGGCGAGCGCTGTCTGGGAGAAGTTCTGAGTCTCCCCTCTTTCCTCGCGTTGTCCCGTTCGAGGGAGTCGGATGCAAGGGCGCGCGGCGCGGTCCATAGTGGATGACTATGGAATATATATCGTTTTCTCCTACTCCGTTGTTTTTTTCTCTCTCCTTTTCCTACTTCCCTCCTCCTCCTCTTGCATCCCCGCTCCCTCCTCCTTGCAACGCGGCTCACGCGGAAGAATAAGAACAGGCTCAAGCGCGACCGCTCCCCTTCCTTTCTTCTCCCCTCTCTCCTCTGCGTCCCGCCTCTATTGTTGTCATGCCCGCGAAGACATGATGGGGCCAAAGCACGCACCCCCTTCGCCCAGCACCTTAAGGACATGATATTGCAACTGCAACTTTTTCCTCTTTTTTCTTCCTTCCCCCCCTCAGGTATGACATGGTAAGTGGATAAAATGGGTTTGTGGCGTCCCTTCCCCCCCCCTCCCCCCCTCTTTTTTTCCCCTGTTCTTCGTTTCCGTTGCTGCCTCTTTCCTCCTCCCCTCTCACGCCACCAGGACGATCACGGGCAAAAACGTCGCTTGCAACAATACTATCAGTTTAAGTATGCATAAAGACATACTCTGGACGACTTCATTCTGTTTCCTTTTCTCTTTCCTCTCCTCTTCTTCATCTTTCTCTTTGTTTTCCCGATCTCCGCTTCTTCTGAGATACGGGAATCGCCCCACGTTGGGGGGCGTGGTGCCTGGGCCTGGGAAGTGTGGCTAAAGGAATGGGAGGTGATAGAAGTTCAAATGCCTTTCCCTCCTTTCTGCGGCTTGGGATTTTCGACCGGTCATGGGCGAGGATACAAATAGGGGGCTCGATTGAAAGGGGGATTCCCCCTTTTCCTTTCTCTCTTGCCTCCCTCTCCCTCCTTCCCCCTTCTGGTCGCCTGTCCCCTTAGACTGTCCCCCCCGTCAAATGAAGTTGAGCATGCAAACTACAATTTCGAGAAAGCCACAAAGAATGTCATATTCGGGTAAAGGTTGTAGAGTATAAACGATTTTCCTTTCTCCTTTCTCTCCCCTTTTGTTACTACCCGCCTAGCTACCCAATGGTTTGAAGGCCTCACACTAGTTCAATCTCCTCGATGACAAGGAATGAGTATACAGTAAAGGAGAGCACTTTTCCCCCTGTTTTTCCTCCCCCTCTTTTTCCTCTTCTTTCGTCCGTGAGGCCTCTCTCTTGTAGGCCGCGTGAGGCGCTCGGCGTCAGATGGGATAAGGAACGGACCTCTCCCCCCCGCTTTCCCCGCCTTATGTCCGGTCCGCGATTCATGTTAGAGATGCGGCCACGAGGAATGAACAAAAACCACAAGGCCTTCCTTCTTCTCCTTCCCTCTTTATTTTGACGGGGTCCCATCCTCCGGTCTTCGCAACGCAAGAGAGCATGGCTTGTGAAACGCAACGGAGGCTAGACGGTAAAAGTGGCGCCTCTCTCCTTTTCTCTTCTTTCTTGTCGTTTTGTCGTGAGCGCCGCGGTCTCGCTCGCAGCTCGGTTCGAGATCCGAGGGTGCGCCAAACTAAGGACAGAAAAGCACTTTTCCCCCCTCTTCTTCTTTCGCTTTCCTTTATGACATCTCGAGCGGCATGGAACAGACAGGTCACTTGGCTAGAATTTCGCGGAACGGAGAAAGGGAGAAGAAAAGGGAAGGCCCTTCTCCCCGTTCCTTCCTTACCCCCCTCCCCTCTCTCCTTATTGCCATCGCGAAGGCGAATGAGTTGGGGAGCGCACAGAGAGGAATTGTGAGTGCCTTGTTTTCCCTCCCCTTGTCAGTCCTCACTTCTCCTCTACTCCCCCTATTCCCCCTCACCTTGTCGTGTGCTCTCTCCCCGTGATGAAAACCGGGAAACCGCTAAATGAGAAGCGGGAAGAGAAGGTGAAATAGAGAAAAGGGATCTTCTATTCCCCTTCCTCCTTTTCCGTTTTCTTTCTACTCTCCACATCTCCTACGAGGCTATTCGAGGCAGGTGTTTGGTAGTAGCGGCATGAGAACGAGGGGGTTCCTTCTCCCGTTCCTTCCCTTTCGTTCCTCCCCCTCTTGCTCGATTCGTTGCACAGCTCTGTGGTGAATGGCCGGTAAGATCGCCGGCGAATTAGGAAGAGTTTTTTCTCTCCTCGGTCCCTCCTTCCTTTCTTTTCTCCCCTTCCTTACCACCAGCTGGATTTCCCTGTCGAAGGCGTGACGATGGGAACTTAACCGGCGGGTTCGTCACGGTGAGCAACTCCCCCTCCTCCTCTCGTCCCCCTTGGTTTCTTAGTGTACTTCAAAAAGCGTGTACGGCGCCAGAGGTTTTTGATGTGATGCGGCAATCTTCCGGTGACCTTCCCCTCCCCCCTCTTTTTCTCCTCTTCTCTCTTTTTGGGGGGGGTCCGTTTCAGACGAAAGTGGTTCAGTATGCGAGAAGACAGCAAGGGTCAGAGATTGACGCAAGCCATGCCTCCTCGCCTCTCGCCCTGCTGCATTTCTATCTTTCCCCTCCTAATGTGCTCTTCATTGACCTCCCTTGTGTTCTCGGTTCCCGGGACTGCAGGGCAAAATGGCAAGTAATACTACGCGCTGGCGAAGGGCGAATCCGAAGAACTGGTCGCATTACCCCCCCCCCTCGTTTTCTTTCCCTTCCTCCTCCTTTCCTTTCTTTCCTCTTGCCAGAACTCATACTTTCAAGACTCTGGCGCTGGCCGAATAAGATCGATAGCCTGGTGGGAATATTCGCAAGTAGAGCAGCGGCCCTTCCCCTTCTCACTCTTTTCTTTTCCTCTCTTTCTCTGTTCCTGTCTGTCTGCTTATTTTTCAGTTTTGCTGATCGGAGTTAAATCTTTACTTGGCCTTCCAGACTCAAGGAATAAGAATCGCACAAGCCGATCCCAAAAAAAAAAAAACGGCCTTTTTTTTCTTTTCTTTTCCCTTCCTTCCCCCCTCCCCCTCCTTGTCGTCCGCTGTCGGGACCCCTCTCCGAGCTTGAGACGGCGGAACGATGATGACGCGGTGCTCGCCGGTAGTCCAACCTAGAAATGGGATGGAAAATCAGGGGCAAGCCTGTGCACTTTCTTCCTTCTCGTTAGTGTTGCTGACCGCCATCAAAATCCGAATATTCGTCAAAAGCATTGAAGAAAAGGCAAGACCATGGGCAGCACCCTCAATTTGCTCTGTTCTTTTATCTCCTTCTTACTTTCCCTCTCCCCTGGCACCGTTTCTGTTAGCTTTCTTCACTGTTGCACTGGCGATTGACGAGCGGAGAGATGCGGATGACTGTGAATTGAATAAAAGGGATATCAGAGGTTGTGGACGTAGATGAGTTCTAGAGAGGAGAATGTTCATTTTTTCTGCTTCCCCCCCTTTCTCCCGTTTCTTCCCCCCCCCCCTCGTGCTTGTGCTGTCGCGTTTCTTATCTATTTGGTCGCGGGATGCGCGGGTTGATGGTCGTGCAGCTGTGACAGGTTACGCTGTTGTTCCCCCCTCCTCCTTCCCTTGCCCCCCCCCCTTTTTTTGTTCTTCTCGTGGCCCTCCTATCTTATCCTTTATTTTTGACCACCGCGACCGCCACAGTGCAGACCAGTCAACCGCAGGCCGCGGAAAAATCCGCTACGCAGCCCAGCAGCAAGATAGCAATTGCGCAGCAGCCCCCGCCTTTTCTTTTTCTTTTTTTTTTTTTTTTTTTCTTTTTTTTTGTTCTTCTCCCCCCCCCCCCCTCCCCCCCTCTTTTCTCTCATAACCTCATCTACTGTACCGTGATATCCCTTTAGGCGCATGTCAAGGAATCCGCATAGCGCCTCTGAGGCAATCGCACAGGTTCAAACGTTCCGACGAGCTCCAGGAAAACGGTGAAGGAAGAGTCCTCTTCATTACCTCTTCCTTTTCTTTTCCTTCCCCCCTTCCCTTTTCTTTTCATTCTTGTTCCTAATGTTTTTATGGCTTTCAGGTGCACACGACGGAATTCCGGGCAGTAACAAGAACGCTTTCGGGCTGCAAGCGAGGTTCACAAATACAAGGGCGAGGGGAAGACCTGCTCTCCCCTTTCTTCTTCCTCTCCCCTTTCTTTCTCCCCTCTTCCCTGCCTCGTTTCTTCAATTCCATGTCCCCTCTCCTCTAGACCCCCCGGCCGGAGTGTACGGGTGTTGGCCGATCGATTCATTTGAGCAGGGCAGGCAAGTAAAGATTTAAAACGGCAAAAAGAATGATAAGCAAGACGCCGCTTTCTCTTCCCTCCGTTCGTTTTTGTCCTTTTTTCCCTCTGTCTGTCTCGTACAGTTTCCCACCCAAAGGTACTGAGCATCTTCCATACGCCAGAGCTGACCAGGTATTAGTTCTGGAGAGCGTATAATGAATATCGAGGTAGGTAATTCCATTTCTCTCTCTCTTTCCTCCTCTCCCCCCCTTCTCCCCTCTCTCTCTTTCCATTGCCCCATTGTTTCCGTTCCTTTCCGGGAACTCGGCACAAAATGGGGTCATGAGATACAGCCTTAGCGAGTCCGAAGCGACGAACTGTTTCTTTTTTCTCCTATCCTTCCCTTCATTCCTCTCTTTTCTCCCCCCCCGTTGCGTTTTCTTCTCCGTCATACCTGAACAATTCGGCTGTAAACGTGACCTCAACCAGTAGAGCCGCGATTGCGCCTCAAGAGACAGATTGAGGGACTGGTCAAGAAGAAGACTCCCCCTCCCGCACCTCCCCCCCCCGTCTGTTGACGCTTTACCCTCTCTCACTTTCTTTATCCCTGCTCTTAATTTTTCTTCACAGTCGTGACGAACAGAGGGTAATGTTACATCGGAGAATTAGACAGTTGGGCAATACCTTCTTTGCCTTTCCCCCGCCCACCTCTTTTTTTCTCTTCCCTTTCCTACCTTCCCCCCTGCTCCCTCTCTTCACCTTCTCTCCACTCTCTCCTTACCTCTCTACTCTCGTCCTCTATCATGTCGAGCCGCCTCATAGGTCGCTGTCGCGACACAACAGAGACAAGAAAGAAGCGAGGAGATTGCAGAAGTAGGCAATCCCCTTGCCAATTCTTTTCTTTTTCCCCCTTTTCTCCCTTCTCTTCCCCTCTTTTTCTCCTCTTGTTCCCTTTTGTATCTGCCGGAAGAGGGCCCAGACGGTGATGTGGATATGTCGTCGGCAGAAAAGGGATGAACGAGAGCAAAGGCCTCACGATTCCGCCTTTTTCCCCCTCTTTTTCTTCTTTTCCATCTTCTTTTTTTTTCCCCTCTCCTCCCCAAGCTCCTTTCGCGTGGTCGGCTCCGGGATCCGTGCCGCGAATGAGAGCCAAGTGAACTTGTAAGTGTTAAAGCGATCGAGATGAAAGAAGTCCATTTTTTTTCCTTCTTTCCTTGTCTTTTTCTCCCGTTTCCCCTCGACCGCGGCTGCTGTATCTGCGGCCCCTGCGTACTCGACACGAATATCTGCGAGAAATTCGGCGCAGGCGGACAAGTTTGAAAGCCGAGGATGCTTTTTCCCCCCCCTCCTCTCCTTACCCTTTTCCTTCCCTCCTTCCTCGTCTGTGGCCCTTCAATACTCGGTAAGAGGCATCGAAAGCGTAAAATAAAGTGAGAGGAGCCCCCGCCCCCTTCCTCCCCATCCTCCCCTTCTCTCCCTCTTCCCTAATCATTGCTGTCTCGGGAGAAATTCGTTCCTAGAGCAGCGGAAAGCCGCGAGCATAGAGGAGAAAGCAGGATAGGAAGAGGAGAAGAAGCGTCCTTTCTCCTTTCCTTGCCCCTCCCTCCTCCGCTTCTTTTGCCTCTCCCCGTACTTATACGGCTGCGCGGGCCTCAGAGGGAGTTGAAAGAGTGTGAGGCCTTCAAAAATTGCTCGTAGTGCTTTCTCTTTTCTTCCTTTTTCGCTTTCTTCCCTCTTCTTCTGTTCTTATCTCAACTTACCGAAGAGTGCCAGTGCGTAGTCGGCATTTATCGAAGGTAGTGATGGATCCCACTTCATTGACGTTCCAGCTCTTTTTTCCTTTGACTCTTTCCCTCCTTTCCCCCTCTCTTCTACAATTCTTTCTTTCCCCTTGCCCTGTGATGTACCTCACCAGTTGCCTCGAGCCCTTAGGGTGATATAGAAAGTGAAAGGTACTGCCCGTACCCCCTCTCCTCGGTTCCTTGATTTCCCTCTACTACTCCCTCCTCTCCACCCTTCCCCATGCCCATGTCCCCACTACCAACCTTTTGGCGATTTCCCAATTATCCTAGACTGAGCGGATAGTCGTGGGTCAGCAGATACAAAGAAGAGGCTGCGAAGCGATTCCCCCCCTTCCCCTTCCCCCCCCTTTCTTCTCCTCTCCCTTATCTTTCTCTTTCCCCTTCCCCTGTTTTTTTTTCTCGCTCTCTGTCCGTCTGGTGTCGGGTCGTGTTGATTTCAACATAGGAATAAATCACGGATCGGGGTAACAAAGCACAAGGAAGGAGAAGTGTGGAGGTGTGGAAAGTTCCCTTTCCGCCCTCCTTTTTTTCCCCCCTTCTACTTTCTCCCTTTCCCTTCCTTCCAAAATTTCCTCACTTTTCTTCCCTAATGTTGCGGGCTTTGGCCATAGTGTCTCGAGGGCAGCAACAAAGGCCGCGAGCTATAGCGGAAGCAGGTGAGCGAGATGTACTTGATTTTTTGCGTCCCTTCTCCTTTCCTTCTTTTTCGTTATTCATTCTCTCGGCGCTGCCATCTGTATTCTAGGAATCTCTCCTTAGATCATAATCAGTGATTGGTGTGAGAGAGAGGACAGCAGGATAGAAAATAGGGAGACCTTTCCTTTCCTACCCCTCCCTCCTTTTCCCCTTTCTCTCTGGAAATACTCAGTACTGCCCAGGACAGAGCGCTCACGGTCGCATACTCGAGGAAGGTTGTGCAGAGAAGAGAGAAATGAGGGAAAAAGCAAGACCCCCCTTTGTGCCTCGGTTCCCTCCCCCTCTCCCTTCTCATTGTCCTTTCATGCCCCCCCTATTACTGGAAAGGTTGTTGCCTGCACGTCCACACCCGCACAATCCTGCGGGAGGGTGGGACCCGAGCCGGTGGGAGTGATTCCCCTTTCTTTTCGCTCACCTCCCGTCCCCCCCCCCTCCGGAACGATACGCAACAACCGTGCGCTTGCAACACTAGATATCAGTGTTCACGTTCTCTTCTCGTTGCTTTTTTCTTTGTTTCTCCATCTCTTCCTTTTCCCTCTTACCACTATTCCGATAGTCGAGTATAATGAATAAGCCCGTTGGGTGGCGTGGGGAAGGGAGGAGAAGTGGAAAGCGGCCTTTTTTTTCTAGCCCCCCCGTTTCTTCTCTTTTTCCTCCCGTTTCCTTTGCTCTATCAGCCTACTGTTCTCTAGCTGCTCTGGGGATGTTCCATCCAAGGGAAAGAGAGCATTTAAGAAAGTCGTATGGCCCGAAGGCCATTAGGCGAAGTAAACTAACGTTTTTCCCCTCCTTTATCATTTTTTCCCCCCTTCCTTCAATCTCCCTCCTTCTCCTTTTCTTTCGCATTTCCTAACCCTAGTCCTGGATTTCCTACGGTGTCTGTGCTTAA
>Ga0179593_1641053_pt1 | contig 10738 bp, 7 predicted proteins | sample CZODoug2_1_08_16_FD_185931 | JGI IMG/M metagenome (GOLD analysis project Ga0179593, IMG submission 185931) | Vadose zone soil fungal communities from Angelo Coast Range Reserve, California, USA - CZODoug2_1_08_16fungal (PacBio error correction) | ecosystem: Environmental > Terrestrial > Soil >... | reverse complement strand
CTGCACCCCCTCCTGTTGCAAAATTCCCCTTTCAGTCACTACAGTTCAGCCCTCCCGATGGTTTAAGGCTATCGTTCTCTTCTTGTTGTCACCGTCGCCCGCGGGGGTACACTTCCGGCACTACTGGGCCCGCCTCGCCGTTTTTACAAAAAGAATTAGCGTCTCCAGCGCGAAACAATCGAGCCTGACGCAAGACGTCCACCGCACTTTTTTTCACCAACGTTTTGTGCCGATTTGGCTCTTTTCCCTTTCCTGGACGCTAAAGACTGATTTTTTTCCAAAGCGAAAATTATTGTATTTGTTTTTTTTAAGTGATTTGGCCCGAGGGCGGGCAAACCGTTATCCGGTAAGTGCCACCTTTTCTTTAGGGAGGCAAAGCGTCCACGTTTTTCTCAAAGAGTGGACCGGCGTCCCCTTCTTTCCGATAGATGGTAGGCACTCTCCCCAAGATTGGGCGGCCAAACCTCTTGGTGGAGACGGGTAGCGGTCGTCTCTACATTAGGCGCGCCTTAGTCCTCTCCTTTCCCCCTTTGCTTTGTGCTGCCAATTCTCATCCCGTCGAAGAGACTATCCACCTTGTGGTTCGCCACCATGCGGGGCTTTGACTGTCGGAGAGTGGTTTTAGACTTACTTTGCTGCCCCCCCTTTTTTTCTCTTTCTTCTTTTCTCTCCTCCGTTGTGTGGTTATTCTTTCCCAAGTACATGATCGGACACCCACTCTCCGGCCCCTTCTTTTTCTTTCAAACACAAGGTTTCGAGCTCTTTCGCCGTGCCTCTGCTGGGGCCGGATGTCTGCAATGGGCCTCCCCCCTCTTTTTCCCCGGCGTAGCGCTAATGCGCGCCTCCCTTCCTTCTAAAACAAGGCTTCGCTTTCCGCCTTAGGAACCGTAGTTGGGCCATTCGTCCCTGAGGCCTACCTTCTTCTTTTTTTTCCTTGTTGTTCACGCTTCCGACTTCACTCTTTTCTTTCTCGCTTTGCAGCCCTACTGCTCTTCACGGATCAAACGCGTTTGCCCGCGGGCAAATCCCCACGCTTATGTGCCATTTCTTTTTTTTTTTTAAAATATATTCGCTTCCCCCCGTCTAAGCGTGGCCGCCTGTCCCTCTTCGTCACCAACGTTGGGTGCAGTTCGGGGGGCGCTCTGGCTTCCTTCAGACGCTGGACGAACCTTTCGTAGGAGGAAGTAGTCCTCGCGAATGCTGGCGTCCAAAGTTAGAGTTTCCTTTCCGCGTCGCCCTCACAAGCCGTCCACGTTTCCCTTAAGCCGTAAAAAACCATCTCGTACTCGGCTGACCCTGTAGGGCCAGCCGTGTGCTTTTTTACTTTTTCTTCGGGGGGGCCTCCCCGGCTTTAACTGCGCCCTCTCTTTTTTGACAAAGACTCGGGAGCCAATTTTTCGCGCCGGCGGTGCCTTCTTTCGCGGAGGGGGGCGATCCAGTCTTTCCGAAACCGAGAAGCCGCGGCGTCTTTGTTTCTGACGTCGGTGCTGGTTTGACCTTTTTAATCCGAACTTCTTTTTTTCCGCCGTACCTTCCCCTTTGCAGAGTGAAAACCATTCTCGTTGGTGGCACGGGCTCGAGTGCGCCCCCCCCACCCTACCGCCGCCGACTTTTTTTTCCGTGTCGAGATGACCCTTTTTTTTTTCTAAGCGGCGGAATCCCTTTTTTTTCTCCCAGCGCCCTCGAAGCGGTGAGCTCGCTACTCTCCCTGAACGCCTCCCTTTTCTTCTTCTGGGCGACGCGGTTCGCCGGCTCCACTATCGAAGAAGAAAGCGATCACGGGCTCTTCTGGCCCCACTGCTCGACGCGAGCCCCCCCCAGTAGCGATGGTTGCCTCCGGCTCAATGCCCCTTTTCTTTTTGTTATCGATCATGACCTTTTCTCCCTGGCGGCCATAGAGACCCCCCCCCTGCAAATAGGGAGCGGCCTTCGGGCGTGTTTTTCTGCAATTTGTTGCGAGACGTCTCCTCGAGAGTAGCCTGCGCAAGGTCCCTCCTTCTTTTGCCCTACGCAATTCGGTGTGGAATCCGAGCATGCGTTCCTTTCCTGCTCGAGAACGACCTTCCTCCCCGACTACACCTTTGGAGACCCTGACTCCGCAGGTTCATTTTCAGGACCCGCGGTCATCCTTTCGTCCACGGTCCCTTCTTTTTCTCCCCACGATACGAAGGTGCGGCCCTTTTTCCCCCCGTTCGAACTTCGACCGTGGCGACACCTCGACATTAAGGCCGGGATGCCCCCCCAGGTGGTGCCTATTTCTTATACGTTTTTTTTTTCTCTTCACCACCTGGCATCCCTCTTGGCACAGGACCAATACTATTTTCCCGTTTGTCCTGTTCCGTGGCACCCCTCCCTTTTTCTTCCGATAAAAGAGGCGGCCCCGAATAGACGGTTTCCGAACCGGAGGACCCCGGGGAGGCGGGAAAACCGGGCCTCCTATTTTTTTTTCCCTTTTTTTTCCGCGTCACGGGTTTTTTTTTTCTTAGGCGGATTGAAACCGAGGGCAGCCGGCTGTCCTCGAGACCTCCGGGAACTTGCGCAGGCGTCCCTTTCCGTAAAAAGAAATCGCGGTGGCATTGAAGGCAAAAACACCCTGTTTTCTCTTTGCAGGATGATGCCGTCGGGTTTTTGTTCTTGCGCGCTCTCCTTTCTTTTCGAAAAACGGGTTCCTGATTTCCCCCCACGATCGGCATTTCTTCCCCTTTTCTTCGACGACGAACTCGTGGCTAACTTTTTTCCCCAGAAGATTTGGAAAGATTTTCCTTCTTCGAGGAGTTTAACCTGGACCAGCTGTTTCCGGCCGCGAGCCAATCCGTCGTCTCCTTTTCCTCTTTCTTTCAGTGGAGCTCCTTTTTCGATGGGATGATCGACCCCTTTTTTCCCTCTGTTCTGGTAGTCGCTTGAAAAAACTGGCAGTTCCACTTTCGGAGGGCTGAATTCTCCTTTTTTTTTTTTCCTTCGCACTCGCGCCGTTGCCCCCCCCCCCCCTATCGACAGAATCATATGAATGCGTGGGCCCCTCTACGTCGGGGAAGTGGACGCTTTGAACCCCCACGGTTCGGCACCCGGCTACGATCGTCATACCCCTGGTATCAGTACGCGCGGATTTCGGTTCTTTCATTCGTTATGTCCCCCCCGGCCTCCGCGGGCCTCGGGCGACGATTTCGCCTTTCCCCCGAAAGAATCGAGGGCGCCTGGAAAGCCGGGGTTTTGGATTTTTGACCCGCAGGCCTCCTTGCAAAAGTAAAACCCTTTTAGTAATACAGGTTTAAGCCCAGTTTTTTTTTTGACGGCTAATTCTTATACCAACGGTGGATCGTTCCAGCGGAAAATTAAGACGACCCCTCGGCGGAGGCTTTTTTGGCGTTTTCGTCCAGCGCGAAACATCGCGCTGACGAAAGAGTCCACCGCCTCCTTCCCCTTTTCAGACGCCCTCTCGGGATCCCCTCCTGATTTGCCCTTAGGGGAAAAGCTTCTTCCAGACTGACACGATTTCACGATAATCAGTCGATTTCCGGAAGGTCCCCCCTTCCAATCGATTTGATTCCCTCTGTCCCACCGTACCGCAGTGGCTTTTTTGCCACCATTCGCGATAACGATGCTCTAGCGAGTGCCCGGCTTACGTCGGCCCTTTTGGCGGCCCCGCGGCAAACCCCGTCTTCTGGGGTCGCGGGCGATGACGACCCTAGTCTCGCATTAGGCGACGCCCCTTTCTTTCTTCCTAGCAGCATCGACACGTCCCCTTGTGTGTTCACGCCCGAAACCATGCCGGGGCTTTGACCTGTTAGGGAGGTGGTGTCGATCCGTCCTTTTCCCCTTTTTCCTGGATCTATCTATTTCCTCTCCTCTTTTTTCCCCCCCTCTGAGGTTGTCGCCAAGTACTGTTCCCTTTTCCCGGAAGGTTCGGGGCTTTCTTTAACAACCGGTTTGAGCTCTTTCGCCGTTACCTTCCCCCCCCAAGGGCAGACGTACTGAGGCCTTTCCTACCTTGTCGTCATCGCCCTCCTCCGGGGTTGCAGCGTTGTGGACGCCCCATTAGGAACCGTAGTGTTTTTTCCTACCATCTATCGCATCCTTTTCAAGCTTCCGACTTCAACTCGTTTCTCTTTTTCCGCTTTGGCCGCCCCTACGTCCACTCGATTTCTTGATTCTTTTGCCCGTCGGGGCCCCCTCCATCGGTCAAGACCCCCCCTTTCTCTTTTCAGAAGGGCAAATCAGTCTTTAGCGTGCCGTCTCCACCCTTTGAGAGGGGCGTCGGCTCGTCCTTTTTGGACGCTTCTTGGCGTCAGGGCTTCAAACGCCAAAGGCGTCCTTCCTACGCCGAGATTGCTGGCGTCCTTCTCGGGACTTTCCCAAGCCCGCTCCACCGTTGTAAACAATCGTGCGGGGAACTCTTCGTGACTACGCTCGTGGGCCTTTTTACTTTTCGCGGGCTGCGGGTCTTCCTTTCCCTGCGCCCCTCTTTTTGGCAAAGTTCCAAAGACTCGGGGAGACTCCGCTTTTGAATGCATCCTCGTGTTCCCTTTTCTTGCGATCAGTATTCCTCCAAGAAACGCGAAGCAGACGGCGTAATGTTTTTTTGTATGACGATCGGTAGCTGTTTGAAAACTACTTTGGGCCAAAGCGTCGACGCCGCCGTCTCTTTCGGAGCGGTGCCAACCATTTCTCTCGGATCGTTTGGTGGGCACTGGCCGAGTTTCCTTGCAACCCTTACCTCCCCCCCTTCCCGCCGTGTCGAGCCTCTGAGGGCGGAAGCAATGCGTACCGGTTTCTTTCCTCCGGAAGCGGTGCAGCTCGACGCGCTCCACTTTGTCCCCACTTTCTCCAGAATTTCCTCTCGGCGCCGAGAACAGCTGGCCAGGTTTTCCCAGAAATAGATCCTTTTCCTCCGGTGCAAAAGCCATGGCCCCACTCGCGCCGATCCAGTAGCCCGCTATCTCAGGCTAAAAGCCAGCTTTCTTGGGTGTGATGGTTTATCGATCATTCCCCTTCCCGATCCTGCGGCCCTCGCGAGCCAGAACAAGTCTCATCGGCAACTCGTTTTGTTTTCCGCCACTGCGAGAAGGAGCGATTGCTTTTAAGGCCTTTGGTCGGCCTGCTCACGTCCCTCCTTCCAAGGCGTGCCCTCGCGCCTTCCTCCAGCATGTCGTTTTCGCGCCATGGCGATGCGAGAGAATACAACGCTGAGGCCGTTCCGCCTCCCTTTTTTCTTCTACGCCGGTTCATCGGACTACATGTCTCTTTCTTTGTGATCGGAAGAAAACGATCCCCCCGTAGGTTTGCGCCCCTTTCCTCACGCGGACCTTCGTGACGAGTAGTGGTCGGTGCCCCCCTGACATTAAGGCCGGGATGCTTTGTGTATCTCTATCTTTTTCCTTCTCCTTCGAGAGATTGCAAACACCTGGCGCATGGGCACATACTCTTTTCGCACTTAGTCGAATTTCGAGTTTCCGCTGCCAACCGCGCCCCTCTTCTTCCAGATCACAGACCCCTCGAATAGACGTTTTTTCCGGATAAATGTCAACCCGTCATAAAGGGCTCCAAATTTTTCTTTTCTTTTTCTCCTTTTTTTTTATTCTCGCGCGCCATGGCGAGCCTTTTACCGGGACTCCCTTCTTTGGATATTAAGACAACGACCCTTGAGGGAAAAGAATTGCTTTCTCTCCCGAACGGAGTGACCCTGAGAAGGCGAGCTCGAGGGACGTACCAGCCCCCACGACCGCCGCCACCGCCCGCATGCCAGCCCCCCCCCTTTTTTCGCGTTCTATTTCGTGCTGAGCAGGCAGCAGGATCGTTGTTTGAAAACAATCACCGACCCCTTATCAAGTGGCTTGAGCCGGAGACCGCCTTCCTTCTCGTCTCCGAGCCTTGGGGCCAGGCTTGGCACCGAGGCGCGCGCGCCGTGACGCTTTTCTTTTATCCGGCGCCCGCGTCGCCAATCTGCAACATTATGGAGCTTTTTTCTTGGTCGAGCTTGCACCGCTTCGAGAGATGGTCGACCCCGGTCGATTGCTTCGCCTCTCCCGCCTTTTTTTCACTGGGGCAGATCGACACGGCGGTTCTTTTTTTGCGGTATGTCCAAGGCGCACTCGCGCCGGGCCCAACAAACTCTTCTCCCGCAGCATCCTGAAGGTGGTCCCCTTTCTCGTGAGCTAAGCGGACGTTTTCCCCACCCTACGGGTCGGATTCAATTTCAAAAGCTACCGATTCGTCTACCGCGAAAGCGGCAGTACGCCGAGGTTTGGAATAGGCCTTTTTTCCTTGATTCGCCCCGCATACGAGGGCGATGACACGATGTTTTTTGGGGGGAATTCCGCTCGTCTTGTCACGAACGTTTCCCTGAGGGCGCAGTGGAAAGCAGGTTCTTGATGGCACCCGCCTCCTCCCCAAAGCACACGAGCTTCTTTCAGACAGTCACTCCTTTCCGCACGATGGTTTTACGGCTGACTTCGTGATTTGGCTTGTTGTCAAAAGTCTCTCCCCCCTTCCCGCGCGTCCCTCCTCCGCGGCGTTCGTCAGTCCTCCGTCGTTACCGCTTTGTCCTCGCCTGACGCCAAGAGCGTAAACCGCCCCTGGTGCCGGCTTTGGCCGAGAACCATCTTCGGGAATTTCGACCTTAAGACGGATTGCCCTTTTTCCCTTTTGGCTCTCTTAGTGATTTCCCGACGGGCCCCCCCCATTTTCTTTAGGACACTCGATTGGAGATCGTCTTTGTTCAAAGCGTCCACTTCCCTTTCTCCGGGCGGAAGCGTGCCCACCATTCTCTCTCTCTTTCGGTCCCGGCCCCTTCCCCTCTTGCCCACCCTACGGCCCCAGTTGGCGGCCCAACGCTTTTTCCGCATTGTGGAGACGGGGTCGCTTTTTCGCATTAGCGAGGAAGCCGGCCCCCTTTTCCCCCTCGTTTCTTTGTGCTGCCAATAGAAGACATCGCCCAATCCTCCACCGAGAGCGCTCACATTGTGTTTTCTTTCTTGGTGACCTGTCGGAGAGGGGTGTCGCTCTCCCAACCGCCGCAGGTGAGTGCCCCATCCTTCCCTTTGTTTTTTATTCTCCCCGTGGGGAACTCCTTGCGGTTGTCGCCTTACTTCTCGACACCCACTCTCCGGCCAGTCCCCCTTGTCAAAACCACAAGGTGGAGAATGTCTTTCGATGTCTGCTATTGGAAGCACCCTCCCTTCCTCTTTCGCGCTACTGCGCTCCTAACTTGTAGTCATAGGTTCCCCGTATCAACCACGGGTTCTTTTCCTCCCAAAGCTTTCGGAAACCGTAGGTGGCACTCCCCTACAATCTGTATTCGGCATTTCTCTTTCACTCTCCGCCTTAAATCGTTGAGGCCCCCGTTTCTTTGGAAGCTTTGACCGCCCACGATTTCTCTGATCAACGCGGTTTGCCCTTACTTCCGATTATCCTTCCCTCCCTTCCCCAATTTAAAATATATTTAGCTTTTCTAATTGCAAATAAGTCTTAAGCCCAGAGGGGCGTCGGCCATCGTTTTGATGCGGTGGAAGATCTTGTCTTTCTCTGATTTGTTTTCGCGCTGGAACGAACCCCCAGGCGTACGCGAGGTACTGACTCCGTTCGCGGGCCGTGTAGAAGCGTTCCCCCCCCCTCCCCTTTCCCCTCTCCCGTGGGAGATAACGGAAAGTAAGCAGTACCAGCCGGAGTGAATGGCGCCTTTCCCTTCGGTGACTTTTTTTATTTTTTTTTTTTTTTTTCCTTTTTCCCTCGAGGATGAGTTCGCAAAGCACCTGCCCTTCGATCTCTTTTTTCTCGGACACAAGACTTCTCCCTCGCGCCGAGGGAATGGTCCTTTTTCATCGCCCTTTTTCTTTTTCTTCCCAGTATTAAGAGGCAGAACCGAGGATCTCTTTCCCCAGTCTTAGAGGGGATATGCGCTCGGTGATCCCCTGAATCAGACCCTTTTTTTTCTTCCCCTTCCGCCGTAGCCGAGCGAAGCGGAAGGTGCCACTTCTGTCGAGTTGGTTTTTTCTGCAGCCTTTGCCCACCCTACCTCCCCTCTCTTCTCCTTCCGCTTCCCGCCGTGTCGAGATGCCCCGTGTTTCATCCCGACGGACAGACGCTGCGCGAGTTTTTTTCCCCCGGGGTCTTTTGTTTAAGCTCCACGACCGATCAAATGAATCCCTCCCTTTCTTTTTTTTCTCTCCTACTTATTGCCGGAAGCGGGCTGTAGAACAGCTGGTCCAGGGTAAAACCTCTTCTCTTCACGGCGCGAGCGGAATCCCCCCCTCCCTTTCCCCCCTCCTTTTCCTCTCCCCCCTTAGCCGAGTTAGGGCGTTGGAAGCCAGCTGATGCCGGTCCTTTTTCCTCGATATAAGGAACACGGTTTCGCCGCTCTTTCCGAACTAGAAGGCATCATTCCTTCCCCCTTTCTTTCTTTTCTGCGGGAGGTTTACGAAATGCGCAGGTTTGTGCGAGAAGAGCGATTGCTTTTACTTCTTTTCGTCGGCCTGCGCAAGGTCAGCTTCTTCAGGCGTCCCTCGCGAAAGGTCGGGTTGTCGTCCCTTCTCCCCCCCGATGTCGGGCGAAAGGGACGCGTTTGCGCTGAGTTGTGTGAGAACCAGGACTTGAGTGAGATCTCAGACCCCCCCCCACCCCCCCCCCCCCCCCCCCCCCCCCCCCCCCCCCCCCCCACCCCCCCCCCCACCCCCCTTGTTCCGCGTCTCAAAGAGGAGGCCGGTTTCCTCCAGCCCTGTCGCCTCTTTTCATCATGGAAAAGGCGACTAATGTCGTTTTCCTCTGTGATCGGAAGAACCGATCCTCCTTTCGGTTTCTTTGGCACTCGACTCGACCTTCAGACCTTGCTGCCCCTTTTTTCTTTTGCCCATGCCGACATTAAGGAAGTCATGCGGTGTGAATTATATCTTTACTTCTCCCTTTTTTTCCCCCCCACTGGCCATTTCTTGGCATGGGCCCGACAATATCTTTTCGCAAGGCTTCGCGTCTTGTTTCCGTGCAAAAGCCAATGGCGTCCTTGGTTCTTCTTCCGATCACAGAGTCCCCCTTTCTTCTTGGGACGAAATGAGTCCTCTTTTTTTTTTCCCCTTGCGGAGTAATAACGGGTCCCCAAAGGGGAGGAGGATCCCCTCTCTTTTATTCTAGAGGCGCCATTTTCTTCCGTGTCTCCCGAAAGTGATGCCGGATTCTTCTCCCCCTACATGCTATATTCCGTCCTTGAGTCATAGAGACCCTTGACCTTGCGGCAAGGAAGTACGCTCTCCTCCCCTCACTCGCGCGTATAGCAAACGCCTCTTCTTCCCCACCCCCGCAGAATGACGCCCCTCTTTGGCCCTTCCTTCCCTTTTTGCGCGCAGTCTTCTCCTTTCCCTTCTCCTCCCACGTTGTTCCGCCCTCCCCTCGTCATGACCGGAAATCTTCTTTAGCGGAGACGACGAAACTCGGCTAATGGCTTTTTTGGCCAGGGCTTTGGACACCCCTATTTTTTTCTCCCCCCTTTTATTCGATTTATTATAGAAGGAGTGTCCTTTTTCCCTTTTCTCGTATTAGCAAACCGTTCTTGCAACATTTTTCTTTGGGACTCGGCTTTCCAGTGGAGCGGCGTCCCTCTCTTCCCCCCTTTTTTTGGTTGATCGACCAAGGTAGATTGCTCCGCCTCTCGCGCATCCTTCTCCTCTCCCACTGGAAGCAGTGAGGATGAATTATAAGTAGTCTTTCTTTCTTATCCTTTTCCTCACTCGCGCCGTGAAACCCAACTATAGAAAGAATCATTTCCTTTTTCCGCCCGCCTTAGATAGTTGTCTAGAATTGCGGACGTGGACGACTTTGACCCCCCCTTCCTTTCTTTCTTCCCTTTCAAAAAGACTACCGCCCCCCTCTTAAAGCGGGTATCCATTTCCTTTTCGGCTTCCCCTAGGTTATTTAATCGTCTCTTTCTTGACGCCGCCCCTCTTTTCGGGATGCATTCCCGCGGCCGCGATTTTTTCTCCTTCGAACGTGACCCCGTTCTACTAGAGTTGTTTCCTCCTGGAAATCTTGTTCTTTCTCCCTCGCGTGAACAAAAGTATAAACCTTTTTCTCCTTTTCAAGACCAGTTCATGGCTTTCCCCGCCCGATGGTTTAGGCTTACTTTTTCTCTCCCCCTGTTTTTTTTTTTTCCCTTTTCCTCCCCGCGGGAAAATTCCCTCCTTTTTTCCCTTCCCCTCCGGAGTAGGGACCCACCCTCCTTTGGCGTTTCTCTTCCGAAACAATCGAGAATGAAGACTTCTCCTCCCCGTCATGACCCAACTCTCTCTTACGCAAATCTTCGAGGACAGGACGGCCCTCCTCTTCTTGGAATGGTACCTCCGAATTTTTATTTTGGGATTGACACGATTTCCGCTCTTCTTCCTTTCTTCCCCAAACCGACGTTGTCTCCTGGTTTCAGGACCCTTTTTTTAGATAGTAGGGGCGGGTTTTCCGTTCAGGCGGAAGCGTGCAACCATCGCTCCCCCCTCTTGTCCTTTCTTTTCTGCACGCTTACGCGCTGCCATATTTTTCTGGCCCAACGCGTCCTTTCAAGCTTGGTTGAGCCTTTAGCGTTTGTGCTGATGTCCGACAAGGTGAGGCGCGCATTAGCCTTGCCTTTTTTCTTTTTCTGCTGTGGTGTGCCAAATCTTTCTTCCCTGCGCAAGAGCTCTAAACAGTGGGGTTGTTTTTTTTTTTCACTTTCTGGACTTGGGACTCTTTTTGTCTATCAGTAATTGGCTCCCCCCCCCGACGT
>Ga0179593_1629471_pt1 | contig 10738 bp, 16 predicted proteins | sample CZODoug2_1_08_16_FD_185931 | JGI IMG/M metagenome (GOLD analysis project Ga0179593, IMG submission 185931) | Vadose zone soil fungal communities from Angelo Coast Range Reserve, California, USA - CZODoug2_1_08_16fungal (PacBio error correction) | ecosystem: Environmental > Terrestrial > Soil >... | reverse complement strand
GAGAGTTTTTTGTTCTGTAGCAAAACCTTCTGCTGGCGGGAACCTTGTGGTCCTTCGGCTTCAGAACCTTAAAACAATTTTCCCCACGGAACGGCACACCCCTTGCTTCAGCACGTTGTAGTCCACCCCCACCGGCCCTCGGCTCTGCACGCCGATTCCCTGTGCCCGGCCAACTTCTTTCTTCCAGGTTGTTGGTTTCGCCCCGACCGCCCTTTTCCTTTTCCCACAGTTTTTGAATTGCAGTTGGAATCTGCGGTTTTTTTCCCCCATTGCGATAACCTAACAGCGTCTTTTTTTTTTGCAGAGGGTCATCGTCGGAAATCTGCGTACGGAGATGCTTTTTTTCCCCCGTTTCGGTTTCTCGAAAACAACTTTTTGAAAAAGAGAAAAAACACCACACCACCGCAGCAGCCCCAGGGGTTAATACATTTCTCTAGTGTACCTTCTAAGTGAGCGCACGTCTTGCACCACGGTGGTTTGAGAGAGGATTCTTTCCAAGGACTCCCCCCTTCCATAATAGTTATTCGTCACCTGGAATACCCCCCTGCTCTTTCCCAGCAACTATCTCCCAAAAAAAACGCTTTCGTTAAGGTGGTCCGTTTTTTCCCCTGCTTGGTTTTGAATTGCTACACGTGGGTCTTTTATCCTTCTCTGCCATTGTTCCCCCGCAAGCCTTTCTTTTCCCCCGGGAACTACAAAGGGGAATGAAAGAAACCCCCCCCTCAGACCATTTTTTCTTACGCGGGGACCCAGGCGGTTTTTTTTTTCTTTCCACTCCCTCTAAGGGTTTCTCGTCATTACAGGTCTTTCAAGGTAGGCTTCTTGAGGGTTTTTACGTTGCCAAACAAGTGTTCCATCACGCCCCCCCCCGCCGCCATCTTTTTATTTTTTGTCGCCCTAATTTCCTTGTAGGTTTTTCCTTCGGCCCCATTCCACAACCGGGTCCCCTCCCAATTCTTTTTTCACTTTTTTTTGTTGTCATTTTAACTGCATTTTGTTCCTCTGACTCTGTACTTTGGCCCTCCAGCATATCCCCCCCGGAGGCTGGCCACAGGTTCTTTTCCCCCTCCTCCTTCCCCTTCTCTTCCTTTTTTTCTTTAAAACTTTTTCCCTTTTTTTCTTTTGCTCGGGTGTTTTCCCCGGTGTCCACTTCCCCTTCTTAGTAGATTCTTCCTTTCCATACTCCCCTCTTCCCCCTCCCGTCCTCCATGTGGTCGAGCTTCGCCGGTGGGGGCTTGAACGAAATGAATCTCCTTCCTTGAATCCTTGATTTACCTTGACTTCCGTATTTGATTAGGGGGTTCAGGTAAGTACTCCTCCTTTTAGGGCCCGCTCCCCCCTGTCTCCCGCGTCCCCCTGAGTGAACACAATTTTCCCCTCCACCGCATATCTTTTCTTTTTTTTTTTCTTACGACTTGCGTGGCCCCCCCTTTTTGACCCCCTGGTTTGATGACGGACCGATCGGGGCATCTGTTGGCCTCTTTCCACCCGATTTGCTTCCTTTATGCTTTCTTTAATTCGTTTGTTCCTCTTTTTCCCAGTTCAATCGCTTTTCCTCATCAGGTCATCCTTTCTTTTTTCCCTTTTTTGTTTTTGCATACCCTGATCGGTCGCTGACCCTCGGCCCCTTTGATCTCTAACAGGTCTTCCTCCCCCGCGAATTTTCTTTTTTCTTGTTACATCGTTTTGTTTTTTTTTTTTTTTTTTTTTTCCACACCCTTTTGCCTTTCATCGGAACGCCCCCCTTGTGGTTCACCCCCTGTCGACAATCCCTCCACGGCCTGAATCCCTATTCCCCTGCAGTTGTTCACTCGGGGTGCTTTTTCCCTTTCCCGCGTCAAACCATTCCTTTTTTCCTTGAATGGTTTCTTGTATTCTCGACCTGAATTCCCCCCCCCCCTCAAAGTTGTCAAATTCCCTTCTTTTCCTCCTTTTCCTTTTCTCCCGACACCTTCCCGGATGTTTGATGGATCCTTCCGACCCAGGGAAGCCTCCCCTGGGATTGGTTTCAGCCAACGGGCTCGCGATCACCGCGTCCCCCTCTTTTCCTTCCCGGGCCAGGGACTTTTTTCTTTTTTCTTTTGTTCTGAAGGCTTTCCTCGCCGGTGTTGCGCGTTTTTTCAGTCTTGATACTCTGAACGAAGCAGTCTCCGGGTACCCCTTTTCAATTATGTTTCCTGCTTTTTTTTTTCCTTCCACGTGCTCGGAAAGGTTCTTGTGTGGTCTGTGTGCGGGTTCTCCCCCCCCCCCTCCTTTTTTCTGCGTATGGTCCTGTTGGGTGTTTGGCCGACGGTTTTTTTTAAAATCCCCCCCCTTTGAATACGGGTAACTGTCCTAATACCAGTCGCAATTTTTTTTTCCTGGGGACGACACTTTTTTTATCCTCCTTTACAATTTTATGTCATTTGTAAGTCGGAATGCGGGAGATGCCCCTTTTTTTCTGCTTTTTCCTTTTCTGTATGTATTCACCCTCTTTTCCCGGTCGGACCCAAATGATTCCTTTGCGGTGATGGACGGATTGCCTTATTTTAATTTCCATTCGCTTTTTTTCTTGGAGGAATTTGATTTTCTTTTTAAGGGGCCTTTCCGAAGTTTTTTGTTTTATCCTCTCAGGACCGCATTGTTCACGGGGTCCTCCCAACGCATTTTTTTTTTCGCGATGGGGGTGGTAGCCCTTTTTTAAAACCTGTGCCCTCGGGAATCACCGTCTGGTGGGGCGGGATTCAGACTTCCCACTGTGACCTGATTTTCTCTTTTGACATTTTTCTGCAGGGGTTTTTCCTTCCCTGCATAATTCCCGGTTTTTCCGCGTTATACGCAGCAGCTCCCCCCCTCCCCTAACCTGATGGCTTTTCTTTTCTTCGTCCATCTGCGCTGGCTATGTTTTCCGGTGCCTTTTTCCCTTGTGAATTCTGACCAGGGTGGGGGTTGCTTTGAGTGTGCTGCCCCTTTTTTGCTGGAAAAGGCTCCTTTTTTAATCCGTCTTTCCCGCCCCCCCGCTTCTTTCTTTCCACAAAACTTGAGGCATTTCCATTGCAGGGACCCCGCCTTCCCCTTTTCCCCCCCCCGTGCACATAGTACCTTTCTCGTTGATCTTTTTTTTCTTTTGAAAGAAGACCTTTCCTTCCCCGTGGGTACCCCCCCTCCACCTGACACCTTCCGCCATAGGCCGGGGCTTACGTCGATTTCGCTGAAATTCCGGGCGGAAGTTCCTTGCAGCCCCCTTTTTTTTTCTCTTGGGCGATTGTTTCCCTCTAGTTGGGGTGTGGGGGGGGGGGGGGGGTTTGGGGGGGGTTTGTTTTGGGGTGTGGCCCCCCCCCACCACAACACCCCCCCCTTTGAACCCTAGGGGTTGACCACAAACTTTTTTTTTTTTCCCTGCGATGTTTTTTTGAGGAGAATTTTTTGCAAACCAGCCCCTTTATTATGTTTGAGGAGTTTATCTTTTTTGCCAACCTTTTCTAAACGGCTTTTTTTTGGCGCGTGCAGATCTGTTTGGTCTCAGCTTTTTAACCTCCGGGGGGGACGTCTTTTTTTCTGCTCCCTTTTTTAGCAAACGGCCCCCGCGCATCCCCCAGCTGGATCTCCTAGGCGCAAACCCTGTCTTTGGGACGACCTTCAACCACCCACCCCTTTCTTGTGACGGAAGTTACCCCGATTGATTATCTTTCCACTTGGGATTGTTTCCTTTTTTTTTTTTTTCACCCCATAAACCCCCCCCCACCTTATGATATCTTTTTCGATCCCCCTTGCGTCTATGCTTTTTCTGCCTGTTGGGAGTTTGCCTGGAGCAGTTTTTTTGACTTTTCCGTCCCCACGTTTTCGGGCTACGAATCTCTTTTTTTTTCCCCCATTCGATTTTCCCCCTTCTTTTCAGGACCCCCAAAATTCCTTTAAGGCACCCCCTCCCATTGGACGTTGTAGTCACACTTTTCACAGTCCCCTGGAAATAGACCTCCGGGCTCTGCCCTGGGACCCTCTGCCAAATACTTCTTCCGCATTAAGGGTGGTAGGGTGTTTTCCATGGTCCAGTCTGGCTTCGAAAACCTTTGCCATTTGACGGGAGGCGTTCCCTTCTTTTCAACATGGTCTCCACCAGGCCTTCAAACAGCAAGTAAAGGCACCTCATTGGAACCCCACCCGTCCGCCTTTTTCAGAATCCCGCCCCTTTCGACCTTTTCCTTATTTCCGAGTTTCTTTTTGACCCGCAAAACCCCCCCTTTTTTCCCCCCCAAACAACTTGCCGTTTTAAATAATGGACTCACCAATTGGTGTTTTAGCCTTGCGGGGGTTTTTTGTCTAATGCGTGCGGGGGGCGCTTAGCGTCCCGGCTAAATTAATTTTTTCTGGTGGCGGAGTTTCCCCCCTAGTGAATCTTCTCCCCCCCTCTTTCCCCCCGAGGCTCATTCTTTTCCCCCCCCACGGCTTCGTTCAACCCCCTTCCAGCGGTGTATCCCCATACACGGTTTCCCTTTTCTCACACCGCTGCTCCACAGGCCAGGGCTCAAATGGGCAAAAACATTTAACGTGTCCTTGCCCAATGCACTTCAAGAAAAAAAATGTTTTTCCTTGCCTTATCCCACCGTTTGTTTTGGTTTTTTTTTTGGACGCGTGCTTTCCCCGTAATAAAGTCTTGGTGAGGTTTTTTTCCCCCCTTCTTTTTGACTTTTACCAACTTCGTTTTTTCCCCCCCCTCAGCCCTTTCCGCAATTCGGATTTCCCTCATCCACAGTTCTTTCCCCCTTTCTTTTTTTTTTTTTTTTTTTTTTTTTCTGAACCCAAATCTTTCCCTTTTTTTTTTTTTTCCCCCCATGCCCTGGCAGGTTTTTTTTTTTTCGCCATTAAGCCTCTCCAAAGGATCTCCCTTCAAAACCCCTCCTTTTTTTTTTTTTTTTCCTGGTTGGAAGAAAACCTTCCTTTTTTCGTGTTGAAAAACTTCCCCCCCCTTTCGTCCGATTCTCTTCCAGTGGGGATCCGGGAAAGCTTTCCCCTTAGTGGAGCTTCCTCCTGGGTCAGAAATCCCCCCACATAAGGTTCATTCGCCCTCACCTTTCCGTTTTTTTACGAGCTTTTTTTTGGCAACATCTTTCCTGAGGAGTGGATTTGGCCCCTTTAGGCACGCGGATTTTCTTTTCCTTTTGACAGGAATACAAGGAACTTTTTTTTTTTGAGAGCGTTTTTCGATACTCTCACTTTTAATTTTATTTTTTTCTCCCTTTTCCGTCCCGATTTTGAGACGCTTTTTTTTTTCCTCGTGCTTTATGTCGAGTGAGAAAACCCCCAGTGCGTTCTTCCTCCTCACCTGTTGTTGCAACTATCGTGCCACTTCCACCGCTTGTAATCTTCCCTTTTTCCCCCCCCCCCAGAATTAGGGCCCTTCTGTTGGGTAAGATTTTCAGTAATAGCTGTCCCGCCGTTTTTTTTTTTTTCTTCTTCCTCTGGTCTTTGTTGTTGAAGATGCTTTTTCTCTTTTCCCTGGCGCGACCCCCCCTTTTCCTTCTGCCATTTCTAACAGCGAAGCGAATTTTGTCTTTTTTTTTTTTATTCTTTCTTTGTTGGCAAACCGATGTTTTTCTTCCCGGGTCCAATAGCCCCCCCTTTCCAAATCTATTGTTTGCGAATCACCCCCCCCCACCCCCGCCCTCCCGCGGGGTTTTTTTCCACCCCGTTGTTAACTTTCTTTCATTTTATCGCGTCAACCTCCACTGGTTCTTGATTACCCCTGCCCCTTCCTGAACCCCCCACTCCTTGCTCATTCAATGCTTTTCCCCTTTTTCCCCCCCCCCCCCTCGTCGATTTTTTCGAAACCGCGCGCCTCCCTCCCTTTTGATTCGATGACACGGGATTCTTTCCCCGGAAGCGAAGGCGACGCCTTTCCCTTTTCCTCTTCTTTCCCCCGGTGACCGCGTCTTTCCCCCCAATGGGGAACAGGTTCCCTTTTTTTTTTTTCTTTTTTTTCTTTTCCCCAGGTGCCCCACTCAGGAAGGCCCCCCCTGGGCCCCCTTTTTTTCAGTCAGGATAGGACTTCTTTCGGAACGTCCTGCTCCTCCAGACCTTTCTTTCCGGCCCGATTTTGTTGGTTTCCCACGTTGTGTCCGGTTACAACCCCGAAAGCTTGTGCGCCGTTTTTGGACCATTTCCCTTTGCGGCGCCGGTTCCTGTGGGGCTGGCAGTTGTCCCCCTTTCTTTTCAAAAACCTTTCACAGGGGTTCCTGTGATTACTCCAACGTTCGCACCGGGGCCCCTTTTATCCGAAGGGTCCGATTTACATTTTTTGTACTTGTAAGGTTTAGTTTTCCGGTTTTTTTTTTCGCGCTGGGCGGTTATGCTCCCCTTTAGCGTTCTACCCACCCCGTCTGGCCCCTATGATCACCATTTCCCTGGTGCTGCTCCCTTTTTGGAACTTCAATTCCTCGTTGTTTTTTTACGGGGGGATTCTTTCTCCCTTTTTTTTTTTTCTGAGCTCCGGCTTTTTTTTTTTTGATTCCCTAGTGTGTCGCAATCCACCCCCCCAGGTCCCTTGTGAAGGCAGTCTTTTTTTACCAACGCCCTTTTTTTCTTTTTTTCGAGATTGTTTCCCCGGGTTTTTTCCCTGTACCCCCAAATCGGGAATCACCTCCGTGGTGGTTTTTTTTTGCGAGTTTTTTTTCCCTGTGCTCTTTTTGGTTGTTCTTTTGGTGGAATCGGTCCTTTTTTTTCAGCACTTTTTTTTTTCCTTTCCCGCGCAGTTCCTCCGCGTTTCTCTTTCTCCTGGCTTTCCCCTTTTCCCCTTTATGCTCACTATTTTTTCTTCCAGTGCGGGGTTTTTGCCGGGACGGTTGCGGTTTTTTTTTCCCTTGCTAATCTTTTTGGTGGCGTCGGTGTTTCCTGCATTTTGCGGTTTTTTTTTTTTTCCGACGGGGAATAGACCCCCCCTATCGGTTTTGCGACCCCTTTCAGACTCGCGATCTCAGCAAACTTTCTTGGTCTGAAACCCCCCCCCCCGAGTCCCCCTGTCTGGCATCAAGGGATTTGGGACTCCCCAAGGACTTCGCCCTTTTTTCCCCCCTGACCTTTTTTTCCCGGACCCGGGGAGGATTTGTGTTGCACTGTTTTTTGTTTCGCCTCCCAGGCTTCTGACCAACTTTTTTTTTTTTTTTAGAGGGGTTTTTCCTAGAGAGGAGGACCTTTCCTCCGTGGTATCCCACAAGTTTGCCGCGCTTTTTCTAGTGGAGACTTTAGTTGGCCACCCATCTCCTTTTATCTTTGTTGTGTGGAGCTCTTTTTTGCTTTTTTTGAAATTTTAAAGTTTTCTCAGGGCGCGTGTTTTTTCCCTGAGTCTTTTTTTTTTTGTACTTTCTTTCCCGCTCTGGGTGACTCTGTTTTTCCTGAGTGGTTTTTCTGTGGCCGCCTCTTAAAATCCCTCGCCCCGCCTCCCTTTGCCATGCCCTTTTTTGCCCCGTTAGTTTCTCCCCCGACCCCCCCTTCCCCCTCCTTTCATTCAAAAAATTACTTCCCCTCCCCTGTGTTGACTTTTTTTGTGGATAATTTATTTCCCCTTGGCACTCTAGTTCTTTTTTTCATTTCCCAAGTTCCGGATGACCCCTCTTACTGATGGGCTGGATCCCTAGGCCCACTATGTACTGTCGCCTCCTTTTTGCTGGAGTGTCTTCCTTTCTGCTTCCAAATTTCCGCAAAACCCGGACGCGTCGGAGTCCCCCCCCCCACGTCGGTCTTTTTTCCTCCCCCCCGCCCCCCCTTCCGTCTCCTTTTTATCCATTAGACTTGCACGTTTTTTCTTTTTTTTCTCACGCCCCAGCTCACCTCCTTCAAGGGCCGGCACGCCCTCCGCCAAATATCGTGCTTTTTTAGGGTCGCCCTTTTGTAATTGATTTCCAAGCGTCGACATTGCATGTTTCCCTCGAATCTGAGGGCCCCCTTCACCCCCTCACTCGACTTCAAGAGTCATTGTCCCCCCCGTGCGACCCTCAATCACCGAGCCTTCTCCTTTCCGTGTAGTTCACCCCGGCCAACCCCCCTGGAAAACCCCCCCCTCTGGAGGAAAAAACAACCCTTTTTCGTTTTCCCTTCCCCCTGGCTCGGGTCCTGCTTTTTTTTCCGGGTTTTTCCCTTGAGTGCCTTCCAGTCGCGGCGTGGGATTCCCATCACGCTGCCCCTTTTTTTGAGGATCAATCCTTTTTCCAAACGTTCTTTTTTTCCGGTTTTTCAAAGCGTTGGTTCTCCCCATGACGCCCCCCCCCTCTTATCATGGCAGCCCACCCCTTTCCGGCCGCCAGGGACTTTCCCTTAACTTACCCTTTTCCAGATAAAGAACCCTCAAAGGGCCTGTTCGGGCCTTTTCTTTCTTCGTTTCCGTATCATTTTCGGTCGTCATTCCCCCCCCTCTTCCCTTGGGAGACTTGCTTTTTTTTCCCTTGGACTTCTTCACCTCCGCAATGCTTCCTTGTCCAAATTTCGCTGGTCGGCCTTTCCCACTCCCTTGTTTTCTCGGCACGTTTCCAACCAACATAACCTCTTTTTTGATAAACCCCCCTGTCAAGGGTCGGTGGCCCTTCTTCTTTCGCCTCCTCCCCTATAATGATTAACGCGATTTTGTTCAAAAAGGGGAAATCCTCCCTTTTCCTGGCCTTTTTCCCTTTTGGGTTTTTCGCTCCCGTGGGGGCAGGAACCTTGCCCCTTTTTTTCTCTCGCTTACTGGGCGGCCTTCCTCCCACTCCTGATTCCCAGAAATTGTCGTGACGGCTCGCTTTTTTTTTTTTGAAATTATTCGCGAGTTTCAAAACCTCCCTGTGTTTTTTCGCCCCCCTTTTTCTGATTTCAGTCGTCTTCTTTTTGCCCATTTCCTCCACAAGACTTGCCGCGGATGATGGACCTCTTTTTTTAAAACCCGATTTTTTTTCACACCCTTTTGCGGCCATCTTGGCCTTTTTTTTCCTTGTGCCTTTGCTTTTTGACCAGTGTTTTTTGATTGACTTTTTTTTTCCCCCTGCGGTTGGGCCACTCTTCCCCCACGGATTTTTTTCCTCAACTTCGGCTTTTGTATTCGTGTAGCTCTGGCCCGTTAAGTCATGTTTTTTAACTCCTTTTTTTTTTCCCCTCTTCTTCTCCCCCTTTTTCCTTTTTGAGAGTCGCGACCTGCTCTTTCCAGCGATACTGGCCTTTTTCATACGGGGGCGTCCCTCCTCCTTTTGCATTGCTTCCATCGTTGTCGTTCTTTTTTTTCCCCAAACCGGTTTTTTTTTTTCCGTCATCGGACGCCCGTGGAACTATTTTTCGAACCAATGCCCCGACGTGCCGCGGGGTTTTTCGGGCGATCCCGTCCCACAGATCAACTGGTTTGTCTTAACACTTTTTTCCCCCCTTCAATCCCCCTCCCCCAAGGAGTTTCACCCTTCCATTTTCTTCATCTTTCCGCTCCCGACACTTGGAACCGGCTGTGGTTTTTTTTTTTTTTTGGCCCTGTCGGCCCCCCCCTATGGAAGAGTTCATGACCCCCCCCGCGCTCACCTCGCCCCCTTTTTTCAGTCTTCCTCCCAAGGAGGATTTTTTTTCTGGGTCCCAGCTTTTTTGATATGCTGGGCGAGGTTCTTCTTGCGCTTTTCCTTTACCCCTTTTTCGCCCCCAGAGGTTCCTGCTTTTTTTTATCACCCTTTTGAACTTTTTTGAAGCTTTTTTCTATTTTCACTTTTTTTTTCTAATGGCGGAGGTTTTTTTTCCTTTTTCCTCGTTTTTTCACTTCCCCTCACGGGGGGACTACTGTGATTTTCTCACAGGGTCGCGTGTTTTCGGCGAACCCCCACATTTGTCTCTGGCAATGCCCGTTAACCTTTTTACGTTAGGGTCTTTTTTGGCCGCTGTTTTTTGTGGGCTGCCTGTTGCGTTGTCTTTCCCCGACTTTTTTTACCCCATGAACATGCCCTCCTTTTGCGTTCTTCGGGAGGGGAATCGATTCTTCCCCCCCATTAATCGCTCGCTACCCTATTTCTTGACCCTGGGCGGTCCGGGCCCTTTTTTTGTGATCCAATCCAGCATCCCCTCTCGATTTGTTTTCTTAACCACGCAGGCTTTTTTTCGCGATTTTTTTTTCCGGGTTTTAGGCGGGTTCCCCCCCTCGGACTCTCCCCGGTTTTTGAGTGCGACGTTTTTTTTTTTCCCCCCCCCATGACCTGCATGTCTCTTTTTCTTGGTGGAATCGCATTCTCCCGCAAATATTCCCCCTTTCACCCATGTTTGCGATTTTTCTTTTCTTGATTCGCGGAAACCTATTTCTTCCCCCCCTGATTCTTTGGAGTTTCTCCCAGGGGAGAGCTTGGAGTCATTTTTACAAGGGGTTTTTGACCTTCCCCCCCCCCTCATGGCCCAATGGTGAAGTATGTGTTTTTTTTCCTCGGTGGTCTCCCCCCGTGGAAATCTCCTCCCCCCCTTTGGCCAAGTTTCCGGGCCTCAGCCAAACTTCTTTTTTTTCCCCAGTACATAGTATCTTCCCCCGAGCATAAGGAACTTTTTTTGGGTCATCCGTGTTTACCCCCTTCTTTCCCCCTCTAGGTTCCCGACAATCGTTGTCCCGGTTTGGACGTCGATTTGGTGTTGTCAGTCGCTGATGTCCCTTTTTTTTTTTGGTCTCCCCCCTGCGGCGGGAAGCTGTTTTCCCTCTTTGTAGCGAGGCGGGCCTTTTTTGTTTCGTGGAAAGGGAGAACAAACCCCCCCTTGCCGCGCTGCAGTCACTTTTTTTTTCTTT
>Ga0179593_1599877_pt1 | contig 10738 bp, 9 predicted proteins | sample CZODoug2_1_08_16_FD_185931 | JGI IMG/M metagenome (GOLD analysis project Ga0179593, IMG submission 185931) | Vadose zone soil fungal communities from Angelo Coast Range Reserve, California, USA - CZODoug2_1_08_16fungal (PacBio error correction) | ecosystem: Environmental > Terrestrial > Soil >... | reverse complement strand
TAGTAGTGCCCGTTGACGGACTATTCGGTCATGCTCCTCGTTGACAATTGGTCTCCTCTAGTTCGAATGCCCCTCCGATGTACGCTTTTTCTTTCCTTAGACGGCCTTTCACACCTGTTTGACTTCCGTGTGTTAGAGACATTCCGTCGAGTACATTCGCCATCTCGCTTGTTCATCACACCAGTCTCGACTGCGACGTGAGCCCTGTGTTGCCTCTTTTTGCATCATGTTTGCTCCTATAATCCCTTTGAGTTTTCGTTTCTCCACGTCATGACTCCACTCTAGGAGGCAAGAGGTGGAATACCGGTGTTTCTCATCGATGATGCCCCGACAATGCATCCTTTATACACGGTGCTTCCCCTTCCCTCCCTTTCTCGAGCTCTTTCCACCTGTTTTCCTCTGGGTGCTTTATCCGAGGCGGAGCCCCGCGCGGCGTCCCCCATGAACAACGTTCGTTTCTCAGTCTCGCCTTGCGTCCCCCCCTTGCATATGCTCCCTCCCCGAGGTATCGCCGTTAATCAAAAATCATTGTGGCCACGGATGTAGGCGCCTCATGCCCCCCTCGCCTCTTATGTGCAGGCCTTCGCACACCCGCGAATGGCAAACTTTCGTACGTCCTCAACGCCGGCCCCTAAACGCGCCCTGATTTGCGGCGCCGAGTCCGTTGCACTGCTTTATCACACAGTGTTAATAGGGCTCCAGCTCCCCAATACGACGCCCCATCGATTCCCCGCATCATTTCCCCGTGCAACCCATCATCGGCTCCGTCCCTTCCGCAAATTTTCTCCCATTTCGGCGCCTTGGCGCCATCGCCGCCGACTTTTCCGGCGGCCCCTGACAGTCTTGTCGCCTGCGAATACCGATACCTTTTGCCCCCAGTCTTACGTTGTAGATCAAAGTCAATAGAGCGGTCCTATAGGCCCACCTTCTTTTTGTGACGAGCTTTTGACTTTTTCAGTCTAAGCCGTTCGTCTCGAACTTTTTCCCCTACTCGTCAAATTTCTTTCCCCCCCGTAGAAATTGCGTTCAAGTAAACCTATAGGAGAATTTTCAGGACTGAAGGTCCCCGGTCGCTCCTTCCTTCGTACCCGTCCTCTTTTCAGCCTCGTCGAGGAATGATTGAAAATTCCCTAGACTTGATCATATCGGCAGTTTCTCCAGCGCTTAGCTTTTGCTCTTCCCTCCCAAACGACTTCCTATACAGTTTCTTGAGTTCAGATCTCGTCTGCGGCGGCGCTTTCGAGAAACCCAATACTGCCCTCGATTGCGGGATCGATAGGCATTCTGGCTTTTTTCCGTCAACAGCCATTCTTGAAAAAACGTCGCCCCCTCACGATGCGCTAGTGTCAGGAGCGGGGTAGTCCCGACCTTGTTTTCTTCTCTCAGGTGTTGGCAACTTTACGCGACTTCCAGCCCCCTTTTTTCTTCCTTTTATGATTACGTCGATGGTGATTGCCGCACACAGTGATACCCCCTTTCTTCATGGTCCCTCGTATGAAATCCCCCTTTTTTTTTCCCTCGGATCGGTTCATCCCATCCTTCAGCCCATTTGAATGCTGCAGCGGTGGAGATTCCATAGCTTAGTTTTTGACCGCCGGTCCCGCTCTACGGCCTCTTTCCAGCGAGGACAGACGAACAGGCGCAGTGTCGGAACCTTGGCCCGTTTCTCTAGTTCACTGTCGACGGGGAGGACTTCTCCCCTTTGCCGGCTTGACAGAATGCACCTAAACGTTCTTTCCGATCAATGTTTTTTCCATTGAACTTCAGAACCCGGCTCCCTGTTTCTCAGATGTCTTTGCTTGATTTTTCTCGCCAGTTCCCCAGTAGAGAGACCCGGGAGTAGCCCCCCAACCCTTTGAGTGCTTTCCCCAGCCCGTTCCCCTTGGAAGACTCCCCCCGAAACACATTCCCCTGCGTATGTTGGCTCTGTGCATGACTGTACAACTCAGATACCTGCGAAACGCGATCTTTAGTAACCCCCCGTACATGAGGCCTTTCATTTGGTCGACCTTTTTTTTCTTCGGTAATTTTTCCCCATAAAGCCTTTCGCGGCGCAACATTTCATGAAATTGTCCCCACCCAGGATGCCCCCCCCGCGAGTTGCTGATGTTAGGTTGCTGCGTCGTTCTTCCCCCTTCCCCCTTCACCGTTCTCAAGCGCGGCTCTGGTGCTTTTTGAACAGACCTTCCACGCTCATTCGCGGGCGCCCTGGCACGGCGCCCCGTCGTTTTTTTCAGCCTTCGCCCACGACGCCATCGATGCGGGAATACCGCTCCATTAGGCGTCTTCTTGCCGCGCCCTACTTTTTGTCCCCCCGGATCCGCGGCCCTTGTCTTTTTAGCTAGCTCGGGGACGGCTCAATTGTTTGAACCCTGCCCCCCTCCGAGTAGAATCCCGCTTCCCAGCCACTTCTGCATTCGTCCCGGTCGTCGTCAAGGCGAAACCGTCGTACGCCGATGTTTGCGCGACGCCCCCTGTAGCATGCCCGCCGTTTCATACTTTTAAAAACTTTTCTTTCCCCCATTGAGTTTTCCCCCGTCGTAAGTCCGACGTAGATGACCTACTGAGGTGCGACCCCTCGCGAGCGCCCGCCCCGAATACCTCTCGTTCATACATCCTCCTCGATTCACTTTTCTCTTTTGGGCGGCTTTTTATCGGTCTCCTTCAGATATCTCTATCTCCCGTTGTTTGTTGTGACTCTATCGCTCTCCTATTTCGCTTTCCCCACTAAAATTGAATCTTCGTAAGGCTCCTGCGGCCGTACGTTTGTGAGCTCCTTCCAAGCGCGCACCGGCTTCTTTCCTGTATCGACGCCAATCGTCAGAACAGTTCAACGCTTCAGTGAAAAACGTCTTTCTCTAACGCGGCTTTCCCATGATTTTTTGTGAAGGAGCGGGTGAAGACAAAATCTCCGAATCGGTCTCGCCATTCTTTTCTGCGCCGACTCCAGTTGGTTGATGTAGGGTGGTAAGCTCGGAGAGATTATACGCGTCATTTTTGCATTTTCATTGCGCCCCCTTAATCCCCCTGGGAACGAAACACCCTGGACAAGGCATCGCGGCGTGGCTGTGTCACAAAGCTCCCTCCCCCCTTTCAACTCCTTCCAGAGAAGTTGTGCGCTATTCGACTAGCGATTCTTTTGCGACCCTATCGGCCGCGGGCGCTATTGAATCCATTAATGGAGGACAGGCCAAATTCGTGAGCTGGACGATGTTCTGCTCACCGCGCGCGCTCAGCCACTTTCGTGCCGACGCCCTTTAATACCTCCTCCAGAATAACGCCCCGGCTAACACTGCTCTTGATTGAGTTTCCCCTGCTCCGAGCTTCCTGGCGCCGCGAAGCGATTGATTTATGAATGAAGATCGAATAACGTCCGACCTAAGTACTGGACTCCTCATGTCTTCTGAAGATTTACTTCCCTGAAGAACTGCGGTCGAAGAGAGGTTCCCCCCCTCACTTTCCTTCCGCCGCCACATCGCTTCAAGTGGGTGTTGGACAGCGGCATCCAAGGTTTACTCACCTTCTACCTTTCTCAAAGGGTTTTTCCTTACTCGTCGGGTCTCTTCTAATGGTTGGAGTTCAACGCTGGAGCTTTTTAGTTCAATACATTCTTAAAGGCGAAATGCATATGTTCCAGGCGCCGAGGTGTCCATGTACATGATTCCCGGTTCTTATTCGGCCCTTTTCCCAGGCGCAAGGGCTCCTCCTCACAACCTGCTTCTCTGCCGAGCCCGGCCGTCCCCAGATGTCGGGGCTTAGTTGCGTCGCAGTCAGGCGCTCCGCGATGTCTGACTTCACTTCCTGTCCCTCCGCCGCTGCCGAGGTGCTATGCTGGTTGCCCCGATCCGATCCCAAAAAACAACAGTATTTCTATTATGGCCCCCGTGTTGTGCGGCCCCCTCTTCTCAACTCCCCCGTGTAATCCGGAAGAATGAAATGTTTGGTGCGCTTTGCCAACCTTTGAGGCCCTTTTCGGGTCCTGCAAAGTATATCCTGGAAAAGATCTAACGATTTTCATGGTGGACTTTTTCTTTTTTTGCGGGTGTCATCTAAAAACCTCCGGTTTTCGGGCGAGAACGACATTCTTTATCCCCCTTGCTCTCGCCTTTTCCCAGAGGAATTTGGAATTTATACGACCAGCGAAGCCCGCCCTCGGAGATCTCTCAATTCCTTACCAGAGTTGTGAGAGCTTTTTCCTTTCTGGTCCCTTTTCCCGAAAAGGATATTGAAGATCAAAGGCTCTTAGTTGAAAAGGTCTTCCGACGGAATCCTGCTAACCTCCCCCCCTTCTTACCCATCTTTTTTTCCGGCGATTTTTGCCTGCGAAGGCGCCCGAGGGTGCGGCACGACCCTGTGCTCCATTTTCGCTCTTTTCGAAGAGTTTTTGCGGGGATCGACCGAATCAATCCCCCCTCCCCACAACATTCTCCCAAGATTTTGGCCATCTTATTGAGACTTTGACTCACCCTTTGCCCATGCTCAAGCAAAGCGTGACTGTTCTTGCGGACACCTCCTTCGATCAAGATCCGCCAGCTGAGTCGGCCGCCTGGCTGGTTCTTTCCTTCGCCAAGTCTGAATAGGGTCCTTGGCGCCACTTAGGCCGCGGCCGTGCTGTTGGTGTGCAGTTCGGCGTGGCCCTGATGTGACCATTGGAATGATGGGGCGCTATTTTGGAGCCCTATTTTGCACATGTGATACATCTCCCAGTTTTTTCCTGCTCCTCGCTTCAGCTGGCGTTTTTTCCGGGTAGTTGAAGGCAAGCGTACCTTTTTGCATTCTCCCTTGTGGAGAGCGCGCCCTTACGATCTCGCTTGTTCTTTAATGGGGCCGAAGGCGGGCTTTCTTTGGACAATTCTTGCCGAAAGGATCTTATTCAAGGCATTTCGGCCTTATTTCATCGTCCCGCGAGCAGATCAGGAGCGCGAGACGCCTGGAGGCCTTTTTCATGGTCGACGAAGAAGCGGGGCGCCCCTCCGAGGGCTACATCCCCAGGACGAGCACCCGGAGGACGCTCCTTGCCTGTTTGCCCGGTTCTCCTTTTTTCCCTTTTGTGCGTCCCGATGGGACTGATGTCTTAGGGTCAACGACCCCGGTATCGCCCATGGCAAGACGATGCTTTTCCCGATGTTTGCCCCCCCTCTCACCCGACGGTGCCCCTACTTTTGACACCATCTCCTTTAAGCCCTTTCCCCAAAGACGCGTCCCATTTCGAACAATTTTGCCCCTTTCTCTGATTCCGAGACCATTGTGTAAGAACCGCGACCGGCCCCGCAGTCCATTCCCGAGCGCCTCCGCCCAATTCATTCGGCGAGCACCCCCCCTCAAATTGCACTTTTTCTTTGCCTTGGAAGAATGTTCTACCGTCGGGCACTCTCCTATCTATTTGCTCCTTTTGAGTGACGTGTGGCGATTTTCCCGGTTGTCATGCCCCCTTGTGTTTTCCTTGCGATGGTATCTCTCAAGCGGCCGGTGACGATGTACGCGTTCCGTCTTTCTCGCGGCTGCACTTCGTTTGTCTTTGTGGGTTATGGTGAGCCTATCGACTCTTCCGCTTCCCTCTCATACCAGTTTTCCCTCGAAGCGGTGCAGGGCTTGAAAGGGCATCTTGTGGCACCAACTTTGTTTCATTCTCATTCGTGAGTTCGTTGCGCCCTCTTACCCAAACGGCTCGGCAGGGCGGCTACCCGGTGGTATGTTTTAGCGATGAGGCCCATCTTTTTCACAAAACGATTGATTCGTCGCCCGCACCCTCTCATCTGATGGCCTACGTGTTGCCGTCCTGGGTGTTTAGCCGCTGTTCGCCCACCGTTCGCGAACGGATATGTTGTCTCGCTTTCCGCCTGCGCTTTTTTTGAGCGAGAAACGTATGGAAATTATCGGTATCGACGGATGAAACGAAATACTGTCTTGGCTGCGACCAGGCGCCTTTCGGCTCAAGGTTTGCAACCTCGCTTTGATCGTATGCGGCTCCGTCCCAACATTCGCGAATGCCAAACTTTCGCGTCGTCGCTTAACGACGGCAGCAGCTCCCCCTTTTTACTTCCGTCATTCTGGCCCTTCCATGCGAACAACATTTGGCAAAATAGGGCTTACAGCGATACGCGCCCCCTTACATGGTCATATACCTTCACTCGAAACCCGCCCATCGGTTGCCGACTTTTTTTCTTTCCAAGGAGCCTTTTCGGCGAATTTTCGCAATAGTCGGCTCCATCCGGCTGTCCTGCAGGTACTTTTTGTCTCGCATTTGTCAAGCGACGATGCCCCTTCTTTGCTTTATTGCGTCTTTTTGAGATCCCCTTCCATCTATTGTACCCTATAGGCCCCATGCTTGTAGATTTTGTCTTTCTTTTCGATTCCTTCAGACGATTTTGACAATGTCCGCGAAATAATGGCTTTGGAGCCAGGGTCAGTGCCAACAACCCATTCTTCCCCCTGTCTGGGGAAAATATTTTCTTACTCCCCCTTGTACCCGGAAGCGGTGAGCATAAACCGTCCAGTCCTGCAAAAATCAGCCTATTCTCCTCCCAGTTTTTTCATCAGGTTACCCCTTCTCACGAAGATCCCGCAATCACCCTTGGGTGCATCTCTGCTCTTTTTCGAGTACCCTTTCTTTTTCCCCCATTACAAATCTGAGCTGCGGCCTCTGGCCCAGGGGACCCCCGAATCAGAGATCGGCGCGAACGCCCCCAGCATTTTTGCTTCTCCCCACGCGTCCCGCTGCGCTCGTGGCTATCCCGGCCTCTCCAAGAACTTTTTCCTCGCCACCTTGGCAATGTTCCTGCCAAAATTCTCCGTGTACTCTACCTTGACAGTCGTTGGTTTCTGCTCGGCCGTGATGCACCCCCTCTACTTCATGTCCATGATGATAGGAAATACCCCTTTCTCTTATCTGCACCTCATTTTCAGCACCAGTCGGATGATGACTCGGTGGAGGTCCCCTTATGACAGTCTTTTCCTAGCCCATTTTCCGGGTCTCCTGTCCCGCAGCGAGTTTGATCCCCCGGCGCCGTTCCGGAACCCCCATGGCAGAACAAACCAAGTTGATAGCTTTTTTCTCCATGACCTTTTTTTGTCCCCTTGGCAATGCCCAATCAAGCACCTGGCCGCTCTTGATCACGACCTGTTCCTTCGCATATTGCTTTTTCATGGAAGCTCTTATGCTTGACGGGGCTTTTAGCCCCGTTCCCCCTTCGCGCGACATTCGCGCAACGAATCCGTTCCTGATTTCCTCTTTGACGTTCTTACCAGCACTTTTCCGCGGATGTCGGGCGTTCAGGGCATGACCCAAAACTCGCTACTTCGCGAAACCGCTCTCTTCCCTTGTACTATCTCAGATCATCCCCCCAGTCCGGTCGTACGTTCTTCGATCGTTCCCTCCATCAAGTCTCGCGGCGCAATATGCATTGCTAATCCCCCTGGTGCCAACGCTGTCCGCGTGCGTACGGTCGTCTTTGCACACGATGCGGATGAATTGCGGCGCGGATGGATGCAGCTTCCACGGATCCCATCATGGTTTCGGATTCCTCCCTTTTTTTCCTTCCTCGTAGATGCGACCCGCAGCTCGCTGGCGGATAATTACAGCGACACCATTCCGGCGAGGCTTCCGACCTTCCTCCAATTTTTTGGCACCACAGTGCCTTGTACAGTTGGGCGCTGAGCGCGGACTGCCTGTGCAGAAAAGCCAAATCCGAGTCTTTCTCCAATTTCCCACCCCACTTCCTTCGGCATGCAAGCCGTCGCGAAGGAGACCAGGAGTCGTCATTGTGCTGCTTATGAGCCCCTTTGTTTGCTCCCGAACCCCCCCCCTCTGGTAGAAACTGTCCGAGGTGCCGGTCTGACCGGCAGGGAGTAGAGAACGACCCCCCCGGAGGTGAGCGCTTTTCTCAGAGAGATCACCGCGCCCCCCACCAGCGCAAGCCTTTCGAAGACTTTCCCCCATGGGATTTTCGGCGACACTTCGGGCCGCTTATATCTCTTTCATAGTTGTTTGTTGTTCTTGAGTCTCCATCGGCCCCCTCCGATTCGTTTTGCCCAACATCCCTTGAATCTCGTAGGCATTATGCATTTGGGTTCGTGTACCGGGCTCACTTGGCATCGTTCTCCGCTGCTCGAAGCGATCCGGTTTAGGAACCGCGTCCAATGTCGCCTTTTTACCTCTTCATTGTCTGACCCGTTTTTCGGTTACGCGGAGTTTCGCTGACGCTTGGGGCCTTTTCAAAATCTCGAATCCCCTTTCGCACCCATTCGCCGTCTTTCTCAGTGGACTCTTTTTTGTCCGCTCGAGGCCTTTCTACCGTCCCGACCGCGTCCTTCTCGGCGTCAACTGGTTAAAGGATTTTGGCGCCTTGCAGATCTGTTTTGGTCCCAAGTCTTATCCTCGCTTTACTGGTGGCCCCCCCCCCTTTTCTATATTCGACCAGCGTGCGGGGGCCTTTGCGCAGTGCTTCACTGGCAGGATTCTTCCTATCCCGTATTGCAGACATCTTTTGTGGTCCCTTGTTCTGAGCCTCCCCCCGCGCTATTAAGCCGAAATTTTCCGATGTGCCGCTCCAGCGGTTTGCCCTCGAAACCCCCTCTTTTTTGGCATCTTTATTTTTCTAATGCATTCTGCACTGGCCGACTCAGCGCTGATTTATGAATGCCGAAAGAAGAACGTCCTTTTATGCCTGGGGAACATTCATCAGGTTCTTTTCTGAGCTTTATTCCCAGAAACTCTCTTCGACGAGCTCCTCTTTTTCGTTTTTTTCTTCCTTTCCGCCCTTCCCTCCGGAAAATTGTGCTGGGACAGCGGCCAGCCTCTGGAACTCAAGTTTGGACAACCCTTCTTGACACGACAAAGGGTTTTCCCGTGTGCGCCCTGGGTGGAAGGGTAGCCCTTCAAGCAATACATCTTCCGGAAGACCTGTATGGCGGCCCTTCCCTTCTCGTTCAATCAACATGATATCCTTTCTGATTGCATTCCCGGCAATGAGGCAAAGGCTCCTTTTTCCTCCCCCAACCTGCTAGTCTCGACTACTTTTTCCATGGATTTTCCCGGCTTTTTCGGATTTCCTTTCGATGACGGTTTAAGTGACGTGCCCGACCGGCTTGTATGTGATCAGCTTTCCTGTCATGCTTGACCCCGCTCCTCATGTCCGTTTCTTCGTCGAAACTATCTGAGGCCAAAAAACACACGGGAATTTACTATCTCTGACATGACTGAGCTTTGGTGTGCTCTGATCATCCCCTCCATCCCCCCCTTTAATCTTTAATTGGTTCTGTGAGAAGGTGAGCTGTCCCCCCCCGTTGCATTTGGCTTTCCTTTTCCCCCCTGTGAAAACTTTTTGGGATAAGCCTATCTCCTGTGCCCAGAGCTCAGCGGGGTAGGAATCTAGTCTCTCAAACACCTTTTCGGTGCGTTCCGCCCGAAGCTCGCGTTCGAATCCCCATGGGGTCACTAGCATCGCTCATGCTTTCCTTTCTCGCATCTCCTCAACTTTGCACCCAGATTTTTTGATTATTGTGAGTCGCTCGCGCCTTTTCTTCAGCCCACGGATCCCTTCGACTTTTGAAGATTTCCAAGGCTCCTGAAGTTTCTTGCCTGAGACGTACTTCACCAGTTCCTCAGCCCTTGGAATCCTTTTTTGATGTATTTGCGCTTCCTGCTCGAAGGATCCCTCCTTCTCTGGCCCACTTTGTCCTCTCCCTTTCTTGCGAGACTTTGTCGATCTCGGCGGATCGACCCCGAAAACAGCCACAAATTCTCGCCAACCTTTTTATACCGTGTCCTTTGATCCCTTCCCCCCGGCCCCACTGATGAACTCAAAGCGTGATCGTTTTCTGCTTGCGGACACGTCTCCTTCGATCCAGCGCTCAATACATGCCGCGCTTCTGCGGATTTCCCTTGGTTCGCCGAAATGCTCCTTTGACTGACCCCTTCGGCGCCCCTCGATGGAGGGTTTGTTGTCGGCGTTCGACCTTCTTCTTCCCTTTCATCGCTTTGTTCTCGTATTTCTTGCCCCTATTTTGCGTGTGATACTCGCAGTCCCCCTTGACTTTATCGGAAAGCCCCGCTCCCCTGTCCCTTGACTGCCGTTTTTGATCGCCGGACGCGAACTTTTGCAATTGCATGTGGAGCGCGCCGCCCTCCCGATCTTCGCGCTGTCAGTGTTTCCCTTTAAGATTTCCCTTGTCCGGCGCCAAGGATTCGTTTTTCACGGGCTAACCGCGGATAAGTTTCGTTCCGCGCGCCCTGCGTTTTCTTGCTTTTATAGACTTTCTTCATCTCGTTTTTTTTTTTTTTGTTCTTTTTTTTTTTTTTCTGGTCGAAGCCAGCCAATGGTGCGCAGCAGAGTGTCCAGCACCCCAGTCTAGTTTATTGCCTTATATCCTATGACGTGTGTCGTAGTCCCGGGGGGCATCCAGCGTGGTTATCTCCCTAGTCAAAGACGCTCCTGCCGCCCTGGTCGAGGACGTTTCGTCAGGAAGAGGTCTTCGAAGCCATTTCCCCGATTTAAGGTTTCCCCCAATTAGTTCCCCACCATAGGCTCTCAAGCCTGCCCTCCCCCCGCAGCAGTCGAGATGGTTATTTCGAACAAGCTCTCATGGCGATATGTTCCGATTTTACCCTCCCACCTCCCACGACAGTTCTTCACTACGAGAGTCTCCATAGAAAGTTACATCGTAGCTCTTCGCTTCGTACGCGATGCTTCCCCTAATTGACACGTGGAATCTTTATGACGCTTCCGTGGCCACTACT
>Ga0179593_1563885_pt1 | contig 10738 bp, 7 predicted proteins | sample CZODoug2_1_08_16_FD_185931 | JGI IMG/M metagenome (GOLD analysis project Ga0179593, IMG submission 185931) | Vadose zone soil fungal communities from Angelo Coast Range Reserve, California, USA - CZODoug2_1_08_16fungal (PacBio error correction) | ecosystem: Environmental > Terrestrial > Soil >... | reverse complement strand
CGCCTCCTTTGCCCCTCGCTGAGGCTCGCTTCCTGGTAGCCTCCCTCCCCCTGCTGCGCCCGATGGATTTTTATTATCAGGTGAATGAGTATGTGAGATTGCGATGCGCTTCTCTAAAGTAAGTCTCCTTGATGCTCCGGTCGGCGTCCCTTTGTTTTTCGCTGACTGACTTTTTTTCTTTAGCCGCGCTCACCCCGGTAGGCCTATGCGCTGCAGCTTGTGCAGCTTTTTTTAACCGTTTTAATGAATTGTTCCGTTCTTCTCCCTCATCCCGTTATCGCTCCGGCATTCTTCCTAGGCTTCGCTCTGTTTTTAGCGCCACGTCTGTGGGTGCCAGCGCTGAGTACTTCCGGATAGAGGGGCGCCTTTTTTGTTTGACTTTTCCCCTTGTGTCAGCAACCCGGACATGATGGTGGTGGGTGCCACGCCATTCTTTTCAGCGCTGCTGTGGAGTTCATGGGCTCGTATACGCCCCCCCGATGCACGCGATTCCACGATCGCAATCCATTTTGGATTCCTTTTCCTAGCCCTTGGCCCTCCTCGTTCAGGTTGATTGCTTCCCGTTTTTCTTAACTATGGCCGCCGGCGCCCTACCTCTTATCGGCACGTTGCTCGCTCGAGGAACTTTCTGGTGTTTTTCGCACAAAGAGTTTTCTTTGCCTTGTTGTTGCGTCGTCCCTGCCGTGAAGTTTGTTCGCGTAGTTTATTTCTTTCTTCTTTTTAGCTCCCCCTTACGGGGTCTTTAACGACTCCAGGAGTGGGTCTCTTTTTCCCCCCCCCCGTTTTGGATCTTTACGTTCTTGCCGCGCGGCTGCTGCGCGAACGGGTCTTTTTTCAATCTCCCCACTTCCCCCTCGCCCGCGTAGTTCCAGGGCCTCTTAGGGCATACGCTAGACTCTCCTCTTTAATTCTTTTCCTACGATGTCACTCAGCGCCCCTAACCTTTCTGTAAATTGACTCGTTTTTTTTTTTCTGCGGTGAAAGGCTCGGGTTCAACCCCCCAGATTCGAGATTCTGATGATCTTTATTCTCGATGAAACTGCCTCCTCCCTCCACATGATCTACCATGGAAAGTTTTTAAGTTCTCCCCTACTCCGATCTAAATGAGCCTTTCCTTTAAGGACTTATTCCCCCCGCGTTCTTTCTAGACTTCCTTATAGCGATGGATTTTTCTTCTGATCTCCTCCCACCTGCCTAGCTTCCTTCTTTCATTCTTTTATTTCGAGTTTTTAACGTCTCTCCCTCGCTCTCTTTTTTTTATTTTCTCCGCAAGCTCCGATTGTATAGCGAACGAGAACTCTTCATTCATTGTTTTCCCTGGCCCTGCCTGCAAGCTTACTCGAGTCCCCCCGGTTGATGTCGTCGCAGAATCTCGTATTTCGCGTGCCGTACGGCGAGTTCGCTTTTTTTCTTGTGTTACCTCTCCCCTCAGCCATTCCTCTATCGAATCGGACTCACTCGGGCATTTAGCTTTCTGATTCTTTTTTCCTTTTTCGTCTGCGCGACCAGAGTGACATGCCCTCTTTACTTGCGCGCAGCAGCGCTTTTATTTTTTTTGAACCCTCCCCTTAGGGGTCGCTTTTCTTCGGCCGGAGTTGTTGTTGTAGCCCAAGCTCGTGTTCCGACGTAGGACTCTGCTTGTCCTCTTTCTTTTTTTGCGAGAGGTCTGGTTCTCTTCTCGGGTCCATCTGCGTGTAGAAGAATTATTTTCAGAAGATCCCTTTTTTCTTCATCCTTTTCATCAGTTAATGAGATTCTCGATTCTGACATCGGAGTCATCGCGCCATCGCCTTGTCCCCCTTTACATATTTTGTTTTTTGTTGTGTGAGATTCGAGTTGGGTGGGCAGCGCTTACTTCGATGTTCGAAGAAGTTGCCCTACTCCCTTTTCTTTGCGGTTTTCTCAAGCACATCTGCTTTTTTTTCTCCGCAGATGCCCGAATATCGAGCGCCTCACCTTCTTTTTTTTTTAGCCCTTTTAAAGAGCTTTGCAATGCCCCCAGGTGTTCTCTTAGGAACTCTCAATCGGTTTTGTGTACACTGGCGCTTGAGCACGCCTTTCGTTTTCTCCTCCCCACGAAGCTGTGCGGAGTGCGTCGCAAGTACATTGGATTTTGAAGTTTTCTTCCACCCTCTATGGTTCGGCGATGACGAAGAACGGCTTAGCAGTCGGTGTCGCCTTCCCAGTCGCCGTTGTTTATTTTGTTTTTTTGGTGCAAGACCAGGCATCCACGCGCAGACGGCAGCGTACCTAGCCGGTGAGCTGTTTTTTTTTTTACCTTTTGCTCTCTTTAATAGTGTCCCGATTCCCTAGTCCCCCCAGTACCTGCTGATTTTTGCTTTTTTTCCGTTCTTCCTACCTCTCTTATTCTGGCGAGCCATTACTTTGCGAGGTCGCGTACGTCACCCGCGGCCCTTTTGCCGGAGGTCGGCCTCATCCGATCTTCCTTTTTTTAGAGAGGCCCAAGTTCTGATCCAGCGCACCTTGGCCTGGCGATCTCTTGGAGCAGTTTTTTTTTTTTTTCAATCTCCGGAAACCGACCGGATCATGCCTTGGATAGGATAGTCTCAGAGTTCTCTATTATTCACACTGGTTCTTTCTTTTTTCTCCTTTTTCCCTTTCGAAGACCGCTCTCAGTCAACCCATCTGGGGGCCGGATTTCAACCCCTATTTGCTTCTTCCCTCTTACCGGAAGCTGAGTCAATTTCCCCTGCGTTACTTCAGGTGTGGCGCTGATTGACTAGATTCGCGCCTTCTCCGTAATTTTCTCCTATCTTTGTGGGCCATTTACATGCCTCCTGTTCCTTCGTAAGTGGGCTGGATTGAGGTGAAGAGATCCACTGCGTTCGCGCAGCCTTTTTTTAGCCCACGAGTGCTAAATCCGCTACTTTTTCCACCCAACTCTGATTTCTTCGTCTTGCTCCCATCGGCTTTTCTCCCTACGCGACACCGAATAGCTGCACCGTACCGGCTTTTGAACTTTTTTTCCACTTTTTTTTTTTCCACGGCATGAGAGTTCTTCTTTTCCGGCCGAGAAACGAATGCCCTTCCCTCTCTTTTCTTACGTCTCCTTCCATGCGAGTGCCTCGGGAAGTGAGTCCAACTTAACCATAGTCCATCGCTGCGTGACCGCTTTTTTTTAGAACCCTCCTTTTTCAGACTGGCGTTGCCATTCTGGAGTCCCCCCCATTGGAATCCATCCCTTTTTCTTCTGAAATTTTTTGCACCCCCAAACTCTTTCCTGTTCAAGTCCTGATGAGTGCTTCAACAGGGACTTGCGCCCGCTCTCCTTTAGTTTTTCTGGGGCAAACTTTTTTCCCGGTTGTTTTCTCCTCCTCCCAATAGTTTCTTTATGCGCTGTAAGAGCGTCAGGAAGTTTCTGCGGAACCTTCTGGAAACGCGCGTTGATCCCCCTCCTTTCTTTTTTAGACCCTTCCAGGGCGTGGCGCCTAACGCGAGCCGATGTCCCCTCTCGGCAAGCGAACGTGTCAGACCTTCCCCGGATTTTTTCCCCTTGGCATCAAAAAGGCAGTCCCGATGTCAGTCGAACAGAGACACCGACAGTGCAGATGGGCGTGAGTTCCTCATGCCTTTTGAAGATGATTTCTTTTTTCTCCAAATTAGCCTTCGCGAACGCCCTCCCCTCGGGCGGCTATGCTTTTTTTTACTAGCTGTTTCGGTGGACAACAGTCTAATATTTTCCTCCTCCTCAGTTGTGTCTTTCTGTTTCCCCTGCCTCCCCGGTGGAACCCAATCCTCCCCTTCCCCTTTACGGAAGTGCACTGGGCGCTGAGCCTGAGAAATTCTTTTCTTCAGAATTCAGTGATGGTCACGACGACATTGCGGCGAAATCTCCCTTTAGCACCTTTCCTTTTTTTCGAAGGACCTGTCTGACGGCCGGGAGTTAGCGCGCTCGTCTTTCCTCGGACTTGAGCTGTGACGCGTCCTTCGGGCTGATTATTCTTTCTCGCTGTCTTCACACCTTTCTACCCCGTTTGATAATCTGTCGCGTCTTCTTTGGCCGCGCGCTTTTCGTTCGCAACCACTGTTCTTCTGTTGTGGATTTTTTTCTCGACTACCGGATCGTTGGCTTCGGTTGCCCGTGGCCCTGATATTCTTTTGAACAAATGAAATGATGGTTTTTTGTGCCCCTTCTGGGGTTCTCAGCGCGAGAGGATTGTTTCACTTGTTGTCCTCTTGAATCCCTTCCCCATCGATCTGCAATGACGTGCTAAGGTAAGTTTTTTGACCAGCATGTCTATGGTTCGGTGAATGGATTCCATATCTTCTGTTTCCTTCGCGGCGAGACGACCCTTCGTTTTATTTTTCTCGTTTTATACGCCATGAGAAGAAGCCTTGTTGACGACGGGTTTTATTCGCGTTTTTTATTTAGTCGTTCGTGCTGTGGTGAGCCAGGTCCTTTTTAGCCGGTTCTGAGGTGCGTTTCGAAAATTCCATTGGGGGGTTTTTTACCCCCTTTTTTCTGGGGATCGATCTCTTCTTTTGCTCTTTGACTTTTTTGTCCTGACTGCCGGCCGATGAATAGTCCCTCCTCCAGCACCGCGGACTTATTTACCTTCTTTTTTACAGACGACTCGTCTTCTTTTCTCGATCGTTATATCTTCCTAAATAAGTCCCTTCCCTTCCAGGCTTCCCTTAATTTTAGTCTGAGGGTAGTGAATGGGTGGGAATGGCAATTCAGATTGTTCTTACTTTCTTTTTTCCTTTTTTTTTGCCTTCTTTGATGCCTTGACGTCGTGATACTGACGGCGAACGCGTCCTTCCCCCTGCTGAGGCCTTTTGTGTTTCCGGATGTTTTCCTTTATTCCCAGCGCTGGTTCCTTAGCCCAGGCCTTATTTCTTGTCTTTGTGCTTTCCGCACTTCATGAGAGCGAAATAATGTGAACGCTTTCTTTGACCGTAAGCTCGTGATAAGCCGGCGGAGCGTGGCTCCTTGACAGTTTTCTTCTTCTGATTTTCAGAGCTCCACCCGCTCCGGTACTTGGCTCGGCGTGCCATTAGGTCGTTCCCTCTTTAATTCTTTTTTTGTTGACCAGCAAGCGAACATAGGTCGCGTGCCGTCGGCGATTGTCGCCTCTTCGGTCTTCTCCCCCAGCGCGCCTCCTCGACGAAGTTGGTTCATCCCCCGTTTTCTTTGTTCTCCTGATCCCTCTCTAGCGTTTAGTAGCTCGCCAGTTTTTTCTTCTAATGTACATCCATGTTACTTTCGCTAATTTCTTTCCTTGAGCCAAGACACACGACCTCGGATTTTTTTTTGTCCTTTCGGCGGAGTTATCCAATGCCCTCCCCCGCGTTGATTTCATCTGTTTTTCTTTTGTATCATCCTCTTCCTGCTCTGTAGAGCGGCGCTGTTATGATTTTTCTTTTTGAGTTTTCTCTATGACGGTAGAAGCAATTGAGCCTTTTCGTTGTCTCAAACGTCCGCTCGTCAGGGGACTATGTTTTTTTTAGAGCACTGACCCGAAGTAATATCCCTTCTGCACACCACGCGATTCTTTTCTTTTCTATTTTTTTTTTTTTTTTTTTGCTTTTAGTTGTTTTTTGAGGATACCTTTGAGCGATGCCCTGATGTTCTCCTTCCTACCTACGCTTCTTTCTGATGATGGACGTTTCTTGAAGTTCTTTTCATTTGCTCACGTCCCCCCTTTGCAGAGTGCCTCACGATCCCTCCCGTTTCAAATCTACATCGCGCTCGCCGCTCTACAGGATCATGGAATTAGGATACATAAGTCCCCGGACTCCCAACCCGGCTCCTAACCGCGCGATGGAGTGACCTTAATGTTTCAGTCGTTTCCTTTGTTACGGTCTGCTTCTTCAAGTACATGGAGGTAACCCATTTCCAACCCGTTCTTCGATTCTTCCCGGCTCCTCGAGTTGAGCCCTCTTGAGTACGGCCAACTTCGAGTTTTTTTTTTCTTTGGTCGCCTCTCCAAAACGATCCTTCCCCACGCTAACTATCGGGTCGAGCTGACGTCTGCCTCACAGCCTTTTCTCGTTCATCGTTACCAGATAGATGACATACAAGGCCTGCCGCGGGTTTCTTTTTTTTTTTTTTTTTTAAAGTTGATTACTTCATCTCGGGGGATTGCGTCTTGGTTACGTCCCTTCAGAGATTCTCGGCTCACCACCTTCCTCCGATGCTGGCGTTCGAGCAGGCAAGTCCTTCCCTTCCTATAATTTCATGGGAGCTATGACCCCTGTTGCGAGAAGACTTCCCTCTTTACAACACGGGTCATGCAGGTGACGGGTACCTAAGTCCGCTATCTTCACGACGTTCATGATCCCTTTTGATTTTATTCGAGAAAAGCTTCATGCTCTCTGAGGGGACGTCTCCACCCTTGCTTGTCCCTCCCGTCAGACTGAGTATATCATGGGTCTCGAAGGGGCGGATGTCTTTGGTACCCCTCTCAAATTACTGAGTCTAGGCGTTCCACCTTCCTTCCTGGAAAGACTCGGAGATTTCGTAGTGATTTCAGGCGTGCTACCGCTTTACAGCAGCTTGCGCTCAGCGCCCCTTTGTGATCCCCCTCTTGTAACTTGGAAAAATATTGGATTTTTGTCAGCTCACCCTCCCTCTGACGGCGGTAGAGACCGGAGAATGAATACGCGTCCCCCCCCCGCTTCATCAGCCGCGAGAGTCCCACCCGGCTTGTCAACCGGCACGTGCTGCCGCGATGGCCTTATTAGATCCGACTTTGAGAGTTTTTCCTTTTGGACCCTTCCAGTAACCTCTTCCAGCTTTTTTTCGTCTTCCCAGAGGCTTGCCCTCCTGCCGTCAATGGCCCTTCTGTTTTCGGTCCACTTCCTCACAGAGCTCGCAGATCACCAGACATGTTTTGAAAAACAATAATTTCTGGTTTACCACGGAGTTCCACATTTACACGTGCAGCCAGAGGTTGCGCTTCTCCTCTCCGGTCTTCGACCTGCCGCTACACTCCCGCCCCCCCCATACTTGGTTCTCCTTAAGCGCGTCCAGCGGAAGTTGGTTACCCCTTTTTTTAAAGCGCTGAGGAGACAAGCAAGGAGGTTTAACCTAGCAGCAGTGTCCCTAAAAGAGAGCCTCTCTTCTGAACGTCTTCATTCTGCGTGCAGCTTTGCGGCTCAACGGGACTTTCGCGACAGGTCGCGACCCCTGCTCCTTTTTTTTTAGGTGTGAGGAGATCCTGCTCTCTTCGCCCCCTGATGCGGATGTTCTCTCTACATGACCCTACCCTTTAAGACCCCCGCATCCCAGAAGGTCCTACGCGCTTCCCAAGGGAGCCGGCGTATGTATTTTTTTCCTTTTCAGATCATACTATTGTTCCTCCCTTTTTGATATCTGCGTTATCGCTCAGGATCCTATTAGACGTGCAAGGGCTCTGGCGCAGCTGAGCCTTCGGTGGTATTGTACGTTTTTTGCGTGTCGTTTCTAATCTGCGCGCGAATCGCTGAGTTTTTCAGCTCTTTCTTCCCTTGTTTCCCCTGTCTCAGACTGCTTGCGAGACCCCAGAACGGCGGCGCTCGCGTGCTTTCAGATCGGCAGCTTTTTTTTTGTTTTCTTTATAATTGCATTTTCTTTTTCCCCGTTCTTCTTTTCTGAATTTCGGGTTTTTTTTTTTCGAGCCGCGCCACTCCTGGGGTGGGGGATCATAACTTGAGGGCGCCCGCTCCCGTTTTCCCCTTTCTTTGAAGCAACTTTTTTTGGTCATTATTGCCATTGATGTGGTGCCCTCTTTTTCTCAGCGCGAGATGCTTCTCAATCTCTGACGATACGCGATGCCACTCTCGCCTGGATTGGTTGGTATTCTGGGGACGCGAAGCGTCTAAGAGGGTGACGGGCCCCCGTCGCACGCGATGGTCCGGTTCTCGCCTCTTTTTTGATGCGCAAGTTGACGGAGGGCGGTCTTCATCGTGCAGGGTTACTCCGGTTTTATTGTTCTTGAGCGCTTTTCGTCTTTCCACCTTGGTACGTTTTCTCCGTAGCTAGGGGTCGCGACAGCCTCTTCTTTCTTTGAGCTCGAAGAGAAATCCTCGTGTGGGTCGAGGGTTTGCCCCTTGATCGGCGCTGCAGTTCGGCTGATGGCGAACTCGTTGAGCCTTTTATTATAAATCAAAAGCGATAGTCCTGCTGCGCCCACGCCTCTAGACTGAGAACTTTCTCCTTTCCCCTGTAAATCGCGCCCCTGCCGATTGACAAAATTCATGTCCCCTTCGCCGGTAGATGAATGCGGGGTTCCATCTTCCTCTTCTTTGTATGCTTTTGTGCTTAGATTTCGTTGATATGATCTCCCTGAGCGGTGAAGTCTTCTTTCGATTCCCCGATCTTAACTTCCGTTTTTTTGATGATGGTCGTCTTCCACGGTCCGGGTTTTTCATCCTTCTTTGAGGGATTGTCTGTCCCCTTGCGTTTTCGTCCTTAATCGGTTTTCAGGGGCCGCCCCTTCCATCGCCTTGTGTGAAGCGCATCGTCCGATCAGCCGGCGAGCTTTGTTTCCGTCTCTGATATGGTATTAGTGGAATACGCCGAAATACTTGGACTTTGTGGATCTGGTCGTTCCAGATTCGTTGTGCCTGCCCTCTTGTGGCTTCGAGCACCGTGCATGAGAGGTACGCGTGCCGTCGGCTTTCTTTTTTGCTTTTCTTTTCCTTACCAGCGTGCCTCTTTCGGGACGGACTCAACCCCCCGCATGTCTTCCGTCTTTTAGTTTCTCTTCCGCGACCAGCATCTGATGTCCCCATGTACTCTTGGCCAGCAGTCGAGCGCCGTCCCCTTTTTTTTTCCCCAACGTGCCAGGAGTTATACATCGCCCTCATCAGCACCCGATTGTTTGCTGAGTTTTATTCCTTCTTCTTGCTGGATCTGTAGATCGGGTGATGTTTTTATATGTGCGCGCTCGATGAGTTTTATTTTTTCTTCTCCTGAAGCAGCGTAAGTATGTGGATATTCCAGTCCTGACCTATTCGGGGGTCTAAATCCCCTCTCTCGGCCTGCAACCCAACGCGGATCTCCCTTTGCTCCCTCTCGTTATGTTGTTTTCCTTTTTTTGGACTTTCTTTTTTTCTTGCCCTTAGCGCGATCTTTGCGCTCCCTGGACTGCTTCTGGTGGAGGAAGCCCCCTATTCTGCGGCTAAAGTTTCTTCTTTTTTCTACCGGCTTTATCTTAGCGGGCTATTTTCGCCCTCAGCAGCTCTACAAGGATCAAGGCGGTCCCACTCTGCCCCTGAGAGTGCCCTTTGGGATGAAACTCCCGTCCGGTTCAATGACGTAAATGGCCTAAAGCCCCCCTGTCGGGTTCCCTTTTTCTATTTTTCAAGGAAATGGTCGTTAATCATACCGCTGGTCGCGGCGACTCTTTTTTCGTCTTACAATTAAAGGTGAGTAGGCCCCCCAATTCTCGTTTTCGCGTGGGGCGCACGACCCACCCTCGGCTTTCTCTTCCTTCATCCACTTTTCGAGCTGCTTTACGACTCCATCGCTCGAGTCATAACCCTCCTCTTATCCAAAGTACGGAAGATTCTTTCTTCGAGTTCCAGCGCCTTGATCTGGCCGCGCCCACGGAGGCTGAGCGTCTCCTTTTCAGTCCCCCGCGGTCCTCGATCGCGCTTCGGCTAGGGAATCGATGAAGTGGCTCGAGCAGGCATGGAGCAGCCCCCAACCATCGGGCTGGGCCGAGATTTAACTTGTCTTTAGCTTCCTTTCCGGACACAACGTCTTGAATATCTCGTACGATCGCCGCGGACGATATCCGCCTCATGGTTCTTTAGACGTTTAGTTCCCTCGAGTTAACGCTCTAACTTTTCCTTTGAAGGGGCCGTCCTTCACCCCCTGCCTTTTTCTCAGGCCGACTAGTCCTTAAGCCTGTGTTCCTGCATTTGGCGTATGATGACTAGTAAGTCTCTAAATCGATTTTTCCCCCCTAGTTTTTTTTTTTCAATTCAACCGGCTGGCATCCGGGGTGGATGCTTTCGCTCCGTCTGAGCGCAGCAAAGCCGGCGCAGCGGAAAGTCGAAGGTATCGACCGCCTTCTGTTAGATTTCCTTTGGGTACTCTTAGCCCCTCTCCTTCCGCGATTTTTCATCAATCTTCAGAGGCCCCCCCGAGCGTGTGTCGCAACCGGCAACGTAAGGTCTCTCTCGAAACGTGCCGCTCAAGCGTAGCGGCGTCTTCTTTTCTTTTTTATTGGGAAGATGAGGATTGTCCAACCTCTTCCTTAGTTCTTTCCCCCCCCCACCCCTCCCTCTTTCTTCTCGTGTTTCCCCTATTTTCGATGATGGCCCTGTTGCGGTCTTCCCCCTTGGATCCACAGCCGCTTCTTTTCTCCCCTCTTGGACACAAACTTGGCTTGTTCCTTTTCCACTGCCAAGTGGCAGAACTCTTCAACTCTTCTTTTTCCGCCTGTCGTCGAGCGTCACCCACCAAGGAAGGCGCCGTAAGAGCCCTCTTCGCCCATTCTCTTTTTTTGAACAGGAAGGATCCTCACGTCCCCCTCGGAGTTAGAGAAACGTTCAAACCCGGGAGAATTTAACGGAGCCGAGAGTACGAGACCCTCTCGATTCAGTCGTGGCGCTTGGCTGCGAGGTTCAACCGTCCTTTTAGCGTTTTCCCCCTGACGTGCACTTCTTCTCTCTTCGGGCACTTCTTCCGCGAATCTTGACTCCCAGCCTGATCGAACGTCACCCGCAGGCGAGTAGCTTTCCCTTGCGCCGCGTTCACGCCGCGTGTTGTTGGGAACCATTC
>Ga0179593_1554942_pt1 | contig 10738 bp, 8 predicted proteins | sample CZODoug2_1_08_16_FD_185931 | JGI IMG/M metagenome (GOLD analysis project Ga0179593, IMG submission 185931) | Vadose zone soil fungal communities from Angelo Coast Range Reserve, California, USA - CZODoug2_1_08_16fungal (PacBio error correction) | ecosystem: Environmental > Terrestrial > Soil >... | reverse complement strand
ACGTTTTCTTCGAGTGGTTTTTTTTCCCCCATAACATCTGCCTCTTCCGGCGCATTGGCGTGTCGACCGGCCTTTTCCTGATTCTTTCCCTGGCCTGTCCGCACCCCTTAGAAAGCTTGCCGACGATCCTAGAAGGCCAATGACTGCTTCGATACAGAATTAGGTCGTTGTTTTCTTCTGGTTTCCTGTGCGCGACCGCGCCTTGCGACATTCGGCCCCCGCCCTCGAAGAGATGCGCGCCGTCCCTGTTGTTCACGCTCCCTGCCAGCTTGTGAGGTGTTAACTTCCGTCCACGTCTAAGCCCTGCTTTCTTGTAGAACGTGCTTTCCCCGTTAGGATCAGCTCGCTTTCCTTGTTCCCCTGGGGCGGCGTCCCGATCGCCCGCCGGCTTTCTTTCAGTCTCTTCTCTCTCTGCTACTTGAACCCCTCATCGTGAGGCGCCAGATCACGCCTTTTTTTCGCGCTTCCTCCGAGAGCTTTCTTGCCTCGGGGACGCTGTGATAAGTCCCGCCCCTTTTACGAGAACGTCTCTGTGGTGTGGTACCTTATGAATTTATGCGCAGCGAGACGAGGCTGGGTTTTCATGTTCTCTATGTTCCGACCTTTTCCTGTGTCCCCGATGATCGAACGAGCAGAGGGAAAGATTCTTTTTTTTGTCCTTTTTACGAGTTTAAGAGATTCCGGAAGCTATGTGCACCAGGTGTTCATGCGTCCCTTTTTCCCGGTGATCCCTTCTCTTTCCCTTGCCACACCCCCCCACACTACCCCTTTGAGAGACCGGCTGCTTAGAAGTGATCAGAGAACCCAATGTTCCGTCGTCTTGACGGTTTTTCTTCCCCATGGTTTAACCTGTAAGGGACGCGGCGACTTCTCTCGTTTACGAAGAAATTTTTTCCGCCGGATATTTTTTTGGCGAGAGATTTATCATTGCCTTACTCGGTCAACTTCGGCTCCTTTCTCCGTTTTCTGCAGTATTCGAGCCCATCTCGGAGGTCGACCGATCTCCACTCTTCCTCCTAGCCATTTTCTTGATTTCCCCCTGAGAAAATTAAGAAGCCCTTTGATCCTGAGATCTCCGGTCTCCTGCGCTCGGCTCTCCACGAGACTCCTTTCCCTTTTGATAGAGCTCTCAGCCTGGAACCATCGGGTCGCATTCCTTTTTTCTCGGCTGAAGTAGTGGTTGCTAGACCAGTTTCCAGTAGTATATCAAACCCGTCCCTACGTGTCCCTCGGCGATTTAATAAGGCGATCTTTTCAACTCTTTCTCAATTCTACGCCGACTGCGCAGTTGCCTCTTGTCGACATCGCGTTTTTCTTTTTTTACGAGGCTAAGGAGGGCGTGGCTAAGCTCTCCTAGCGATTTCCCCCCGTTTTTACGAATTAAGCATCGTGCTACCTTTGGAACCGGCCGCGGTTCCGAAGATCGGTTCGGGCCTTCTTTTTCGATCGTCTGCTCCCCCGCCCCCCCCTTCTTCATCCGTTGTTTTTGGTCTTTTTCGATCCGCGATTTCGAGAATTTCACGGCCTATCGGCGTCTGCGGATCACCCCCTTCATGTTTTTCCTTGCATTATCGGGCCCTCACCCCCCCTTTGCGGCGTGATTTTTTCCAGGCGGAGCCTCCCGATCTCCCCCTTTCACCTACCCCTCGCCATCGCTCCACCGACTCGAGGCGAGGGGCTCCCCCTATGGAGGCGATCCCCTTCGACTGGTGGTCGGCTGTTTTATCTTTTGATTCCTTGGTTACTGCCGAGTTCACGTTTTCTCGACCTTAAGGGTAGGAGTCCCCCTGCCAAAACGCCTCTTACTTTCCGCCTATTTCTGACGCCGACCTTTAGACGCTGCTTTGATCCCCTTCTTCTGGAGCGGAGCTCCCGTTCCGCAGCCCTCTTATATTTGGGGCTATGAGGTAGCTCCCCCGGACCGAGAGAAGCTCGATCCAGATGTCCCCTCTTTCATGCCCGGAGCTGGGATCGAACTGAGATGATCTTCGAGGCTTCCGAAATATGAAATTATTCCTCCACGCATCGTCGGCCGCCTTATACTTTGCCGGGAGTCCCCAACCTTGGCGATACTTGTAAAAACCTCCAAGGGTCCTTTTTTTTCGGTTTTTTTTCTTTCGTTCTAGACTTTAGACGTCTCTCCCATGGAATAGCCGATTGGATTCCACTCGGCACCTCTTTCGCGCTGGTGGTGTCTCTCCCTTCAGGCAGGGACCCCTTAGCCTTTTTGTGGTTCCCCGAGCCCGTTTCTGACCATTGAAACTCACCGGGCCCCGCGGCCTTACAACCTTCCGTATTTTTTTCACGCTGCCCTGAAGCAGTTTCCTTCTTTTCCAGATCTTCGGCGGCTGGTTCCCTTTAATTCCCAGAGCTGGACCCACATTTGATCTCCCCCCCATCCTCTCCTGCAATCTCCCATGCACCCCTCCCCCCCTCGGGTTTTTTTTTTTTTTTTTTTGCCTTCTGGCTTTTCAACACACGGTCGACGGCGCTTGTATGATGTCCCCTTTTTCCGGATCCCCCCCCGGGTTTCTTCCCCTCTCGGCCCGCTATGTCCGGTTTTCTGTTTCACCGGTCTCGGTGGCTCGCCTTAATCTGATCGGGTACACTTATAGCCCCCTAGCGCCCGCTTACTTTTCTAATTATCCTTTTCCTCGTTGAGTTTTTGAAGCCTTTTACCCCAAATTTGCCTTTTTCCTTCGTTCTCGCCGGGCTTTTCAGGCGACGATGACAAGAAAGCAGTTGGACTCTTTTTGTTCCTTCCAAGTATGCGTGGGCGCTGTCAGATCGTTTTGGCCGCGCATCGCTTTTTTTCCGAGGTTGGGCAGTTCTTCTTTGCTGCGCCGCGACTCTTTGCTTTTCTTCCCTTCTAGACCACGACTACGATAATGGGCCGATGGCGCATTGATCGGCGCGGTGATAGTACGTCGGATCAAGCCCCCCCCCCCCCTTTGCACTGGTCGAGATATCGTCGAGGCGTTTCCCTGGCCCCCTTTTTTCTCCGGGCCTTCCCAACCTCAGGTTTCTGACCTCATATTTCGACGCGACCACGCGCCGCGACTCTCTCTCCAGAAACCTCTATCTCCACCCCTTTTCTTTTCTTTGTGAGAGTTTTTGATCTACGTTGCGCGCCCTCGTTGTCGCTTTGTAGCCCCGGTCAGGCTCGCCCTTGGTGTCGCGCAGTATGCTGTTAGTTGGGGGACGAACGACTCGACCTCCCTATCTCTCCCCGCGTTTCGTGTCCTCTTCCCCCATATCCTCGAGACCGCAGGGCTTCGCCATTTCTACTGAGTTCTTTTTTTTCTTCTCTTTTCCGTTGCTCAGCGCTTAAATAGTAGCAGGAGTAACCTTTTTCCTGGCCAGCCCGGCGTCCTTCGGTGCGATGCTCTCTGCCCTATCCCTCGAACCCCTCCGCTGGACTGCAGCTTTGCTGTGTTTCTCATCCTTTCTTGTCGCCGGGCTCCGGCGATCCATCGAGCGCGCGCTGAGCTTTTTCAGGGTCTTCTTCCTTTTCTCTCTTTTTCACCCCTTGGCTAATCCTTCTTTTCGCTCGCGAGGGGCTTACCGCTCGGCGATAGGGTTCAACCACTTCTCCTGGCGTCTTTGCGCAGAGTTTCCTCTCTTTTATACCGACTGGGATCGACGAGGGTGAGGCCTTTTGGCGCCTCGCCACATTTCCTTTTCTGGTCTTTTCCCCAAGAAGCGATGTATGCGAAGTCGATTCGAGGCTTATCTCGCTTGAAGAGATCCTCCTGTGGGCCAGGACGGAGATCCCCCCGGCCAGACGCAGCGATACTCCCTGGCCCCTTTCCGGATCTTTTTAGCCCTCCTTTTTCCTGGAACGGTGGTGGAGCCATCTGGATCACGGTTTATTGTCACTTTGCTCTGAAATAAAAATCAGATTTGGCGATTTCGTCCCTGCCGACGTCGTCAACACCCTTTTTTTTTGTGCTCCGTCGGAGGCTGTCTATTTCTATCGCCCCTTTCTCATGCCAATTGACGTTGGCACATTGATCTCCCCCCCCTTTTCCGGTCTTTTTGGAGCTGCCTTATTACTTGTACTCCGCTCTTCTTTTTTCACCTCCCAGCCGTTTCGCGATTTTCTTAGATCCTTCCGGTCGAGCATATCGTTTTGTCGATCCCGTCGCTGCTCTCCCTTTCTTTCTTTTTAGCGACTCGCTTGCTTTTCTTTTCCGGTGCAGTCTGCTTTTTTTTGTTTCAGAGGCTTCAGAACGCCACCGTTGGTTTGAAGCGTCGATTTCCTGCATTTTTCTCTCATGAAGAGTCCTTCTTTTTGTCAGGCTGCCCGTTGGCCTTTTGCGCCATTTCTTCCCGGACCTTTCCCTCGTTGAGAGAAAGCGGAGAGCGTGACCCAGCTCCCCCCCCCTCCTACCAGAGGCCCCTCCCCTTATTGTTTCTCAGGCGACCTCGCGATGTCGGCGATGTCCTTTGAGCATCGCGCACGGCAGAAGAACTCCGCACTTCAGCAGCGACCCCCCCTCAATACCTGTGCCCCCCCCCCGGACCTTTTCCGCTTATCTTCCTCTTTTAGGTCCTGCGAGTTTTTTGTCGAGTTTGATCTCTCTCTTTTACCTCTTTTGTGTTTTTATTTTGCCTGAGCTCGACCTTTTTTCCCCCCTTCCGGGCGAGTTCCCCTTGCCAGAACGAGGGCCCCTTTCGGGGTGCTGCCCATCTTTTCTTTTCCCTCTCGCGGCTCAGGCTACCCTTCGACTTCTCGCCCTACTCCTGAAGCGTCCTGACCATCGAAGACCTCGCGCGGTTTTTTTCGGAGCTCGGGGGCTCGTCCTCCGTGGATTCGGTGGTCTTTTTTATAGTGGTGATTCAAGCTCGCCTGCTTTTTTATACGCCGCCTAGTGCACGTCGCTTTCTCTACCCTTTCGGCCAAGGTTCATCCTGCTATGAATCTCATCCCGTTTGCCCGAGTTATCGACGCTGCATTATATCTTGATGTTGGGCGTTTCATTTCTTTTTCTCAAAGTCTCCTTGCGGGCTGATCGCCGAAAGTCTCTCTATCTGGCTCCCGCCGGACCCCTCTCTTTTTGAGATAGGATAGACTAAGAGATGCTCAGAAGGTCTCTTCCTCGACTCCATCTTCCCCCACCGCTTGCTTGCTAGCCGAGTATTCCCTCCCCCAGGCTAAGGATGGCCAACGGTCCTGGCTTCGTCTAGCTGACTCGGTCTGAGGCCCATGGCCCTCGTCGCACCCGTTTTCCTCTGGAAACCCCCCTCCGCACGCCGGCCCTTTTTTTTCGCCTTTCAGCGGGCGCTCGAGGCTAGTCTTTTTTAGTTCGTTTTTATGACCATACAGAGGCAAACTCATCTTCTCAACCCTGTTTCCTCGCGCGGTCCTATCACTCTTTCCGGCACCTCCTCTTCTGGCTTTGTGATAGTCTTTCGCCAGCTTTGATCAGCGCTTTGAGATCTTCCAAGCGTCCCCTCTCCCTCGTCCCAGGCTCGGCTCGCTGCTAATCCCATTTTCCTCCCAAAGTCGACGGCCTTTCCGTCTCAGGCCCCCTGTTTTTGCGACCCCATCGCCCCCTCCCGTGAGGCGGCTCCTTCTCTTCGCCTGCCGACGCCATTTTTTGTTTTGACCCCTCGAGCGGGGATCTGGGCCCTACTCGCCCGATTTGACCCCCTTTTTCTTTCCCTTATTCCTTCTTGACAGGCGATGAGCGGGGAAATTTTTTCCATCGCAGCGCCGCTCGCTTTGTTCTCCGGGTCAAGCCGGCTTCCGTGCAGCAGTTTTTTCTTTGAGGTCCACATCACCCGCATCCTGCTCGTTATTGCCCAGCATTTTTTTAATGAGTCCCTTCCGGGCATCTCCTCGTGGTTGCTCGCTTCCCTGGATGCTACTGTGAGCCGAGATTCGACCTGGCTGTCGCTCCCCGGAGAGAGAAGCAGACCTTCGAGCTCCTGGTCGATGTGGCGAAAGCCTTGGGTCGAGTGGATTCCTTCGGAATTATCTTTTTGCTTCGGATGGAACTGCAAAGCTTGCCGTCTTCCTTCCCCCCTTTTTTTTCGAGTTCATCCTCCTGCAGGACGCGGACGTTTTTCCAAGTCCATAAGCGGCACGCTGTGGTAATGCTCCGAAGAGGCCCTTTCCTTCGATCTCTCTTTCCTCTCCTGTTGGTGTAGATTCTACGTGCTGGCGCGCCTGTCTCGGCGCGTTTTTTTTTGTTTTATGCATACCATTTTCCTTCGTGCGGCTCATGCTTTACAGGCCCCTTTTTTTGCCTTCCTCCCCTCGAATCTCGACTGCTTGCAAGTGCCTTCCTTCTTTTTTTTCCCCGATCTTACTGAAGCGCTTCAGAGACCCGAAGCCAGGGCCTTAGTCGACCAGGATCACATTGCTCCCTTTGCACCTCCTTCTTGACGGCTGGAACATAGTCCACTTTTCCGTCTTTCCGAGCGTCTTTTTGCGAGTGATGACCATAATGCTCGAGACTGATGGACAAGCCCCTCACTGATGGAGCTGTTCGTGATTTCCCTTTGAAATCCTCCCCTGATTCTTTTAATCGCCGGTTTGCCCCCCCCCCCGTCGCGACCTCGCGTTCCGGGCATTTTTGAGAGCGTGTCCTGCCCTTCCTCTGGACACTGGATAAAGTTTGATTCTCTATCCGAGGTTTCCCTTTCACTTCTCCACAGCCGTTCCCCCCTGTGTCCCATGGCGTAGCCCCCTTTTTCAGCAGGTCTCGCTTAGGGTTAGAGATGTGTAAACAGGGTTCGCACATGGCCTGATCGGTCGTCTTCCTTTTTGGTTTCCCGCGCGGAGGATGACGCAGTTTCCCGTCTGCTTTGCTGTCTAGTTGACTTCGACGGTGGTCCTCTTCTTGGATAGTCACGCGCCCCGCCGCGACGATGGACGACTCCAGTGCCTAGCTGCTCATCTGCCTCCTTCCCTTTCACATTTTTTTTTTTCTCTGTCGCGTTTTGCGGATGATGTCCTGTCCCTTTTTTTTTTTTAACTGGCGATTTTTGCACTTCTCCCTTCCTTCTCGCACCACCGGGAGTCCCTATTGGTTCGCCCCTTCGAGTTCCTTTTGCGAGGCTGAGCCTTCGCCTTCCCGATGGCCCTGAAGTAAAACTCGACCCCCTGTTTTCCGAGCAGCGGGTGAGATGCATGTGAAAAGAGCTCGGCTTCTGATGGCGCTCTTGGAGCGATTTTTTTTCCCCAGGCGCTGATTCTGGTTTTTTTCTTCTCGCGCCTCCGAAGTATTTCGGATTTAGGCGACTAAGCCCGAAGGGGATCATGAGCTTTCCCTCTTTGTCCGCGTTCCTGCTCGGCGCACCCCCCCCTTTTTTTGATTTCCTCGATTCCCCGGGAACCCTCTTGGGCCTGCTATTCTGTGCAGTCTAAGGGGGTGAAAGAACCCAAGGCAGTAGTTCTCACCTCGACCATTGCATCCTTCTTTCCTCCACGCCTTTCACCCACGACACCGCCGACCCAAGTTCGACCGCGACCCTTTCTCCCCTACTCCCAATAGATCACGTCTGGCGACAGCGTCCCCTTTCGGCGTGGTCAGCGGCTTCGGGCCTTTTCCCCCCTGCGCGCTAGATCGCCCCTTCATAAGCGACCTTTTTTTTCCGGCACTTTCCTCCTTTCGTTCTTCCCTCTATCGGGCCGGGACTTCTTTTATCTTCGAGGGTCGTCTTCTTTCATTTTTTTTGATAGAGATCCGTGCTTTCTTTCCGAACCTTTTTTTCGTAGGTTTTCAAGCGGCGCCTCTGTTCCCTTCCTTTTTTTTTTTTCTTGAGTCTATCCGCGGCTGCCGGCGCCCTGTCGCCCCTTCCCGCCTTTTCCTTCCGATGACCCCCCGCGACTCGCGCGGTCTTTTCAGTAGCCTGCAGCCTTATCTGCTGTCGGATCGGCCACGTCTGTGAGTGCGGTCGTTGCTTTCTTCCTTTTTTGAGGGCCCTTCGAGGCGAGGTGTTTAGACTACTCCTGGCCGGGCCCCACGGCCCAACGCGCAGCCTGCACGTCCCTCCCCTTTCTCTTGCTCCCATCTTTCCGGGCTGGCTCGTGAATTTCCCCCATCGGTTTCCTTTTGAGCGTCTTCTCGTGCAGGAGCTCTTCCGTCCTGCTCCCCCCCCCTGACCCCTTTTTGTTCCTCAAGCCTACCTTTGGCGATTTCCAATTTTAGCTTGGCTCCCATGATCCTACCTACTTCCTATGCTCGACCGGTCCTAGAACCCCCCCTTTTTGCCACGCCCCCCCCTTTTTTTTCGATCTGTGACGAGAAGGCCCTTTCTTTTCCCAAAGCTGTTGTCCTTACCAAGGTTCTTGCTCGCCGGCGATTATCCTCCTGTCCTCGCCCCTGAGACCTCCCTCCGCCCTTGACTGAACCGGGCAATATTGACGCCTTGTTTCTTTCCTGCCGACTTCGCCCTGCAGCCGTTCCCGGCCTTGGTCCCTCCGCCAGACTTGCACCTTCAAGAGTGCCCGAGGACCTTTTCTCACCCCCTGGTCGGCCCTCTTTCTATAAGTTTTCCCGTCCAGGTCATCGGCTTTCGGCTGTTCCTTCTTCTGATGGCCCATTCTCGTATTTTCGCTTCCAAGCACATTTGACCAGCCTCGGCATAGATGAGTTCATCCTGATTCTTGTCAGTTCCCTTTTTTTCACCACCAAGGTGAAGGCCTTCCCCTGCCCTTAGGCCAGGCCTTCTCCACGGCGGGTTCTCGGCAACGCTCTTTCCTCCTGGTGGCGACGCCCCCTGCTGAGGCACACGTTCCGTTTTTGGAGCCTTTCTTCCTCTTTTTCACATTCCTCCGTCCATGGGAGAGGACCAAGTGTCCTCGTTCGTCTCCACCCTAGCCCCCTAGTTGACGCCGTTGCGGATGGATCGCTTTTGTCAACTTTTGAAGTCTCCTTTTCCTCTTTGGGTTCCATCAACTGCTGCTTTGAAGTTTTTCACAGGATAGAAAGGATTTCCATTCAATCTCCTCCGGCGGTGTACTCTATTTCGGGGCCTCGTTGTCTTTCGTCGGAGCTTTCGGCATTCCCCCAGCATATTTTTTGATTTGACGAATCCGGCGGCGGGATAGAGGATTTTTTCTCTTACTCTTTCCTCGAGTTTTATCTTTTCGTCCCGGAGTCATTCACTTTGATGGCTTTTTGGTCGAAAGCCAGTCCAGGACCGTTTTTTCCCAAAGCCCCCCTGTCTCCCTCCCGGCTGAATGCCCCTGCGAGTTTCCCTTCCCACGTAGATCACCATGTCGATCCTCTCTTTTTCCCCCCTCTTTTGAGACTTTATGCTTTTTTTGAGCTGGTGTAGGCTACCATGGAAGTCTTTGCAGGAGCATTGCGTGCCTACAGTCCCTCCCCGGACTTATCTCGCCCGTCAAGCTGGTGTACGTTCGTCCCCCTCCCCAACGCTGCTCATCGATTTTCCCTGGATCTGAAATTGTCGACACAGTCTTCCGGCCTGCTCTCTCTCTCGGTTGGCCTTTCAGTTTTTTCTGCTCAACGTGCCCCAGACTGAGCACCCTTTCATTTTCTCTTCCCCGAATCCTGTTCCGACACGCATCTTTTCGCTGCAGCGGTGATGTTTTTCTTACGCAACGTCCCTTCCTCTGCTGGATCTCTGCCGATCAATTTTGCGCTGCGATTTTTGCCCCCCCTGTCTCGCCGGTTTAGACGGTCCGAGACACTTGGATAAGTCTACCCCTGCATGCGCTCGCTGAGGTGTCTGACCTATTTCGATTTTTTTATCCACCCACGCTTGTGTCCCTCCTTTCGTCCAAGTGCCGTCGCGTTGATAAGTCTGAAGGGGATTAGGGTGAGGGTTTTGAGTCCGCGCCCCGCCAGATCCTCCAGTATCTTTTTTTTTTTACCATCGCGGATGATGCGCAGCTTGACAGAGCGGGCCAAGATTGGCTGGGCCTTCTTCTAACAGTCTCCTTTTGGTCTCGACGGTGGGCAATCGATGCCCTTTCACCGCACGCCTCCCACTGGCCGGTGACGAGCTGATTCAGCGTGATAGTTTTCGGCATGCTGCCCGTGGCTAGGTTTTTTGCACCGGCTCGGGTAGGACTCACTCCCCCATAGCGCGCTACTTCTTTGATGCGACACCACGGCGGCGGACGCTTTTTTCCCGCGTTTCGTCCTTTCTTATTCCCCTTTCTCGGTTTTTCTTTACGATCGCCGGCTGCTTGCAAGCTTTCGTTGCAAACGACGGGTTTTGAGAGCATGCGGTTTTCGTGACATTCCTAGGCCCACCTAGCGCCGAGTGTCTTTTCCATAAGCTTCTTCGAGCCGCGCTAGCATCTACAGGACGTCGATCCTGTAGACTCCGAATTTATCTTCTTGAGGCTTCATTTTCACGCAAGCCGTTGTCCTGAGATCGAAGTCGGTTCCCTCGTCCTTCTCGAAGCGGAACGACTTTTTTGATGAATTCGTGGGGGGGTTTCCGCCATTTGTCTAGAGTCCGTTCTGATATGGACGTGATGCTGCCGGAGTTGGGACGTTAGTGCCTACTTCCTCGTCCCCCCCCCCTGATGTTTTCTAGCGCCGGAGTCTCTTCATCCCACTCCTTCCCCACCCCCAGCCTGTGACCGGCCGACAGAGCTTATTTCTCCCGCTAAAGGCTCTCGACAGCCTTGCTTTGTCAGGTTGGCCGTTTTGGTGGATCTCTTTCGACCGGATCGACTTAAGAAGCGGCCAGAAACCCTGGCCGCTGCCTTCCTTCCCGATTTTTCCTCCGATAGGGGAAGGACTTG
>Ga0179593_1477679_pt1 | contig 10738 bp, 9 predicted proteins | sample CZODoug2_1_08_16_FD_185931 | JGI IMG/M metagenome (GOLD analysis project Ga0179593, IMG submission 185931) | Vadose zone soil fungal communities from Angelo Coast Range Reserve, California, USA - CZODoug2_1_08_16fungal (PacBio error correction) | ecosystem: Environmental > Terrestrial > Soil >... | reverse complement strand
CGGGACCTTTCAGCCCTGTCCCGCTTTTCCCCGTCCGCTGTTTTCTCCTTTCTTCTGGTACGCCCTGATATAAGGAGGAGGCCAGCGAATTTCTTCCTCGATCCGACTTTCCTTAAGGGAGATGGCATGTTTTAATCCTCCCGCTTGCGGGCCTCCGGCTCCGGAGTGAGTCCGCTGTTCATGAACCTGGATTTTTTGTCCCTGCACACCATTCCTCACGTCAAAGATAGCGCTTTTTAGAGCAGTCCCCCTTCACTCTTGCAAGATGCCCTGCAGACACTCCCCAGTCCCGTCGCCCGGGGATTTTCCCTAAGCAAGACTCCTCAATCCCCCCCTTCCGGATCTTTTTCACTTGGATGCGGGATCACGGTTCCCCCCTTGGTTGGCCACAAGTCTGCCGAAGAACTTGAGAGATCCCCGGCTCACCTGGGCCTGTCATTAGATCCCGCTGCACTACGACTGGAGACGAGGCTGTTGACGTCCTGCACTAAGACCCTTTGCCGGACTTTGGAGGAACTGTCACTGGGGAACTTTCCCTCGGCTTCTTCCCCCCTCTTCAGCTGGCTATTTTTGCGGATTTGGACCGTCCGAAGGATTTTCTTAATGACAAAGCTACTGGCAGATTCAGGTTTCTCATACCATAAGCCAGGCCCCTCCTGACTCCGGCCCGAGAATTCCAGCGCTCCTTTCTCTCCAAGGAGACGCTGCGAAGTCGCGGGCATGCTGGTCCTCCCCCCGACAGATTTAAGTTTTTGACCCTTCTCTTTCCGGTCTTCTGAATCCCGCCCATTTTTCCGGTGTCCTCCCTGGGTTATCAGCTGCCGGTTCCAGGTGAAATGGGTCCTTTTTCATCCTTGCGCGACCTTTCCCTGCACCTTTCCCTCCCCCACCTTTTCCCAACGGCCCCCTGGACGGCCCCGAATTCGCCGAGGGTAGCACGACGTTCGTTTTTTGATGCCCTGCAGGCGCCCGGTTTTTCTCCCCGCTGTTTTTTTTCCGTTTACGGCAGGTTACACCTTCTCATGTCCGAACACGTCGTCCGCGCCCGGTGCTGCGATCTCTGGCGGAAAGCGTCGGTTCGATTCTTACGTCGTTTGCTCTCCTAGCATTTCTTTGGAGGGTTTCCTTCAATGATATTTCCTCAGACGTCAGCTCGAGTCCTCGGTAGTCGGTTTTTAAGGAAGCGCTACGGTCCTTTTCTCCCGACCTTGGTCGGGCCCCGCGGCCTTTATACGACTTTTCCCCCTCGCACCAAGATGGGCAGAAAAGATGATCTTTTTTCCGCCCGCGCCGGGTTTCCTGCCGCACGTCCCCTTACTTCATCTTGTGATGCATGCATCTCTCTTACGGTGATTGCGTTTGGGCTGAGGACAGTCCTCGGTTGATTCCGGGCGGTTCCCTGCATCCGTCTGATCCCCCAAAACCACCGGGCTAATGTCCCACGTTCCGCTGTCACCCCTCCGGCTCCATTCGACTTTTTCTACACACCTCAGGACTCTCTTTGACCACGTAATTCACCCCGGCGAATGTTATACCACTTTCCTTGTCGCGTCGGTTCATCACGGTCACAGAGTTCCGCGTCTTTCGTGAAGTATTCCCCCCCAAACCCCCTTCTCTCCAGGCTCCTCCCTCCCCTATGCGGGGTTCGTCGATCTCACCCCCAAAGGAGCCGCAGGCCCAGTTTTCCCTCGTCAGAGGTCTGGTCAACCGGTCCCCCTCCGATGGTCTTTGTGTCAAAGAAGAGGAGAAGACGCGATGTCGGAAGAGGGGGCACCCCCCGTCTCCAGCTCTGAAATCGTGCCTTTCAGCAAGGCTGACGACGACTGTAGAGGCGATGGAGCTCTTTAAATTGCCAACTTCGGCTCTCTCCTTGAAGGTTCCTCCCTTCGTTGACCCTTAATGTTTTCTCCCCCCTGAGGTCTTTTCTTTTTCGAGGCCCTTGCGGACCATGAAATCAGGTCTGGCTTGGGACTTTTTCTTCCGCCCTCAACTCAGCTCCCCGGTTCCTTTTATTTTTCCAGGTTCTGGTGGTAAAGGGTTATGCAGTTTTTTCACGTCTGTAGTCTATTTTCTGCGAATCGGTGAAGTGGAAAGCGAGCTCTGTTAGTGTTTCATTCCTTCATTCTCCTTTATCCCTGCCACGGGATATATATCTTTTCTCTTTTTGTTTTTTTTCTCGTCCTCTCGACCTGTTTCTCTCATTGGAGATAAACCGGGACCTTCTTACACTAGACCTTCCGCCCAATGCCCACCCCTTCCCTTCCCCCCCCTGAGACCAAGTCCCTTCCTTTTTTGACCCCCTTTAAATTCTTCTTGGAAGTCGTTAGTCAGGACATCCATCCCCATCAGGGGTGGGCTGTGGCCTCACCCTATCTTTAGTTTACATGTGTCAACATTTTCTCTGCAGCCCTCTCAGACCTAAGAGCCGGGTGGAGCTTTTTCCTTTTTTCCCTCCTCGACACAAGCATTTACTCGTTTTCCCAGGTGGAGGAAACCGAACCTTGATTTTTGTCGGCGAGTTCTGTGGCAACTTTCAGGGCTCCCCCTTCGTGAAAACTTGGATTAGAGCAAAGGTCTTTTTCTTAACTTTTTTTGACCGCAGTCCCTGACTCCGCGGTTCCTACGACCCCTTTCCCCTCTAATGTGTTCATGGCGCGCTTCCGGTTATCTCCTGACGATTGGACAATGCTGGACGCTTTTCCACGATTTCCTATCTTTGTACCCGGGGTTTCTGGGTAATCCCCTCCGGTCAATGACTTCTTCTAGTTGACATTCGTCTTTGGTTTTAACCCGTTTTGTACAGGGCTTGGCAACTTTTCCTTTTGTCTATCCCTTGAGACAACCCTCTAATGGACGCCGACCTTCTCTCCCCACCCTCTCCGCCCCTACTGTTGTACACCGTCGCATTTAAGATATTTTTCTCTGCGCTTCGCGCAGGCCGCCCCCCCGACGTTAACGGCGTCTCCCCCCCTTTTACAAGGGCTCATGGTCATTCCCCTTAACGGGGGAAATTTTTTTATTTCAGCCTAGTCCCGCAGTTCATGTCTCCCCTGTCTTCCCCATAATTCGGAACTAAAGAGTGCGAGGTTATGGGACGACAAGAGTCTCGACGTTTTGTGGTCTTTTAAAACTAGTTAGAATCTGGACTTATGGATCTCTAGAGTTTTAGTAGCTACTCTCCCCGAATTCTTCCTCCTTGACATTCCTCGTCCCCTACCTGAGCGACTTGACTTCTTTTTTGTCGCTCCGACATTTCTTTTACAGTGTCCCGTCGATGGCCTCTTTCGCTTTGTTCCATCGTCGCCCTCAACACGGGTTTGGTACCGTTCCCTGGGTTTCCTCGACCTTTTCTGCATTGGTCTTCTCTCCGTGTCCGGTCCCCTTTCCTTCCGTGTTGGGGGACTGACAATGCTAGGGTGTCCCTTGGACCTTTTCTTCGTACTCCCCCTTTCAGCCCCTCCAGTGTTCCCATCCTTTCATGCGCTTGCGTCCCGAGAACAAAGTCATGGCTTTTCCTAGCCTTCAACCCCTTTTTCCCTTGCAACCACCAGAAGGCATGTCGAACAGTGTTTTTTTTTTTACTCTGTAGCGCGGTTGCGCACGGCTGTCCCTTTTTCTTTCTTTTTTCTGATAGTACAGGCTGCTCCGATGAAATACTCAGGATAAATCGGTCCTTTTTTTTCGTCCAGGTTTCTTTTTCCCAAACGGTCCTTCCCTTTTGAGAAGCACCCGTCCCACTTGTTGCGCGACCCTCTTCTCCAACCAGCGGTAAAGCGTTGGACCTTTCAAAAAGCCTGAAATCAAAGGTGAGCTCATGCCGGCACGCGGACTTTCCTTCTTTTAACTACTCCTAGCCTCCGAGAACGTCTTCGGCGGTTCGGTTTTGACTATTGTTTTTCCCGGCACTTGTTTGTTCCTTTTCCTCGAATCCCACAGAGGCGGTTCTCCCAGGTTCGTCATAATGGCGTCCGGGTAGGCCTTCAGGTACGTGATTTCCTCTTTATTTCTCCCAGTCGGTAGGTCGATCTTACTCACCTTCAGCCTTTTTTTTGCGCACTTGAATGACTCAAAAGAGGTAGCGTTTTTTGACTCCCAGCGTGCATTCTCGTACATGACCATCTTTCCTTTGAACCCAGCCGTCCTGCGCCGAACGGTTCCCCCGTTCTTCCAATCTTCCAGTCAATTCACGGCTTTCCTCTCTTGTTTCCTCCTCCTGGAGCGTATCTAGGGAAAGGTGGGCAGATCCACTTTCTTTTCCTGTTTTCAGTTTGCAGCGTTTCGATGCCCGCCATCCTTTCTGGCTTTTAAGTCTAGCATATACTCACTAATAAGAAGTTTTCTGTGTTTTTGAGATGCGAACATTCCCTGGACATTTTGATCTGCCGAGCCCGCTCTCTCCCCCCGCTGCTGAACGGGGAGGATCCCCCTCCCCCCGCACTTCGTCCCAGCGAACCCGAGCTATTCCGGCTTGAAATTTCTGCGCTGATGACCCCCTGATAAATACTACGCCACGCATGCACCCGCTTCTTTGTGGGTTCATAGAACTTTTACCTTGCCAAGGGTTTTCACCTCCCTTACTCGAGGTGGATCTTTTTTGGTGCTCCGACTCCCCCCCCGTTCCAGCAGCGTTTCCAGCCAACGGGCGGCTGTCAAGACCCCCCCCCTCCACTTCATATGTATTTCCCTTATACGAAGCCACCGGAAGAAGGTATACTCTTGTGAAATTATACCCTGAAATGCCGGCCCAGCATCCCCATCTTCCTCCAGGCGACAAAAGGCCGAAAGCCCGAAGTTGACGTTGCGTCCGTTTTTCTCTGAGGGAGGCTCGTATTACTCTCACGGCGAAGACGGCTGGTTCCTACTGTGATCTTTCTTCTTTGGTTTCCTTTGGACCAATGTTTTCACGTCAATCCTTCTTACCCTAGGGAAGTTTCACTGCAAGGCGGATTGAAGGTGATGCTCATTGTGGCCTCGCTTTAAGGCTGGTTCCGCCTTCCACCTTTTCCCTCTTTCGTTTTCACTAAGAACGAGATCAGCGATTTTGTCCTTCCGCCATCCTTACCCGGAAGTTCACGAACGGTTGGTTTGATACCGCCCTTTTGCGCCCGACGGCTGGCATTGCCATGTTTTTCCCTTTTCTCCCCGATTTTTTTTTGCTCTAAGTTAAAGACCATTCGAGGTTTTCCTTCTGTGCCCTTTTTTCTCCATCGCTTACGAATCCAGGATAAGAGAATTTTTTCCTTTTGGTGATCCGATTTCCCCGGCTTATTTGCGATGGACCCAAAGGCGAAAACCTTGTCAGCCCCCCCCCGACCACACTTACTGCTCTGCCGATCAGCAGACCGTCTTTTAACTTCTTCGGAGGTATCTGCCTGTCAGGTCTTGAAACTTCCCCGTATCGCGTTAAGGGCGGCCGGGCGACACTAGTTGGGGTCCCCGAATCCCGTGCTCAGTGCTATTCTTTTCCTGGCCGGGATCTCGAACGGCTCGGAGATCTTTTCACACAGTCAGAACACCACCTTCCGTTAGGATTCTGAGTGGTCATCCCTTCATCTCATAGCTTTCAAGTTTTTTTCCCGTTTTAGGTCAGACCTGCTTTCGAAATATTACTCCTTTTTATTATCCGAGAGTGAGAAGAAGCTTTCACGGTTCTCGACCCATCGATCTCCAGAGTTTTGAACATCCCCACAGGTTTCAGCCATCCCTTTAGCCCCTCTCGTTTTCTAGGACGACCCGGGAACAGCAGGTTTTTGCTCTGCAGGGCTGGCGGTCCGCGGCTCCTGTCTTTTCTCTTTTCCCCCCGAACTTTTAATTTGACTTTTCCACCGTTTTGTCACCCAGCGTGGCTTTTTCTTTCACTTGTTTTCAGGCCAGACACCTCTTTCGAACGATTCAGGACTTTTCCCCTTTTTTCCTAATGGATGAAAAAATTTAGGCGCAGTTGAACATCCCCAAGACGATCATTGTGTCGAGAAATCTCTGCACGATTCACTTTTTTCTAGGTTTTTTCCAGAAGTCTCCAGGATGTTTCCAAACCAATTCTCCCTCTTATTTTTTACTTCTTTTCTCAGGTTTCACTCAAACTGTCAGCCTCACTTCTCCGTTCAAAGCCTTGAGAAGGAAGATATTTCTCTTGATTTTTCCCGATACTTTCTTTCAGCTGAAATGGTTCTAGTTCAGAAACCCTCTACGACTCGGAGCTGTTTGTTAGACCATTTGAGTATCCCTGTCTACAGGGCTTTTACGAGATTTTTTTCCTATGCTTTTTTCAAGTTCCGTTAGGTTCCTTTCTTTCCACGGTCTCGGACCCTTTTTCTTGGGAACGGGTCCGCGTAACTCCCTCAGAAGCTTCCCCGTAGGCGCCGTATTTTTTTTCTTCTTTACAGTTGATGCAGTGGCGCGGTCGGCCGCATTGTTTTTTTGCTTGGATGTTTCAGCGAGCCGTTTTTCGTGTTTTTTTTCTCTTCAGCCTCCCCTCTCTCCTCCTTCTTCTCCTTTTTGTTGATGAGATCCCGTTCTTTCGGCGTTTATACTGGCAGTAAACCCGACTGCCTCTTCACTTTGGACCCCCAAAAGTATCTCCGATCCACCTTTCCCCCCCCCATTCCCCTAAAGGCGCCTAATGGGACGATGTTTCCTTGTTTCACAGAGGAGGAACCCCCCCCTTTTTCTATCCCGTCTTCCTTTTTTCTCACGGGGCCCGTGTTCTCTCCCCCCCTGTCTGTCGGCTTTTGGCGAACATGCCGGGTTTATCTTTCTTGCGAATTCTAACGAAGAGGCCGCTTCCGACCTCCTCTCCGCTCAAGGGTAGTACTATAGGCACTGGTTGCCCTTTTCTTCTGACAAGCATTTGAGTTTCTCTCCTTTTGCGGTCCCAGCTGTTTTTTGAACACTTTTTTCTCGCCCCTTTTTAGAGCACTTCTCGCCGGCTTAGGCTTCGATCTCCTCCTCACGCCTTGATGGGATGGCGCGCAGCTGTATTTGACTCCAAGATTTTATAGCCCTTCTTTTTCTCTGTTTTGGGGTGGTGTTTTATTTTCTGGTTTCCAACCGCTTGCGAACCTCTTTCTCCTTTCTAAGTCCCCGTGGTCCTTTTTTCTTTTTCTTTCCCCGGTTTGAAATAAGATGCGGCAGCTGCTGGTGTAGATTTTTTCCTTTTCCCGGTTTTTTTCTTTTCCCAGCCCCTCTCCATGAAAACAGGAGCCCGTTCATGTTTTCCTTTTTTCTTTACCTCCGCCTCGACCACCTCACACCCTTACCTTTTTTTTCTAAGTAGAGCTCGTTTCCCTTCCGCCGTCGAGTCCGCAATTTTTTCCTATGGGACGTTTTTGAACTAGGAATCGTGAGTTTTTTAGACTCCCTGGTTGGAACCTTCTTTTTATTTCCTCGTCCTTAAGACCAGTTGTACCTATGTCGGTCCTTCCAGGCCCCCTGGCAAAAGCTTTTTCCGTATGAAGTCCCCTTCGGAAAGAAAGAGTCTCGATGTCTATTTTTTTCAACCATCGGCGGATGGGGGCTCTCATACCTTGACTGCGCACGACATCTATCTCCTAACCGGCCCCTCTCGCAGTTTCCTCATAATCTTCCAAAGGGAGCGGTCCGTTGCGCGCCCGAGCGTCTTGTTCCCATCCCTCTTTTTCCTTCCACGAGATGGGAGTTCAAGTGGCAGAGGAGGGCAATTTCTACCTGGGTTTCCCCGCGTTTTTTCGTATAATGGAGACGGCGGCGGTTTTCTGAAGTTTTCCCCTTTCCGATGGCCGACCTTGTGAAATAGCCATGCTCGGAGAAGTCTCCGATCCCCTCAGTTTCCAACTTGGCTTTACAAGGCGTCCGATCCTTGGGCCCCTACCCTTTCCCCCCCTCCTCCCCCTCCCCTGTCCCTTCCCACTGCCGCTCCGTTCTTCTATTTATTACTGCCTTTTTTATGCCCTTTCGACGGTTACTTAACGTCATTGCGGGTCCTTTCCCTCATTCCTTTCCGAAGTGTCCCCAAGAAGTCTGCCTCCGGGGTTCTTCCCCGCACGACTCCTTTCTAACAGGCTGTAGCCCGGTATGCCGGTTTTTTTTGTTTTATTGTCAGGGGCGTCCCGATTCTTTCCTCCGGTTCATCGGTCGTACCGTCATTCCGAAAACTCTTCGCCCTTCTGATCTTCTCAGATTTGTCTTAGCCTCACAGTCCTTCTCCCGTCCTCTTTTTCCCCAGGGTCAGGAATTCAGGCCATGTCACCACAGTCCGGTAGAATGGTTTAGTTCGCTCCACTTCTCGCATCCACTTTTTCCCCTTCCTTGTTTTGATTTTTTGAATTTCTTCCTTTCTCTGGTTTCGTGTCCATTCTGGCCCCAGACGTGACAACCCGCTGGATTTTTGTCTGATCTGGCTGTTTTACTGGGATTTTTTTCTCCCCACTATTAGGTTTTCTGGAGGATAGCCCCCCCCTTTCTACGGGATTCCTTTTTTCGCATGAGCCGGTGATGGGCGTAGTCTTTTTTTAGATGATCTCTAAAAAGGTGCGGTTTTCCCCTGGGCTATCGTCTCTATGAACCATTGTCACTCATACAGACCCCTCTTTTAGTGAGCCCAATTGCCGCCTCTTTTCTATTGTATGCTACTCCTAGTCATAATCCCCCCACGCCGCTATGCGCTTTCCGATTTCTTTCTGGAGGTGTGGAAGAACATGCCTCATGGCGTTACGAGGCCTATAGATGTAAAGGATGATTTTTTGTCTTTTCCCTATATTTTACTCCGTTGTTTCTTTAGCCCTGGGACTTTTTTTTTAATACTTCCTTGATGGACTTCGCCCCGGCGACCGGTTGCTGCAGTTTCTCCCACCCGGTCCCCTAGAGATAGTTTTGAATTTGACTCTTTCGCCTTTAAACGGACGGCCCTTTCCCCGCTCGTTTAAAACGGTCGGCGATACACTTTATGACTGAGTGCTTCCCGTGTTTTTTTTACGACACCCCCCGCTGGGATTATTGAGTAAATTACGCTACGCGCCTGCATCGGCGGCCTCATTGCCCTCTACTTCCCCTATGGACATTGCCCATCCTTGAATACCCCGTCTGGATACCAATACTCCTCCTCAATGTTATCATGGATGCAATGTCTCCTCCAAGGCCCAAGTAGCCCCTCCCGGCCTTTCCCCTTTTTCCAGAATGTTTTACCCTCTCCAGATGCACATCCAATCCCAGCGTAACCCATTTGGCGGCTTCCCTTCGCGTTCCTTGCTGGTCGGCGATGAGTTTTAGACATGTGTTGTATCTCGGCACTATGACCTCTTGGCCTTCCCCCTTTTCCAAGTTGGCTTGCCCCCCATGTCCTATTTAAGCTCTCCCAGCAAGGATGATTTATTTTTGCTATTCACGGCCGATGGCGCGTTCTCCCGGTCCCCTGACCCCTTCTTAGAGTCCAGTATGTTCCCAGAGATCAAGCTTAAGAGTTACCTCCCTCGACGTATTTTTTCTCTCTCCCCTCCCGGCTTTCATTGTGTGGGTCCGCGGTTTTTTTCTGTGAGAACTTTTTTGTTGTTCAAAGTTGCTCGAAACTGTTTTCTGCGTCCCTTTATCCCTCCTTTTGTAGACCGCCGTCGAAGCGCAGGATCCCTCTTTTGGTATTTTTGACTTTAGTCGGCCCTTAGACCCCTTTCTTTGGCCAACTTCGACAAACTTGTATCCTGCCGGACTCGCCTCCTGTAGCCTTTCCCTGACGAAGTCAGGCGCCCGATTACCCCTCAGTCCCTGTTCTTTTTTTTTTCCCCTCGAGCCTTTTTTCGTTGGTGGACACGTTTCTCGCGGCGCGCCCGCCTTTCATCTTTGAAGCGTAAGGGCTCTTGCCGGAACGGTCTTGCCGTCAGAACCCCGCGCAGCTACTTTCTTGATTTTATTTCTACTTTATCCTCGATCTCGTGGTCGGCCCTCTTCCGTCCTCTTTTGTGTTTCCCTTTCCTCCGGCTCGGTAGCAAAGGGACCTAGGTTGGCGGTGACGAGGTGCCGCCCCTTGTTCCTCTCCCCCACTTTCCTTTTTTTTAGCCCGATTCTCCCTTTTAGACCGCCGTTCACCCCGCAAGGTTTCTGCGGCGTCCCTCCTCTCAGTTCTCGGTAACCTCTCTTGCGGTGGGAGAGGGAATTTTTTTGGCTTGGAGCAGTTATGGCGGTCTTTTTCTCCCCCTGCCTTTCACCGGGACGACGAAACCCCCTCCCGGTTCGGTCTGATTTCTAAACCCCACTGTTCCCTAAGAGTGTAAAGAGTTCCAACGTCATGGAACCCTTCTAGATAATTTCTATCCATCGGTTTTTTTCCTTTTTCTTTGTTCGTCTCAATAGTCAGCTGCGATGTCAACCATATTAGCGATTTTCCCTCAACGGTTTTCTGGTGCGTCGAGTTCCCCCCATTAAGGACCTGCACCGTGCTGTTTCTTTCATCTCTTTCGATATTTCTCCATCGGAGCACTTCGACAGATGCGCCTGGTTGCTACAAGACTTTTTTTTTCCTGAGACTGGTCCCTTCCGCAAGCAATACGCCGATCCAGGTCCGTCGTTGGTACGTTTATTCCTCTCTTTCCAGGGCGGCATCGAGGCCCTCATTCCTCCCGCCTGTTTCGAAGCCTTTACGTGCTCTCCCCCTCCCATCGGTCGGGGGATCGGGAAGAAGCGGAACAGCATCCTTTACGCAGTTCTGAAGTGGTCCCGCCTCTACCCCGATGGCCCGTTCCCTTTTAGTCATTACCGTGGTTTGCCGCGC
>Ga0179593_1330406_pt1 | contig 10738 bp, 5 predicted proteins | sample CZODoug2_1_08_16_FD_185931 | JGI IMG/M metagenome (GOLD analysis project Ga0179593, IMG submission 185931) | Vadose zone soil fungal communities from Angelo Coast Range Reserve, California, USA - CZODoug2_1_08_16fungal (PacBio error correction) | ecosystem: Environmental > Terrestrial > Soil >... | reverse complement strand
GACCCAGTATTTCTTCTCAGCCCGCGAGTCTATGCTGTCTTTCCCGGCCTTTCTCGGCCCGATTATGAAGAGCTTCTTCAGCCCTTCAGACACTTCGCCTTTTGATTGCGCTATCAGATTCTCCTGGAGAGCATGCTCCCTTTTAACTAGTTAGACCTTTTGAGTATAGGTTTTGGCTTCCGATTTCGAGAGATGGAGAGGGGATCGTTTTCCCCCCCTAGAGTCTCCCGTCTCGTAACCTATAACGCCGTTCTTACTTCCCCCCCTCCTTATGGTGGAGGCGATGATTCCTTGGTCTGAACGTCGTCCAAAGTGCTGATCATTTTATTGTAGAAGAGATCATTGATGTCACGTCGCCTGCGGGGAATAAGATTCCCTCTCCGAGGCCTCAGCCGACTCTGTTGGTTGGACTTTCTCCCTTTTTAAAACAAAATTCCTTTCTTTCCGCTTTTACCAGTTTTTCTTCTCTTTTTCGTTCTTTGGTTACTCCTAGCCATGCCTTTTTTTTAGCGTGCCCTCAGCTTCTTTTAGAGGATATTACAGTAGAGACCCTCGGTCTTCCCGCGTAGCACTCGTTTCCCTTCTCTCCATCATCGCCAGCGTTTCCGGCCCGCCTTTTCCTAGAGTTAGCTCTAGTTTTTTTGCTCACTCTTTCTTACGACTTGTTTTCTCGCGTCGCTTTCTCCCCTATCTTGCGGTTTAGGAGGGGCGTAGCACTAGTCAGTGTCCTCCTCTTCCTTTGTTTTTAGGTTATGCCCTTTAGCCTTTCCCGCCTTCGACACCCCCCCCTTGTTATCGTTTTCTTCTTCTGTTAGAGTTCACTTTTTTCCTTAGTGGCGCGTAAATGTCAGATCCTCTCTTTGAGTCTTACTAACCTTTGGCGCCTTCTCACTTTGCCCCGTCGCCCGTAGATTTCTCGGACGTGACTCCCCCCCTTTTCCCTCTTGAGAGCGGACGATCGGACGTGAAGACCCACCCCGCGGGGGGGGTCGGGATCGCCGTAGCGGATCTCCTTCTATGTAAGCTCAGCGTAATAGAACTCCCCCCTTAGTTTTTCGTCCTTTCCGTTTCGCTTCGTTGAAAGGGCGCTACCGCTTTGAACCTCCTTGGTGTGTTGCCTTGTTTTCGAGGCAGTGAAATGCCCCTTTGTGCTCTATCCGGAGAGCCCGCGAGTGGGGTTAGGGAGAGTGGAGCTTTCAGTTGTTCGCTAGTTTTAGGAACGTACGCAGAGCGCGGAGTGGTGTCGATTTCTCCCCCTCCCTGCCGGCCTTTCGAAGTATTTTTTTTTAGGGGGTCCCCCTCCCCCCCAAAGAACACGGGTCTCATACAATCCTCTAACTAGCTCAGGACACATTTCCTACCCCTTTTCGCCTCGGACTTTAATTGGTTGACGTACCAGTATTAAGGTTTTTTTTATAGCTTCTCCTCTCAGAAAAGTGGTCTTGAGGTGTCTGATGGAGAAAAAGAGCCCGCTTATTTTCTGCCTCTTATCTAAGGTTCACTGCCGGGTATGCTCGGCAGGTTGCCGACATTTGTTTATGACGAGCATCCCCCCGCCGATACCCCAGGCGGGGACTCTTCGGATGACCTGTAAGGCGATGATTTTCTGTGGATAGCTCCTGAGGACCCGTCAGACAGCCATTAGGTCAGCTTAGTTCCCGATTAACTCATTGACCTAGTTCTTCTTCGAGTTCTAAAGGCTGAAGTCGAGTGTGTCCTTTAGAGTTTTACTTTTAGCTCCCCAAACCGTTCTATTACTGATTTCCCGCCCAGGACCGCCTCCTTCCGAGGAGCATTTTCCCTTTTCTTTTCGTCTCCCCGCCCTTCGGGGGACGCGCCTCGTGACCTGTTAGCCCTCTACTGCCCCTTTTAGAGAGTAACTCCTGCACCCCAGGGACTCGTGCGTGCTTTTTAGGCTATTCGTTAACCTCTCAGAACCCTTACAGGCGCTCAGACTTGTTCCGACGAGGAATAAAATTTAGCTTTCGATCATAAGCGTCCCTAACATCGTCAAGCGTGACTGTCCTTTCTCCATTTTCAGATGGAAAAAGTTCCGATTTAAGTGGCTTTTTCAGCGGGGTAAATATTCTCACAATAGTCTCCTCTTCCCCCCAAGTGTGGTTTGCGAGCGATCTTTTTTTTCGGCATTTGCCCCTTACCTTCCCCCTCCAAGTACCTTACCAACCCTTTGGACCCCATGTGTCAACTCGGGACTGCCCGCTCTTCGTTAGAGGCTTCCTTCTATTCATTCTCGTTTAAGACGCTCCCAGTGTCTCGCGATCCGTCGATTGCTGGCACTTCTAAGCAGTGAACGAGATTCATCCACTTACAAGAAAATCGCTGTCATAACGCTTGCTGATGAATTCCCTCAAGGCCGGGCTGTGGCGACTCTGGTAGCGAGGAGCCCCAACCACTTTTACTCCGAGATGAATCGCCGACGCTAGCATCCGTTGACTCCTCCGGACACTGGGATGAATCTGCCTATACTCAGGTGGGGTTCTTCACTGATCCTTACCACCCGAGACCAAAGAGCTCGTCACAGGACTCCTTAATCCTCTAACCTACGTAGTTGCTGCTCGCCCTGAGCAATATTATTAGAATATACCGGTGCCCGGGGGTTGACGTTTCTAGTGCCCCAGTACGTCGACAGAAAAGAACTTCCCCCGCAGGAACGTTTGCGCTTCTGCGCCTTTGAGGTTCCCCCCTCAGCCTTCCTTCCCGGTCTGCGACTCAGACCCCTACCAAGGTCTTTTGACACCCGAACAGTCTCGGCGAGTGAATCGTCCGCCTTACGGGCCGAGGCCAACTCGCCGTTTGTTTCGTGTATACCCCCATCTACCCTTCAACGCCCCTTCATATGTGGCTCTCGGAGTACTTCGTCTCCTCAGCCACATAGCCCAACCACGTCTATTTCGGTGCATCGTCGACGGGGCCTTTAGCGTTCCCTTCTTCAGTACCTATGAGTTTCCAAACGGGTTTTCTTTGGTTTTGAGGTGGTAGTCACCCCCCGATTCCCCCCTCCAGGCCTTCTCCTTGAACTCTCCGGACCACCCCCCGGCGATTCGCTCCGTTTCCCACGCTCTAAGCTCTGCCCCCCACGCTGCTTTTTCCGTCCCGCCCCCACCCCTGTTCTGCGCGGAGACTAACCGCTCTTTGTCGCGTTTCGTGTAAAACAAGTGGCCACCTCACAACTTCGTTTCAGAAGCAGGTTCGACTTCTCGCGCCTCACCAACCCTAATTTGTATTCTATTCTAAGCTTCGAGAGATGAGTCGTCCCCGCGTTTTCGACGTTTTTTTCTAAGAATACGGGCCGATCTCCCGATCCCAGAAGGTATTGTGGTCGATTACTACTCGACTCTTCAGCCCCGCTCATCCTTTCCAGTCCTTCTGCGACCATTCGCCCCCCCGTATCACCAGCAGTCTTTATCTCCACTTGCGAGACGCACCTTTGATCTTTCGCGATTTTTTTTCTCGATTTCCTACTGACATGGATCGCTGTCGAACACGCTTCACTTCTACATCAGAGATTCGCCCCCTTTACTGATAAAGTCTGAGGAAGGACCGGCCTCAGTTAAACCGACCTTGTCCCCTCGACGCATAAATGCACGCTGCCTACGGCCTCCAAAAGGCATTCTGAACTCGAACGGCGAGTCAACTTTTTATCTTTTCACTCTCAGTTACCACCCCGTAATTCTAATTCTGGCCGTTGAATCAAGCATTACAGTGTATCCTTTCGATTTTTCGTGCTTCCTGGCATCCCGCGCCGACTGTAGAGACAGATCGCCCGTTTCTGTGTACCTTTTTTTTTTAGGATTTTTCAGGAGAAAACCATTAAATAACCTCTAGAACCGCCTTTACAGCGGCCGAATTTTTTCCCTTTGATGATAAGCTTCTCTAGTATCGTGACTTTTTCTAAGGCTTTTGACCTATTTCTCCAAGAGTGCCTCCTTTGACCATCTAGATATACAATGCCGCCGAGTCTGCTGTACCCCATCTTATTCCGTCCTGACCCCGACGAAAAAGGAGTTTTTCTACAGAAAAGGAGACTTATAGTGTTATTCGACCCGTCTCTGCTTTTTCCCGAATAGCCACCTTCTCCAATCCTTACCCCCATAACAGCTGTCCTTTCTCCTCGGTCTATCCGCCGCTGTTCTTCTCAGATCCCCTTCTAGTCTCCGTGATTAGTTAAGTCCTAGTTGCCCCTTCCCCGTCCTTTCATTGGGTCAATCCTTCCTGCTCGAACGACTTCGCTGGCCGCATTTCCTCCCCAGCCCGACTACGTTCCCGATCACTGGGCAATCTTCTCTCCCTTTCCCCTCCTCCTCACCTTTGTGTTCCTGCTACGTCGGTCTGCCGTCGTTCGTTCCATGTGCCTAGGAGATGCCCCCAGGTAGCCCCGTGACGTCTCTCTATCGATTTGGAGCCACTTCCCTTTCTCTGCCCTTTGAGGAGCATTTCAGAATATCTTCCGAGCGAGAGGTTCCTTTCGTTTCTACCCCCCAAGCGAGCATACGTTGCCCCGATGGGATCAGGGCGGGGGTGTTTTGCTCTTCGGGCGATTGCGGAGATCTTCCGGGTCCGCCCAATATCGTGAGTTATTGACGCCTTGGCCTGATTTCTTGATTTTAAGGCGCCGCTCTGTTCATATTCGCGGATGTCTGCGGTTCCGGCGTCACGTTCTCCCCGTTTAGCCAGAGGCCCTAGCTTCTGCGAAACCCCTCCGAAATTCGAGGTAAATCCCCAAGTTATAGTGAAGCGGTAACCTTTTTTTCCCCGCTCATGTTTGGAGTTATTGATCGTATGGTGCTACTTCAGCCCTTTTGAAGATTTGCCGTTTCCCCAGGAATCATATACGATCCTCTGTGATGAACCTTACATTGCGGGCCTGAAAACTCTGTGCCCTCGGGGTTCTATGCACCAGATTTTTCTTTTTTTCTCGGATTGAAAGCCTTTTGTCCGAGCTCCCCTTGTGGGGTCCACCTCTATGCCGATTTCCGGTTTTATCTCAAGCGAGGTCCCGCGAGTGATTTCCCGGGCAGTTTTCCCCACTACTGTATTCCTGATCTTTTTTCCAGTCCTTGGTACGGTCTATTACTCGTCCTTTTTTTTCTTCGTAATTTTGTATTCATTTATTCGCTGGTCTTTGTAGACATCTGACCGTCTGGATCAGAAGTTCTCCAATGTAGTTAATCTCCTTACCTCCCCCGACCTATGCTTCCCTACAGAGACGGCCTCCTTTATACTATCCAGTCAGGGGACCTCCTCTCATGTCTATCTTGGACGTCGAATGCTCGACTCCAAACCTCCCGCGGGGGGTTGAGGGTGAGGATATACCAGTAGTCGGTAGTTGCTAACGGTTAGATCCCCCTTTTGCCTAGAGGAGACTCATTCGCACCCTTCGACGTTAGAGGACCTGTCGTGACATACTGTAGTTTCCATTTTACAGAAGTTATTCCTTACTGGTTTTGAGTAGGTTCTGAGCGCGATGGTGTTTCTTTATAGGTGCCGTGGTCAGCTCTTAGAGAGTGCTGAAAAGTTATCGACTTGCCAGATGATTCCTTTTAAGAGAAGAATTGTTATCTCAAGTTAGGTCCATGACCCAAAACAGATCAACCCTGGGTACTAAGAAACGAGACTCATGGAGAGTTCAGTTAGCCGGACTACCTTTTGAGGCCAAGTCTAGAAGTGGTGCCAAGGACTTACCGTACAAGACTTTCCTTGAGTTCTCGCAGTAATCACGTCGACCACATGCACCCTTTGGGCTTGAAGGTCCGCAGTTGCTTGATCAAGGGCCCTCGAGAGCTTTTTCACTAGACTTTCGGACTCGGAACTGCCCGGGTTCAGGTTTCCCTAAATGTTTCCGGTATGTAGAGTTACCCCGAAGACTCCCCTTATGACTATGGGAGCAAAGGATTTTTTATGCGGTTCGAGAAGTCACCACTTGCGATACCGTTCAAGAATACTTCTGGAGACCCCCTCCTCTAACTCTGATCTATGGACAAGACGAAATAGAGTATTAGCTGTTTTTTGTTTCTCAGCGTGTTTTCGAGCAGATTTTTGGCACGTTCCCAATGCGTCCCTATGACTAGGCCTCCCAGGTTATCCGGCAATGCGTCTGATCTTTTATTAGCTTCTCTAACTGAGTGGTGTTCTCTGCCGATTCTACAGTAGCCCTCGGCGGCACGTTTTGGCGATCTTAATCTGATTTCACCCCGTACGAGGTGCTTTGCTGTCGAGTTCCGAGCAATCCCGTCGATTTCCTGTGGGAGAGCTTCCGAGTTGGAGTACCTAGCTATCACTGGATTGTTTCTCCTCAATTTTTTTCCTCATCCGCGCACCTTCCCTGCCATGGAGGACTTACTAAGTTTTTCTCCTGTCCCAGGGCGTCTTGTCCTTGTCTTTTTTTCTCTAATTTCACTGACCCTTCTCTCTCTCCTTCCAGGTTGTTTTTTCTTCGATAATTATTTTCGGTCACCTACTTCACAGGCACCAGCAACCCTCCGCCCTTTTTTCAGTTCAACCGCCCGTCGGACTAGGTGCGGGCTCTTTCTTCATAGAATTAAAGAGCCGCTCCAGTTGACGTTCCCCATTAGTGTGATTATCAGTCTCCCGATGTTGAATCGATCCTCGACCCAGCCCGTACGCGCTCTGTCAGGTCGGCTCTCCCCGTCCTGTCGATTATTGGCCCTTTGCCCAGCTCTTCTCGTTCGTTTCTGTCCCAAATAATGGCCGTCTCTCCCCTCCTGAAACGACAGATCTCCTCTTGAAGCGCGTCCTTGGCTTTCTCCTCCGGCCTGCCGCGGTGGGATCGCCCCTGATCACCCCAGCGGCACCGCGCTCGTCCCCCGGAGAGAAGCCCCGTGACTTACCCCTCAACGAGGTATCGAGTCCGTTTTCCGTACTAGCCCCCTTCGAAGTCATTCTTTTTACTTTATCGTTCTTACGCTTCGAAAGAAAGGCGTTTTTTTTTTGCATCTGCCCTTTTTGCTGCAACTGCGACTTCTTGCTTTTTTTCTTTTTTTTGGACCACCTCACCCCTTCCACCGTCTTTTAACCCGTCCGCTAGGTTTTGGTTTCGCTCCTCACTCGTCAGTCTCTTATTTCTAGATGAAGCCCCCCGACTTCGGTTTCTGGAGTATCCCTCCTAGATCCCCTCCTCCCCTCTTTAATGTTAGATGAAAGCTCTCCTTTAGACCTTAAGTAAGTAAACAAAGGAGCCCTTATTCTTTTAGTTCCGTTAGACATTGTGGAAGGACTTCTACTTCTTTTCTGTCTTCCTGAACCCGGGTGGATAGGGGGGTCCGGGTGCTAGCCCCCCCCCCATACGTTGACTCGTGTCGCAGTTGTGCCTGCCCCCAGGCCTTCTGAGGACTTTCACTAAGAATCTTTCGTCCCCACGTCTTCAGACCCTGACCGCACCTACCCATTTCGCCGCTCAGACGTCCCTCCACCTCCTCTTTCCCTTCCTACAACACACCCAATTGCACCCCCTCAAAAAGGCTGGGCCATCCGGTGCCTCTCATATCCTTCTCTCCCCGATACCTACGTCCGTGTCTCCTCGCAGAAGAGAGGTCCAGAGCATCGTATACTTGCTTAGACGTGATACCATTTAGAGCTCCTTAGATCCACCCAGGTCTTTGTTCTTAGTTAGAGAATACTGGAAGACGATCTATAGATGTGCAGGGAGACCTGCTTCCCCTCCCTCTATCGTATTCCGGATAGGCTTTCTAGAAGAATGGAGAGTTTAGTCTTCCTTCCTTGAGATTTCGCTGACCCTTGATGCGAAGTGATCCCCCGGTTCCTATAACGTAAGCCCCGTCCCAGAGAAAGTAGTCGAGCCCGTCCGAGCTCTTTTCCCTTTTGTAACCGTACCACTCATGGACACCTCCGCTTTCATCACGGGGGACGAGTTCTACTGTCGCCCCTGCCTCGCGGATCCCCCAGACCCTGCTCGAAAATCCCTTCCGTCAAGATATTTAACCCCCCCTACTCCGATAATCCTTACACCATGGGACCGCCCATCAGGCTGGATGAAGGAGACTTTTCGTCCCTCTTTCTCCTCGGCATTAATAGCGGAGACGTTTTTGGATAGATATCTTTATCGTTTCTTCCTTAGAGCCCATGAAGAAGCGTACACAACCTCTTCCTACTCTTCTTTTAAAAGCATGACCGCTTACCAGGTCCAGTGGTGGATCCGCGATATCGTCGCGTTCATTCCCCCCGTACTTACTCAGGGACTTTAGCTCCCGATCTGCGAAGTGCCAGTCTGAAATCCTCGCCGAGCACTTTGTCTCCAAAGCTCTTCATCGAGTCCAGAAAAGGACTTCCCGGTCTTTTCACCTCACCTGCGATGATATGGATTCTCGGCTGAAGAACGCCATGTCCAATCCTTCCAGTGAATCGTTTAATAGTGTACGCACGATATCAATGTTCTTAACATGACCCATTTCACAGTAGAATTTCCGTATCCGTCATCCTCTTTACCGGCTCTATTTCTCTTGAGAATACTTTATAGTCTGCGAACGACGTTGGTGTTATAATGGCTTCTAATCCCTACGCTCCGAACCGGAGAGACAAGCAAAATATTATACTACCCTTTTTCCCATCATTCCCTCCCTTTTTTTTTTTTTTAGAGATTTTTTTTCGTCTCGCCCCTCGGTTTCTTGTCTGAGTTGGTCCCAGTATCTTCTTCCCCCGTTACTAAGCTCGTGGAAGGATCCCCTTCTCAAATAGAGTTCAATAGGAGCTTCTCGAATTCTACGTCGAGTCACGGGGCCTTCGTTGCACCCAGCGCCGTTTGAGGTCTTCTTCCTAGGCTGATTTTCAGTCTTCGGTTCCCCTCTTCATTCCTAAAGAGGAATTAAGACCTCTCGTTCGTCCCCCTTTTTTGACGCCAGCCTATTGTCTCATCTTAAGGCTAAGCGACCACCGATGATACTTTATGGGATGTAGATATCTCGAGTCCACCCTTGCGTCCACCTCGGGGCTACCAGGTCTTCCTGGACGCCCTTGCGCGCCGACATGAGGGATACCAAATTGTCCCTCTTTAAGGTCAGGAGTTTTATTATCTTCTGCTCTCTGTTTCCTCATCTCCCACGGGCCCCCCCGAACTTCCCCCAAGAGAATCTCCTAGTTATATTAACCTTAAGCTCTCCTGAAGAGTCATTAAACGGGTCGACCTTTCATGTCCATCAGCGTTTTTCTGATCCTTTCGGCCGTAGTAATATCTATAGGCTTAGTTTTACGCTTTCTTGTACGATCCTTTATCTGCCATTGATGAGACTCTGAGGAAGTTGTGACCTTAGAAATTTTTTGTTTTTTGGGACCCCGTGCTTGTACCATCTTATCTTTCTAAGCCTTACGATCCTTTAGATTAGACCCATGTTTACTTTCTCCAATGTACTCTTTTCTTTTTTTTTCTTTTTTATTTTATTTTGCTTTGCGTATGGTATATCTTTTTCAAGTGCTCACCTCCTTTTCGACAATGTTACTCCCTTCGAGTATTAACCCAAATGCGACTTCCCCGATCGCTCTGGCAGGACGCTCAGGTGTGTACTGCCGTACCCCTTTCACATCGCCCTAGCTTGTTACTTACTGTAGAGGAATGAGACGCACCACAACAGTTGTTTTTCTTTTTTGAGGAGGCCCCCAGCCCTAAACCTGACCCACAGCTTGCGCAAAAGGATCCTCCGAGTAGACGGCTGTATCAATAGGGCCCAGAGTAATGTTCTTTCCTATGTCTTGGTTTATTTGAATTTTTTAAGAGACTTCTCAGTCAAAATAGAGTTGGAGTCTATTAGAGCTCAGGGGTAGTTCTGGCTTCAGCCTGCATGGTCTATATTCAGGACGACGGCCTGACAGTCTACTCTACTGGTGTTTAACGTCCTTACCGCCCTCTCAGTCCTACGGCCGGGTTTGTGCATAATCCACCCGCTCCCCCCCGGTGGTTAGAAGTCCCCCCCCCCATCAACCTCGAGCCTGAACTCCCTTTTGGACAGACTCTTGCAATTCTCTAAGTTTACGTCAGTTTACCTGTTCAGGTTTCGTCCCATAGAATTACTTCCTGCCCCCTTCCCCCCGGACGGGTTCCGGGCTAGGCTGCGCAACCGACCAGTCATCTTACTGTCCTTAATCCCCACCGTGACTTCTTGATGGCAGTAGTGATGATCCGTCCACGTGTTTCCTACCTGGCGTTTTATTTTCCCCCTTTGCTTTAACTGAAGCTTTCTTTGTACCCGTTATTGGAGAGCATCCCGTGTCCCTGGTGCGGATTAGTTGGTTCTTCGAGCACCCATTGCCCGATCCCTGTCCCATGTATATTCCGAGACCTTCGATGATCGATGGAGGCTACCGATACCTCTTAGTATGTCCTCTGTCCGTCTGCCTGTGCCCTCTGCGTTAGTGATTTTTGACGTCGTAGATAAACCACCCTCTTCTAGTTTCTTCTTGCCAACGATTTTCACGCTTCCCTGAGCGTTCCCCTCGTCGTCTCTCGGTGAATGCCCGTTTCTTGTCGACACCTAGGCACGGCTTCGTCTATCTCCGAGTACTTCCTCTTGCTGTCGTATCTAACTCCGTCGAGTCCTGAGCGCATCGGCCTTTCACAGTCTTTTCGGACTCTTAGCGCCTTTTATCTGATTCCTTACGAGCACTGTCGACGAGCTGACGTAGAAGTATTTTATCCCTTGCCCCATTGTCCCTTTTTCGGTTCAGTAGGTGTCCCCAATTCCGACAATCC
>Ga0179593_1240829_pt1 | contig 10738 bp, 15 predicted proteins | sample CZODoug2_1_08_16_FD_185931 | JGI IMG/M metagenome (GOLD analysis project Ga0179593, IMG submission 185931) | Vadose zone soil fungal communities from Angelo Coast Range Reserve, California, USA - CZODoug2_1_08_16fungal (PacBio error correction) | ecosystem: Environmental > Terrestrial > Soil >... | reverse complement strand
CATTTATGGTCAGGAATTTTTTTTCCTTCTCTGATTGACACGCTATGAGTTGAGTTTTTTTTTTCCCTTGATTATCAAAATACACTTGTTTCCCCAAACCCCCAAGTTATATTTTTCTTTTTTAATCCTTCCGCTCGGAATTGATTTTCCTTACCTTGTACATCCTCCCTTCCGCGGCCGCGACTCGCCGCGGCCCCCTTTCCTCCGCTCCCGATGTCTTTCTGACTTTCCTCTCCGGCACACAGCTGCCTTTTTTGGTGCCCCCCCTTTCAGGCTTACCTTTCCCTTTTAATGTCGGCGTTTCCGCCTTTACTTCATGTTTCATTATGCCTCACAGGTCTTCCTGGCTCCCCGTTTGGCGGACTACCTTCTTGAATTCGTCTTTTTTGAGTCTCCCCTGCTTTCCCCCTGTCTTTGAGTCGTTTTTCTTTTTTGTTCCCAAGCCGGTGCAATTCCCCCGTAGGTCTTTTTCAGTTGGACATTGCCTCCCCGAGTGGCTTTCAAACTTGGGTCTCAATGGCCCTTCCACGTTTCCCTTTGCATGCATTCTCTCTTGCCCACAAATCGCCCTTCGGGATCCGGATTCTCTTCTCGAACATGTCTGGTCCCTCCCCTGCCGTCCACGCAGCCCCTGCTCCTCTGTTCTTTTTAACTTTCCTAACAACCTCTAAGTCGTCGCAACCGCTCCAGTAGCTCGCTTTTCTCCTTTTTTTTCTTATGCGTCTTGGCCTGATTTTTCCCTTCTTAGATCCTTGTCCTTCCCCCACACGTTTCTGTCCAGTTCTGATTCTGCCCCCACATGGCATTGACCAGCGTCTCGTTTCTCTCCAATTTTTTACCTTTTTTCGGTTTGGCAACCAGACTCTCCGACGCTTGAGCACCTTCTTCTCTGCGATTTCTGAAACTCCTGTTTAGATTCTGTTCCAAGAATTTTCAGTCCGTCGAACATCCCCGCCTCCCCCTTCTTTTCGATCGCACTCGAACCCCCTTCCACTTGCGCCTTTCCCTGTTATGTCTCACTTCTTCACTCTTCGTCCAGGCAGACACGGTTAAAACCATTCTTTCTCCAAATTTTTTTTCTCTCTTCGGGTCCCCCTTCGATAATCCCCGTGTCTGAGAATTCCCAGCACTTTCTGTCTTGCATCGCCCTTTTTGGCCCTCTTTTTTTCCAAATCGCACTTGTATTTTTTTTTATTCCTTTAGTGATTTGTCGTTTAACGTGTCGGAGCTTCTTTTCTTTTCTGTGAAACTCGTCGGAAATTCCTTACCCAAAACATTTTGGCCTTTAGCCCTCTGGTTTTTCCCTGATGATATAGTCTCCCTTTTGGTTTCCCAGATTCTTTCCCCGTCGACTTTTTTGCGCGTTTCCACACTTGCTTCCGTAATTTTCCATTTTGAGGCAGGTATGTCGCGGACCCGTCGACACCCCCCTGGAGCCGCACCTATTGCTGTTTCTTTATTTTGTTGACTTCTTCTTATTCTTGACCAACGTATTTTGTCTGTTTTCTAAAGTTTTTTTTGGACCCACGCCGATCAGGGTACCTTTCTACAGGGTACTTGGACCTTTTTATTCAACTTTAACCCCCTTGCAACTGGGGTGCTCTCTTCATTCCGCCGTTAGTTTTTTCTGCAGTTTTCTCCTTCTGTTTTTGAGTACGCCTGACAGCATCTCCCCCCCCTAGACTTGACCGATGGCGGTTGCCTCCCTCTAGAGACCGGACTTTTTTTTCTTCTTTTTCTCGGACCTGTTTTACACCTTCTTTTCACTTTTTTCCCTCACCTTTCTCGGGCTTTTCCCCTTCAGGTAGTTCGATCCGAGCGGCGGCCGCGTTCCTCCTTTCGCATTCGCGGATTTTATTTGTCTCCCATAGTCTTTCCCTTCTTTTGAGCTAGGCCCTTTAAAGAATTGTAGTCGCCTTTTGATGTATTTGACGGTTCCTTTCTCACCTGTTTTTTTTCCCTTTTATAATAATGTTGTTGTTGGTGTTTCTCTCTCTCACGCCAATACGTTTTTTCCCCTATTCGTCCGTTCCACCAAAACTTTCTCTGACAGCTTCTTCCCTTGTCTTCCCCCCCCTAGTGTGCCTATCCCTTCTCCCCCCTCCTCTTCTTGAAGAGATGTTCGCCGTTTTCCGCTTCTCGACACCCTCTTAAAGTTCCGCCTCCCCCCGAGAACGGTGATTTTTTCCTAAATTTTCTCCGTCATTTCCTCGCACCCTCAAGGGCCTTTCTTTGCAGCAACTTTCCGCGTTATGGCTTTTGAAATTCATCGCCGGTCCTGCGTTTCCGGTTTTTTTGTCTTCGAGGGATCGCTTTCTTTCTCTCCCTAAGAAGTCCTTTCTTCCGAGCACCCTTTTAATTCCTGTCCCTCTGCCCCTATCCTCCTTTTTTCTCCCCCCCAATGACTTGCCGGTTTCCAGCAAGAAATTTTTGCCTTAATTGTCCCTTCTCAGTCGCGTCCCCACGAAATCGTGCGGCTCACGTTTTTTCCCTTACACTTTCGCCCCCCCCTTTCAAAGAAAGATCATGTTCTTTACGTCTACCCCTTACCCTCTCCTTCTTTCCTGAATTTTCACTCCCCGATTTCCTTTTTCCCTTCCCTTATCGTTAGCGCGTGTCCCGTTTGACACCGTCTTACCGAGTCGCGGTTTCTCCCATACCTCCCAGCCCAACCTAAGAAAGATACACATTTTTTGTTGCGATTTTTTCACCCTGCTCCTCGCCCCGTTTTTTTTTTTTTTTAGGCCAATGACCACGGAAAAAACGGTATTTTGTTTTCGTCTCCGGCAGTCTTTCGTTTTTCCTACAGCCATCCGTGGGCTCCCATTTTTTTTCCTTCCCGCTCCCTTCTTTTTTCGTTTTCGCAAAGTATTAGCAGTTCTTACGCCGCAGTTAGCCTTCTTCTCTTTCGCCTGCAGTTTTTTGCTTTGGTTCGCCTGAAGAAATTAGTGCCCCCCTAGCTGAATTTCTTTTTTCCTGACCGCGCACGGGATTCGGGCTTCCTTTTCGCTGGATGTGTCTGCCCCCCCTCTATCTTTTCCCTTTCGAATGGATGGCACTGAGGCATCTGGCTTTCCCTCCAGTGATTCTTTGACGTTCGGTGATTCGTTCACGCTCAATCGTTTCCCACTATTGCCAGGAGTCCTCAAGTTCTTTTTAGCAGTGATCAATTGGTTGATGAGTTTTCTACTCCTTTTTTTTTTCCTTTTTTCAATCCCTATACACATAGGTTTTGAGAATTTTCCTATCTGAGTGCTTTGGAAGAGACAGCCCAATTGGACTGCGACTGCCGATAGTAGAACGAAATTGGCGCGGTATTTTTGTCTTGAGGCCTAAATGCTTGCCCTCCCTTTTTGTTCCCCGATATGAAATGAAATTCTAGTTTCAGGTTTTTTTTCAAAGTGAAGGAGTGGGGGTTTTATGGGGGGGTGGTGTTCGTTTGGGGGTTTTACGTCTGTTTTTTTCTACTTCCCCTTTGAAACCGCGCCCGGAGATCCCTACTCTTTCTCTTCACTAAGGACCCTCCGACAGGAGTTAATGTAGCGACCCCTCCCCGTTATTTCTTTTTTTTCTCTCCAGTCAGACCGTGAATATTTTCAACATTCCGGCAGTGACTTCCCCCCAGACGTTTCTCACTCTCGACAATTTCCCTTTCAAGGTGGCACGACGCCCTACCAGCTTTTCCACGATGAGTGTGATGCGCGCGCCAGTCTTGAAATAGACACCATCTTCCTAGAAGGCCTCGAGTCGCGTGCCCCCCTCTTAGCTGGTTGTTTTGCGTTGGCTTGCTGACCATTTTCCTCCGGACCCCCCCCCCTTTCTTTCCTTCGTCGAATTATCCGACTGGAATTTTTGACCTTTCACCAGTTGTTTGCTCCTCCTGTTCCTTGCTGCCAGAGTCGTTGCGCCCTCCCCTCTCCATTTTTCAGTCTTCCCTTTTTTCCCCGCATTATCTTCTCTTTTTCATACTTTTTTTTTGTTTCGTTGAGATATAATGCGGCGACTTCCCTTCGCTGGGCATCGCATCCCGTCCGCTTGTTCGTAATTTCCTTTCTCACCCTTGCCTTGTTAACCCAATTCGTGTCGTTCTCCTTTTCCCTACGACCCTTTTCCTTGATTTGGGCTTGAGTTGCCTGTCCCATCGAACGCCGTCCTTACTTCTTTTTGACCCCCCCTCCCCCCCCTCTCCCTTTTCGAGACGCCAGTTCGGCTTTTCTTTGAAGCGCTTCCACCGTCCTTTTGGATTGTCGGCTCCTTGACCAGGGCTCTCCCGCTTTTTCTTTACGTATTTGGCTTCACTTGAATGTTATACCCGGCAAAGGTCTTCGGGTTTCACACTTCCCCCGATCCTTCCCCCTTTATGTTCTTTCCTTCTTCCGAGCTCCACATCGCCCCGCCTCGTCGCTCTTTTTGCTGTAAAGCTTGCCTCAAACCTTTCGCACGTGTCCGAGGGCCCTCCTTGCTTCGATATTGTTTGTCTTGCAAACTTTGTATTATGGCTCTCTTTAACGGGATTTCATGAAAGTTTCTGTAATAACCTTTTCCCTTGGGCTACTTATTCTTCTGACGCGCCCTTGTGCTTGCAAGCCGCAGATCTCGTCACGGCCGTCGCCTCGGGCTCCTCCCCCGACGTCTCATGAATCTCCCCGAGCGGCTTTAGCACTCGCAGAGTTCTGTTTTTTCTTTCTTTCTGTCGCGTGGCCCAACGGATTCGATCGTTGTGTCAATATTCAAATTCCTTTCCTGCTCGTGTACGAGAATGGTTTATTTCCCTCTCCTCCTCTCAGTTGCTTTTGAGCAATGCTTCTGCCCCCTTTTCTACGGTTTTCCCCCCCCTACTCGCGACAGCTTGCTCTCTTCTACGAACGGGCGCCCTTTTTTTACCCTGACTGCGGTCCCCGCGTTGTCCCCCACTCTTTTTCCCCGGCGCGAAGAACCTCCGCACCACCCCTTCTGTCGTCCCCCGATCGACCAATCGGCTCACTTCGTTTTTTCACCCCCCTTTTTTCCTTCTTTCTGTCATGTTCCCTCGATGTCCGCACGGCCACCCCTCGTATCCCACTTGATGGACGATTCCGTCCGGGTTTTCCCCCCCCCCATTCTCGCCTCCAGGAGATACTCCCAACCAATTTTTCGTTTTTTGCACTCGCAGCCGTTTGTCCATTATTCGTTTTTCCAACTCCACCTTTCTGTCGTTTGTTTTGTATTGCTTTTTCTTCCCCGACCTTAGAGGAGCGGTGTCCACGTTTCTTGACAAGAGTTTCTTATAGGGACATTTTTTCAATCGGCGTGCGACTCACTTTCAGGACTCCTCCTTGCGTTATGTCCCCCCTCAGTACATTAAAGGTTCCTCCTTTTTTTCGCTGTCGACCCAGCGACTAAAACGTGTTGTCCTCTTCCTTGGTTGTGACGATGCGTTTTTAAGTTGACCTAGAGTTCCTGGGATTCCCCAATTTTCTGGCCTGAACCCCTCTTTCCTGTGTCTTGTCGCACAGGACTTCTGACGTAATGATCCCTTTTTTCGACTCTTTTCCACGTGGTGCTATTAAGTCAGCCCCTGCCGTCTGTCCCCTCAAGGCTACTACGGTTGCGTCACTGCCTATCCCCGTCCCTCCTCGCTCTCCGGCTGGGACTTTAAATCCCTCCACGGTTGATGCTTGTAGGCCAGATGCTTCTGTTCCTCGTTTTCTTTCTTCTCACCTTGCTTTTCATCACAGTGTAGCGTTTTCTTCTTACCTTGTACAAATTTTTTTTTTCTGTCCCTCGACGGCCTCCCTAACCATTTGTATTATTTCTTATTTCCAGCTCCTTTCCTCCTTTTTCCCAAACATCTTTTCTCCTTCTTTTACCGCCTTTGTCGTACCCCGCCTGTTTTGACCTTCTTGGACGAAAACGTTGCTTTTTCCTATCTCTTCCTCTCCCATCGTTGTTTTTTTCTTCCTATAAGCAGTCCTTTTTCGTCCAGCCGCCTTCCCCCCCCAGCGCAGACAGCTTCCTTCTTTTGATCAATCTTTTTTGTATTAGCAGGAGAGTACACACCCATTTTTTGCTACGGCCTTGTCTTTTTTCTCCTCCCTTTGCCCTATCGAACCCGACATGACAGGTCCGCAGCCACGATAAGTGATTTCTCCATTTTCCCCCTAAGTGACCTCCTCCCATGGGCCCTTTTCTTTACCCTCCTAGGTCTATGTTTCCCCTTCCCTCCGTATCGTGCAGGTCCTTGGTTTTGCTTCTGCGAGGTACTCCAATTTTTGCTTTTTGTTCCCTCCTGGCATGATGATCTGCAAAACAGTGAAATATCTTACCTTTCTCATCCCGTCAGTGAGAACCGCACCTTGACCCTGGTCGTTGCCCTACTGGATAGTAGTTACGTGTCAAATGCCCTCTATGATAGATACCCCAAACGATTTTCTTCCTTTTAGGTATTATTCTACAGAGACCATGAAATGACCTTTCATGTCATCGTTCAAGCTGACTCGAAGGGAACCTTTGTCGGCGCACAGTCCTTCAGGTCCCATGGAGATGAGAGGTGTCAGCTACACATAGCACTAGTCGCGTGTTTTTTTTTTTTTGTCTTACCCCCGCCCCCTACAACTCTCCTATACCAAGGTGTTGCGATTTTTTTCCAACGGAGAAATTAAGGACCCCCTTCCTTCTCGGCGGCCCCCATTACCCCCCTGGCTTTTTGAAGGACCGGTCTGGGATTTCGTTTGGTTCCCTCCTTTTCATCATTTGCTCTTTTTTACGCATCGTATACTAATTTAGCCCTTCTTACTGCATTTGTCCGACTCCGTCTTCCCGTCATTGTACCTTCGTCCTTGGAAGCGTGTGGTGGTTTCTCTTCCTGAAGAACTTTGTGCATCCCTCGGGGGGTGTTTTGGTTGTTTTGGTGTGGGGGGGGGTGTCTTCAGAAGTGCTTTGGTCCCTCAAAGCTCGTTCTTCCCGAAAAGTCGCGCAAGATGTCTTCGGATGTTGGATCACCTGCAGATTATCGAAGACTTTAGTGACCTCGCACTTGGTCCACCTTTTCTTCTGTACTCCTTCCTCCGTTGCCCCAGAGACAGTTTGATTTAGACCGCTCTCACCCCCCCCCCCACTTTTCACTCTTCAAGAGAAGGAAGAGGCCTTATTTTTTCACGAGTCTTTTCTCTTTTTTTCCTTGGGGGTTCCCCCGGTTGGGACGTTAAGACTCCCCAGGTGTGTGTGATTCTTGATACGGTTCCTAAGACGTTCTGGTCGAGACGCTCGGTCGACGCGATCCCGCACATTTCTTCCCCCTCTTTTTCATGAGTGAGCCTTTTTTTTTCCCCACCCTTTTTCCAAGGTTCGAGAATTTACATCAAGGTGCGAGTTCAACGTTGTCGTTTTTCTCATGGTTGATTCCGGATTGAACCCTTAGCCGTCTCTTTCCTTTGTCTCGAGAAGTTTTGCATCTCTCACAATCCTTAATTGACGCATCTATTTTCGTGAAGTTCTCCCTTCCCAGTGACCATTTCTACTTCCCTTCCCCCTTTCGGACAAAGAATTGAGCCAATCTTTCCCCGTACTGGGCAAGTGCTCAAGCCAAATTCCCCCCCCCCGGAGTTGTTGCTCGCTTCACTCTCCATACTCCTCCATGGCTTTCCTACTTTAGAGAGAGTCGCAGTTTAAGTTGGTTCTTTTCGTGCTGGCACAGGCTCCTGTCCCAGTATAATTCGTTTTTCTCCCCTTTTTTTTCACAAGGCTGAAATTTTTCCTGTTCACTTCTTTTTTTTCATAAAATGCCTGAATGACGCGGGCTGATCAGGAATGGAGAAGTTTTCTTTCCATGTTTTTCCCCCCTCACTTGCTAATCCTTTTTGTTGCGAGAGCACATTAGTCATTACTCATTTTCCCCCCCCTTCGGTCGTAGCTCTTTCCCCCTCATTAATGAGGAGAAAATTTTCCTTTCCCCCCAATTTCGCCTTGTCTTTCTCCCACGACGGCAAACACGGCAATGGGAGCGCCTCTTTGGCATTGTCCCCGCTCCCTCACACCGTGGTTTGACTGCGTCCTTTTCTCTTCGATTCTCGGATTCTTCCTCTTAGTTTTGCAGTGCTCGGCACCCAGTGCCTGTTGGCATTTTCTTCCTTCTTCTGCACCTTCTTTCCAGAAGGTATTGCGATTGCTTTTTTTTTGCAGTCCCAGTATCAACGACATTTTTTCGGGATTCCCTTCACAGGAACTAGAGGGCTTCCCTCCCCTATTGTCCTTCTATGTCCCACTCTTGTTCTTTCTTCGGCTGATTGTCCCAAAGCTTTCCTCAACACAACCCCTGGCGCGTGTTCCGTTTTCCGGGACTTTTAGAAGCTCTCTCCCATACACTTTTTTATCCCCTGCACTGCCGCTCCAGGTGTCTTGCTATGCAAAATAACCAAGCGCCCCCCCTTTCTGTTTTTGCTTCCGATGTCGTCGCAGCTTTTTTTTTCCCTTTAGACACTCCGATCTCTTCACGCTGCCGTGGGCTTTTGTCCCTTTCCATTCCAAAACCTCCCCCGCCCCCTGGTCCCGACCAAGTCCCTCTCATGCTTGAGAGCAAGATCTCCCTCAAGTCTTTTCGCTCTGGCCGAGCGGCTTTTCCCCTCTCGTGTCTGCAAATCACGTTCTTTCCCCGTCTCGCCTTTGAGTTTCCTCTCTTTCCCCCCCGAGTTCGGTCGAGCAATGTTCTGCCCATTCTCTCTGTGCTTCACAAGACTTCCCGCCCTGATTGTCCTAGACCGTGATTTCCAGACCTTGTCGCTTGTATCTCCCTTCCTTCCAGCTCTGTCACTCCCTCCCTTTTTCCCCCCCTCAGACCAACGTTCGTTCACGAAGAAAATTACACCTTTCTGTCGTTACACATGACTCATTAAGGTGGTTATTTCAATCTATTCTTAGACTTACAACACTTCAAGCCCCCTTATGGTATTTTCGTACCCCTGAAATTCAATTCCCGGAGGCCATCCCCCCCCCTTTTTTTCCCTTGGATTTGCGCCCATCGTGGCACTTTTTCTTTAAACATTTTCCCCCTTGATTCAGTTGGTATAGGTTTTTCTTTTCTTTCCCTTTTTCCTTTCTTTCGCCCCTCGGGTGTCCTTCTTTCCCCGCTCTCTCTAAGTTGACCAGCTTCTGGAGTTGACGTCCGGTTCATTCTCTTTTTCTTTTTCTTTTAACCTGATTTAACCTTCATACTCTGTCATTTCGCTGCGCAGGTCTGACACCCCCCCTTTTTTTCTCAGCAAAGCTGGCTGTTTTGGACGCTTGAGAGCTTGTCCACCCTGAGCTTCCGTGGGTCTCAGGTCGTGTCGGTTTGCCTACTCCCTTTCTTTTTTTCCTGAATTCTTGTTTGAGGCACCAGATTCACATGATGATTCTGTCCCACGTTTTTTTGCTCTTTCCTCCGACCTGAGTAGGTTTCCCCAATCCTTTGGTTGAGTTTTCATTTCCCTTTTCCCCCACGTCTACCCTCGCCCCCGCATACTGGTCCTCAACTTCTAGACACTTCTCTGTCGTCCCTTTTCCCCTTGATGTGCGCCCCTTCTTTGACTCTCCCCTTGGGAATTTCCAGTTTGAGAGTGGATTGTCTCTTCTTTCCCTCTATCGAGCTTCTCCTTGGTCCCCCCCTCCCTTCCTTTTTTTATTCCTCTCACGTCTCTCTGAAAAACTTTCTTTATTATTTCTTCCCAGCTGTCGTTCGCCTATTTTCCTTCCTTAGGAAGTTACGAAACGGTCTTTTATGTTCCCCTTCTTTTTTGTTCTCTGTCTCTATACCTCCTCTTCGATCGTCCGGCCGTCAATAAATCACCCTCGTTTCGTTTCCTGTCCGTTCAAAGAGTTTTCTCTTGGTCCTCATTCTCTTGACTCACAGATGGTAATTTCTGTCTCCCTCTTTAAGCTTTTAATCTCCCATCACTTTAAGGTCCGCTCCCCCCCAGCTCCCCTTTATTTTTTCGCCAACTTGACCCCCCTTTCGAAATCGCACCTCTTTTTACGTTGACAACATCCTTCGCGGTTCTTTTCCCCCTCACGATTGATTTCCTCTTTCTCCTTGCGTTCTTATCGAGGGACCCCGTGCGTCTTTTTCTGTGAAGACTCTTTTATGATTTTTAATCTCACCACTTTGAACTTATACATGTCCCCCTTGCGCAGCCATTCCGGGTTTACCCCTCCTTTAGTGAGGTTCTCCATCCCCCTTTTTTATAAACGGCCTTCTCTCTTTTCATAACTATAAGTTTTTCTCCCAACACATCCCTTGCCCTTTTTCTCAAGGTTAGTTCCTTTTCAGCGCCCATGAAATTGACCTTCTTTTAGTCTTCTTTTCCCCTCGACTCGCAGGGTTCATTCCTGCCCTTTCTTCCTAATCCGACCTTTTGTAAGTCGACCTTTGATCGTTAGCGACTGTATCACCCTTTTTCCCAGACTCTTCTCCTAGTTGCTTGTGTTTTTTTTTCAACTCCTACTCCACCTCTAAGTCCCCCTAGTTGTCTTTTTTTTCGATCCCCCGCATCCATGCCCCCTTTCTGGCTTTTAGAGCAATAACCCCCCCCTCCTCAACTCCCACAAAACAACCTTCCCTTCTCCCCTCTTAGCCCCACCTCTCCAACCCCCCCCCCAATCACCAAGGCTAAAATGCTTTTTCGGTTGACATCTCCCTGGGAGGGATAAGGGCGTCTCTTAGACAGAGGTTTGCGAGTTTGCCTTTCTTGACTAGTGAAGATTATCCTCAAGTTAGACGCGGTTG
>Ga0179593_1660384_pt1 | contig 10739 bp, 10 predicted proteins | sample CZODoug2_1_08_16_FD_185931 | JGI IMG/M metagenome (GOLD analysis project Ga0179593, IMG submission 185931) | Vadose zone soil fungal communities from Angelo Coast Range Reserve, California, USA - CZODoug2_1_08_16fungal (PacBio error correction) | ecosystem: Environmental > Terrestrial > Soil >... | reverse complement strand
CGTCCCTCCTGGTGCTCGGGCGGCTCACCTCCCCCATGAGGTTGCATCTCGGTCCTCTGAAGGCCCTTTATCTTTTATTTTCGGGTGAAACGCCAACCGTTGCGTCCTTTCATCCTGTGACCGACTGACCGTCCCCCTTTTGTTCCTTTGTGGCGGTTTTTTTTCCGGGCGCCTGTGCAATTCTTTCTCAACGAGTTCTCTTCCTCGCGGGCGGCAGGCCTGGAGGATCGTTCGCCCATCTTATTCTAGAGCATTGTTGTAGGCGCCCCCCAATGGGACATCACTGATTTTTCTTGGCTTCATGCCGCCAGGACGTCCCCGTGGCCGGCTTTCTCTTTTTACGCCAATGCGTTTCCTTTTAATCGGCGGTGATCTTTTTTCTCGGTCCTTAATTTTTTTTCTCTGACACGCTGCATTGGAAGGGTTCTTCCAGCCGCAAAAGGACTCTCTTCTTGGAGCGAGCCCGAAGTTGTTTTTGCTGGTTTCCGTCTGGGTTCTCCAGGTCTTTCTTCGCGCCTCACAGAAACGTTTGCTGCCTCCTTTCGCTGCCGGAATGTTTCATTAGGGCAGGACACTTCGACATAATGCGGGGACCTTTTCTTTCTGTTTCCCCTTCGCCGGTGACGTTTGTCCCCTACTTGGGAGCGATCAACTGAGAATTTTCGATCGAGGGTAAGGCTTACGCGTCTCGAGACCTCTCTTTTCTGTGGAGGACCCTTTAATACGCTCCATTATCTTTCTATTCTTAGCGCTCCTTGAGTGAATCTGCGCCCCAAGGTGAGAGCTACTCCCTCCAGGAGGTATGTCCCTTCCCCCCTTGCCGCATATTCGCCGAAGGGTGTTTTTTTTTTTCCACGACGTTCTCCTCTCGTCAATTCGATGTCCCACGATTTACCGCTTCCTTCGGAGCCTTACCATAACTTTTCCTCAGCTGAAATTCTCTCCTCTTCCCGACTCTCTCTTCAACATTTCCTAAACATCAAGCCGATGTACACTCCCACACAAAAACCCCTTTTGAAATAGATTGTGGCTTCTCCCTTGGCACCTTATCTCCATTGCTGGCCTTTTTTTTTCCGGGGTAATGTCCTTCTTTAGCGAGAGGACCTGAGTCGGGAATGATGTCTATTGGTGCTTTTCCTTTTCCACGTCGGTTCCCCGAAGCGGGACATCCTTCCTCCCGTTTCGATGGCGAAGGAATTTCGTTTTCTTTACGGCCACGCGCAGAACGGCGGCTGCCCCTTGTTTTTCGGACTCGCTTTGCTTCCCGCGACCTTTCCTCCCCTGATCCGCTGCGGTTTCGTTTTTGACTGAGAAGCGCATTCCTTGGATAAACTGACACTGCGCTACCCCTCTCTCTGGCAAAGACTTGGTATTTTTTTTTGTCTGGAATTGATCCCCAATACAGTTTTCTTCTTTTAGAGGTGTACTCCCAAATAAATTTTGGCTATTTCCAATCAATCTAGATATTCCTGCTCGATTTTCCCTCCTTGTGCAATCAGTGCTCCACCTGCTGATTTTGTGTCTCTTTTTTCCGTTCTTATTTTGGGTCTCTCCCTTTCACCGTCAAATCCCTCCAGAGCTGCATACCGAAACATTGGGTTCGTGTTTCATTCTCTCCTTCTTGACAAATCCCTCAAACCTTGTTCCACAAGAATTTTTCCTCCCCACCGCACTGTTTTTCTCTGGATCGCTTCCATTTCCTCCCAAAAAAGACCTTTTCTCCAGATTTTTCGCGGGGCTCCCCCCCTAAACTTTTTTCGCTCTTTTTGACCTTCTTTAATCCTCGCTTGACTCTACCGGAATTGCATTCCCCAAGGCGAAGAGATCACTGCTTTTTTAGTTTTCACGACGCTCATCATCAGGTTACTCTCTCCCTTGCCGCCTCTTTTCCCAAATGAAGGCGGGTGTTATTACGCAACAGCCGGAGAGAATGTCGCTCACATCATCTATTTGATCCGGCGTTTTCTTTCTGTTGGCGATTTGCTGTGGACCCAAATTGTCTAACTTCTTTCATTACCATTCTGAAGACGAACCGCACCATTATCTTTTGGATTTTTTTCCGGGTTCCCTGGTTTTTCTCTTCCCTCCTTTTTTTCAAGGCGTGGCCCTCTCCAGTTCGGCACTTAGCGACATGACTTGGATTTATTCGTTGTTGTTGTTGTTTCGAATCCCCCCCCTCGTAAGTGCTCCGTTCTTGAGCCACGCCTTGGTCTTCATCGCCCCCCTGCTTCAAGAGCCAACGCAGTCCTTATTTTCCTCAGGGTGTCACCTTCTATCCGGGTCGGGTCCATGCGAAGTTTATCCCTAACGCCGGTCTTAAACGATCCAACAGTCGTTCGCCTGGCAAACGCCGTTCGCTGTGCAGCGTAGATCCCTGCCTGTTTTGTTGATACCATCTTTGGATTATTCTTTTCCTCGGAGTGCGTCGACCTGGTTTCCCTCGTCGCTTCTTACCCCTCTGCTCTCTCGAATTGAGCTATTGGAGAGCCTTTGACGAACAACATTCGGATTTTTTCCCCCCTCGATTTCCCCCCCACCCACAGTTTGTGATGGCCCCCCTCCCTCTTGGTAGGAATTTTCCCACTTACAGCGCCTTCACATCTTTGTTTTTTCCCATTTGCTTGCAGGCTTTCCCGGTTTTAGAATACCGTTCGATCCTCTGTTAGAGTTTTCCCTCCCTAGCAGGTCGCTTTTCCTCTTTCACGGCTTCGCCCAACCTCCCGTACCGGTCCCCTGCCATCAGCACCTGATGCCAGCTTGTCCCTTTCCTTTTCTGATGGTCCCCACTCCCCTTTTTCTGACTATCCCGATCTGCGCAATAGCCAAAATTTGCACTTGCCTCGCTCTTTTTTCCCAAATCCGTTGTTTTTTATCCACATTCCCCCCTAATTTCCCATCTCCACTCCAAGTCTTTTCCTTTTTTGTAGAGCAATGTTGTCAGTTTATCCAAGGGCTTTCTTCCCCTCGTAGATTTCCCCTCTGCCAAGCAGCGGTGATTGTCTTTCTCTTGGAAGGTAGCCACTCCTTCGGGCAACGGTCAGCAGGCCTTTCCCCGAAAAATGTTTCTGCCTCAGCTTGTACTATGCACTCTCCGCGCCATCATACCTTTCAGGGCAGGCCACTTCAGCCAAGCCTTTTAGGACAGAGAACCCTTGACGGTTTTCACAACCAATCTACCTTCCCCCTTCTTTGGAATCTTCTCAACCTAGGACATGGACCCTTCCCCCCAACGATGCCAGCCCTGAATAACGCCATCATTGTTTTCCAATAGATCCTATACCTTTTCCTCTTTTCCAGCGGCAAATGCTCCGCGGCAATTCCGCGCGTGGAACGAATTTCAGACGGCCCCTTTCCTCTTCCCTTTTGTAGAACCCTCTAGGCGTCTCTTTTAGTGTTGTTCCCTCTCCGATCCATCTCTCCCGTCGTTGACCACGCCGAGGTCATCCACCCGACCTTCCCCCCTTTTTTTTCCCGCGATCATGGCGGTCCCTCCTGCCATACAGATTGGCCAGGTTTTCCTCTCCCTTTACCCTCGCAGATTCGCTCCGTCAGCTTCCTCCCCCTCGGCAGTCGAGCGCCGTATTAACGTAACTTTCGCTTACCTCTCGCTGCCGTCCCTCTCTAAAATCTCCTCTCTATCGCTCCACCATCCGGCGTCTTTTCAAGTAACCTCTTTTCCCCCGAACCCGTATGATTTTTCAGTCCCTTCTTACGTCCCTCTCACCTTGAGTTTTTCTCTCATTCACGTCTCATCCCCCCCCGGGAGCCTTCACACTTTTTCCCGCGAAGCCAGAAGAACTCCTCTCGCAAAATTCGTATCCCTTGAACGGTTTCCCGGCACCTTTAGTTTTTTCCGCTTTCCACCCAGCAGGGAAGGCGTATCCCCCTCTCCCAGACTGAAACACTGCGTCCCATCCCGCGAACAGAAAAGCAATTGGCTCCTCGCTTCTTTCCAGCTATTTACGTCCTTTATTGGCTTCCTAGAACCCCTCTTTTTAGTGCCGAGATTGCATGGACAACATGATGCTATTCGATCCCTGTCTCCCCCCCCTCTTCCCTCAGAAGGATGCCGTGCCCTTTGCGATTTCTTTCATCGCCCGAATTTTCTTACGTCTTCACCCTTCTTAGACAGCAAAAACCCCACCACCATGAGCAGACTTTTTCCTGCGTTCAAAGGTTCGCAAAAACGTTGTTTCTATAAGCTTTCGCTTGCTCCCGTATGCTCTCTTTCTTTCAAAAAGAACGCCCTTCTGAGCCCGAGAACCAGAGCCGGCTCTTTCTCGCGCAGGAGCGTGAAGTTTCTTTAATAATCATTTTCTCGCAGGAACTTCTCCTGCCTCCGCGGCTTTTGTGTTTTCTTTTTTTTTCGCCGGTTGCATCCTTTTCCCTATCGGGCGAGAAGCGCACCCCATCAGATCCAATAAAGCCTGGGACTTTCCCCTCCACCCGTTGAGATCCTTGAATCCGGCCTTGGTGGAGGTTTTTTTTAGCTTTAGTGTGCGCGGATTTTTTTTTTTCCCAATTCGCGCGCTTTACATGTACGAAAGAGTTCGACTTTCGGCGATGGGCGGCAGAAGATGGATCCCTTCTCCCCCTTGCTGAGAGCTGTTGTTCCCTGGCCTCTTTTTGCCTAACGTGTCATGTTTTTATTCCTCAGATGATTTGGCTCCCCTCCGGAAGTAGCAGATTTTTTTTTCTCCTCTTCCTCTTGGAAGCCTCTTGGTACCTCTTCTTGACTCGTCCCTCGCCTTCCTCTTTTCCTATTGCGAAACTGCTGAAACCCGGGGGTCTAAGCAAGTCCGCAACGTCTGCGTGGACCTCCTTTTCTTGTGCTAAGTGGCTTTTTTGTGCTGGCTGCGTGAGGTCCCTTTCTTTTTTCGATGCCTCACCTCCCCAACCTATGCGACGCTCCCCTCTGCGGAGTGCAGTTACGTTTTCCCCGTTTTGCCGCGCGATCCCCCATAAGCGTTTTTTTTTGTCACCTTCGCCCGTTTAACTTTTCTCCTCAACGAGAGGCGCCTTTTTTCTCGGGGACGGCCGCGGACGGCTTTCTGCGGCGAACGTACGCAGCTTTTTGGAAGTCAGAACTCTTTCTAGCGTCTTCTCACGGATTGTTTCTTTTCTTAATCTTCTCTTTTTCCCCTTTTACTCGAAAGCCTGCACGGTATTTCCCCGGCTTCCCTCTCTTTGCCGCAATCTTCACTTTCCGACGTCTTTATTACCTTTTCTAGTGTTCCCCCTCCCCAGCTGGATCGTCACGTATTGATTTCCTCCTTTAACGCTGTTCAGGCAGGCGATCCTCCCGACCGTTGTTCTCGCATTCCCCCTCTGAAAATTTTCTCTCTATTGCCCGCGGTCGATCCCCTCCGAATGTACACCCCCCCTCGATGGACCTTTTTCTTCACGGAGCGATTGTGGCACCTTCCACACTTCCTCGCCTTTTTTCCCTCTTTTCGTTTTCTTCCCTTCCCCGGTTCCTCCTTTCTCGTAATCAGGATGTCTGATTGGGTTCCTTGCAACGTCTTTCTTTTTCTCGAAGAGGGATTTTCCCCTTTTTGATGGACATTTTCTGGCGTTCTTTTCTTTTCCGGGTCCCTCTTCCCCATAGTCTCCTTTTTCTTCCCTTTCTTTTCCTTTGAATACGAGTGCTTACTTCCATTTCCTGGGCAAAAAGCAATCGATCCCCTTGCGGGCCTGGCGGCACGATTGTCAGTTCCTCCCTTCCTTCCTACGTCCCCTTGCGCTACCCTTTAGTTTTCTCCTGGTTGTCCGTTCCATTCTCCACAAGTTTCGGTCCTTGGCTCCCTCGAGGAAGGGCACACCCAACTTTGGCATTGCGCAGATTTCCCTTTGGAGAGTTGTGGCTCCCATCCCCTTTCCTTCCCCGTCCCCCCTTTTGAGAACATCTTTCTTTTCCCGTGGACTTTTACTTTTTCCGCTACTCTTGTTCACAAGCTCAACTTTCTCCTATTTCCCCGAGTGAATACTTTTCAGATTCCCTTCTCTGCCTTTCGAACCAAGGGTTCCTTGTTTACAAGAAGGTTTGCCGCCCCTGAAACGAGTCCCCTTGTTTGCGATAGCTGGATCTTCCCCCCCCTCTGTTCGAACCAGCTTTCTTCCCAGCCTTGGCAACTTGTGGGTTTTTTTTCTCGCGGGGATTTTTTTCCCCTTCCGATGAGCTCCCTTCCCAGGCCCCCCTACCTCCCCCCCCCCCCCCTTGCTTGGTAAGAGGTGACCTCGGGAAAAAGATCTCCAGTTACGCTTCTAAATTCCCTCCTCATTCCCCCCCCCACCGGGTTTTTTTTTTTCACACTCACCTCTTGATTTACGCGGAACAGACATCTTTTGCGTTTGCTGATGCAATGCGATGGATAGCTCTCCCCTTTTTCTGAAACCTTTTCTACCCTTAGCACCCCTGACTCTCCCCTAACACTTCCCCCTTTTCATTTTGGATTACTCCAGGCGGAAATACGGTCTGCGTTTGCTCTTGAAAGCTCTTTTATCCTGCAAGGCTTTGGCCACTTCTCTCCTTTCCTTTGACTTTTCCTTTCCTACTTTTTTCTTTTTCTCCTCCCTCCTTTTTTTCCTCGATAAATTCCCGCGAAATGGAGCTAAGTTCCCCTCCCGCTGGAGAGGCCACGCCTCCTCCGCGATCTTCTGTCATCCCGTTTCCCTTTTCAATAATCTTCCTTTTTTTAGTAGTCTTTCTTCGAATGTTAATTGAAGACCTGGTGGGGTGGTTCTTATTCCTTTTTAAGGCCTCCTACCTTCTCCGTCGCCCGGCACGTGGTCCTTCGTAGGACATGCTCCGATTGGGTGTGAGTTGTATAACACTTCCCCCCAGTCCTTCAGTTGGACCTTTTTTTCTAGTTGCTTTTGTCTATGTTTTGTTTTTTTTTGGTATCTTGTCCTGGTTCTTGTGGGGTGTTTGTGTGTTTGGCCCAGAGTCGTTCAGGGGTTTCTTTAAAGAAGTCGTGTTATTGGTCTTTCCTTTCTTTTTGCCCTGGTTTCTTACTGCTGCTTTGCTTGTTGTTTTTCCCTTTTGGTGTTTTGCTTCGGTCTGTGGGTGCTCCTCTGAGGATTGTGGGTTTTTTTTGTTTGTATATGTGTGTAGGTCCTGCGCCTGCGCGGATTTGCACCCATTGGTTTTTCCTGATGTTTTTTTCACTCTTTGGACCAAGGTCCTTTTTTTTGGAAGCGATCCCCAGAGTCACCAACCAGGCCTCTCGTCTTTAACCCTCTCCTTCGCCCCTTCCTTGTTTGTCCTCCCGGTACCCCCGAAACCATTTGTGTGGTTGGTTTATGGCAGCTCGTTCAGTTCGTGTGTGGTCCGTTGCTTTTTTCCTCGGCTTCGCCCCCCCTTTGGTTGTCCTGAGTTTGTGTTGTTTGTGTGCCACAATCCCGCTTTTTTTTTTTGTTGTTTTTTTCAGTTTTCCGATGACCTGGTATTTGTGCTGTTCTGGAGTGGTTTCCCCCGAAGTGTTTGGTGTTTTTTTGGGTTGGTGTTGTGTTGGTGTGTTTTTTCTCCTTTCTCTTGCGCAATAGACAAATTGATTTTTATTTGGCCCTTCCCCCTTTCTCCCAAATTAAGAATTTTTTTTGATGTCCAATTTCCCTTCCCGGTTCCTTTAGTTTTGCCCCAAGTCTTTGCCAGTTCTCTGGTAGAGAACATTTCAGTTTATTCCACAGGGCTTTTCCGCAGTAACATTCTGAGTTGTTTGTCTTCTATTTGTGTGTTGGTAACTCGTGTGCGTTGCTTTTTTTTTTTTTAAGGTAGTGTGAAAGCTAGGTGGTGTCTTTACGGCCTTTATGGATTTTTTTTGGTGTGCCCCAGCCATGGCAGCCATTCGGCCTTGTTCGACGAAAAGCTCATGCTTGGTTTTGATGTGTTGGGGGCTTCCCTTTTTGCCCTTCACGGTGAAGGAAACATCTGCAGAAAAAAGTCTAGGACGTCTGGTTTTTTCTCATTTTGTCCTCTCGCTCACCTCTAGGACCTATTACTGTCGACTTCCCCCCCTGGTGTTACTGATGACTTAGCATCGGTCTTAATTTATCTGACGATCCGCTATCATTTTGGTGTTTTTTACTCTTTCTCCCCAATCGATTCCTTTCTCTTTTTTTTTTTCTTTGAAAGCGGCCCCCCCGACAGAGGCAATTCGCTTTCCTACGGAAAAAGACTTCTTCTCACATGCATTTGCGTTCCCGAGGTCCTTTTTTAACCGTGTTTGACTTTCGATTCGCAGCCCTTTTTTCCTCAGAAAACGGTTTCCACGCATCGGCTTCCTTTTCCCTCTCTTGGCGGCTTTTCGCCGGGGACTTCTTCCCGGCATTTAGCGTATCCCTTCCTTCTCAGATTAGCTCTCCTTATCATAATTTGATTTCCTTTTGTAACCCGTTCCCATTCTGTCCCGCGCGCTCTCTGTAATAGATCGAAAATTCTTTTCTTTTCCCGCTAACACATATTCTTTTCACAACGTCACATGCTTTTCTTAAAATCCCCCCTTGATTTGTTTTTTCCTTCCTTTTTTAGTATGACCTTCCGGCCTCCCTTGAGCGTCAGCAGCGGTGCTTTTGCGTTAGCTTTTTATAATTAAAAGCTCCTTCCTCTTTCACTCTTCTCCGCAGCCCCCCTCTTCACCCCCCCTTCTCTCCTTTCCGGGTTTTTCTTTGACCTCAAAGGCCACCTTTTCGGTTCCGCAATGCTGGCGTGGAACCCCGAAGGAAGTTTTCTTCCCAGCTGATTCCCCCTCCCCCACGCATTTCTTTCACTTTCTCTGTTCCTCGGTTTACGTCGTCGGCCCTTTCCCCCTTCTCATTGATGTCCCCCATTTTTCCATGCAAAAGCCGTTTCCTCCTCGCAAGGTTTTCCTTCGATCTCAGCTTTCTCCTTGCGTTTCTCCCCCCTCCTCCCCGCCCTGTCATTGCGAACTGCACATTAGCCACCTCTCCACACCCCACCTCATGAAGCAGCACCGTTTCCCTTTTTCCTGCAGGTTGACGGTTGCACCCTCCCCTTTTTTTTGGTATCTGGATAAGCTTGCGCTTTCGAGATGGCCTTCATCTATGCTGTTTTTTCTTTTTCTCCCCTTTTCCCCAAAGAAACGTTCACCCAGCTTCCTTTTGTCACGGCTCTCTCTGCTTTCCTTTTTTGTTCGTGCCTGACGGCCGGACGACACCTCTCCCTTGGCTCAAGCGGGCGTTTCTTTTTCCTCTCTAGATGAGGTTCCATTAGGAGCGAGATTTCCCCTCCCTTGTGCAACCGCAACCTGCTTTAACCCCCCTCAATACTTGTTGACTCATGGTGCGTTGTTCTGCTGATCGCGGGAGCGGACCTTTTTCTCGCAGCGCATGACCTTTCTCTTTTCTTTTCCTCCCGGTGCTCCCTTTTTCAGCCGTTCTTCTTTTGATGATAGTCTTGTCCTTGCACTGCGAGCACTGTCCCTTGAAAGGGGAAACTCTTTATGGCGAATTAATTTTGCTCCTCTTAGTGGTCCTTTTTTTTTTCTTCCGGCAGAATGGTAATCGAATTGTCTCCTTGCATTGTGGTTTCCCCGCTGCCCATTGGGAAAAGATCTCTTTTGGCCGGGGTCTCCCTCCCCCGGCAACATTCGTTTTAAGTGGCGTCTCCCCTCTCTTTTTTTGCCTCTTGTCAAGGATTCCATTTATCGTGAATGAGAGCTACGCTTTCCCCCGCTGCTGACTTGCTGCCGTCTTTTTTCCCTTCTGAACTTCAACCTACCCTCGGATGGGTAATCTTCCTTCGCATGTGTTCCCTCTACGCGGATGGGGGAGCTCTCCCTCCCAGATAATTTTTCGATCTTTTTCTTCACGCGCTCGCAATTTTTCTTCCTTTCCTTACTGTAACCGCTACCCTTTCTATTTGCGGAGATACTTACGTTTTTTCTTATCTGCGCAGGTAACTCACGCCTTGCAATTCTTTCCCCTCTTCCTCTGGGCCTCCCCCTCCCCTCCGGAAGAAGACGTTACAACCCCTCCGGGCGGGCAGGTGGATTTTCGGGTGGTTCTTCTGGCTCTTTCCCTTTTTTTTCACACGATTGTAACTGACTCACCTTCCTTATTACACGACCGTTGTGCTACGCTTTATCCGCTGAAATCTTTCTCCCTATGAACCTTCAATCTCTTTCAAATTCCTTGAATAGATTTGTGGGTCCCTCTCCACACTATGGCGGTGCTCGTTATTTCGCAGTGGTGCTTGGCATCGGTTTTTGTCGGGTGTCATTTTCTTTTCGGACACTCTCCCTGACTTCCTGATTGGTGTTTCGTTTTTTTCCTAGCCTTGGTGTCGAAGCGGGATCTCTCTTGGTTTCCATTGGCCTGCACGTTTTCCGTAGATTTCGTGGTACCCAGATGCCTTCCTTGATGCTTTTTCTTTCCTAGCGTGATAAATTCCCGTCGCCAAAAGCACATCGATCCGCTTCCTTTCTTGCGGAACGATTGAGGTGCCAGACTCACCCCCCACTGCGCAAAGCTCCCCAAGATTGAGTGCTGCGGCCCCCCATTCTTTTTTCCCGTAGGAAAATTGTGGCGTAATTCAGTTTCGGATTTTCTTAGACAGCCCAAATAAATTTTGGCCTTTCTCATCACTGCATCCGACGTATTTTTTCCTTCGGGAACTTAAAAAGGCTGAGCCTTTGGAATGATGGCTCTTTGTGGACAGGGGAATTTTACCCTTCCCTCCTTCCCGAAGACTCCCTTTTTTCAAAGTCCATACTTTTTTT
>Ga0179593_1659841_pt1 | contig 10739 bp, 17 predicted proteins | sample CZODoug2_1_08_16_FD_185931 | JGI IMG/M metagenome (GOLD analysis project Ga0179593, IMG submission 185931) | Vadose zone soil fungal communities from Angelo Coast Range Reserve, California, USA - CZODoug2_1_08_16fungal (PacBio error correction) | ecosystem: Environmental > Terrestrial > Soil >... | reverse complement strand
TCCTCCCCCCCCCCCGAGGGCGTCCTCATGAATTTCTGCAGGTGCTCGCTTTTTGATTAGGATCGGTGCGCGTTCTTTTCCCCGTCAGGTTGAGGCTCGCTGAAAATAACACGGACACTACAGAAAGTTTCCCATTTCTTCCTTTCCCTGAGATGTGACCCGACCCCCCTGATTGAACCTGATAAGAGTCCCCCTGCTTCAAGCGAACCCCCGATTGATGTACCCTTGGTTGCAGTTTCCTTTCTAAGACACAGTCGCCTTTGAACCCCCCTCCCCCTCGATGTTGTTGTTCCCTTTTGAGCCGTCGCAGTCTCCAATCGCGTCCCTTCATCCTCACCTCGCCTCCTCTTTTTTCCTTTCTCCCCACAGTTCTAGCGGTCCTCCTTTTCGAAACCTTTTCCTCCTGTTCCCAGTCCGGCCCCCAACCCCGCCGCGGCTTTCCAAGTGCCCTCCACGGTATCCCCTCCCGCACATTTTTGAACCCCTCAGATTTTTTCAGGTTGTCTCCCCTCCTTTTTCCACAAACGAGATATGCGGGCACAGCTACCGCCATCAGGACGAGCTGCGCCTTTTGCCAACTTTTGTCGATTTTCGATCCTATAGCCGATAGTCCTTTTCCGAGTTTCGTTTGGAGTGAGTGTTGAATGGCTTTTTTTCCCCTGTGCCACACTCGTTTTTCTTTTCTTTCCGAACATATATAGAGACGATCCCCCCAAGTGATTGACTCTTACGGTTCTCCTTTGGTTTTCTTAAGAGCTTTTTTCTATACTTTCCTCGTTCTTTTTTTGACCCTGGGGAGGTTTGCCAGACGGCATGGTCTGGATCGACGGGTTGAAACGCAACTGACTTCACCTCATTGCCTTCCCCCTGCTCGATATCTGCCCCCTTTCGCTTGCGCGAGTGTCTCCTTTTTTGTTTAGGAACCCACAAACGGTCCAGTTCTTGATAGCCTTTTACTCCTTCCTTCCCCTCGGCGTTTCTTTCCTTTCTATATAGATAAGTGGACTTTTTGTTATCCCGATCCTTCGCCTTCCCTGCTGAAGAGAGAATTTCTGTGCAGTGTCCTTGGTTTGACGGCTTTGAGCACCTTTAGTCCTCCTCCTTTCCTCTCCCATCTCTTCCTTGACGGCCTCCTGATTCCTTAGCGCATTTCCAGATAGCCTCCCGTAACTGTTCGGTGACCCCCAATGTATCGCGTGTTTTCTCTTTTTTGAGTCTTACGTGCAGGTTTTTTTTCAGAAAGCTTTTTTCCCTCTTTCGTGACATTTTTCTCTGACCCTGCACTCTTCCGGCCACGCGGCGAGATTCCCGGTTTTTTTTTTCTACCGATATGGACGTTTCCCTTCCGACCCCGCTTCTTCTTCCCCGTTTTTTTCTCTGTTGTTGTTGGACTCGTAGTCCTGTTTGATATCGAGCGTTTTTTCCTTTTTTACATATAGACGGATCCCCCCCCTCCCCCTTGGGAGTTCCCGACCCGTTTTTCTTCCAGGAGAGGCGATGTCCCCTTTTGACTTGCTTTGCGGGTTCTTCCCCCCCTCCTTCGAAGCAAGTAAATTTCTTTGACTTTTCATGCCCCCTCGAGTTACCGCGGGACCTCCCTCGTCCTATCTGTCCTTTAGGCGCGGCGCTTTTCCGCTGGGACGCGTTTCGCGGCCGCTGCTTTCTTTCCGCTTTATTCCAACGCAGACCCCCCCATCCCACACCCTGGCTATGCGTTCCCGTTCAAGCTAGGCGGCGCTCGGATATCCCCTTCCACTTGTCGATATCGAGGAGCTTTTTCTCGCACAACTTTCCCCTGACTTTTTTCTTCCCCCCTCTTTCGCCCCGCGATTCTGTCGTACCCAATATTCTTTTTTCGAAGGCTCCCTCCCAGATATCGTGCTCGGCTCGTCGATAACCGAGCATACTCTTTAAGCCCTTTTTTTCTGCCCCTTGTCGTCCCTCCCTTTCTCGACCAACACGAAGTTTCCCAGTCTAACCGAGGATCTCCCTCTCCCCTTCTCCGGTTCTCCCCCTTTATATCTTTCGCACTCGACCGTTAACCGTTTCTTTTCCAACTTGTTTCTTTTTTTTACCTTTCCAGCTTTCTTTCTCTTCCCCCCACGAGGGGTGCGTTTCTTCTGTTCCCTTCACCCTCGTCGCCGAAATTTTCTGATCAACCTTCTTTTTCTTTCAAGGACCCCTACCTTAAACAAGTTAGCCATTTTTTCAGCTCCGCATGCTTTGGGTCGGTAGCCTTGTTTCCCTTATTTTTTAGGGGGAGGGCCCACCTGCATGTCTTTTTCTTGCCGGAAGCGGTTCTCTTCCCAGAGGAAATCTTAGCGCCGCGGGCGGGTGTTTGCCGGCCTTTTCAGAAATTACTTTTCCGATTTTCTCCCGCTTTATTTACGGAGACGCAATGGTTCCCCCTAAGGCTCTGTGAAGGAGCTGACCGGCCGGATTGCCTTTTACGGCATGATTCCCCACGCCCGCACCCCCCCACCTTGAGTGTTCAAAACTCCAGTTGCTTCGCGGAGCACCCCCCTCCCTTTCCCCTCCGCGTGTTCGTTTTCAAGCAGGTTTCATCGGGGGCCTCGATTAAGTCCCCATTATCTCCCATTTCCGGGTTGATACGCTGGACATACGTTCTGGTATCTTTTTGTGGTTTGCCTTTTTTCTGCCGCTCTTTTTGCCTTCCTATTCACGCTCTCCCGACTAAGATACGTCCCGAATGCAGACCTCTGATTCTTTGTCTCCTCATACGTTTTTTTTTGATATTTTCGTCGTCCCGTTGAATGCTTGCAGTTTGATCAGTCCGGATCTTCGGTGATAGCCGTCGGCGCGACCTTTACGGGGAGTCTGTCTCCGCTTACAGAACGTCTTTTTACCATTCCTGCAATTCTTTTTTTTCTTTATCCTTTTTACTGAATCTCCGGGCTAGGCATTTTCCTTCCCCTCCCCCGTATTTCTAAAACCTTCCTGACCGAGAAACTTTCCCCGGGCCTACCCCTGTGATCGTTTGTTTTTTTCGTGACATTTGAAGTCCGTAAGCGGCGGCAACGCGAGTAATTCAGCGCCTTCCTTCCGGACTTCCCCCTTCGTCCCTCTTCCGTCCTTGCCCAGAGCTTCTCCTTCAATTCTTTAGCCGTGTCCCCCAACCCCGCGGCTGATTAACAGTGCTCCTTCACGAGCCCTTCCCCTCCTGCCTGACCCTTGATCTTTAATGTTTTCCTCACCTCTCCAAGTCCCCTTCCTTCATGTCTTGGAACCGTACATGCCAGTCATCCTTTTTGAGAGGCCAGACCGGGCTAATTTTCTCTTTCCCCTTCCTGCGAGTTTCCCAGGGACGGTTCCGGCGTTGATTGGAGCTGGTTTACGCCAGTCCTCTTCCTTCGTGTGGATGTTCCCTTCCCTCCCCGATGGTTCGACGAGATCCCAGGATTGAATTCACGGTGCCCCCCTTCCCGACCTTCGCCTCAACCTTTCTTTGAAGATTATTTTTGCCGGATCTCTCGTTTTCGTGTCCCCGTTTTTGATTTCCTTTTTCCCTGAGGTTTCCCCCTCTTGCCTGGTTGGTTCTCATGTAACGCCACCCTTAAATCACGCTCCTCGCTCCCAGGCGCAGATCCATTATCGGTTTTTCTTCCCCGAATCATTACCCTCGGTCCGTCGATATTGGTTCGAACCGAAAACCTGTTTATTCTTCTCCTGCTCGTCCCCGTTTTTCCTTCACCCCCTTCGATTTCTTTTGAGACATGGTCCCTATCTATCGTGTTATAGTCCTTTCATATGAAGAATCGCTTCGACCTGTTGAATTTTTAGCATAGTCCTTCCTTTTTTCCTTCTGTTAAGAGTTCCTTCGCTCCGTTGTCAGGGTTTCTCGCGCGGTGCGCCTCACTCCAGTCGCGTACCTGTCTCCGGTGCCTCCTTTCAAGGGTTGGGGATAGTCTCCGGCCAGACTTTTTTTTCCTTTCGTGGGACCCTTTCGCTTATCTTTGTCACGCACCGTCGACACTTTTCGCATCGGCGCTCCGGTCGGTCGAGATTTCCCGTTTTTGGGTCTCCGCTCTTCTGAACTACCCCTTCCCTTCTCCTTTTTGACGACCGACGCTAGATCTCTCCCCTTTCCTACTTGTTGATCTACGATCTTTTTTTTTTTTTGAGATATCAGCTCGTTTTTCCTTTCTTTTTCTCGGCCAATCCTCGGAGGGACCCCACAGCCAACTTTTCCAATCTCGACAGCTGTGTTTTTTCCTGATTCCCTCTTCGCCTTCTTTCGTTTGACTATGCCTTATCTAGAAAGACCCGTACCCCCCTTATGACTTGTGTCTTGTTCAGATTCTCCGTCGCTTTTTCCCCTTTTTCCCCGAGAAAGGTCCGCCGAATTATCTGTCGTGGTATTGAGCGCCGAGCTCTGGGCCCTCTTTCCCCCTGTCTTCTGGGTTCCCCAGTTGGAATGCTTCAACAATTTTTTCCGTGTCCCAATATTTCCTCTCCTTTCCCTTTTTCAAATGAAACGCGAGGCTCAAGAGCTCGGGGTCTATCCCCCACTTTTTCTTCTTTCTTCCTTCCGACTTCCCCAATCTTAAGGTAGTTGAACGCTACGGTTCTTTAAGACTGTCTTCCTTTTCGAAACAAACCCCTCCTCCCCCCTCCAGGTATGCCGTGACAGCGCAGCTATACCCTTTTGACTCCGCGGATAGATCTCTCGTTTTCTTCTTAATGTGGCTTTACCACTTTCCATGCCAGGATTCCCCCCCCCCGACATTACCCTTTTTTTTTCAACAAGCCGAAACAGAGGAGCGATCATATACGTTCACCCCCCTTTCCTCTTTTCCCCTTAAACGTGAAGATTACTTTCTCTCATTTCTTCTTATATCCCCATCCACAAACGCGTGCCGAGGATGTTCAGACCCTTCTTCCCCGCCGTCCTCTCTTTCCTGTGTGCTATTCAGAACGTTTTTTCCCCGTCCAAGACCCTCCCCCCGTTTGCCCAGGGCGTCCTTTTCTCCCATGCTGACGGTAGCCTTTTTGCACGCATTAATATCTTTGGTGGTACTTGGGGGTTCTTTGACTAAGCTCTTTTGGGCCTTTCCTCAGTTTTTCTTCAATTCCTTCGCCGCGTTTTTTGTGACCGGACTGTCGACATACACGGTCCTTGCGATCCGGGTCATCCCCCCCTCCTTTCGCTTTTTGAAGAGGTTTCCGGTCCTCGGGCCTGGTCTCTTTTTTCTGACGCGTCTCCTCGTCGCCTTCCCCTTCTGTCACGCCCCCCAATACAACACTCGGATCCCGGTTTTTTTTTCAAACCACCTGGCCGGTAAACCGTCCCTGTTCGGCGGTCCCGGTGCGCTGATCTTTTTCCAATCGTACAGGATTTCCCTTAAATTCTCACTCCACCTCTTGCCGTCCGAGGCCCCCTTTCTCTGTTCCCTGATGGTTCGTAGTTTTCGGCGAATTGCGCTCTACCGATCCCTCCGCCGACGCACCTCAGATCCCTTCCCCCCTTTTCCCCGGATCTTTTCTTCCTTTTTGTTGTTTTTCCCTCGTATTGGACTGTAAAGCGTTGAATCAATTATGACAGTTTTTTTCTGCGGATTCCTTTTATCGGTTTCGAGCGCTTTCCGGCCTCGAACCCTTGTGTGCGATCCCGTCTTTAATAAGACGGCCCCCCCCCGATTTCCCCTTCCGACTTCTGAAAAACTAAGCCGTCTTTTTCCTCGGCCGTGTGCCGTCTGCATCCGTCGATTCCCCCTGCCCCCCCTGAACAACGAGATAGTTCCTCCTCCCCTACAATGGGCATTCCCACGCCCGGATCGAGTTGTGTATTTTCTTGGCCTTCCCGAGTTCATCAGTCCCTTCCCTTCCTTTTTTCCCAGCGTAATGACACGCAGACTCCCTTCTCGTGAATCTTCTACTAGTGTTTTTTCCTGATCGTTCCACCGTAATGAGCCGTCCTCCACCCCCCCCAGTTTTTTCGCCAACAGTGCCGCTGCACTCCTTTCCCCCCCACTGCTCTTTCACTGATTTCGTTCCTTTTTGGCCCTCCCCGCGGCAGTACACCCACGCGTTTCGTATGCTGGGCCTTGCTACCTTACTCGGCGGAGCGGACGGTCTACTCTTTCGAATACCTTTTCTTTTGACTTCCGGTCTCGGCAGGACGTTCGGGTCGGATGAGAGCAGGGTCTGTCCCTAAGTCCTTTCCCCTGCACTTTTTGGCTGTGCTAGTGACAAAGAGCCCATTCTTTATTTCCAAGGATTTTCTGTGACGGTCTCGCCTTCCTCCCGATATTTCACCGTGCCTCGACGGAGAGATGAACGTCCCTATCCTACGGTTTCTTTCGTTTGTGTCCTTGCCCTTTTCCCCCCCTTAGTGGTTGTTCTGGCTTCGATTTTTACCGTCCCACCGGATTGTATGCGCCCACGATACGAAAGACCGAGCCCCTCCTCATATAGCGGCGCTGTTGCTTTCAGGAGAATAACGAGGGTTCTCCTTTTCCTCCCCCCTCCGTTATCCCAAGTCTTTCTTCTCCTTTTTTTTTTCGTTTCTTTTTTTTTTTTTTTTTTTTTTTTTCCCCCTCCTGTATGCGATGACCTTCGATTTCCCTTTTTTATAATTTGTAGTTGCTCTATATGATCAGTGGAATTTTTGATAGCCGAGCTCTGTCCTTCCCGATTTTCCTCCCTGGATCTCCTTCGTGATTGTCTTTTTGTACTTCTTTGAGCATGACTTTTGCGGGATTCCCCCCTCCCTCCCACTTTCGCGCCCGGTCACCGCGGTCCTTCGCGGCGCCCTCCCCCTGACAGATATAGCTTCCTGTTTTTCTTGACAAAAGGTCGACGGGCTGGGGCTCGTCAGGCCCGCGTCTTCCCTTTTGCGGCGATCCTTGGTCAGAAACGACTAGGTTCAGAATTTTTTTTCCCCCTTTTCCGTGCTTTTGTTCTCCGTTGTTTTTTTTCTCCCTTCTCCTGGATAAGAAATTCCGACACGAGGCCCTTACTGAGTCAGAACCGAAGAGGCAGATCCCTTTTACTCCTTTTCCCCTTCCCTTTTGAGACCTTTTTTTTAGATACGCTGCGGGGGTGATTCCGCCCCCCTCACCGTTTTCCCCCCCTCCGCGTGCGCTTGCGGAACCCTTCTGAGAACTGTTGTCCTCCTCGTGAACATATGCGTTTAAGCTATCGCAGCACCCCTTGAATCTTGTTTTTTTTCCTCCGAGCCCCAACTCTTTTTGTAAAAGATCTGTAGACCCTATCATTTTCCTTTTTCTCTCTTCGACGATTTTTTCCAGCTTGAAGTCGTCAGAGTGGGCGGAGCCCTCTCAGTTTTCCTCTTTTCACTCTTTTCCCCCCTAATACCGGTTTCATCTGTCTTCCCTTCTCCCTCTCGGCGTCCTCGGCTCCCACCTTCCTTTCTCTCGAGTTTTTGGAAACGACCTTCGTCTCGCCAATGAGAAGGTCGGATCGCCCCGTTCCTTTATCCCTTCCTCTCCTTCCGTTTTTCTCTCGACAGCGTATTTTTAGGCCGTCCCGCTTTCCTTCTGTTCTCGATCTCCTGCGGTTCCGAAGGTTAGTTAAACCCCTCGATCCAGACCATGACCTTTGAAAAACAGCTTTCCCCCCCCGTTCCCCCGCCCAACCGATCTCCTTCTCCCGGCTCCTGCATGATTCCTTCTTTTCCCCGTAACCCTTTCTCCTTTTCATCTTTGTTTTAGTCTCCATCAGCGATGGTTCACGAACATCCACCCCAATCTTTTTCGCTCCCTCCACCTTTCTCCCAAGACTTTCGCACGTCCTTCTTCGCTCCTTTTTTTTAGTACTGACTTACACAGTTAGCACTGCGGGCGTTCCGCCTGTGACTGGCCCTTGAATGTGACCGCATTCCTTTCTCCCTGTGTTTTCCCGTCCCCCTTGCCCCCCCTCCCCCTCTCTTGATTTCAGGCATTTCGTCCATGCGGTCTGCGCCCGTCGGTTTGTTGGTGCGGACGCCGAAATTACGTTGTTTCACGATCTTTCTCCTTTCTGTCCTTCTGCGTAGGTCTAGTGTGCATTGTCTTGGGGGCGAAGGGACTTCTACGAGCGGACTGCTCTCGTCACGCCCGAATACAACCCCTCTCCGGGGTTTTTAATCCCCCGGTCGCCCTCAATCAATGCGTTTCGGCCGGCCCAGGTTGCGCTTATGTTTGTGTTTTTTGGTTTTTTTTTTTTTTTTTTTGTTTTTTTTTTTTATTTTTTTTTTTTGGGTTTTTTTTTTTTTTTTTGTGTTCGTTGACTAGACCGGGAGACGGCACCATTCCCACCCCAACAATTTTTCGGTTTTTTTTGAACTGACGTTCTGTGTCTAGGCCCCCGTCTTTGGTTTCCGTTCGCACTGGTGTTCCTTTCCTTCGGCTCTTACCGATCATTAAGCTCCCTGAGAGAAAAGCCCCTTTTTAAAAGTCCCTTCCCCGATTCTTTAGTTTCCTCCCTATCACCGCTTTTCGCTCTGAACCCCCCCCACCGGTTTAAAGCGTTATGAAATCTGCAGTTGTCTCGAGGAGGTCCTTACGGATCGTTTTTCTTTGCTTTGTAGTCCTTCTTTCTCCCGGGACTTCCTTGCAGCGCCCTTGAGACCTAAGGCCACGTCTTCACTTTTTCCCTTTCCCTGTATGACCCCTTTTTTCCAGGTCATTCAGAGTTGTTGGCGAATACTCGGTTGAGTGCCACTTCAGCCCGGCTTGCCTCTCCCCAACCCGTTTCCTGCGACATAAAGTTCGATGGTCTTTCTTTTGAACACTTCCGGGAGCGAGTTTTTGGCTTGGCCCGGACTTCTTTCTTTGGCAACGTCCTCCTTTCTCCCTCTTCCTCCCGCCGGCCTCCCCTTTCTTCGCCTCGCACCTTCGCATTCTCAAGTTCTTTCCCTTCCCTTTCCCGACACCCCCTTAATCCGCTTTCCCCCCTCCGCGGAGTCAGTGCCGAATTAACGAGCCATCTTCCACCCCACCGTCCAATCTTCCTGTTGGTACCTAATGTTTCCCCCTTTGAGATAGTTTTTTTCTTCTACCGCCAGATAATGAGGCGATTCCGCCGGGCTAACTTGTAAGTCGTGGCATGGTTCTACCCCAGCCCATCGTCCTTTCAGGTCCGGTTCGGCCTTTGATTTTTCCCTTTTTTGAACTGTCCTTACTCGCAGACTCTTTTTTTTTTCGTGTAGTCTTCCTGAAATGAGACGAGATCCCTTGAGCTTAACTTTTTCTTGCTCCTCCCCTTTCCCTTAAGGGAGAAGCTTTCCTTTCCCTAGTTTTTTGAACTGGAATTTTTTAAAGGCCTCATGGTCTTCCAATGGTGCCCGTTCCTTCTTCACCCTTTGAGTCTTTTATTATCCTGATCCCCGGCCCCTGAATTTTATGCGGCTTTTTTTCTCATTGGTTCCCCCCCGAAACAACGGTCAGTCTTCGCGGCTCGCCGTAGCGGGCGATCGACACCCTTCTCTTTCCTTTTCTCTCCCCTTTTTTTTCGTTTTCCTTTTCAGTGGAAGGTGGTCCTCCCTCCTTTTTTCCGCTTTTTCGCGAATCCAGCTCTAGGAAGGCTGTCCGTGGTTTGAGCGGGCTTGCAGGATTTCGCGTTTTTCTCCCTGCCTTGCGCGAACTTTCCCAAGACAGTTTCTCTCCGTCGCCCTTTACCGTACAGTCCTTCGCGTACTTTGGGTGACATTCTCCTGTTTTCTTCGCCTGGCTTCCTGTTTTTCCCGCCTTTACTTTTTTTCGATTAGTGTTTTAGGAAGCATTAGTTTCGCAAGTAGACACATGTCCTTGCCTCCCTTGTCTCCCCCCCCTCCCCTCTCTTCCTTTTTGTCTCTCGCTCTGTTCCCCCTCATCCCCTCCTCCGTATTCCGCGGTGCTCTCTTTCCTACTCCCCCCGTTGTTGTTTTTTTTTTTCGAGATAGGAGCGTCTTTTCCTACTTTTCTCCTCCTTTTTCTTTGCGGACTTCTTCTTCTTCTTTCCCACGGGCAATCTTTTCCCGAGAGACTTTGAGTTCCCCCTTTTACTGTTTCCTTTTTTTACCCTATGCGTTGAAAACCTCGACACCCATCGACCTTCCTCCTTTGTCCCATGGCACTGATGACCCTTTTTTGTAACGTTTCCCCCTCGCATCTTTTTTTGTAGAGACTCATCGTCTATGGACCGCGTGACTTGAGCACGAGCTGGGCGGCTGACCGAGCTGATCCCCCCGCGTCAAAAACGTTGACCACCCCTGTCTTTCTTCTACGGGCCTGTTGGAAGAGATTTATCCCCCCTACTGATCGATATAGAGGAGCAACGTCTGAGTATCGCCACTTAGGTCCTTACCTCCCTCCCCTTTTCGACTCCCTCCTCCCTGGTTTCGAGTCCCCAACCCCCTATAGATTCTTTTTTTCCTTGCAGCCTTCTCGGCGTCTTTATCGACCTGATCATGCGCATAATGCGGTTTTTTCCGCCGGTGGCGTTCACCAGTCTTCCTACCCCCTCCCCTGCCCCTTCCCGCTTTCCCGGTGCAACCCCGGCCTTTTTTCGGCTTTTTCGTAATATCTTCGACGTTTGTTCACCCCCCCCCTACACTACCCAATCCTGCTCATACAGTCCCCCCCCCCCCCCCCCCCCTTTCATCACGTGATTGGTCCTATTTTTTCGTCTTCCTGAAAGAGATGGTAATTCCCTACTACCCCTTCCTTCGCCATTCCCTTTCTACGCCGACCGGAATGGATATCCAGTCGTCTCCCGAGCTGCTGGCTAAGGCAAAG
>Ga0179593_1458413_pt1 | contig 10739 bp, 9 predicted proteins | sample CZODoug2_1_08_16_FD_185931 | JGI IMG/M metagenome (GOLD analysis project Ga0179593, IMG submission 185931) | Vadose zone soil fungal communities from Angelo Coast Range Reserve, California, USA - CZODoug2_1_08_16fungal (PacBio error correction) | ecosystem: Environmental > Terrestrial > Soil >... | reverse complement strand
GCCTAGTGCTGACGAAGTCCATCCCCCCGAGCATTTTCGGACGTTTGAGTCCGCTCGATTGAGACGGTCAACCCACCCCCTTTGTTCTACCATCTTCAGTCTTGGTGAGTTTTATAACAGAAGTCTGGCCTTGAATACCAGTCCCCCCCCCCCTTGACTAGGATTGATTTCAAGGTGACTGTCGTTACTGGGCCTTTCTGTCTTAAAAGCGAACCCTCTTTTTTCGCGCTTTCCTTCAGCACTACGTCCGCATTAGTATTCTTGGTAGTCAGTCATATCCCTTCCCTTTTTCCCGCGAAATCATGTGAACGGCTCAACTCAATCCATCTGTTTTGAACAGACCCCCACTCTTAATGGATTGCTAAGATGAGCTGAGGAATCTTGTGCTACCCGCTACTTTTAGGACGAATTCCCCCTTTTCTTTTTTGTGCCTGTATGGGTTCCTTCCATTATTCGATCACCTCTGTAACGTCTTTCATCAGAAGAGCTTTTGAACTTATAACCAGAAGATTAAAGTTTTCTCCAGTTAATTCCTCACTTCCCAACCCTCCCTTTGCCCTCACGCTCAGTGCCCCTTCTTGTTCCCGGTCCATCTCTTAATGAGGTATTCCCTTTGGATTCTGTCAAAGTTGCCAACTCTTCGGGATTGCCTTTCCATTTTCTAGTCCTTTCCTTATCCGAATGAAATCTGGTATTCTCTCGCCCCGTCGAAAACACAGATTCTTCATCTCTCGCTTTACAACCACCGGATTGCGATGTTGAGTTCTTCCCCTTTCTTATCGTGTTTTCCACCGGGGGCCCAATCGGCCCATTTTTTACCTTTTTTAATCTTCTCCCTCTTTGTTGTCCCTCCTTTTGACCATTTCTCCAGTGTTTCCTCCCTTTTGTTGGGTTTTTGATCTAGTTTTTCTCCTGCTAGACCCTGGTTCTAAGGCTCCGTGTGGTCTTTTTTGCATCGATTACCAATTGTACGTGAACACTTTTTCCTCCACCACCCTCTCTAACGACGCACTGACAGGGTTCTGTTTTAACATACGACCAGATAAACTTGGACTTGAATTTGGTTTTGGAACCGGGGCCCAAATTCACCTCTTCCTTTTTTATCCGGCGACGGTTTCATCTCCGCACTTCCCCCCTTGTTCTATATGCGCCCATTAGTTTATGGTTATTGATTCTATCCTCCGCTGCCGACCCAATGTTTCAACGCCCACAACGTTTTGCGCGCACATGACTCCCCCCCCCCCCCCCAACCATGAGTGTCGAGAATTTCCTTAGGGATCCCATTTGTCAGTTTTTCTTTGCGTTGCCCTTCGAGAGGTTCTCCCGTTTTGTTTTAGTCGATCTTTCCAATCGCAGCCATATAGAGTAGTGTCGACGCTTGGGTTTCGTTTTGATAGCCTTTTTTTCCGCTCTCGATCCACCGGTTTTTTTTGTGTAGATCTTGACCGTCCCTTTTAAGGGTCCTTCGGCCTCTACCCTAGTTTGATTGCCTTCGAGTCCCCTACTTCTCTCCCCCAAGGGTTTTTTAGAACCTGATCTTTTCCTTTTTCCCTCTTCGTTGTGGTTTTGAGAGTTTTTCATTTTTCCTTCGAGGGGATCGCGTTCGTCCTCGCATGCAATCCACATCGAGGTTCTATTTATTGGACGGCCCCAGGGATACCGGTCACTCATTTTTCCTTTTTTCCTCAACATTCCGGTTTTGATTTCCCCCCCGCTCTCGCCCGCTTCTTCCCGGAAACCCCCCTTCACCCCCTTCTATTAGGCATGCCATGACATTTCTTGACATATCTCCCGTCATCCCAATACGGGTTGAGCCTCTAATTTTCCTTAAACTAGACCCTCTCCCGGACTGTCTATTTAAGATCTTACAACCGTATTTGGTCGGTGTGATCATTACCACCCTCTTTGGCGGCCCCCCTGCAGTCGGTTGTTCGCGTCTTCCAACTCGTCGTTTAAGGAGGCTAGCCCCTGTGGTTCTTGTTCGATGACAATGTCGATCCGTATAACCCGTCATTTCCTTTGGGACCAACCCCATCACTTGTTACTGTCTTTCCCTTTCATTGCACAGTGCGTTCTTTCTTCATTTTTGCCCCTCGGGGGATGATCCAAGATGGTAATCGGTGCCCCTCTCCCCCGGCTGCTTTGAGTACCCCTTTCCTCCTGTAGCGAGCTCGCGATCCGGCTTTGACACAAAGTTGGATTTTTTTTTTTCAACATCTTGAAATGGTGGCCCCCATATTGGCCACACCCAGGGCTTTTCGTTTTGAACTTGCCAAAATTGCCTATTTCCCCCCCTCCCCCCGTTTGAAACCGAAAGCCCCTCATCAGAAATTTCTGGTTTTGTGTGTCCTCTCGCTTCCTCCCCTGTTTTTTTGTCCTGTTGACTCTACTTCCACCAGATCCCTCTACGGCTCCGAACCCGTCCTCTTTACACTTTCAAATTCCCCAGTCTCCTTTATGGCACCTTTACAAGTGTGCCACTTTTTCCCTCATTCAGCTATCGCCCCTCTTTTGACACGAAGGCTTCTAGACGTGAGGTTCCCCCTTTTTTCTGTTCTTACGGGCTCCACCGGGGCAATTAGGCATTTTCATTCAGCTCTGAGAGTCGAGACCCTTTACCACCTTATTTTTCCTTCCTGCAAGGTTGCGAGGATAACACCCCTCCAGTCCGAACCAGCGTACATTTTTTTCCCCCTGAGGTAGAGGCGGCCCACTCCTTATCATGCAATTTGTCTGACGCCCATTGAGTGGGTTCGTTCACACAGATGGATTCTCAGGGATCCTGGAATTATGATTATTTTCCCCCCCCCCCCCCCACCACCCCCCCCCCCCCCCCCCTTTCTCCCCTTGGATCTTCTTCGCCCTTCCTCTTGGACTCTCGGCTTACTTTGCTGAAGGCCCCCCGGCCTTTCAAATTTTTTCTTCTTCCTCTTCCAAGTTGTTTTCCCCCATTCACGACATTCAATTTTAACATGCTTTATGCCTCTGACTGTCTCGTTGATGTATTCCTCAGTTTTTTTTCCCCACACTCCCAAGACTTTGGCGGAGACTTTCGCCCCCCTGTTACCGGGCTCTCCGATCAGTTGGGTGACAAAGACAGACCTTTTCCTTTCCCCTTGACTTCTTCAGATAGTCTCCGCTGTCACGCTTGCCAACTGTCCTCTTCTAACTGTCCTCGCGGCAAGCTTCCGCCATCGTGTAAAAGGCCTTGATGACCCCCCAAACCATCTAGTTGGATGACGTTTTACGCTGTCAGCACCTTGCTTTAATGTAACTTGCCAATTCAGTTTCTGTTTCCCGCATGGGTCTCCTTTCCTTCCATGGAAACCCCCTTCCTTTCCGCCGTCTTCGCGATCTGGACTACACTTACATTCTCCTAGTATTCTCCCCAGCCCTCCGTTGGCTTTCGCAGCTAAAGAGCTTTCCCTGAACTTTTTTCAATTCATCTTTTGGCTTTGATTCCTTTTTCTTTCTGCTAGATTGGCTAGGATGTGTTCTCCGTTTAGTTTCCCTCCTACGACATGACACTGACTTATCGCAAACCTTCCTTTTAGTCTTTTCCTTCTTCCCTGCCTCCCGAAGTGGAGGCGCCGCTTCCGCACTTCTAAGTTCGGTTTCGTTTTTTTTTTCGCGGTAGTCTATCAGTTTCCACGATTAGTTTTCCCTTCCCTCCCAAGTGGTACGGACCAAATTACGATTATTTTTAGGATCTGACGTGGCCGAAGACGTGTCCCAGCTTTTCGGAGCGGTGGCGATCGTGTATTTTCCCCGGAGATCGCGTTGGGGTTGTTTTCTTCCCTGCCCTTTCTCTAGCCCACAGAATGTTAATACCCGGGGGTTCATCTCGTTCCCGCGTTAACTTGATTTTTGCAAGTTCCTTTGAGGGATCGCGTTGAAGCAATTTGGGCGCTCCTTACCGAGTTTTGGATTGTTCCCTCCTCCGCCATTTTCGATTGAAAAGTTTTTTCAATTTGGCCAGTTTGGTTTGGTTCAGCCCACAATTTTTTTTCCTTTCTCTTTTTCATCGCTTTCATTAATGTTTCCTCTCTCCGATGATCATTTACACATGCACCAACGGGGGCCGCCTTCCTGTTACATTATTTAGTTCTCTTCTCTACGCTCCTCCCTGGACTTGCAAGTCCCGTTGGGTTGCTGCACGTCTCAGATTGGAAAACCCCTCTTCGGCACTTTTCCTCTTTTGTCAGACTGTTGTTCCGTCTCTTCCCCTCTTTTTTTGAGTTTCCTACGCACGACACCGACTTTCCCGATCGTCTGGTCGTCGGTACCTGATTCCTGGCTTCATAACCAAACCCCCCCTTATCCTGGCCCTCGGGGCAGGGATGCTACTTTTTTTTCTCCCCCCTCTCTGCCACAACTTTCTCTTAGTCCCATGTGGTTTTCCCCTGTAGTTGAATGCTTTCGGTGTGTCCTCAATATACTCTGTACGGCGATTGATGCCATCTTCCCCAGTTGCAGCTGACGCCGCATTCCCTTCCCCTCATTGACGAGGCACGCGAACCGCCCCTGCCTTTCGACACGCGGTCTTCCGGATAGGGACAGTCTTCCCTGGCCGGGCTTCTACATGTTCCCGTTCCCGCCGAGGACTGACTCGTCGGTGTTTTATCTCGTTTTAGTTCAGCTAACGAAGTGGCCCGATGGGCGAACCCCTTTCTTTGCGGGTGTGCTTGGAAAATTTTTTAGGCCCATTTCGGCTAGGGTTTCCGCCGGCCCCAGTGCAACCAACCACCAAGTATCGGTAACTCACCTGACGAAAAGTCTGCTCTTTTGGGACATTTTTTGGTCACTAGAATAAAAACCCCCAACCCCGCGCCGCGTCGCAGTTTTTGTTTGCGTGACGAGTCTTCAGCGTCTTTGATCTCTCCCAAATACCCCCAACGACCCCCGTATTCCTAGTGGTGCCCTCTACAGCTTTCATGTTTATCTTCCGGCCCCTCGTTTTTTAAGTTGATTTCTTTCTCGGGCATGACAAGTTGCTCCACCGATTCCTCTCGTCTTTGGGAGAGTTCTCCGAGAACTGGTAGGACCCATCCTTTCTCACGTCCTCATCCGCGATCCGTCGCGTTATAAAAGTCTCTTTTCGTGTTCGCGTGAGAACTTTATATTTCTTTCCCCAGTTTTCTTCGTCCCTCTTTTGCCCCGACCGGGCTTTCGTTCGGGGAGATTTACCCTGTCCAGCGCTTCGGTTCGATTTAACTGTGACTCCTCCCGCACCATTTTCCCTCCTACTCATCTAGAGAGCTGCGCTCACTCAGGTTGCACTCCTCGGGTTTTGAAAGACACCTTTACTTCCCCCTCAACGCGTCGGAGGCAGCCGTTAAAATCTGTTCTTTCGTATAGCGGAAGAACTGTGCCTTCAGCTCCCTTTTCTAACGGGCCTTTCGCCAGGAATACACTACAGTTGTGAACATTCCCGACCTATTTCCGCCCTCGCTCCAACCCCCCCCTGCCGCCACTTCTGATGCGGTTTGGTAATACTTTGTACTCAGTCATCTGCCCAAAATCTGGGCAAGCCTTCCCTCCCCGATCCACGAACAGTCGAACTATTTCTTTGGTAATACTACCTGGAGTTTTCCACGGCTCACTGCAAAATGTTTTTTTTGTTCATCTAGAGGTCTGTCTCGTGCAGGCATGATTACGCGTTTTCCGTGGATTGCCAGTGGTAAGGATCCCCTTCGAGTTTTGTCTAAAAACTAATTTTCCGCAGACCCTATGTCGGCAGACTTCGTAACGGACAGACATTGAGGTCCTTACTGTCTCGACGTCCGATTTTTCGTTGTTTGTGCTCATTTGTTGTTGGGATCAGTCTTACCACCTTCCTAATAGAACAGATAAGTAAATTCTTCTTTTCTTCCCAATCCCTTCCCTAGTAGGCCTTTTCCGAGGTGTGTGAATTTTCAAATTGCAATTTCACCAAACTCCCCCACTCAGCCTTTCCTCTTCCTGTGCCTTTCATCCTTGCGGATTTGTCGCTCTTTCTTGGGTTGCTGATTTCGAGACTTTCCGTCGTCTCGAACAAGCCCTCCCTCATGTTTTTTCTCCCCGACTTGGTGCTCCCCTTGCCATAATCTGTATTCTGAATCAATGACACGCATAGGGTGGAAGGTCATCCCCCTATCTAGTTTACTTTCTTCCTTTGTTGTGTTGCGAGAGTTCTTAACTTGCTCCCTCTGCTGTTTCCCTTTCTCCAGCCTGTTTATTGGAATGTCTACTCTTTAGAACCTAGACCCTTTTTGAGTCGTCCCTTGAGACGTCTCAAAGTCTCTCCGCACCCTCCTTTGTCAAGCGTGCGTTTATCCGCAATCTATTGACAAGACCTCCCCTTAGGCTTTTCCTCTGTTGTGGATTTGGGTGCTTGGCGCACTTGCCTCTTTCCCCTTTCCTAGTGTTTTTTAGATGAGTTCCTCTTTTTTTAACGAACCTATTCTTTACTCCGGTTGTTGCTTCCGTCTAAGTTTTTGGGTGGTCCTACTTCTGTCCTCGCTGCGGCCCCTTTAGTCCAGACTCGCCCCGAATTCGCCATCGTCGTCCAGACCTGTCTCTTCCCTTTCACGACGGGCTCCTAATAGTGTGGTTCGGTTATTAGGTTGTTCGGCCAAAGTGACTATCCTGGGTCCGATTTCCCCCTGGCTTGCGGAAACTCGTTTTTGAACTCACGATACCGAATCTCCACAAAGTTGCAAGTGCGAATATTTGTTCTTTCTCAGTACTGAATAGTTCGCCTGTTTTTTTATCGATCTTCCCCCAGTTGACCTGTCCTCGTTGATCGATGTACCCGCTCGCAGCATCATCAAGGTCTTTTTTGTCTGTTCTCGAAGCCGGGTTTTTTTTTATTTCTTAAGGGAATTTAATGTTCAGCCTGTAGTTAGCTTCCGTGCCCTGAAAGGGCCCGTTCGCACACCCATTTTTTTTGTCGAGAAGTCTTAGTTGAATTACGTGAGACCCACCTTTTCTATTTTTTTTAACGGGCTGCGTTACCTAATGAGTTAGAATTAATTTCTTAACACCTCAGGTGTTCACCCTGTCTTTCTTTGAATTTGCATTCGTTTCTTTGTCGGGAAAGTGCTTCCTTCTTAAATATCACCGAGTCTGGAATGCCCCCGGTGCCCGTCCCTATTTTCGTGGCCAAAGATTTTCTTCAAGACACGCGCTGGGCAAGCGCTGTGGGATTAGGTTCCCCGCTCCTAAGGCGCTTTTTTTTTTCGACGAGTCTCGATATGGATGGCGTTTTTTTTTCGGCCCCAGTCCTTTTCCCAGTTAAGTCTCTCCCGACCACTTCCGTCTCTCACTGGTGGGCAACTTTCCTTCCCCCACCCATTTCTCGCACTCCCTTACAAACGGCTATTTTCCGACATTTATCTTTGACAGGTGAATTGTCTGGCGTATATGTCATGTTATCCAGTTTTTTTTTAGTGATCTGGCTTTTTCCCTTTTAAAGCGCCTTTCATTCGGCCGTTTCCGATGGTGGGTTTTTCGGTGACCTTTCTATTCTTGAGTGCCCATCCCCCTCCACGAGTCGACAGCGTTGTCCCAGGATGGGTTGCCGATACTGTCTTGTTTTTTTTTTTGCACCGTTCCGTCTGTAAGTAACCTAGCCGAATTGCCTCCCCGTTTTTTTCCAGCAAATCCCCCTGCCGCGAAAGTTTGTTTAGAGAAGTTGTTCCTCCTTCGGGGTCTGCCCCTCCACGAGGTCCAAACAAGCCCTGACTTTTCGCCGGCATTTAGGTTTCAATTGACTTCTAAAGTAGACGCAGGCCAGGGCGACGGTCACCCCCCCCTTTCTCTGATAAGACCTCTGTGGTAAACTTTTCTTTTTGGTTTCTGCGTTGATCCTCGAGCAGACTCAGTCCCTATGTGAGGCATCTTCGGCACGTTTTCATGTTCCCCTCCCATCTACCTCCCACCCACTATTTCATAAATAAAAGTGCAGAATTACCGGGGTCCCCCCCCATGTCTGTTTTTTCCTCGTCCGTTGGCCGCAGACCTCCTCCTCAGGTCCTTTTCGTTTCCCTGCCCGAAGTCCTGGTAAAAGGGTTTTGTTCTTTTGACAGCACTTCTCCTTTTTTTTCGACGACTATCTCTGACTTCGGTTTTCTGGTGTTCTGGTAGGCTCCACAGCTAATATCCGTCAACAACTCTTTTTTAGCCATAAATAGATAATTTTTCATGCATGATCAGTGCGACTCACCTCCTTTGCGGGTTCAATTTCAAGGCGAGAGGCATCCCTCCACTCCGTGCTAGTTTTATATTTTCTTCGGTCTGGTGCTTTGCTTAATTCTGTGAGAGCGGCATATGAATCGCGCACCCTCGGACTTTTGGCACTCTACCCCGTTTTTCTTCCCCCCCCCCAACCAACCGGCCTTCCCTTCAGCGATACTTTTTCGATCGTTTCAACGGTCGTTCGCTTTAACCAACTCCTTGCCCCTTTCCCTTTGTTTCTTCGTGTTCCCCCCCCGGTGGGTTTTCTTCCTCTTGTGCCGGTCGACGCCCAAGATGTCATCATTTCCTTTCCTGGTACACCCTTATTGTCTGGAGCCCCTTGTTGCTAGCTCGCGGTCGTTCTTTTCCAGTCCACCGACGCCGTTCTTGTCTTCCCCAGACTTATCGCCCACCGCCTCCTTTTCCGAAGGGCTTTTGCACCCGTTTCTCCGCTCCTCAACGGTTTCTTTTCTTACCCCCCCCCCTTTCCTTTCCCCCGACGGCGCGAGGGCTACCGCGAACAGAGAACTTTGAAACCCCGCGAAATTCTCCTTTCGAAGTTGTTTAAGCGGCCCTCCATTCTTCCTTATTTACAGAACTCCAGCTTAACTTTCCCCCTGTAATTCGTGGCAGGTCGTTGGTCCTTCATCCGCCCCTTGCTACCCTCGTCCCAAATCTTTCTCTCCTTAGACATTATAGTAAGAAATCTTTCCTTTCCACATCTGCCGGTATCCGGCTCTGTTCGCTTTGGACCAAGTCCAACGTAGGGGTGTTAATCCCCTCTTCCTTCCTGTATACATTCGATCTTTTGCCACGACATTCTTCTTTTTCCTTTTCGAGGGATTATTCGACCCAATTTCTGCCCTTGGATGAAATTGTATTTTAATGACCCCCGCCCCTGGGAATGGGCTTTTAACCTTGGCCTCAAGACTTTCCTCCCTCCCGTCTGAGTGCTTTGTTTCATGCACTGTGAATTTTTCTCCTTCCTGCGTTACTAGAGTTGCTGAGACCTATCCTCTAGTTTTTTCAAGTTTTTTGACGCGGTCTTTTTCCGAAAGTCCATCCCCTCTGCGCGTTTACCGGTCGTTCGAGTACTCAACCCTTCCGAGGCCCGGGCACCTTGCTATACCCCGTTCAATTCTTTTGATGTTTTCAACAGAATTTGTTTCCGAATAATCCCCCCTCGCCTTTCTACTTCTCACTTTTTTTTCAAGTGTTTCGTTTGAATGGAATTCTTCGTCTACAATACAGCTTCGCCGTTCTCAGACCATAATTCGCTTTTCGCGTTCTTTTTCGTCGGAGCCCCACTTTTTATGGCTGCCCTTCTACCTTATGCATTTTTTAATTTTATTCATTCAATCTGTTGCCAAGACCCCCCCCTCCGAACTGGATTCAGCAAGTTTTTTTTGGCCTCCCGGTGTCTAACTCTCCCCCCTGACGTCCCAAGTTGTTTCGTGTTATTTCTTCCCCCTGCTAGGGTTTATCACCTCAGTTTTTACTTCGATCGTTTCGAGAGCGGGAAGATTTCTCCGAAAGATTCCCTTTTTTTGCTCACGTAATGCCTCCGACCCCCCCTCATTTGGTCCTCCGTCTCTCTCATCGTGTTTCACCTCGGGGCTGCTTTATCTAGGAGCGTTGGCACGACTTTTTTTCTTGCCATATCTTCAGTTTTTTCCTTTTCCATTTGGATCGTACTTTTTTCGGTCCGTAATGTAAATTGTTCCAGTCGATCTGCAGTCGTCACCCCCCCCGGTCGGACGATCTAGCTGTCCCCACCACCTGATACGGCTTTTCGGTTTTTTCTTCCTTATTCTCTTTTTTCTCGCACCGGGGGGAACCTAGTTCAATCATCTTTCCTCTCGCCACTTTCCATGTTGGCTCGATGGCCCATTCTCCCTTTATTTGTTTCCATTGGGGCAAGCAGGATCGGCCCCCTTTCAGGGCTCTCCGACCTTTTTCTCAGGGTCCCGGGAGTGTCGTTTTTTGATCGCTTCCACTCTTTCCTTTGCATTTTTGGTACCCGGATCAAACTGCCCGAATGTACAGCTGGGACGAACCAGCTAAAAATTTTATTTATTTTTTTAAAGGGCCCCAATCCTTGTTTAGGCGGATCTCCCTTTTTTCCTCTCTATTCCCCCCCACCCTTGGCGTTACTTATAGCCACTTCGGGTTGAGAAGGTTTTGACGACGCAGAGACTGCTTTCGAATCCGCCACAAACGTCTTTTTTTTTGCTCAATCACAACCCACCCATTTTTTACAGCGCTAGGCTTGCCCTTTCCTTTCCTCTCCCTTGAGTGCACGTTTTCGGGTTTCTCTTGTATCTCCTCTGCCCAGATCTCGATCTCTGTCCATTCCTCCTATATGAGATTTTTCTCTTTTTGTTTTCCTTTTTCGATCTTCTCGATGATCTCATGTTGCCGTTGCGTGACATGAATAGTGACCCTTTGAATTCCCGAAGGGGATTCGTCCCTCTCCCCTCTCCCTCTATTTTGCCGGGACGACCTCCCTCTCCCAGTTTGGC
>Ga0179593_1415481_pt1 | contig 10739 bp, 10 predicted proteins | sample CZODoug2_1_08_16_FD_185931 | JGI IMG/M metagenome (GOLD analysis project Ga0179593, IMG submission 185931) | Vadose zone soil fungal communities from Angelo Coast Range Reserve, California, USA - CZODoug2_1_08_16fungal (PacBio error correction) | ecosystem: Environmental > Terrestrial > Soil >... | reverse complement strand
GTTCTGTTCCTGTGTCTTTGGTCTTCATGTTATCTGTGCCGTTTCCTCTGGGGGATGACCTACTGGGTTTCAGCTCAATCTGACCCCCCCTGTTCACCAGTTTTTCTTTACTGTCCTCTCCTCTGCCTTCATTTTCCTTCCGTGTACAACTCTGTATTAGTTGCTTTCTCTCTCCAATCTCCGGGATCTGAGCGTTGAAATCTGTCCTCGGGCCTTTTTACTTCCTTTGCGGCCCTTCTCCGCCTGATCGAAAGGCCCCGTGCTCTTTCCTCCCGCTTCCGTTCTGAACTTCTTCCGGTCAGTATCGTTCTGCTGAAGTCCTCTTTACGGCTCAAATTCGCTGTTTCCCTTCCGGCGTTCCCCGTCCTAAAGCCGTGCTTCTTCTCGCCTCTCCCCTCCTTTTGAATTTCCCTCCTCCTAAATGTTCCCGATGCATCGCCTTCGCTTGCTTTGCTTTCTTTAGCTGCTGTTTACCTTGAGCCGCGAGCTCCTTCCCTCTGAGCGCAGTCCTCTTTCTCCATCTGTTCCCTCATTCCTGCGCTGTTTCCGCTCCCTTCCCGGCGGACCCAGACTTTTTCCTTATTCCGGACAGGTGGCCCACTTCTGGTTTGCGTGATTCCCCCTGGGTTTTGTTGAATTAGTTCTCCCGTTCTCCAAGTTGCAGACAGAGCCCAAGGTCGCGACCTCCCCGCACCCCAGGTTCCCCTACTACCCCCCAACGGACAAAAACTCTGTCACTGCCTTGTGCTGGCCTGGGGTTCTGCCTTTTTCTTTTCATGTGGCCCTTCCGTTGCCCCGTCCTGAATACCTCGACGACTGCCCCTCCCCAGTGCCTGAACCTTGTTCTTCCTCTTCCTCGAGTCCCAATTTCTTGACATCCCTGCTTCTACCATAATGACACCTCTTCCCTCTTCCAGCCCGTGCCGTGCGCGCGGTTGAGGCCAGATGAGCGTTAACAGCTCAGCGTTTCTTTGCCACAAACCAGCTGGGTGGAGGAAAGTTCCGTTCGCTGGCGGCAGCCCCGTGATGCTCCCGTGCAAGCTACCCGCTTTCTTTTCTGACTTTTTTCTGTTAAGAGAATACGCCTAGCCAGGGGTTTTCGCTCAGTATCTCAATTTATCTCTCTTGTCCCCTTACGTTGTTTTTGCGTCTGATTCTGCGCAACTGATCGCAACCCCGGTGTGTCCCTGGCATCTATTGTACACAGAAACATTATTCAGTTTTATCCTTTGCTTCCCTGCATCCCCAACTTCTTCCGCAGAGACAGTGCATTCCTCACAGACCTGAGGTTGTCATCTCCGAATTTTCGGGACAAAATTTTGTTCACCTCTCTCCTCATACGAGCACCTTTGGCTCCATTTGCTCGTGTCATCCGCGGATTCTTTACTTTTCAGCCCTCCCCTTCTCTAGGTTAATCTTCTCACCACCAGTTCCTCTTTTGCACTGGCGTTTTTTCCTTGAATTCGTCGAGGGCTGATGACTGGCCGGGCCCCGGGCTTCCCTCATCAGGCACCCCAGTAATGCTCGTCTGGGACAGGCTATGTAGGTTTACCCAGTTTTGTTTCCCCCTTTCCCTGTTCGTCTTCTCCCCTTGTTGGAGGTTTTTCACCTTGTTGTTCTTATGTCTGCCCGGTCGCCGTGATCCTTCCGTCCTTTCGCGTCTCCTCTGGACCTCCCATGAAGGCAAACCCTTTTTCCTGCAGAAGAAGAGGATCGGTATTCGGGCCTGTTTCTCCTTCCCAAGTCCGAGGACTGCAACTTTTTCCCCTTATGGTTCGCCCGAAGCGCATGTCGGAGGTAACTGCCCTCTCCCCGGTGAGTACGGGAAAAGGCTTCTGAACGCCGCCCCCTCAGCGGGGCAGAGAAGGGAGTAGCTGAGCCCCCCCCAGACGTATTTTTTTGGTTCCCTCCCCCTCTAGGTCTCAGTCCGCGCAATAAGCAAAGGCGGATCCCTTTGTACACGCCCGTTATCCTCCTCTCATGTCTGACCGGGCATGCTTTGCCCTACCAGAACGGCTCGGCCTCCCTTTTTCAGGTGTCCCGAAGCAGTGGGCCACGTTTTATTTTTAGCCGCCTTCTCGAGCGCCAGGGACGCACCCACCGTCACCTTCGCTCCGTTTATGATTCCGTGACTTCCCCCCTCCGTGCCCGTGCCCGAGGAAGCCTTGTGGAGTTGATAGCGTCTTTCCACTAGATAACTCTTTTAACCGGACCTGGACCTTCTGAGCTCTCTCGGCCCACCCCCCGTATCCCATCTTCCGGTGAAACGGTTTGTTTCCTCTTAGCTGCCCCGTAAGGCGGAATAAAAGAGATTAACCTGCTTACATTTTTTTCCATTTCCTACCCCCCCCATCCCGAGTGCGACCCTTCCCCCTAGCTCAAACCAACTGTATGATACGCTGATAGTTTTACCGTTTGAGTTCGGACTCTGTCCGAGTTGTTCCATCGAGCCGGACACGTTTCAGGGTGCTTCCGTTTTCCAAGGCTAGCCCCGTCCACATTCCCCCTCCACCGTGCCCTCCGGAAGGCATTCAGGGGCCCCTCACCTCTAGAAGGAATTGCGTCTCTTTTTTTCCCTGGAAGGCGATTTCCCCCAGGAGCCTGAGTTGCTACATTTTTACCTCTTTCTCTTCACCTCTCAGCCTTTCCCCCCCCCTGTCTTTGCGGTTCAGACTTGACGAAGTCCATTTCGTTGAGGAGATGAACTGTCATCGCCTTCTTCCCCTGCCCGTAAAGGACGGTTAGTCGAGCACCTGATACGTTCTCTGTTCGCTCTTCCTGTTGCCTTCTTCCCCAGGCATTATTTTCCCGCTGTTGGACTGTGTCCTCGTAGGAGCCGATCACGGCTTTTTCTCACCAGCCACTGCGGTGGATTTTGCCCCTTTCGGATTGCTTTACGGTCCCTTTTTTCCGGCTTCTTGCGAAAAATTCCAGCCGGGAAGGTTTTTTTTACAAAGGTTGGGCAAGGCCCCCAGTCATTTTCTCGTCCGCAACGATCCCCTTGAGATACTCCCTCTTCCGAAACTACAAAGCCCATGCTCACCCATCCCAACTAGGGCTCTCCTTGTCTTGCTCTGCTGCCCAAGTTCCCCGGATTGGCCGTTTAAGAACATATCCCTAAAGGCGTCGCGGCGCCGCTGTTTGGTCCTTTGTCTTGTCCCCCAGATCCAGGATCGTACGTTTCACATCCGATTATGGACCTTTTTTCGACTCGTATCTCGGAGTTCGTTCCCCCTGGGCATGGTTGCCGCGGTGCGCTCTTCCCAGGATATCCGTGACCTTTTCCTCCTATGTGCCAGTCCCTTTAAGGTTGACTTTTGCACTCTTAACGCTGGATTTTGCGGAACGTCTTTTGTTTTCATCAACCTGGGGTTTCGCTGGAAATATCTCGGCCGCCGGGTTCCCGGTCTGCTAGGATGGTTTGCGTTCCAGCTTTACTCCGTCCCCAAGCCGTTCACGCTCCCGATTTTCGCATTTCGTTCCTTCTTGGTTTTGCCTGAGTTTCGTAACCGGGGGTTGAGGACGTTGCTCCCTTCCTTTTGTCCTTTTTTTTTTGCAGGAGCTGCCGTTTTTTCATCTCTCCTTTTGTTGTTCTCTCGATGTTGCGCGATTACTCCCCCCCCCCACACCCCCTCACAGTGTCAAAGTCCTCCCCAGTCGCCCTTTGGCACCCCCCTATGCCGGACCAAGCCCCCCGAGCTACGACCTCCGGATTAGCCCTTCGGATCAGCGTACCCTCTTGAACTGCACGATCTTTTCCGGGAAGGCAACTCTCGGTGCATATTGCCCCGCCTATTTTTTCTTCCCTCCCTGACGTACAATAACGACAGCGCTCCTAAGACGGGTTTTCTTTTTTGGGTGGGACCGGCCGTAAGTCCGTGAAATGAGGAAGTACGCCTTCCAGTTAGGTTTTTTTTCCTTGAGCTACTTCTTCCCGTTTGGCCCCCCCCCTTCCGAAGATGTTAAGTCTATCCGGGACAGTAAGTAATTTCGAGCTCAAACCCTCCTCACCCGCTTTGCACAGGACATTGACGCGAAATTCTTAGGACGAGTCTTTTTTTTCTACTATTTTTTTTTTGCCTGATCTCTCTTCGTCAGACCGTGGTTTTGCTCAGTGATTCGGTGGCGGCCTTCTGATTCTCCTATCCTTCTGTTTGGTTTTCCCTCTAAGCGGATGGAATGAACACCAGGCCGTTTTTCCTTTTCCGAATGACGCTTTTCGTACCTTTCCCTCTCCCTCCGCTTAACGCCCTTCTCCCCCTCAGATGTTGATAAACGATGGATTGATGAGCACAGTACCTGCTTTCAGTCTTTAAAGACGGCAAAACCACCCCCCCTTACCCCCCATCTTCTGAGCCTCTGGTTCCCAGTACTCAAGCCCTTCTGACTCGAAAAGCTCCCTCGTCAGGTGTTTCTTTGAATCCCCCCCACTGCTTGCGAAAGAAGTTCCGGAGGTCACAGGAGGAGTCTTCATTCAACTTCACTGCTTCCCAAGTTTAGCCCCTGAATGACTTTGTGCCTTTACTTTAACGTAGTTAGGGTTCGTTTCTGATACGTTTTCTTTCGCCCCCCCCTTCAGAAGTAGCTCGGGTCTTCCTTATCTCTAGGCGAATCGTGTCCGCTGCGTCTCCTTTTTTAAGATTGCCTTTTTCGCTTCCTTTTTACGTTTTTTAGACTTAACGGAATTGAAGTCCGCTGACCAGCTTTTTTTGGCCAGGCGTCTGGCCATCCTGCTCGTCCCAGCTCCTCAGCGATTCTTCCCTCTAGATTTTCTCCTCCTTTTTGATCTAGTCCTTCCCCCGCTCGTGGTTTATTCGTGATTGAGTTCTCATTTATAGATTTCCCGCTTTTGCTCTAATTTGCAGACATACCGCCCACGTTCCCGGATCTACTCTCCCGAGCCTTTCACGGCGTCGTTGTCACCGAGGTAGTCTCGGCCCTCTTTATAGACATCAACTCGTTTTTGCGTGCGCGTCAGCGTCTCGGTAAAGGACGGAATGCTCTACCATTTCCTGTTGCATGCCTTCCGCCGCCCTGCCTTAGGAGATCGTTGCCCGCAACTCTGAGTTCTTTTTTTTCCACTTCTCTCCAGCTTCAGTCCTTAATGAGTTGTGATGTCCCCCTCTTATCTCCCGGCTTCATTCCGACCTGTGCTGCTAGGAGCCATACGCAGCCTGAATCCCTTTCTATCCTTCCTGGGTGTCAGTCTGCCTCCGAACTCCTGGCGTCAATTTTTGGAGCTTATTTTCTCCCCTTGATTCTCACCTTTCCAGGCTTTCCCCGCATGCGTGATGTCGCGGCCTATTTCTCAAGGGGCGATTCCTGTCTGTTGCCCGCCCCAGTCCCTTCTGAAACGCGTAGTTCCTGGCACGTAACCGTTTTTTTCCTTCTTGGTTTTTTTTTTTTTCCCATCTGGGCCGAGATGCGATCCTTCTTCTGGCATCCCTTTTTTTTCGGTCAGAAATGAAGCCCAACCCTTTAGAGAAAACCCACAACACTTTTCCTCACCCGGACCCCCAAAGTAATAAAAGATCTTTCCGGTGTTTCTTCCTGGTCGGTTTGTCTTTTACCCCTGTCTTCCCTGTAGTGTTTCCCTCCATGCACCACGACGACTTCATGACCTTCGTGCTGTTACCTGGATGGTTATCCTTTTTCAATCTCAATTAGTTCTGACACCCCCATATTTCATTTGATGACACGTCTCCCCCTAAGCTTCCCGCCGTGCTCGTTTCTCGGTGCTCGCCTTCCGTTTTTCCCGCCTCCAGTGCCTTTCCCCACGCTGAGGGAAGTCTTTAGGCAAGTTCTCTGGGAGAACCCCTTTGATTTTTCTCGTGTCAAAGAGCCCGTGCTTTTCCGGATTCTGTTAGCCGATACTCCTCCGGCACCCCCCCCCCGTTGGTTCGATAAAAGCAAGCATCTCCTTTCTTTGACTCCTCCTCTTTGTTGATTTCAGCTTCGGCCGTTCCCCTGACGTCACCACTTTTTGTGGTTGCCGTCTTTCTCTTTCCACATCATATTCCTCGTTTCACGCTGCACTGCATACTTTGCTGTCTTACAGTCACGTGCCTGTCATCTCCCTCTCTGTGTGTCATCCCTGTCTGATTTTCCATACCCCGTCTCGTCTCATCATGAGTCGCAGGATTCCGTTTTGTCCAGCGCGTGTACTCCCCTCAGGGAAATCGGGTTTTTCCTTCCCTAATTAATTGACTTTTCGGTGCTCCCAGCAGGAATAACACCTTTACCTCAGCACCTTAGGTTGGACATTAGTCGAGATTGCCTTTACGGGCCCCGTTTTTAACTCTTTCCTAAACCAGTTGCTCGGCCCTGTTTACAGCTCTTTGATGAACATTGGTCAGTTCTTTTATATCTTCCGTTTTGCGGTTCCCTTGTTAGTTCTTTTTTTGTTATTGGTTTCTTCGCACGTTGATTCCCCTTACAGTCGCTTCTCTCCCATATGTCTTCCTCGGCGAAGGCAACCTCCCGGCCGACCTCCTTCATTACTGATCTTCAGCTTTCAATGGTTTTGGCGGTTTTTACCACATAGCTTACTGCTTTTACCCTCCAACAGTTTTGTAAAGCGGCCGCCCTCCGGCAGCCGTTGTCTTCTTTCCCTGTCCCTCGTGACCAGTGATCCCCCTTGAGACCCAGTATTACCTTCCACGCTCCCGCCCTCCGCTGCGCGAAGGCGGAATGCATCGGACAGCCCACTGGTTTGATGAGGGAAAGGCCCCGCTTATTCTCTGCTGCGATAGCATTTTTTGAACTTTCTTGTGGTGCGTGGGAACTACGGGATGCCACTCCCTTTTCGTCAAATGTCCATTCGCAGTGACAGCCTACCTTGGTAATTCTTAGCCCCTCTTCCTTCATCATTGGGTTCCAGATAGGCTCATTCGATTTTCCTCTGACATGGAAATCAACTTCCCACCCTTTTTACGGCCGCAGGGCCCTGTACTCTTTCCAACTCTGCATTCGTCAGATCTGTGGAGTTTAAAGAGGTTGACCCCGAGAAGAGGCGGACTTTCCTTCAACATAACTTCATTTCCCCCTACCCCCCCCGCCCTCCTATTTCCTTTAATGGCTCTTTGATTTCCTTACATACTTTGCTTGTTTTGTTCCTGTTAGTATTATCTTCCCCGTCAGGGCCCGCGGTACCCGGTACGCTACATTACGACCCAAAGATCTCACCCTTTTATTTCCGTTTTTCCAACGAGATCACAACTTGAGCAGATGATCGCATCCGGTGGCTCTTCGCTGGCATTAGTTCGACCTCGCCCCGCCGGCCAAACTTTTCCATTTATTTTTAGTTTAACTGTAAGCTCGGTGCCAGGACCTCTTCAAAAGGCCCACGTTCCGTCCCCCTTCTGCATCGCGTCCCCTCCACGCGTTTTCTGACCATGCTGGTCGTCGTTTTTTATCCCGTTGTGAACCCCAAGGTCTGCGAGGGGAGACACTCAACGCATGACCTACCCCTCCCTAGGAATCCGTACCACCGTTTTCCCTTTCGTGTGACTTGGAAGCAAGTTCACTTCGTGGCTTATTGCTGAAAGCATCGCTCCTTTCCCGGACGATGGAGCGTCAAGCAGTTTCGTTGTTCCCCCCCACCTTACCTTGGTCTTCGATTTTATTTTGGGTACCAGGCATCCCATGTACGTGGTGTAGACGGGGTGGCCTTCCCGTGACGGCTGTCCAGATAATAGGGCTGTTTGCATAATCCAGAAACAGCTGTTTGTAGTACCCATTTCCGTTTTTTTGGATTCAACTCGCTTTAGGAGTAAGACGACATCCCTCCGCTGAGAGTTTCACCCCCCCTGGTATTTTTTGGTTTCCTAGCGACTAGCCGCCCTCCCCTGAGCTTGATAGCCTCTCGACCCCACTCCCAACCCTTCTCAACTTTGACCAAACTCGGGCTCTCCCTTTTTTCTCGTCTGCAGTTCCCCTCTGACTCTTCACCCCATTCCTACCGGCTCCGCGGCGGACCCGTGCATGGGACTTACAGAGACAGGCGGTCTGGATTCCCCCTCGATGCTGACCTGTTCCCCGGAGCACGATCCCTTTTTGTTAGTGGTTCACCCGCGGCGGCCGCTGTTCTTTCGACACAGTCAGCAATCTGCTCCCTTTTTTCGTACTCCAGCCTTCGACTTATGGCGTTCGTGATTCCTCCCGCTTTTCCGGTTCTTGGGGCCCCGTTTGGTCCCCTTTTTCCAATAGGTTTTTGGTCTGAGTCCAAATTCAGTCGGCCTGCTGTTACCTTCTGCGAACAGCGGGGATTGATAGCGGTACTTTTTCAGTCTCCCCAGTCCGCTCTATTCGCTGGCTGTCTGGGTTTTTCCTAGGGTCGATCACTTGAGGCCGGCCACTACGGACTGGGTTTTGGACCCTTAGCTGAGTCTCCCTCTATCCTTTTTTTCCCCCCCCCCACCCCCCTCCGTTTTTGGGGTGTTTTTTCATTTTGCGCAGTCCCACAACTACAGTCGTCCCCCCGTTCCTCCCCGTGTGTTTCTCGGGCCCCCCGCCCAGCGCTCTGCCACTCCCCTTGATTTCTGATCCGCGAAAGCGGGACTCAACCCCTCATCCGCTTTTTGGTCCCTTATGACATCCCAGATTTGCTGCCCCCCTCCAGCCGTCCGCCACTAACGCCCTCGTTTCCCTGTAAGCAAGCAGGGACTTCAGTAGCAATGCGTTTTTACGTACGCTGATCAGCGGAGTCCAGTGAACTTGAAGAGCGAAACTCCTTTCCGCCATACTTCCCTCTGGGCACCTTTCCTCTTTCTCCGTCTATCTTCAGTAAGGACCTCACGGCTTTTGATCGCCCAGCAATAATGGCTCTGCTGAGGGCACCCTGTCTTTCATTCCGTCCACGAAGCTGGAGAGTAGTGACTCCCCCTCCTGGCGGCCCTTGTTCCCTTTGCCTTTCCCTCCTTTCGGATTTCCAGTCTTTTGAGCAGTTTTCTTGAGTTGGCTTCATTAGATGATTCCTTGAAGGCGGGCTGCTCATCTCGTCCCCACCGGACGTGTGAACCCTTCCTCCTTTCCACGTGCTTCCCCATGTTGGAAAGAGATTTCCCTGCCTCGACCTCCCTCTGGGCTCCACGCTTTGCCTTTTCATGCAAGCCTATTCTTTTTCCCCCCTTTCCCAAACCCGTCTGACAAACGTCTTGGATGAATGTTTTCCAAGGACCTCCCCCTTCACACGCCTGACTTGTTCGTTTTCGCGGTTTACCCCCTGGTTTCTCCGCATGGTTTCTCTGTCCAGCGGTCGATGAACATTTCCTCACCCGAATTTCCTTCACAGAACGTTTGGGCCCTTTTCTCCAGTATTAGTGGGGTTTAGGATCTTTTGAGGATCCTCAAGTCACTCCTTTTGTTCCACTTTAGGGAAAGTTTAGATATCTTGCGCCATTCATTCTCCTAGTGGCGTTGAAGACTTCTCCTCAAATTTTTTGGGTTGTTTTCGCGTTTTTTTTTTTCTTGATTAGACTTTTTTTTTCATCCCGATCCCGCTGAAAGCGTTGCAGTCTTGTTTTCCCCTTCCAGCGTTCAGCTGACCCCCCTGGCTCCTTCTACAGTTTTCGGTTTCTTTTGCAGCTAGGGTGTTTCGTCCTTTGGTCTCATGTTTTAGCGATTAATCCATTACCGCGGTTGAATGCAATACTGATGAATTTTCATACTATTTTTCCCCGATTTCACCGGACTTCGTGTAGGTAATGGGCTTGAGTAATTTTTGAGCCACTTCTGGAAGTAAGTTTACGAGGTATCTCTTGTCTCTTATCGAATACGTCTTCGTGCGCGTGTCCCTTTCGAACGGCGTCGTTTCGCGACCCGGTTTTCCCTTTTTTTTTTTTGTCACTTTATCCGATCGATGCGGAGACGTGTCCCGTTTTAGCCCTCCTTATGCCTTATGCCCGCATGCCTTCCAGAATAAAGGAGATGCAGGCGTTCAATACCTTCCCTACGTTTATGTATCCTTGCCTGCACAGAACTTTACGTTACTCAACTTCCTTGGTTCCCCTTCTGCCGAATTCGCCTGCTGGTCTTTTCGCTTCGTGCATGATGATTTTCCGGATTTAAAATTTTTTTTTTTGCGCTTTCCTCAGCAAATGTCTGCTGGACTATCTCACCTTTTCCCGCATTCGCGACTTTACTCTCCCGCGTCGGACACCTTCTTCCTTTTCAACAGTTTTCCTTATGGTGCGTTTCCTCCTCTGCGTCGAGCAGACGTTACTTACGTCTCGGACTTTGCTCCGGGACTTTTTTCCCGAAGGACACCCCCAGACCGCCCACCCAGGTCCTACTAACACTTCCTGACACAACTATGTATCCCTTGACCTGCTCCTGCCCGCGCCTGGATTTTTTCCCCCTGATTGTCGGTTACCTGTCTGGACAGGCCGGGCCCTGCCAGGCATCACTCGACGCACTTCATGACCACCACTCCAGTGATGCTTACCTTTCATTGGAGTGGTATGTCACGTCGTCACATTATCATCTTTTCCTGAAACACCGATTTCCCTTCTATCAGAGGATGACACGAGACCTGGACTCGGCCCCCCCGCCTCTCGTGCGCGCGTTCCCTGTCGCCCGTGTTCTCATAAGAGGCGGATCTCACCCACGCTGATTTTTGGCTTCAGGTCAAGTGCTTATGGAGTTCCAGACCCTTCTTCCGTCTAGTTCCCAACTTACGCTGATTTTTGTTTAGAATTTAAGACGGTTCACCCCCCCTTTGTTGCGACCGGAAGGAAGCC
>Ga0179593_1396584_pt1 | contig 10739 bp, 13 predicted proteins | sample CZODoug2_1_08_16_FD_185931 | JGI IMG/M metagenome (GOLD analysis project Ga0179593, IMG submission 185931) | Vadose zone soil fungal communities from Angelo Coast Range Reserve, California, USA - CZODoug2_1_08_16fungal (PacBio error correction) | ecosystem: Environmental > Terrestrial > Soil >... | reverse complement strand
GTGCAAAATTCCCAGCCCCAAAAACGGTTATGTTGCTTTTCCTTCCCCCCAGTTTGCAGAACTTTTACAATCACAAACAAGCCTCCGTCATGCGTTTTTAGTTGCTCCAACAAAATGCAGGTTCCCGATTTAGCAGGGCCCCGCAACCTGGACGACTTCCCTTAGATCCTTTCCGTCCTCTCAAGTAAGTATCCTTGTCACCCCCCTTTGATGCCGCGGAGACCACCAACCCTGCCCCTGTTTATTTTGCCCCCAATAGTTCACCACTGATTTCGGGTGTTCCTCTTAACCCCCGGCGCTGAATTGGCTCCAGGCACTACTCGACGCCCCCTTCAGCTCGCCCCCACCTTCATTGACGAACGTATTTATCTGAAAAAACTAGGACTCCCTTTTCGGTCCCCTCCCGTCTCTTTCGCGCCCGGTCTTTTCTTCACCTTTAGTGTGGGAGAACGCCCTCTTAGCTCCTTTCCGAATCCCTCCCTTCGGAAGAACCCGTTTTTTTTTGTTCCCGCCAAGGAGTTGTTTTGATTTTCCTTTGCACCTTTTTCCCTAAAAGATGTGCTTTGATCCAGACTCTCCGATAATAGAGTTTAATTGATCCCGTCCCCCATGCTCCAGCCAGTCCTTTTGTTGTGACTGGAAAAAATCTTTTCGTCCCGCCCTTTGGACCCGGTTCCCTTGTGTATTCGTATTTTACCTGCTGCTTTTTACCCTTTTCCTTGAGTTTGTTGTCAACCCCTCTCATTTATTGGTCGTTTCCAATTTTTTCTCCAGGGCAACTTTTTTTCCATTTTCACCTTTTTATATTCGACCACAAAAGGCATGGGCAACACAAACTACCCCTTATGCCTCTCTTTTTTTTCCCCCTAGGGGATTTTATGCTTTCTGGTGAGGATGCTTAGAGGCAGACCTGGCCCAACCCCTCCATTGCAGCTCCTCTGTTTCGGGGCTTTCGGGACTTCAAATTCGAACCGGACACTACCCTGACTTTCAACGGGTTTGTGTTGTTCTTTTCTCCGGGACGGTGTGTTTTCCCCCCCCCCGGGTAAGTAGTTTAATGTCTGTTTTCCTTGTCATTGCTGCCCGCTTTTTTTTCCCCAACCCGCCCGGTCTGCTTTGGAACCCAATCTTGGCTTCTGTCCTTCAGGGCAAATTCGGCAACGAGTTCTTGGTTTTTAAGTCCCTCTCCCCCTTGCGTGAAATTCCGAAAAACTTTTTTCCGCGAGTGTGACAATGAGATAACCTCGAAGGCCACTCTGACCCCTGTATTTCGCGTTCTGTTTTACAAGTCACTCTTTTCTTTTTCTTTTCATTGCGGGATTCCGGCGTCCCAAGGACAGTCACTTTTTACCCCTTTACTACCCCTTCCTCCTAATTGAGACCAATTCGCGCCTCCAATTTTTTTTCACCTTGGCGTTTACAGGACTCAATGGTCCCCATGGGGTGCCATGTTCGCGTCTGGCAATGCTTGGTTTTCTGAAAAATTTTGTCTTCCCCTCGCTTTCGGTCGTAGCTGCTGGCCCTGTCCCCTCGTCTCCATCGGCAGACTTGCTCGCCGTTCCCCCCACCCCAGACTGTAAGCTCCCCCTGTTGTTAAGGCGCCCCCGTCAATCCTCCCACACCCCCAATCACTTCTTTTTTGGCCAACGATTCCCAAATGGTGAGGTTCTTGCTTTTTCCCTTCCCCAAAATGAGGTGACAACTCCCTTGGATCGTTCCTGGGTAACCTGTCTCCCCCCACCCTTTTGGACCGACACGGACAATTTCACTCGTAAAGTCATTTATTAAACGCATTACCACGGGCCCCTCTTAACCTTATTGTTGTACTCCCCTTCTCCCCCCCTCAACACGGGCTGCCTCTAAGGCGCGTGCTCCCTAGACCCTTTCTGTTCCCACCTTGTGGTTGTTCGTTGCCTTTTTCCCTCCGAACCACCAACCCCCGTATTTTCTTCTTCCCCCGCGTCCCTCCCACCGGTTGGTACTTCGTCTTTTCTGTTAGCTTACTTTGACCCCAACACGGTTTGATATTCACACCGTGGTCTGTTCCCATCCCCTTTTTTTAGAACTGCCACAAGTTTTTACCACTTCCAACCCTGAAGACAGTAGGTGCGCTGACCACCCCATCCCCCAGCCAAAACGTCAAACCAAGTAACCTCCCTCCTGTTTCCCCCCCCTCTAGTACATGAACTCCCTCCAGTAGCGTTTTACCATCGTAAGCCCCCCCCCCTCCTCCGTCAGAGGGGTGCTTTTCAGACTGCCCCCCTCGGTGTTTTTTCATTTCTCCGAGAAGTAACAGCTTCTTTCCAACGCGCCTGATGCAATGATTTTCGTTTGCCGGAACCCAGTTCCCCATAGGTTGTATCTACCCTTTTTTACTCCTTTCCACTCGTCCTGTTATTTCTTTGACGGTTTCTTCTGTGGTCAACTCTTTCTGGTCCTTTTGACTTTTTTTTGGCGTTGCTTCTCTTTTCTTTCCTCCCCCCCTGATCTGACAAATGGTGGGGTCTCCCCTCCACCACTTGCCGAGGCACGCTTGTTTTTCTTCCGTTGATTCTATGGCTGGGTAGAACATCAAAATTGGTTTCTCGCCCCGTTTTTTTTACCCTCCCCCCCCTCCTTGGGATTATCAATTGAAAAGCCGTCCCCTTTCCATCGCGCTTTGAAGGGTTTGCCGCCTTCCACAAATCCCATGAGTTTTTTTCAGATTTACCCAATCCTTTAGTGAATTTTCCCTTTTTTCCCTGAGATTTCGGAGTTCGAATTTTGTTTTTTTCTTTGATCCTTTATCATTACGGTTATTTCCCCTGCGGATTGTCCTGCCACCCCCAATCAGAAATTGTCCACCCGTCTTCTATTTCACGCTTCTTGACTGGATTGTTTCCCAGCCAGGAAGCGTCTTGTCATTTTTCTTTTCCCCCTAGAAAAGTGTGAATGTCGCACAGTTATGCTATAATTTTCCGTTACTGTCTGAGAAACACCCTTGCGGCGGCCTCTTTCTTTGTGGTCCTTTTTCCCCGAAAACCAAGGCACGTTTCTATGGCTTTGAGTTGCCCAGCGTACGCGGGCCGTCTTAGCCCCCCAGTGCTTGTCTGCACTCGATTTGACAAAAAACCAAAAGCGTATTGCCTTCAGTTTTTCACTCTCGAGAAAGATGTGATGGTAGGGTGCTTCTTCTTTGCATCGGAGATGATTTATCCGTTTTCTTCCTTTTTCTGCGCTAGTTTCGGATGGGTTTAATATCTTTCTTCTTCTTCCCACTCTGTTATTCCACTAGGTCCTTTTAAATTTACGATTTGGTTCTACGTCTTATTTACTTTGTGGGACTGGTTTGCTTGGGTGGATTTGTCACGCTCCTCCCTCTGTTCTGTTTTTTTTGATTGTTACCTTGGGTGAAGATCTCGGGGTCTCGTCCCGCTTCCCGTCCCCCTCTTTTGGTTTGGCGTTGATCGACTTTATTCTGGAAGGAGTATTTATTTGGCGGCGCGGGTAAGCCTTTACGTTGGTGTCTTGCGGTAACATGCTTCTTTTTGAGGTGTACTCCAGGCCCTCCTTTCTGAACTTTCTCTTCCTTTTTCTTTTGCTAGTTCAAGAGTAGTCTCCTTGTTTTACTTCTTCCGGGCTCCAATTTTGGATCGCGTTAACCTGGCGATCAAGCTTCCTTCCCTTTTTTTCCGGCCTCCTCCCTTCTTTTCCTTGGGACGTTGCCTGTAGTCATCCCCTGTTCTCAGTGTTTGGTATGATTGGGGCGGGGTTGGAAACCTGGCAGTTCAAAGCCTTCTTTCTGCTTAGCATTTGCCTGAGGGTTGATCGGCTCTGTCTGGGCCCCTTGAGACAAAAGATTGGCCTAGTCCTCCCCTTTTTTTCTCTACCACGTCCTCCGATTTTGCTTCCCCTCCTTTTTCAATACTTTTACCCTCCCAGGGATTTGACCCCCCCTTTGTTTTCCTGAGTTTTTTCCCTGCCCTCAAGAACCATGGTCGTTCCTTGTGTACAACTTGGGGAATGTTTTGCCGGGTTTTTTGAAGCTCCCTCCTCCACAACTCGGAACAACCCCGTACTGGACTAATCTTAAAAAGGCGTACCACCGGTTTTTCGAGGTGCTTCAATTCACTCCCTCTTCTTCGCGAGTTTTCATGACGCCCTCGTCCGCTTTTCCCCCCCAAAAACAGTTTTTCAGACTCTTTTCCTTTTCGGCCTCCCCCCCCCTCAAGTCCCGTATTTCATTATCCCTCCCAAAGGCTGTGACCAACCGCCTCCCCTTCTCCTCAGGCTCCCATGGCGGGGTGTTCCACCCCCTCGCCACCAGGTTTTGTCCCCTCCCCCGGAACCAACTTTTTGCCTTTTTTTTCAGGTCCCCGTTTGAATTGAATTCCGAGTGTTTCTGAAACTTTTTCTTTTCTTCCCGCCCTGATTTGTTGGAATTGCCTTTTTACCCTCGCCCTCATCAACGCACCATGACGTCAGTTGAAACATCCTCCGGTTTTGTGCCGGAGGTATTTTTCTGTTCCCGTTTCACATCCCTCCCCCTAACCTCTTTTGACCGCGTTTTCCTTTCTGAAGGACGATACTCTCGCTTTTTCTCTTTTTCTTCATTTTTTTTTCCGGCTTTGGTCCCCCCGTCCCACCGTGGTTCGACGGGGAATCGTTTCCTCTTTTGATCAACGATATGTGAAGAAGTTATTTTTCCGTCCTTCCCCTTTTTTTTTTTTGGCGTCCTCTATTTCGTCTCCCGTAACTTTTTTCTGGTCTGAGTCGGGTCCCTTTAGCGAAAAAATCCCCCTCATATCGGCGATTTTTTTGACCCCTTGAGCCCGCCATCAAAACACCGTTTCGTCGTTCCACTTGTGTAAAGGGACTTGATAATTGTTCTAGCGCCCCCTGAAGTCGAGTATTCGAATTCACGAATTCTCATTTTTCAGAATATTTGAATATAGGACGTTTTTTGGTGCCTCTTTTTCCCCTTTTAGTTTGTTTTTCCTTTCGGAAAGTCACCTTACTTTTGACCCTCCCCTAGAGGAGGCTGCTCCGATTTGTTTTCACGGATGAGATTTGAAGTGATTTCCTCTCGTCCCCCCTCCTTCCCTGGCATCTCCAGAAGCGGGTTCTTTTGTTCCCGGCTTTTTCCTCCAGGTGATTACGGAAAAGTTGCGGTGTTTTGCTTTCCCTCTTGAAGTTAGGTCGTTCCTCTGTTCCAGGGGAACGTGGCGCCTCCCCCCATGTGTTTTTTTTTTTCAGGGGATTGCTTTTTGCTTTTTTTTGGTTGGTCCGGTAATCTTGACTTTTTTTTTGTGCGGGCTTTCCTTGTCCTCTCCCTTTCTCCTCCCGTAAGATATATTATTTCCTCCGAACTCCGGTTGAGAAGTCTCCCTTTCCTTCTGCCCCCCCCTGAGTGGAGGACCCACTTTTCCCCCGCCACAACGGCCTGTTAACTTCCCCTTTTACGAAGTTTCAACGAACCACCAACAGCCACTACCCCTCCCCCCCACTGGGCGCATTTTCTCGTTCCTCCGATGACTGCCTCGAATCTCTCCCCCTCCGCATTAGTATAATAAAAGTGGCCAAACGGCCGTCAAGTGGGAGACACTCCCCAAGCCGTTTGATTAGTCCCTTTTTTTGTTTCCCATACGATTCGGTGTGGACTCCTTTTTTTTTTTTTGTCCGGTCCGTGCATTTGTGACCCCAAATAGTCTAACATCATCGGGGCAGTGCTTTCCCCCTTCCCTTAGTTCCCAACCCTTCACTTTGTTTCTCTCATATTCTGGAACTGCCGCAATCCTTCCCATCAAGTAGCGTTTCTTATCGCACCTATCTTTGGTCCCCCCTGTATGATACTAGGAACTTCTCCGTCGCTTTTTTTTTTCTCAAAATTCCTCCAGCCCTTCTTTTCCCCCTCTTTTTCGTCCTCCTTTTTAAGGCGGTTAGAAACCAATGTCGCTATATTGATTAACGGCTTTTTTAGCCTCCGGACCTTCTCCCCCGGGGAGCATACGAGATTAATTTGCCTCCCTATATTGCGCTTGAAAAGGCTCGGCCCCTTACTTATCACGAGGTCACTTCGGACCCGACAATGCGAGTTTTTTACCGTGCTTCGTAGAAAATTTGGAAACTCGGCATTTCCTCGATACAGTATTCCCTACGGGCGTCCAAGGACCGGTCGCAATTTTTTAGACCTCTTTTCCAGTCACAAACTCCCCGTTGACCGCAGGTGTGATTAAGATGGCTGGGGGATATGACGATGGCCACAAAGCCACACAGATGACTTCGCGAGAGTGTTTAAAGGGGCCCGCGCCTGTTGTCCTTTCCTTCTTTCACTTCCGTGGGGCACGGGTTGTTTTTTTGTTTCCGTGTGGGTTCATTGTCTGATGGGGCCAAAACCTTCTTTTTAGTTTTCCTCAATGTCGCTGTTTTTTTTTTTTTCCCTCCTTTGTTCAGGGGCTACGTGCCCTTCTTGGGGGGCTTACTTTTGCATAAGGGGGTCCAAGATTCCCTTCCTGTTTGTGACGCGAAATTTTCGTTGCGTTTCTTTTTGAAAAAGCTCTGACCTCTCTGTGCGTGAACTGGTGTCCCTTGGCCCCCGTTAAGGAGGGGATCTGTATTCGCTTTTTTTGTTCTTATCCTCCCCTTCCCGATTTTAGCTCTCGGCCGGCCTCCCTTTTTTTTTTTTTCTCCCCCTTTTTTCCACCGTACCCGGTCTACGGCCTTCCTGCGCAAGATCGCATCCATTTTGCCTCCCCCTTTTCTGTCACCCCATGTACTTCTGGGAAAGGTTGGAACGTTTTCTTCTTCATTGCCTTTGGATCCAAACACTCCTTTGTCCTTCCTCCCGTGTCCCTTGTATCCTTTTGGTGTTCCCTTCCCCCTCTCTCCCTCAACAGGGAACCAGCCCGTTCAAACCAAACTACCTGGCCTGCGCAGTTTCCCTGCCCCCATGTCCACCACTCTTCCACCCTTCTCCCCCCTTTTGTTTTTTGCCACCCCTATCCCCCCTTTGAGCTTTGCCCAATTGAGGGGAAAGCTTCACGGCCCCTCTTTTCTTTCGCCCGGGTACCCGCCCCCTTTCTTTGGGAAGGCCGGGTCCCCCCCCCTCAAGATTTATATCAAGAACGAAACGCTGGAACCTCCTGTCTCGTCATCTTTTCCCTTTTCACCCCCCCCCGTCATTCTTCCCGTCTAAAGTCGTCTTCCAAGGCATTTTGAAGCGTAACCGAACGCCACCCACATAACAGCTTACAGTTTTCGTTTTTTTTTGGTTTCCCCCCCCTGTGGCCCTAATACTTTTTTTCCCCTTGCATCGTCTCATTTTTCCCTCCCCCAATTAAGGGGTTGGACCTCCTCGCTTTTTGTCCCGAGACACAAGTTAACTAACCCCTCACGCACTTGTGGGAGGACTCTTTTCCAAACCCCCCAGCAACGCAACCAAACCCCCCCCCCCCCCCCCCCCACCTCTCAATCACTCACTTTCGTCTTTGAATTCTTCATTTCATTTGTTAAGCAATGGGCCGGGGGCCACCCCCGGACCCCCCCACCCAAACAAGGAAGGATGAGACTCCTCCTCCCCCCCCCATTAGTGAAATATTTCACACCATCCCTACTTTTCTTTAACTTCCTTTTTCAGAATTCCCACGCCCCCATCTTTCTTCTACCCGATGTTTGGGAATCCGGGCCACCTTTTGAAGTTCAAAGGTTCTCGCCTCCTTTCTGGTTCTCACTGCGCCGGCATTTCTCTTTTCTAAAAAAAAGCTATGTGCCCGTGGCAGTTTCTTTCCCTCCCCCCCCAATGAGAGTTGCTGCGTGTCCCATTTTTTTTTTCTCCGCCTTTCCTTCGTACCAAGCAGGGGTTCCTCCACAGTTCCCCCTTGTTTCTCTCACAAGGACACAGCAATGTTAAGCGAAAGACACACAAGCCGTAACCTACATAAGAGCTTCCCGATATCTACGGTGCCTCCCTTTCCATCAGCTTTTTTCCTCACTGACAAGCCCTGGGTGCCCTTTGTTACCCTCTGTTATTTTCCTCCTCGATTTTTTGGTTTTTTGAAGAGATCAAATGTTTTTTATTCCCCCGTTCGGCTTTTCTCTGCCATGATTCCTTGATTATCCTCTCTTTAACATTTCAGAGTCTGCGTGATTTTTTTTTTTTTTTGTTGTTCTTTTCCTGTCCCTACGCCTCCCCGGGCGTGTCTGTGTTCACCCAGTTTTGAGCACACCCCCCATTCTGTTGAATTTCATTTCTGCGTCTCCCCCTTTCCCCGAGGGCATGGGGGGGGACCAGACCCCCACTTCCCTCCGCTACAGAAGCTTTGATGTCAAGCGTGACTTCCCGTTCTAATCTGGCGGCGAAAAGGCCTTGTTTGCCCCTTAAACCCTCTCCCCTTCACCCCATTTCCTTTTGACGTAAACTCCCTTAGAGTGAACTCTTTTTTTTGGTCGGGTTTTTTAGTGTGTGTCTCTTTTCCCTTGTGGTTGTTTTGTTTGGTTTGTTTTGATCTTGTTTTCCCCCCAACCTTTATACTCTTTTCTTCCCGTCGTGTTTCTTGTTTTTTTTTCCAGCTCTGGCGTGTTGCTGGGCCCGCGATCTTGGGCTTTCCTGCGGTTGGTGCTGTTTTTAACCACGCTGCTTGTTTTTTATTTCCCTCTTTTCCCTTAGTGAGTGATGGTTTTTGTGAGGCTGGTTTGTCTTTTTTTTTTTTTGTCAGCGTTCACCCTTCGTCGGGTTCTGTCCTTTCTTTTGAGTCTACCGCGACGCGGTGCTTTCCCCTTTCTGAGCCTCGGTTGCCCTTTTTCTTTTTCTGTTGGCTTTCATGTTGCGCGGTTGTTATTTTTACTTGCGTGGGGGCGTTCTGGTTGTTCTGAGATCGTTGGTGTGTTAACAACGCTTCCTTTCCTGTCCCCAGACCTGTTTACCTCGCGTGTTTTTTCTTCCTGAATTGTCTGTCAAAGAGGTCCGTCTCCGTCTTCCTTGATTACTTCGGCCTTAGAGGGATCGGGCGGGTTTTGTTGGCTGATTTTTAAGCGTGTTTCCCCCGGATATTTTTTTAGGTTCCGATGCCTGCGTGTTGTTCTCTTTTTTTTCCCCCGCCCCCCTTTTTTTGATGTACAAGTTTTGTTATTTGTAGTGGGTATTTGAGGGTTGTGGTCTTTCCCCCCTTTTTGTCCTTTGAGCTTCTTTGCCGGCCGCCTTTTGGGCTTTGAGCTTTGGCAGGCCATTTTTTACAAGGGTCCCTTTTTTGCAACCCCTCCGCATGCAGCCACCTTGTTTGGATCTCCCAGCATGGGGGCCCATTAACCCCCGCCCCCCGTCCTTGTCCGCATACCTTGTGACCTTTGCAAAAGGGAGGTCCCCCTTTTCGCTCTCTAGCAGTGGGCCCTTTCTTCCCTGGAGTTCCGTTGCAAGGGAGACTGTGTTGCCGGGGTGGCCTCATGAAGAAAAAGCTAACAAGTCCCTGACTTCATCGACACCCACACCCCTGTCTTTCCCCAGGGGTGCTTGAGGTGGGTCCTCTTTTTTTTTTTTTCTTCCCCCCGTCACTACATTATCTTCGGATGACTTTTTCGGCGCCGGCGCTTCCAAAAACAGTTTTTTTTTTCTCCTCTTTCCTTCGTGCCTTCTTCTCCATCAAAATGTGGTTCCAGTATTTTTTTCCGGTCTTTTGGTGACCAAAGCGTCCCAGGTGCAATTCTTTTTTTTGACTTCTTCCCTGAAGCGCGTTTGCAAACAACTCTTCCGTCCTGACAAACCCAAAACCGTTGCTAATTTCGGTTCGATACTTTCCGGCCTCCTTTTTTTCACGATCTAGGGCGCAATGCTACTGTTTTTTTTTGCCCCCCCCCAGCCTTCTCCAAGTTTCCTCCCTACCCCTTTCAGCAGGGACGCAAATTTGACACACTTTTCGTGCGGCGAGGAGGAGTATTTGCGCCTTTGACCCTTCTATCCCAACTTTGATTTCTGACTCTGTGTCCTTTTCTCCTGATCTCCTACTCCTCAGGATTCTATGCCAGTATTGCACGTCCCCTCCGGTAAACGCCCCCGAACAAACCTGGTCCCGGTTTACGGGTCTCGTTCCTGACTCCTTTACGTTTCTTTAATTGGGGTGGTTTGGTTTGGGGGGGGGGGGGGGTGGGGTTTTGGGAACAACCTTTCGCGTTTTTGCTTTTTGAAGCTTTCTTTCGGCTTTTTAAACTCGTCTTGCTTTTAGGTTATTCGGTCGTTTGGGCGGACCCGAAACCAGGGGGGCATATTTTTCCCCCCGTCGTTTTGTTTTTAAAGCTTCTCAACTTTTCTAAGGGGACAACCCGGTGGTGACTAGTTTTTTTTGTTGTAGGGAAATGGCGCCCCTCTCAGGTCTTTATTTTCTATCCTCCCGGTCCTTTTCGCATAGAGAGGATGTACTTCAGTTCTTCTGTGTGAATTGGCTTTTCCTGTTAACTAAGGAAACCTTTTCCCGAGCTGATTGTTCCTAAGGTATGGGACGTGATGGCCCCACGGAGGCCTTTTCCGATTTCCTCCTACGACGTCAACTAAACGGCATACGGATGATCGGTGCTTCCGCTCCAGTTTGGTGGGTGTCTTCTTTTTGTCGGCAATGTTCGTTGGTAACTTTGTCGTCTTCCTTCCTCGACAAACAAAGGCCCTTCGCGCCTGGTTTTCTGGGGAGTGGTTTTTGATTTGTTCTTCTTCTCATCCTTTTCCTGCCCCCTTTTTTAGGGAGACTTTCCGCGCCTTTTTCTTAAAAAGCAGTACG
>Ga0179593_1304806_pt1 | contig 10739 bp, 12 predicted proteins | sample CZODoug2_1_08_16_FD_185931 | JGI IMG/M metagenome (GOLD analysis project Ga0179593, IMG submission 185931) | Vadose zone soil fungal communities from Angelo Coast Range Reserve, California, USA - CZODoug2_1_08_16fungal (PacBio error correction) | ecosystem: Environmental > Terrestrial > Soil >... | reverse complement strand
CTCCAAGTCGCATTCTTTCCTTCTGCGAATACGTGTTTTCCCCTTCTTTTCGCACTGCTAGTGCATTACGTGAGGATAACTTGTTTTTGAGCTCGGCGTTTTTCCTGCGCAGTGACACCTGCGTCTTCTATCCTTTTCTCCTTTGATGAGCTTTTTTCCCCCTTATAGTTGCTTTTTCGTGGATGTCTTGCTCCTGCTGGGTTTTTTTCCTCCCTTCTCTTTTTGGTTCTTTGCCAGAGAAACACTTTGCGGTTTTCTGGTTCTTGACTGTTTGGCTGGAATCTCTTCCAACATTTCCCTCCGTCCCGTCTGCGCAGCCGGAGGGACCTTTTGAGGACCTTCCAACTAAACGTTTCTTCTTTCTTTTGTCGTGGCGGCACTTTTTTTTTTTTTTCCTCGTGGCTATGGCTGGCCCTTCGCCTCTGTTTGGGATGTGAGATACGGAAGCTTACTGCCATGCTTGCGGCATGGGACCTTCCACCGGCCCTTTCTTGCCTGCGGTGACGTGGGTAGCGTTTTTCGCGCGTCACTTGACTTGAAGGCCACTGTCAGCTTCACACAGATCCGTTGCCGGCGGGCCCACTGCCGGTTTTTTGGGACCTGCTCTTCTGCCGAATCTTCAGCATATTGAGGCCCCTTGGAGCTGGGCCTGTTTATATGCCTTTTCCTTTTCCGTTTTTCAGTTTCATGTACCCGTTTCCGGTTGCCTAGAAACGCAAGTTTTTGTTTTTTTCTGCAGCTTTGTCTTTCGTGCCAATGTGTTCCCCGTAGGACCGGAGGAGGAGTAAAAAAAGTTCGAGCCCGAACCTAGTCTCTTTCTTGCGTCCATTGACTGCTTAATGTTGCCCAATGATCGGTCAGCTAGCGACCCTTGTGTTTTTTTCCCCCCTTTTCTTGATTAGGCTTTTTTCTCTCAGCGCCGTCATTTCCTCTCATTTCCACGAAGCCTCTTTGGTATCTCTTCCAGTGTCAATGAGTATTACAAGTTTTTGCGGGAAAGCGACCTCCTATTGTTTTTTCTCCTGAGTCCATCGGTCATTCTCTCCATCCCAGATTCTCCCCTGTGTGTCCCACTTATCTTCCTTTCCTTGTTCAAGTGTGTATAGTCGTTTCACTTAATCGATATTGGTGACCACCGTCGAGGACAGAGATGGGGGTTTCTCCTTCGCGGAAAAAACCCCTCTTTTCCTTTTTTTGACTAATCACAAAAGTCTTAGCAAACGCCATGTCCCAACTTTTTCCCTCAATTTATCCCCTCCTTTCCTTTCTGTGACTTCGGTCCTTTTTAGGTGACTTATTGTAAAGAGAGATAGTTACCTTTTTGCTGCCTCGTGTCTATTGCATGCGCTTTCTCCCCCAACACGAATGGGTTGTCTTTATGTCGAATCCTGGTATCGGCTTTTCCCCTCCCTTCAGGTACCGGTCCCCCCACTGTGGCCGCGCATTCGGAACCCTGGTTCCCCCCAGGGAAAGGGAGTAGGGAACTCCTTCTGAGGGATATCAGGGCTTCGGGCTTTTTTTTTTTTTTTCGCCAGGCGGCATTGGCAGGCATCCCTTTTTGACTACGTTCCCGTATTATCCTTCTCAGTGTTTTTCTTCCGCCTTTGGGCAAGGTGTGCCGTATTTATGTCCTCTTGCGCATTAGCAGCTTTGTAGACCAGGGACGTTTTCGTGTGGGTTGTTCTGCCTTCTTATCCGGTTTCGGCAGAAGGCCGTCCCGGCTCTCTTTTTTTTTGTCTGGCCTGTTTAGCCCCGCTGGATTGTGCTTAGTCGAGGTTTTTTCTCTGTCATGATGTCCTTTTGTTGTTTCCTTTGCGAGGTGTTTCACTCCGCTTTCGCTTTCTGTGTCTCCTCTTGTTCAAGAAGCTACGTGGATGAAATTTTTTTTTTTCTTCTTTAAGTTTAGTCCCTCCCTCGGGTTCTTTTTCTTTCCTCAACAGTGAAACAATAAATTGATTTTTTGCTTCGCTCTTCTCATCCACGCTGCGTCCCCTCCCTTGCCATCCCATTTGCCAATTGTGGAATACCCACCGGTCCCCCTCCTCCCTCCCCTTCTTCCCGACGCCATTCAAGTCCTTCCCCCCCTCCTTTTCCCAGGCTCTGCTGAAGAAGTGATCTTACGGTGGGGCGATGTACAAACCCCCCCCCCCTTTTTCACCAATTGCTGACTGAAGAGTTAGTGTGTGGGTTCGGCTCTGCGCCGCTCGCCTCCCTTGAATCTCTTCGACTTGGACGACTGACGAGTTGCCGCGACATGCGTGATTCCCGTGCGCGTCCATGTACTCGGAACGCCCTCCCCAACCCCGCCGGAAAACCGATTCATCCTGGGAACCCTCTTAGGAAAAGCGTGTTTTTTTTCTCTTTTGCACACGCATCCCCCCCTTTCTTCCTTTTTTGTCACTGCACGCTGTTGGACCGGTTTTTTCCCAAAGGGTCGATTTTTTGAGACCGGGATTCGGGAAACCTCCCCCCCCAATGGACAATCACGCTCTCGCTCCTTCTTTCTAGAACTTTGCCCAATTTGAAGAATCCCTCGCTTCTTTTCTCCTCCTCCGTTTTTCTCTCTTCCTTCCGTTCCCGGTCGGTTCCCTTTTTGTTAAAGGTTAATGTGTCTCTCCCTTTCAGAGAGATTATTTCCCTTTGTCTTCCCCGGACTCCAGGTCTCCAAAGGTCATGCTGGGACACCCTTATTTTAGCCACACTGCGGGCCATTGAGAAGGAAATAATTTCCCTCCCTTTTCTTCCCCGGCTCCTGAACACGCCTGCCCTGCAGTGCTAGTTTTGCGGGCTGCGTTTTCTCTTTTTTTTAGTACATTTTTTTTTGCGGCTCCAGGTTTGGCAGAGAGAATTTTCTTCCTTTCGCGTCGTACGGGTAGTCGTAGGGTCTTTCCGATGCTGGCTGCTCCCCTCACACACCTCTAAACATCGTCAGAGCGCCATGGGTTTTGTCCATGGCTTATGAATACATCGATCATTGTTTTTCCTTTCGATCGAAGAGTATTGTTGTTTTGAGATTGTCTATCTCGCTGTTTTTGCGGGGACGTGATGCCACCACCTTGTCCCTTTTTTTCTTTTTCCCTGTTTTCGAGAACTCGCTCCTCAAACCCACATTATGCAAGATTTCTTCGGGTAAGGAACTATCCCCTTTCGTTGACAAAGGAATGGTCTACCCCATCCGATGCCCAATTCTTTCATAGTTTTCTTTCTTCTCACTCTCCACATCGTTCGCCTCTGCACCCTAGCAGTCCCCCCCCCCCCACGTACATTTATTCTCCCTTTCATCTCCCTCAGCCTCCTGCTAAAGCCAATAGTTATCTGGGTCGATACAGTCAGCCAAACTTCTGAGCGCGTCCTTCTTACTTTTCTGGACCGCTCCGGACACCCCTCCCGAATCGCAATAACTTCCCTTACTTCTCCCTCTAATTATTGTTCAAGTCCCGGCACCCCCGGTTGAATCCCGAAGCGCTACACCCCCTCCACTGCAGCGATAATCCGTTGCTCCCTTCCAGAAAGGGTTGTTTTTTGTCCCACGACCCGCTCGCTCTTTTCCCTCTTCTTAATCAGCCCTCTACCCTTCTTTCGGCGATCCTGCTCGTCCCAACTGAAGCAGTTGGGGGATTTGACTCGGTTTGCCACCGGGGGCCCTGGACCTTTCCTTCCCCCCCGACACCGGCCGACCCCATGTCTCAGGCCATCTTGGGTTTCTGTCTTTTGATCCCTCTTATGCGATCCAATGGGCTTCTTCTGCCTATCAGCCTATCTCACGTCCCCTGCTCCACCTCGCTCAAGGCGCTGAAAGTGGGCCTTTTTTTTCCTTTTCGGTCCAAAATTGTTTGGGGTTCCAAGTCGCGGGTTTCCCTTCTTTTATACCCTGTTTTTTTTTTTTTTTTGGTGTTTTTCCCCTCGCGAAGTTAGGCGAGTACTCCATGCCTGTCCGACCCGGTTTCTCCCCCCTATTTTCAATTCGCCCACCTAGACGACAGAGCTACCCCCCCCTTCACCAATTCTCGTCCATTTTTTATTGCAGCAGGTTTTGAGTCATCTTTGAGGGGATATCGCATGACCTGCGTCTTTAGACCCGCATAGGTGCCTTTACAAACCCCTCTTCCCCCCCGCAAACTTATCCTTTAGGCCATTCCTTTTGATCTGCCAGAGCGAGGCGAGAGCCGAAGCATTCTTCCCTGCGCGTGGCTCTGCTGCAAGTTATCTTTTCTCCGCGGAAATACGATTTTTTTTTTCTTTTCCCCCTCCGAGTGCCCGGGGTTCTTGTCTTCGTGGGTATCATATTATTTCTTTCTCTACGTTTAGACCAGGGGCGCCCGCTTCCCTTTCCCCCTTTCCCCTTTTTGGCCAATTAGTTTGTTCTCCGTACCCTTTCCACTGAAAATGCACCTCTGACCCCTTTTTTTTAACCCCCCTTGAATACTCCTGTACCTCTCCCCTTTTTCAAACCTCATGCCTTCCTCCGGAGAGAGGCCGTCGTTGGCCCGCGGGGCATATTTTTTTTTCTGTTCTTCCAGTACGGATCCCTTCTCCAACCCCCTACTTTCCCTGTTCCCGCGTTCAAAAAAGTTACAATTTTTTTTTCCCCTCCCCCCCGGAGCCATTCCCCTTAAGGAGTTCTCATGCACATCCCCCATACCCATCCGGCGCTGGCCAGCCAATTTCCCTCCGATCAGTCAAGCAGCACTTGTGCACCCGATTAAAAAATAAAGCCTGCGTCCTTCCCTCTTCCCCCTTTACCTGTCGTTGTTCTTTAAGACGATTCCGCCCACACCCCGGCAAAGGCCCAAGGATTTCCAGCAGGGGGGGGGTCACCCCCCCTTTCTCTGCCTCCCACGCCCCTCGTCTGAGTTGCCTCTCCACGAACGGCCGCCCTCCCCCTCGCGAATTTTTTAATTTTCCCGCAAAAGGTTTAACCTGCCATCTCAAGGAGCCTGAGATGCCCCGGCCGCCGCATTTTCTGAGGGCCCCCGTCCCCTTTTTTTCTCCCCTGCTCCTGACCCATTCTCCTGTTCTACGGCTCATCGCCACTGGCGACCTTTTCCAAACCACGGATTTTTTACGCGATTTGCAGCCGTGAGAAATCCCATCCCTTTCCTTACCCGAATATTCCCCCCCCCCTACAGTCAAGCCACTGTCTACAGCCAAGCACATCTCTCTATTCTCCTTTTTTTTTGAGTAGATGGATACTGTTTGTTCTCCTGTCTGTTTTTTTTCTTATCTTCAGCTGTGTCCGGGTAGCTTCTAACGTTCTTTTTCTTGCCTTGTAGACTGCGGTTTGGCAGCTTTTTTTGCCACTCGTTTTCATTCTGCCGTAGCCATCGTGATTATGGAGTACGGTTTTGGCGGCGTTTCTTCAAAAAATCTTTCCTGCATCTAGGCGCTACTTATGATAGAGCTTTTTCTTTACCTTCCCCTTTTCTTCTCGTTTTCGCATTTTTTGCTGGATGTGCTTAGGGAGTGAATAGACTGTCTGGCTTGGCTTTTCTTGATTGCATCTTTGGGGACTGTACATTGCCGGGTTGTTTTGCTGGTTAATACCTTTAACGGTCTCTTTCCCTCTGTTAAAAGAGTATCGTTCCCTGTTGGGACTTGCTTTTCTTGTTGTCCGCGTTTTTCTTCCCCTTGATTTGCCTGCATGATACTTCCTATTTGCTTTCCGGCGGTGTTTTGGGGATGGTCTGCAGTGTCCGATCATTTTTAAATGCTGAGCATGTCTCGCGGAAAACAGGCGGCCTCTTTTGATCTTTTCGCTGTAATCGTGAGGGCCCTGCTCTCCTGACTGTGAGCCGCACTGTCGAGTTTTAGCTAAGATCAGTTGCCTTCTTTCACTCGGTGACCGTAGGGATTTACCTGCCGGATCTACAGTGCCTCTTTTAGGCAGTTTTTTTTCTCCTTTCCCCCTAGTTCTTCATTTCCTTCTCAATGGCGCCAGCATTCTTTTCCCTGGTGTTGTTTACCGCGTTCAGTGTTCCTGGTACCCGGTAGAGTCGGTTTAGGGATGGACACGCTCCGATGCCGAACATAATTTCCCCTCTTCTCTATGTTCGTAGACATCCGTCCAAAAGTTCGTCCGCTCTTCTTTTCTAACCCCGCTTTTTCTTCTCCTTCCCAGCTCCGTACGCTCGCTGGCTGACACGAGCTGATGCATATGATTGTCCATTTTTGCACGATAGGATCCTTTTTTTTTCAAAAGGCGCATGAGACGTTCTTGCCTAAGTGTTCATGCCCCTGATATTCCCCCCTTTTTTCGAACCTCTTTTTCTACCCCCGAGCCCTTTTTGTCAATTGTTGCGGCTAGTTGAGCACCTTTTTCCTCCCCCCCTTTAGCACGCTTTTTTTTGGGAGTAGTACTCCCTAACTTCGCTTACCTCCAAAACAACAGATAAGGGTCCCAAAACCCAAAATCGCTAGCAACAGTTGAACTCCTTTTTTCCTCCCCCCTTCGGCATTTCAGATCTTTTTCCCTGTGTTTGGTCCCGGTATCGGAACGAATAAGTCTTATCCGCGCTGACCCTCCCCCCTTTTTTACCCGAGACATCGACTGGGTCAAACCTAAGATGGCATCCGACGGGTTTTTTTTTCTCATGGTTTTCTCTTCCCCCCGGGTGTAACGATTAGGTCAATCCCCCCCACCGCGTCATTTGGCGCCAGGTCTTCCCCCTTTTCGGCCCGGAGTATCTTTTCTACCTTAATCCTTCTTCCTCAGGATTCGCTTTTTTCTTTTTTGTAGGGTTGGCCCGCTTCTCTCCTGGATTGGGTCCCCGTAAGGTTTAAGATTTATCGGCTGATTTTCTTGTAGGTAGAAGACGTCTTTCTTCCCACCGGGATGGCGCTTTTTTCCCCTTCTTTTTTCAACGGCTGCCGTTTTCCCTCAGCGGTTGGCGTAATCCCTTGCAGGTTTTTTTTTTGGTCTGTGTAGTTCTCCTCCTTATACGGAGCTTATCCTCAATTCCTTTTTAGGGAGTCTTCGTTGTTTTTCCTGTAATGAAGACCCTTCAGCGATGTGGCTTAGACGTGTATCTTCTTTTGCGGTGAGCACTTTTCTTTTTAAGGTGTTTTTTGTTCTTTCTGGCGGTGATCGTGCTCTCCCCTTTCTTCCCTTTTTTGTTTGAAGGAGCTTACTGGGGTCGTGGCGTCCCCTTCAGTCGACATGGAGTGGTACCCCCTTCTGGGTGCTCCCAACAGCCAATCTGATTTTCCCCCTTTCTCCTTTTTTTTTCTGATTCTATTATTCCCTCCCCCCCATTTTGGCTGATCCACCCCAGGGCGCCAAGGTTTTTCCCCCTGTCACCGAAGCGCGTATTCTTCGCCAGTTCACTTTCCAGCTTCTACAAACCCATACATTCCCTTCATCTTCTTTTCGGGTCCCCGATCGATGGCCACGGGCCTTTCGTACATCAAACCACTTGCGACCCCCCTCTCTCCTTCCCCCCCTTTACGAGTGTGGGTGATGTCTCTGTTTCATCGCGCGAGATTGACTACTTCCCCCCTCTAAGGCGACGACTCCCTATGCTCTAAACTTCCCCTTCCTCTTTCCCGCCGCCCCTTATCTTTTTTTCTGAACCACACGCCGCCAAACCTGTCCCGAGTCCCGCCGGGCACGTTTCCCTTCTTTGCGCCGGGCACCCAATCATCCCCAACCGAAGGGATTATTCCCCTAACGCGTTTTTTCCCCGAAAGCACCAAACCGAAGGGTTCCCCTGTTCGCTTTAGGGACCTGGGGATACGTTTCCCCAACGTCCCCCCCCTGGAAATATGCTGCCCGCCCGACTTTTCGTGCCCCCACCCAAAGACGGTTGCCTCAGTCAAAGAGATATCTTCCATCTCCGTTTTTTTCGAGAGATTCCTTCCTTGTTGAACCCCCTTTTTTTTCAATATGCGGAAAGTGTATCTACCTGTACTCTCTTTTTTAATTCTCGGTGACACGGATACGGTCCCAAAGCCTGGCACTTCGGTGACCGGAAAGTTTTTTTTTTTTTTCAGTGTCCATTACCTTTTTACAGATCAATTTTGGATTTCTTTTTTTCCCTTTCCCCCTAGCAGTTCCTCCTCCTTACGGATGCTCGTTGTTTTTGGGGAGTGTGATGTTCTTTTAGTACATTTCTGCGGGCATTTTTTTTTTTTAGTTCTCTAGAATAGGATTATTTTTCCCTTTTGAGTCCCGTATAAGATCTCCAATGTTTTCCTTCAGGCAAGAGCCATCACCCACACAATCGTCCTTCCTCATTCATGGGGCGCGGCTTTTGGTTATGTACCCCCTTCACTTTGTAAGGTGCCTCGTCTTTTGAAACGATAAGACACTTCTTTTAGGTTGTCGTATTCCCTTTTCTCCTTTTGACTACCGCTTGATTGCGGGGTGACTTTCTATTCCCCTAGAACATTGGTGATTTCAGATGTTGTGTCTCTTTCTCTTGATGAAGCCAGAGTCTTTTCCATAAAACCGACCAGTTTACCCTCTCCTGGTTTATGGAAAGACATATCCCCCCTTTCTTTGGCCACGGGATGGTCTAAACTTTTCCCTCCTCAACTGATGCAAAAATTTACCTCTGTCTCTTTCTCGATACCCCCTCCAGCGGGCCCTCACTAGTTTTTTGCAAAGCCCCTCCACACTTTCCACTCACGATGACTTCCCCCTCCTCCCAGAAGGCCCCCCCTTTCTAAGCCACATACCTTTCCTTGCCCCCGGCCCTTACCCCAACTTCTCAGACTGAGGAACTTCTAGGACATAAGATTTTTCGACACTCCCCCCGAAAGACTTTCCCCCCCTTTCGTTCTTTCTCAAAAAGTGCTCCCTTTTTTTGCTTTTTCTCGGACTTTCCGGCACCCTTTGCTCCCTCCCTCGGCTTTCCCAATCACTCCTCCGATAATCCGTTTCCTTTTCCACACAATCCCGGGTTGGCGCCCATTGCAGGACGGCCACCTGACCCCGTCCCCTTCCCTCCCTGTCGATCCCCCTCTTCAGTTTCGGCCTACTCTTTCCCCCTGACCGTCCCTCTCCCCGTCTCGGTCCCTTTTCTTTGTGGGTTTGTTTTACTTTTTCCATCGTTGACCCAAGGGGAATGATTTTCATTATGCGACGACCTCCTCCCCCCAGGATACCCCCTTACCCCCTTGTGGCTGAGGCAGCGCTCTCTTTTTCCTGAGGCATCGTAACATTTTTTTTTCTTTTTGATATCCCCACTTGCCCTGAAGGAACAAGCTCCTCCAATCTCTTTTAAAACGATGCGGCGTTTTCTTTCTGACAGTTTCTTGCTCTTCGGGTGCCTTTCTGAGACTTTTTGTTTTCACCTTATGAGGGTGTTTTTAATACTCGCATAGTTTCTAACCCTTGCCTCTGTCCCACGGTTTTTCTTAATACTTCTTGAATGATCCCACCTCGCCCTATCTCCCTTTGACTCTCAAGTGGAATTCCCATTTTTTTTTTCAGAGTAACTGGTTCTGGTATCTTTCCATTCCCCGTATTCTCTGGAGAGGCCCCTTTTTTCCTTTCCCGAAAACACACATTCCTTATGAATGACACTGCAGATGATGTATCCTCGGACGGAGGAGGACGATGCTCTTTCTTTTAGTTACGCCATGTTTTGATCTTTCTCCTTCTTTTTTTTACGCCTTAATAGAGTCAATGTACTCCCCCCCCTTCTCTTGACGCGTGCCGGTTTCCCTTTCCAGCCGTTTTTTTGTATCATCCAATTTCATCGGGACCTCTTTTATGCCCTTTTTTTTCTATTCTCCCTGGTACACGGTGAACCCCCCCCCCCTTACCCCCATTGCGTTCAGTGATGGATTCTTTTTGACCCTTTACGGTTCCTTTTTTCCCTGAAAGCGAACCTTGTCCCCCTTCCTACCAGCACCCTTCCTTGGCCTCAAAGTGCGTAGATTACGGCCATGTCATATCTTTCAAGGGCCCACTGCAGTGTCCCCTGTTAAGCCTTCTTTGCAAGTGTTTTTTTCCCTTCGGCCTCCGTTCCGCTGTGACCCTCCCCCTTTTTCACCCCGTAAATCTCCCCCCGATTGCGAGCTTCCACTTCACCAGAGCTGCCGCCAGCACCTGTCTTACGTCGGGCCTCCCATACAATAATCGATGTCATTAATCGGTCCCCTCTCTCAGTCCATGCAAACCGTCTCCAAGCTCTGAAACCCACCCCCCTTTACCTGCGGCGTCTGCCTTTTTCCCGATTCCTTTTCGGAAGGGGACGGATTTTTAAGACCCTCCCACCCAACCATTCCCTTTCCCCCCAGTAAGCCTCACAGGGTACTGCACCCCCCTAAGCCGGAGTTGTTTTTTTTTTGCAGGAGCGCGAGCCAAAGAAAATGCTTCCCTCCCTCAGCACAGCGAAAAATGCCCTCCCCGCTCCTCCCCCGGAAAACCCAGCATCTCCTCTCCTTTTTTCTTTAGCTTGATCTGAGGCTCCTCATTGTCTGAAGGAATCCCCCCCTCATTCTAGCCTCAGAACAGGGAACGTTATCCCCCTTTTATCCCGCGTCATAGCACGGTCCCCCCCCTTTTCAGACGGCCACACCCCCCGATTTTAGGCGGCCCGCTTTGATGAAGAAGGTGACGATCCCCTCAGCAATTTACTAATCCACGAAAAACTCCACCCTGATATCGGTGCAGAAACACACCCTCCCCCTATCTATGTTACTAATACGTTGTTGTTGTTTCTCGAGAGGTGTTTTTCTTCGCTTTTTCTTGTTTTCTTTTTTTTACTTGTTATCTTTTTGTAGCTTTTAAA
>Ga0179593_1716676_pt1 | contig 10740 bp, 11 predicted proteins | sample CZODoug2_1_08_16_FD_185931 | JGI IMG/M metagenome (GOLD analysis project Ga0179593, IMG submission 185931) | Vadose zone soil fungal communities from Angelo Coast Range Reserve, California, USA - CZODoug2_1_08_16fungal (PacBio error correction) | ecosystem: Environmental > Terrestrial > Soil >... | reverse complement strand
CTTTCTTTCCCCCTCAAGCGATATGATGATGATTTTTTTGGGTTCAAGAAGGTGCTCTTTCCCCCTCTTTCCTTCGGGAATTTTCATAGCGTCCACTTTCTTTCTTAAGTTCTTCTGCTTGAATATCCTCAATTGACCGCCTAGCTCGCCATGTGTATTATTTTTCAGATCGGCCGGCTCCTGGGCACGTAGCGTTCCTCTGCTTTAGATGTACCCTTTTTTGTTGGCACTTTCTCTGCCGGTTCCTTCTTGTGAGACTGTTTTGCGTAACATGGCAAATGAGAACAGCTCCCTCCCGCAATGCGAATTTCTTTTTCTTCAAGAAGGCCTTAGACCACTTTCTCCCTTTTTCCGCCCCGATTTTTTGACGACAAACGGCCCCTTGCTCATCGTGCCGCATGATAACAGCCTTCCTATGCGAAGGTCGACGGCCCTTGTAAGGCCTCCTTGTTTCGGACGTCTCCGTTTTGATCTTGTAACAGTAAAGCCGGCACATTGGGATTCCCTGCCCCCAGCTTCCAGCTTTTCGAAGCCGAGCCCATCGCGCGCTATCTTTTCTCCCCACATGGGCTCTTTTATACGTTTCTCCCTCCCTCAGGCGTCTTTCCCGACTCTTGGAACTCATCCACCTGGTTGGCTTTTGAAGGTGATTTATTGTTTCTTCCTTGAACTAAACTGATTAGACCATAAAAACTCTTTTAGGCGGTTGCATCGATTTCCCCGCTTTCGATCTTCAGTTTTCCCTTTTTTCTTTACGACTTCGCGGGTCCCCCTTTTTCCCTGTCTTCCTGGCTACCAGCAGAACGGCGCGCATTCCAAGACCACCTCAAAATATGTGTCAGCATTGCGCCTGAGACTTCGCCCCTCCGGCTTTCTCGCTCCCTCTCTTGCCTCCTTCGGTAAATGCCTGCCGATATTTTCTCGTACCGAACCCACTCCTTCACCGAGCCATACTGGTTCCTGGCGGATGTTTCAAATCAAAAGCCTTCATGTCCGTGCCTCCGCCAGATCCTTTTTTTTCTTCAGGATCGGTATGGTTTTTTTCGAGGTCCAGGTCTTGATGGAAGTTCGTCATTCAGAACGAAATCTTGGACACCTCTATCTTTAGGCCCAAACCCCTTCTTCCTGTTAAATAGGCATCGCCTTCAGCGCTCTCGGACAGATGCTGTTTTGTCAGTCGCTGTTTTGGTGTCAGTTCTCTGTCTGTTCTATTCTCGTTGTCTTACATTTTTCCGCTTGATTCGTTCCGTCTGTGTTTGGACACGCGCTTTTCTCCGTTCCCCCATCACGAGTAGCTTATTTTACTGATGGGTTCGAACCCTTCCTTCTTGCACATCCTTTTTTAAAACCTTGTCCTGATTTTTTGCGTGACTTCTTTCGTCCTCTCAGTCCTTCAGTAGTATTTTTTGCCGGCGGTTCTCCGCGGTCCTTTTTTAAAATTGGAGTTCCCCATGACTCGGTTTCTCAACTGCCATCAGGGAAATACCCTTGCTTCGCGACACCCTAGGTCCGATCTTTGTAGCTTCCGGTAAGTTCTCGGTTTTCCCGGGTCTTACCCACCCACAGGAAGGAATTTCTCTCCCCACCTGATTTGCGGACCAGCTCGAGGAGTCCTTTTTCTTCCCTTCAAACCCCCCTTTTTAACCACCTTACTGTCGAACCCCTCAACTCGGTCAAGACGGAACATCATTTTTGAATTTTCAGAGTTCCCAATGATTTTTCTCTTGTTATGACCCTTTGTGATCTTCTTGGAATCTGTGTCGGGGGGGGGGGTTCTTGTGTGGGGGGGCCGTATTCTCTCCCCTTCTTTGTTCCCTAACCCTTTTTAACCAGATTTTTCTACGATTTCCGTGCCTGTCTGCCTGATCCTGGAGTGTTTTTCTCCACTTTTTTCTTCTCTTTGTCAGTTGTTGAATTTTTGACTTCACTCTCCAGCCTCACACTACTACTCAGCTTCTTCTCAGTAAAAATAAGTTCTTTAACCTTTCCCTCGAAGCGGTCCTTTGTTACCAAGCTCCTCTGATTAGTTGACTAGGGCGATTTTTCCGCCCGGCAATCTCCTCTTAATGATTCTCCTTGCTGGTGCATGCCTTTCGATCAAGATGATGGTGTCCTGGTTAGTTCTTCAGCAGGCGTGCCCTCTTCTCCACTTATTTCTGCCCTTTCACCTGAAGTCCTTTTCTTTTTTTTCTTCTGCAGTCTCTTTCTTGCAGACCTTTTTTCACGCTTTAAAATACGTCCCTCTTTTTTCGCCCTTTTGGCAAACGGGGTGGGTGTTGGTTTCCCTCTTTCTCTTTTTTGTCGTCTATTTGCGGGTGACCCGACAGACTCATGGGTTCTTTGATTTTTTGTGTTCGCGCGGTGTGGAGGAGGTTTCTTCCCTTTCCTGACATTACCTGGGCGTTCATCCCCCGATTACTTATTATGATGTCTTTGCCCGAGCAGGTCTTCTCCCGCTTTTACGTTAGTTTTACATGGTGGTCTTCGAGAAGAGCTGCCTTTTTTACGCAATATTGTTGGGTTGATAACCCCCTCCTTCCTCCCCGAGCTTCTTGCTTGCACACTCTTCTGCTTTTTTGAGCGCCTTTTTCTTTTCGGCGAGAACGACGTGGTTTCTTTGGTTCCCTCTTGACGGGATGACTTTAAGAGTCCATCGGATCTCTCTTTTACCTCGTTGTGTTGTTGTCTCTCTCTGAGTAAGAACCTTTTTTTCGCTTCTTCACCCCCTTTTTCTCCTATGTCACATCAAAGTCCCCACCCTCTTGAACCCCCCCTTCCAGAACCCTGAACCTTCGCCGCACCTTCGAAATCGAGCTTCCTTTCATCCACCCCCTTCCGTTCTCCCTTGCAAAAATGTCCCCGCCATCCACGCGTTTCCGACACCATCGTTCCCCCCTTAACCCCTAGATCTCCAGGAACCCTCCCGGCTTTCGCCTCTGGGTCGGCATAATACATCCTAGACTTCCCTAGAAATGCGCATTCCCTTAGCCTGCCATGTTTTCTCCAACTCCCCCCCATTCACAGACCCCTGTAAAGATTTCTTTTTGTCTCCATCACCACGCGTCCAAAGCAGTCCCCCCTCCGCAACTCTTTGACCCCCCGATTTTCCCGTTGTCCAACTTTACCAATGCTTCCTTGGGGCGATCGCAAATTGCCAGAACCTCGAACATTCCTCTTTTTCATGTGAGTTTGTTCGTCCAGGAACCTTCCGCCTGCTTCCCCCAAGATCAAAATCGTAAGAGCGCCACGGGAAGTGTTCCACCCTCAGATATAAACTTCCCCCCTCTATTAGCTTCATTTCTTGAATCCCCCCCCCTTTCTCTTCTACATAGAACAGGGAACTTCCGGCTTAGACCGCTAGCGCGGCAGGTTTTCCCTCAAAATCGTATGGGCCCTTTCCGTCCCCTTCGTTCGGAGTCTTCTGTGGGATTCCTTTTCTTCCCGGGGTGCGGCGATCTCCATTTCTTTTTTCCAACGTCTCTGGTCCGGAAGTGGACCCCCGGTGCGCCATAGAGGCGACAATCCATTCCCATGGGACCCGGAGCCCGCGTTATACTGGGGAGTCTGTGAAACAGGTCTGCCGATCGGGCCCCCCCGGCGACAGACCTTTTCAGCTTTTCCATTTCTCGAGTAGATTGGTAAGCCGCCGCCCCCTCCCCCCAGACAAGTTCTCCCCCCTTTTCCTAACCCCTTTTACAGACCTCTTTCATTCCTTTCGAGACCCTGCCCTTGGGGTACCCTTTTCTCGAAGAAACGGACCCCCGAAGCATTGGTCTTCCTCCCCCTTGGTTGTCTGAGCCCCTTTTTTTGGTTGACGACCTCGAAGTCCAAACGCTGTTGAAAAGAGATCCTTCCCTTTCGCGCGACCTCGGCCTTTGCATAGCGATTTTCTTCTTTTTCAAAATGTTCCCTCTATCTTGTTCATGAGAAACTCCATTGTTTGGGCCAGGGGTTAAGCACGGCGTTCCTTTTCCCCCCTTCCGACACGCCATCCCCGGAAAGACTTCCTTCTTCGACTCTCCACCTCTCCATCAAGCTTTTTTTACTTACCGCTCGCTATGGCCGGGGGGGTTTCCCCCCCCTTCTGACGTTGGCGAACACCCTTTTTTCTTTCCCCCCTTGATTGGGCTTCTCCCACGCCCAAACAAGCTACCATCAACAGCGATCCTTTCGGTCAACTACGAGAGTATAGCATTTCCTCCCCTCCAATGACAAAGTCCCCCTTCAAGCTTTTTCCTATGCGGCGCTATTTAGCGGAAGAACCTCCCCCATTTTCTCCCCCCCGGACAGTTTTGGATGTTTAAGGTTGAGATAGTCTTTTCTTTTCTCCTTTTTTTCGAATTTCCCTCAAGCAAACTTTCTTCCTGAAGCCCCCTCCTTCCTTTAGCCTGCGTCCAGGTAGGGTCTCGGGGGGACGGGACAGGAATCTTCTTTTTTGAACCTCGCCGACCCCTTGATGGCTTTTTTCCCATACCGGTCATCCCCTCTGAATCTTTTTGGACAGGAACGATTCTCCCCCTGCAAGCGATCCCGCGGAGACTCCTTCTCCCTTGAGCAAAGGCTTCTGATTGGGTCCTTTTTTCCAGATTCCTCGACCTTTGCATGTGCTGACCCAGAAAAATTCCCCCTGGTCGGACACCCTCTTCCCGAGTTCACCTTTCTCTTCCCGTCCATAGTTTCCATACGAGGCACCCTCTTGACTCCGTTTCTTCTCGATTCAAATAAGCCACTCCCTCGCTTCTCTCACACGGTGGTGGTTTCTCCCTCTCAATAAAGGAGCCTGCTTTCCCCTAACGCATCGTTTTGTGACTGTCTTATAGAGCTTTTTAATCCTCCTTCCTTTCGTGAGAAGCATTTTACGTATTTTGTTCTGTGCTATACTCCCCTTCTTGACGTGAAACACTGTCGCCGCCTCCTTTCTCCACCCTTCCTTAGCCTGCGGGTCCCCCTCGCCCTAGACTTGTTCCCTGTACATTCCATGTCTAAGATTTGGGAGGACTTTCCCGTGGCTCTATGGTCTCGGGCATGATTTACTCTTGCATTAGCTTTTATTGCCCTTCCCCGGCAGTACATCCCGGCCCTTTTTGAATGTGGCATTGCCCTTCTTTTTACCCTGCCCAGGACTTTTCATCGTTTGAGTGACCGCTTCGGTCACGAGAAGGCAGCGCTAAACGCGGCATCTGAAGCCATTACAATGCCTGCTTTGGCGTGATGATACCACGTGTCAGAGGCTCGTCACCGGGCGTCCCTTCAGCAGCAGAATCGGCCTTTCAAGGAATTCGGTCCTCCCTCTACGTTGTTGTTTGTTTAGCTTTTCTTTCTTTACCATCCACGACGATGGATCGCGGGTTAAGAAGGTGATTTCTTCCTCTTCCTCATGGAGCCCGAGTTAAACCTGCTTAAGTGCTCCTTTTTGATTGATCCGCAGAGAAGCCCCGGGAAGCTCGAAATAGTGTTTTCCTCTTCTTTTGCTTGCAAGATTCTGTTCAATCGTTGCGTTCCCTTTTCTTCTTGTTCGATTTCGAGTGGTGCTCTTATGTCGCGGCTGGATCCTCACGTCGCTGTACTAAATGGCACAACTTTTCACCCCCCCTTTCCTTGCCGAATTTTTTCTTTTGAGTGGCCAAGTCTTCCCTTTTCCTGATCCGCTCCTCTGGAGACTTTCTGCGGTACATGTGTGCACAGATACCGCTTCCCCCTTCCTCAGAAGGCCGCTTTGTGTAAGGTTTTTCACGTGCCCCTTCCCTGTCTACCCAGAAACCTTTCTTGGTTCTCCACAAAATCACCTTCCAGTAGTATTCATAGAGCATCGTCTCTCCTATTTTCTATAAAAATGCTTCTCGCCTGCGCACGCTTTTTCCTTCCCCTTCAGGTACGATTTCTCCGGAATTTTTTTTTTGTACTTGTTCCCGAGCCGATTCGAACCTCGTAGTCCCAATTGCCCTGTTTCTCTCTCTCCCCTCCTTTTGCAAGATGGTCTCTCTTTCAGGGTGAAATCTTTTCTTTCTCCCAGTGGGTTGGGCCCCTCCAAGATGTCTTTTTTTCTAAGAGAGCGCCGTTGGATTCACATGAAAAGAGGGTACTCATTCCCCTTCTCCTATAACTTAGCTCTTCTATCTCACATAGTTGCGTTTCTTTTTTTTTTTTTTTGTCTTGTCAACAGGGGACCTTCCTAGGGATGTTTCTTAACCGGAGCCACCTTGTTAAGGAGATGTTCCCTTCCCCCTCCCTCAATGTAAGTGCCGCTTACTGCATACGCTTTTCTTCTATGTAGACGTCTCCCAGTATTTTCTTGCTGGAATTCGAAACGTCTCGTCTTTAGAGGAGCAAAATTGGAAAGCTACATGCCCCCCCCTCGGTTGGGGGACTCCTTTTTGCTTCCGATAAATTCCTCCCTGCCCGAAGCGTTTATTACTTCTTGACGGTGGTTTCTCACGCGTTGTTCTTTACTCCGTGCGCTGATTCGGCCTTCTTTTGTGCCCAGCGTCACGTAACCCTTTTTTTTCTTGGTAACGTTTTTTCCATCAAGGTTTTCCCCCTTTTTGGCGAGTTTTTTTCGCCGGTCTCTGCTTGTCTAAGCTGTTTTTTAGTGACTCTCGTATTAGCCCAGAGTCCTTCCTTTTCCTTTCTTTTTTGAGCGGCGGGGCCCTCTGACGCTTTTTTTTCTCGTTTTCTTTTTTCGCATTCCATCCTCTCTGTTGCGCAACGTGTCCGGGAAATGACCCCTTCCTTTTACATGCTCTGTCGCGAGGTGCTCTTGTTCACGTTTTAATGTTGCTCTTTTTTTTTTTTTTTCCCCCAGGCCGAAGGAATGGCTATCCCTCTTTCAGTAGGGGACCATTTCGAGGCGTTCCTTTCGTCTAGGACACCTTTTGTACACCCCTCTTCTTCCACGCTTCGTTAACCTTTCTTGTCCGATGAGCTCAATGCTTGTTTTTTTTTCGGGACCCCTTTGCCCTCGTGATTGCTCTCCCCCGTATTCCGGTCATGCTCCGTCCGTTCTTTTTTTCACCGATGATAACGACGGTTTCTTTGCCCCCCAAAGCGAAGTTTTTCTTCCCTTTGAATGGATCTAGGGGCGTTTTCCCCCCTTCTCCTCCTTTCTTGTTGAGGTCCCCCTTAAGACCGCAGTCCAGTCCCCCCCCTCCCCCCCAGCCGACACATCCGGACCCATTAACTCCCTCTTCACCTTCAACGTTTCCCACGACTGGTCTCCCCGCGTTTTTTTTTTAGTGAGGCCGTTCCCTTTGTTAAAGCTAAGAGTCTTTCTTCATGACTTTCTCTTTTGGATTCCTCCCCTCTGCTCCCCTTCTGGTCTTTCTGCTGTGTTCGACTCTTCACTTATGGGGGATTGGTTAGTTATAATATCTTCTCCCCCTGCGACACTTGTTCAATTCCACTGGCTGTAAACTTCGTGTTCGAGGTTTTCTTTTTTTTATCTCCACGTTCCTCGGCGCCAAGTGGTCCCCCCTTGCCTTTAACTCTTCCCTTTCTCTCGCAGTTTTCTTGAGCGCCGTCGTTAGCTTTCCTCCCGCTTTTGTGAGGCGCCGAGTCACTCGTTGAAAAAGGCATTTTTCCCTTGATGGCTCGCCTTTCCTTTTTCGGTTTCCAGTCTCTGCTGGCGTTCTCATGTCGATGCCTTTCGATGTGATGCGCCAAAGCGCGCCGTCCTTTCTTCTCTTTTCCTTTCCTGCCTGATTTAAGCTTGCTCACTTTCCCTGATTGTGTCGACTTTGCTTTTCTTTATTTGCCGTTGTTATAGTGATTCTTCAGGTCTCCCCATTTAAACTTCTAGAATCGCTGCTCTCCCCCTTGTCCCTGCCGATCCTTCAAAGAGTTTTTTCTCTTTGGCCTTCCCCGCTTGCTTGGCTTCCCAAGGTGAAGACGATGCATTTATGCGTTCGTTTGCTTCTCCTTTTCCCCCCCCCCCTGTTTAGTAGACCTTCCGCTTTCACCGTTTCCATACCCGATGCCCGGAGGGTTTCCCTCCTTTCTTCCCCAAAAGAACCCTTGAACCTCCCCTCAGACCAGCCAAGGCTGGATGCGAGGTTTCTTTACTTGTCAATCCCCCTGAAGACGTCTATATTCTTCACCCCCTTTTTCCGTTGTCTTGACGACAACATATTCCCAACTAACGTGGCTCCACTTCAATAGTTCTCTCTTCCGCCTAGTTGTGAATCAATTGAACCCCTTCCGCCCCGCCCGTTTTCTTATGAAGTCCTCCCGTCGTTCAACGCGGGGTGGCGCCATCAACCGCTGCGCAGGTCGCTTTCCCACTACTTCGCTTTCTCTTTTTTTAACGTTACGTTGTCCTTGCAAAGCCATGCGCAAGATGCCCCCCCTTCCCTCAAACTCCTTGTGCCTTTTTTCAGAATTGCCTCCTTCCTGAGATCTTTTGGAAGAGAACTACCCCCACCCCTCATCGTGCCTCTCTCCCCTAGTGAATTCCTCCACTACCTCCCCCTAGCCGGTTTCTTACACCTGTCCGCGCCTTCTCCAGCTATCCGTGGAACGTCGCTATTGGTTTACGACCTTCTGTGTTCTTTACGGCGGGTTTGAGGCTTCCTTTTCCGTGTCCTTGTGGCGGAGGTGTCTTCCGGCCCTCTATGGGCCCCCAACGTCTTTTCGGAAGTTTACCCAGAGATATCCCCCATCGCGGCGCCTTCTTTTGACACACTTTTCACGGCTTCATTTCGTTTTTTCTGCACGACGGGGAGGGAACACCATGTTTCCCGTACGACCCTTCCCCCCCCTTCCCTTCCGCTCCAGCGATTTGGGCCATTTTTTCTCCGCCTTTTTGCAATATCTCCCTTCACCTGGTTCAACCGAGTTCTCAGACTTTGTAGCTTTCGTCGCGCGACATCTGGTACCCCCTACTTCTCGAAAGGACCTCTTCTCCTCCGGGGTCATTCTTTGGGTGTTGGACAACCTTTTCTCAGAAGTTTTTTTGTGAACTCGTAAATTTCTTAAACCTTCTTTTGTCGCGGCTGCAAATTTTCTTTTTTTTCAGGATGGCTCTCTCAACCAGCTTGTGGCTTCCCCTCGCGTTCCCTTTGGTTCTCTCGTGTGGCCTGTGCTCCAGAACCAGTGTTTTTTTCCCTTCTGCCGATACGACCCTACAACCTTTTCCTCCCCCGCCTCGCTGGCTTTTCCCTCCTCTCGGGGTCTTTTGTTTGGCAATCTATCTCTTTCACCCAGGACGGGGTCTTTGGGACGTTTTTGGAAAAACCTCTAAAATCAAGTCTGAGAGGACCTCTCACACTTTCATAGAACGACTTGCCCACCCTCCTCCCCTGTGACAAAGGTTCACGTCAAGAGTTTCTTTGGATCTTTACCAGGGCACCCAGCGTGTAACACAACGGCAGTTGTGCTTGGACTTCCTGGGGATTTTACTGTTTGAATTCCTTCCTTCCCCAATCTCTTCCCTCATCGGAGTCTCTTCCGCTAGTTCTCGCGCTTTCCGGCACTAGCGGCTCGGTTTTGATTTTTCCCTTCCCTAATTCTGAACTTTTTTGAAGTCTCCCATAGTCCCTTTCTGGCCACTTCTTGCCCTTTCCTTTTCCTGATCCTCCCCCCTCGCGCCGATGATTCTACGCCTGTCGACTTCTCCGCAAAGGTTTTTGTTTGGGCTTTGCCGTACACCTTCCTTGGTCGCTTTTCTTTTGATTTCACTCCAAAAAGTGCACCTTTTCTGCATCCTCCCCCTCGAACGACGAAACATCTGGAAAGTTTCCCCTTTCAAGGATCTCTTTTTCCCTCCCGGACGGCCCATCAACCTCCGATCTTCACCGAGTGGTGGATGAGGGGGGGTCCGTAGACCTTCTCTTTTTTTCCCTTATGGATGTCCCTTTTCTTTGGATTCCTTTGAGCGCTCCCCTTTTCTTACTCGACCTATTAGATGGTCTTTTTTTCGGAAGACCAATTTTTTTTTCTGTGCTTATACTTCCCTTCCGGGAAACTTGGCAACTTTCAGACCGGGGCATATTCGTCGGCCCCAAGTTCGAGGCCGGACATGTTTTTCTTCCTGAGCAGGGTTTCGTTTTCAGAGTTTTCTTTGGGACCTCGTTTCTTCTCTGGAATGTTTTTTTCCCTCCTTGAGAATTCTGTCCAGAGTTTTATCATTGCCATGTATTTCCAGTTTCCCCCCTGCTCCTCCCTGCCGAGAACTGAGGTCATTGTACCCCCTTTAGCTTTTCTCCCCTATTCTTCCCGGCCAGGATCCATGAATCTTTCCCCCCCTCTTTCGGGTTTCGCACCCTCTCAGAAGATCCGGACCTTCTTCCCCGATTTCTTTAGGATATCGAGTAACCCCAACCTGTGCGTAACCCGCAGCGACCGCTTGATGTCTTTTTTTCCTCTTTCTCAGATTTCTGAACAGCTTTTTTTTTCCGCGGGTTCCTTATTTTTTTTTCTTTTTCCTAGATTTTCTTACTCTTCGGTCGATCTCTTTTCCCCTCCAGCGCAGCATGGTTTCCTGCCCTCGGTTATCTTTTTTCAGATTCCCCCCCCCCTTCCCGATCATCTGGCCTGAGTCCCTTCCCTTTTTTCTTGTTTTTTTTCTTGTCCTCTTCCCTCGGTGGGTGGACAGGCGAACTTCCAGGCCGTTATTCCGGATAATATATCGCCTTGGTTGATGGGAGTTGGCTTTCTTCTGCCCCTTTCTGACGAGACTTTCTCCTTCGAAGCCCCACGGATATCTTTCCTTCCCCGGGCTGACGGGGACCCCTCCCAACGGCCCTC
>Ga0179593_1712523_pt1 | contig 10740 bp, 7 predicted proteins | sample CZODoug2_1_08_16_FD_185931 | JGI IMG/M metagenome (GOLD analysis project Ga0179593, IMG submission 185931) | Vadose zone soil fungal communities from Angelo Coast Range Reserve, California, USA - CZODoug2_1_08_16fungal (PacBio error correction) | ecosystem: Environmental > Terrestrial > Soil >... | reverse complement strand
CTCACTTTTTTTCTGGCCTTGTACACGTGCTGCAGTTCTCTGTTTTTTCCACTATCGCGCTTCCTCCGAGACTTGCGGCGACCCCCTGCGAATTTCCGGCACATCCAGGTGGAAGCCCGCGACGGAGTCGGGACCTCGCCCCCGCTGATGGCTCTTCTCCTTTAAGGGCATCGAGGAAAGCTTTACTCGAATCACCCGCCCCTCTTTGGGAAGCCTAGTGTTCTAGCGTGTTCCCCTATGAGTACTTTCCCCCTCTGGTTTGTTAGAGTCTTCCTCTCAGGCCCTTTGACTGATAAACCTTTTTTTCCCAATTATGGTGGTGATTCCCTCTTCCCTGAGAGTTCTGCACACCCTTCGCCCTTGCGGAAGTTGAGTCCCCCCTTTCTGGTGACTGCTCGAGCAGTTCTCTTTGTTGAACCCCACGTCTGGCTCCCGCGAGTTTGCGTTTTCCCGAAAGCCTCTTCCTGCTGGCGCATGGGGCTGTTCTGTGTTTCACTGTGGCCGCTTCGCTGTTCAACTACTGGAGCGCTATCGTGGGACATCCCTCTCCCCGAGCCACGCGGCCGTTTTCCTGGAGCGAAGGCTCCTCGTCGGAGTCCTCTCCCCCCCCTCGATCGATGATTAATTCTGGTCGCTTCTCCTGCCTTTTCACCATCGCAGCTATTTTCCCTTTTCCCTGCGCATACGACGTGTCGCCCCCTTCTGGGCAGTACATAGGGTTATGAGGCCGTTTTCCTGGCTTCCCCCTCTTCTGTTTCTCCCCCCCCAACGGACATTCTTCGGCCTTTTATGCACGAGGATGGAAGTTTTTTTTCTGACTTCCGTGTCGTCCCCGATACGGAAATCTTTTTCGCGCAACCCTTTTCCAAGCGACCCGTTTCGATTGGCCCCCTTTCTAGTCTGAGCGTTTATTTTTTTTAAGAGCCTTTCCCTTCCCTTCTAGAAAGCTCTCCTGCGCGCGTACCCTTTTTTACCCACATATTGGCATCCGACCCGGCGAGCCCCCCTTCCTCGCACCTTCATCCTCCGGGCCCCTGTCTTCGTTTCATGCTGAAAATGTCACGAGATCTTTTTTTTCGGCTGGCGGTGTCTTTGGTGGCCCGCATTCGCTTTTCTCTAAATCTGTAAAGACTCCCAGTTTCCGTTCCCCCTCCCTTTTTGAGCGGGCGTCGGCGAGTCTTCCTGCGGTTACACGCTCCCCTTTTCCCCCCTTGAAGCCGGGGTGGGTTTCTTTCAACTATAAGACCCAAGACTACTCTTTTTTTCTTCCATGCCGGTGCGCCCGGCCTCCATTGTCTATCCGCTGCCCCCCGATGTTCTCATTTCTTTTCTCCGAACCTAGTCCTGATCCTTTTAAAGGTCACGCTTTTCCCATCGCTTGTCCTTTTCTTCCTTTCTCGTAACTAGTGAGAACGGAATACTACACTTAGGCTCCTCCCACTTTTCCTTTTTCTCTGAGATCAGCCTTTCGAAAGTCAAGAGGTTCTCCCCTTATTCTTCTTTATTCCCTTCCTCGCCGAGTAAGTAACTTCCAGAGAGGGCCCCTTTGCAACCTTGACGGTTTCTCACTTCTTCGTTAAAGATCCCCCCTACATTCCCTTCTCGCCCTTATTCACCAGGTAAGAGGTCCCCCTGAGCCCTTCTCTTGTCTTTCTTTAAGATCGACGTCCTTCTTCTCAGCGTTGACATGAGGATGATCTTTCCTCAATCCGTGTTTGTTGCATCTCTCATTTAAAATCCCCCCCGACATGACTTGTTTTTCTAACCACTCCCGATCTCAAGACTATGAAAGGGGTTGTTGGCGCAGGGTCCTTTATCCGGTGATTAAGAGATTCTACGTCCCTTGCCCCCCATGTGAGGAACCCTGCCCGGCTCTCGAGAACCTCTCTCGTCCCCTCCCGCCCCCCCCCCTTTGTCTCCGCAGAATAACTCCCCTGCTTGAATTTCTTTCGATCGTGGACAACTCACCTCCCCCCCCTTTCTCTTCTTTCCCGTTTCTAACCCGGATTTTCACTGATGCCCTCTCATTTCTTCAAGAGATTGAATGAAGTCTCCCCTTTTACCCGACGGCTTTTTCCAGGGTAGGATTTTTCAACCATTATCACATACGGGTGGACGCCAGTCCTCCTCTTCAACAGGAAGGAAGTGAAGGACCCCCGGTTTTTTGCTTTTCCTTAGATTAATGCCCCCACCCGGATGCCGAATGCCCTTTTTTCACCTATTTCTTTTTTTTTTCCAGTTTAATGGATCCCCTCCGAAGACCCCCTCCCCCTGCATAGTCACTTGGCGATGATGATGAATTTTCTTTTTCCCCTCCCCAAATCGTAATGAGGTCCCCCCCAACTAATAAACCTCCCGTACCAGGTCCAACGCAAGGCTCCCCTCTACCATTGTAAGAATGTCGTTGCCTGGCCCTTCTCGCGTTTTCCTTGCCTCCCCCACCCTGCGGAAGCTCCTCCTCCCGCTGCCACCGTTCCCTTCGGATAAATATTTCCGAGAAGCGGACTACCATCTTTCGAATGAGTCCTCAATCTCCCCCTGCTGCGGTAGATAAGTCCCCCCCAAAATCCTCCCTTTTGTAGAGGGGAGAACTTTGTGACTCTCCACTATCGGATTCTGTATTTCGTACTTCTTCAGTACGAAAGTAACTTGACCGTCCATTCGATAGTGATGAAGTGAATCCTTCCTTTCCAGTGACGGTGGCCGTCCCTCTTTTTTGCCCCGGTATTTAGCCTCCTCAACGCCCAGAAAACGAGGTCATTCTGCCGCATTCTCCATTCGGAGAGCTTCCTTCCGTAGCCGGAGATGGTGAGCTCCCTCCCCCGACCGCGAAAGGAATTTCAGATTCCTTCTCCCCCTTTTTCTCGATAGCGATGGGGTGGATCTTTCCTTAGAGCTCCATTTTCCATACGGCGCTCAGTGTTTCCGCCTCTTTCTTTGATAACGCTGATCTCCGGTTCGCACAGGGTGTTCCCCCTCTCCGCGGCTTTCCCTTCTGGCGCCGTGCTGATCCCTTCCCGGGCGGCTGCGAAACAAGACTTCCCCCACAGGCCGTCTTTTGCTTAACATGAGCCGAGAAGAACTTCAGCCAGCCGGGATGTTTATCAACTTCCCAGGCCCAGTCGAAGTGTCTTCGAAACATGGGCGGCAGTCTTCCCCCCCCCTTAAAATTTTATAGCGCTTTCCTGGCCCTTTCTCCCCCTTTCTCTACCCCTCGTAGAAAGTCCCCCCCTTGCTAACACCTCGCGTCCTTCTCCCCCCCCGCTAAGGGTGATTTTCCCCTAAGCTTTCCAGATCCGATCAAGACGATTGGAATTTCTCCACTCCCCTCCCTCCCTCTTACAAAAACGGTGATATCGTGCCCTATTAGAATATAGCCCGCCACTCCTCTGCTTTGCGCTAGCTAAGTGATTGAATCTCTCAATGCAGCACTTTGTACCCCCAGGATAAAGAAGAGTGAGCCTTTCCTCATCCTCTTTTATTTGTTCTTGCTTTCCCAAGATGATGGTTCTCCTTTTCGTCTGCTACAGGGCAAAGCGCTGGCCAAACTGACCATATCGCGCAGACGAGAATATGCTTCTCAATTTCCGGCCCAGCCCCCCTTTTTTTTTCCAGAGACGGCTGGAGTTTTTTTCCCCCCCTTTTCGCGCTTCGGATCCTCTCACAAGGTCCTTCTCTAAGCGGAAGTGCGAGCCCCTTTTTTTTACGTGTGCGGGGGGACCTGCTTTTGGTGCTTAGATCAATAAATTATTCTACGAGGTTAGCTTCTCAGCCGCCTCTTTTTGCTTTTCTCGACACAGTGTTAATTTTTTTTTTTCTCACGATGTTCGCCCCCCACAAACCTGACCACTGGGCATGTCGTCTTTTTATAAACTTCCCTGACTGCCCCCCGTTTTTGTCTCTGTTTTCAAAAAAAAGAAAAAATCCCGCTTTGGCATCCAAATAAGATGATCCCAAGGGGCCCTCTTTTCGTAATATTCGCCAGGTCTGTGCCGCAGGAGATGGCCTCTTGATGGAGAGTCTATCTTGGGGCCCTCAACGATATAATCTTCTACCCCTGCGGAGCGTCTTCCGTTTATCTCAGCAGGTTCTATCGCGGTGCGGGGCCCACCCATCGCTATCGATCTTTGTTGAGATGATATACTTCTGCCGTTCCCGAACATTTACCCTTTAATTTGTGATTTCCTCTCGTTCACGAAGGAGCACCTTCCCACTTTTTTCTTGTCCTTAAAGATGCCGTGATGTAATTCCGCCAGTCCCCTCTGACACCTCCTACCTTCTCCGTCTTTGCACTGCCCGAGCGCAAATGGTCCCCCCTCGTGCGTCACTTTCCGCCTTTCTAAGCTACGAATAAGGATAACTTTCCCCACAGTGCCTTCCCCGCTGACACTCCACCCTCTTTTGCCTTCTGAGCGAAAGCATTATTCTCCTCCCTCTCGGGATTAGTCTCCGCGGCGCTCCCCCACTTTTTCTTGATAATCCCCCGGCAGGCATAGCCCCGATTGCAGAATTTTTTTTTAAGTCTCGCAAACCTAGGGCCTTCCCTTTAGTTTAAATGATGAAAATGTCCCTTTGAGTTTCCCCCCTTTTTTATGTCCGTTATTCTTTTTTTTCCGCATTCGTATTTGCGAGTGCCATAAATCGTACTCCCCTCAGCATCGAAAGTGGACACCCAGGCTTGTTGTTTAGCTCGCGAGTAACCTCCCTACATGAAATCGATTAAAAGTCCTTGCAGTCTTCTCTTCGTGTGTGTGTCTTTGCCTCCCCCTTTATCCAAGCTTCGTCCTGGCACTGCTGCCCTTTCAGAAGATGTCTGTATCTCGTCTTTCCTCCCCGATGTTCAGTTTTCGTAGTAGTAAAAGCCGACCCCCTCTTTTTTTCTTTTTGGGTTTTTTGGTTAACTTTAAATGTCCGGTTAATAAGCTTTACCTTTAACTCTCCGACGTACCTCGGCCCGGACTAAGGGTTAGGCCCCTCTCCTGAGGAGTTGGACTTTGCCTTTCCCCAGTTTCTTGCCGAAACCGGGCCCAAAAAAGTCATGTATGTAGGTCGCTCGGGGTGGGGTGTGTGGGGTTCAGAAGAGAAGTCCTTCTCGGGAGTGTGCTTCCCCCTACTTTTTGTCACAGCTTTCTTTCCTCTTTGAACCCAGGCCTGCTCGACACGGTTCTTCTCCCTCTTGCCACGTGCTCTCTTGAGTTTTCCTTTAGACGTACAGCGCTTCAGATTTGCCTTTTCTATGATATCTCTTTTTGTTGTTGAGACGATCCTTTTGCTGACTTGCGATCTGTTCCCTTCTCCCCAACAAAACATACCAGTTTTTCTACAGCCTTCTGACCTTTCCCGCCCCTTGTAGATGCCAGGCCCCCCCGGTCTGTACCCCTAGCCTATTTCCCTTCACGTTAAGCCTTTATGCACCAATGTTTGAACTTCCCCTTTACCCCGTTGTTTTTCCCAAGAATACCCCCATCAGGGTTTTGAACCCGTTAATTGCCGACGTCTCCTTCCCGTAACGCCCTTCGCTTGATCATCAGTTTTCCCCCTTAGTAATTCTCTTTTTCCTATCATGTAATGGACACTATTGAATGAAGCCTCCTTCACAAGTCCCAGCCTTTGATAGGTCCGCCACTTCGGCTCACGAAAATGAGAAATCCCCATAGCAGCGATCGCCCCCTTTCCTTTTCTTCTCCCCTTCATTTCCCAGCAGGAGCTCTTCCAGTCTGTTTCTTTTCTTTAGAGTGAATGTTCCCCCCTTTTCACGTATATCGGTTCCTTTTCCCCCGATCTTGTAAATGGATCCAACTCCTTCTCCGACGCCAGAGAAAAGCATTTTTGCAGGCCACTGGAGATTTCTTTAAGCACTCTCCAACGGACTGGCCCCCCCTTCCCCTACCCCTCCCAGAAAACTCCCGGAGTCCTACTTTTTCTGTGGTAAAACGAAAAACACTGGAACCGCCTAGCCTTTGCGTCCCCAAATGCGGTCCCCCCTGAGGTTCGCTCTTCCCGTCGCCTTTTTTGGAGGATTTCCTTTTTTCCGCCGCGCCGGGGGACTAATCTTCTGGGCTGACTTCCTCCTTTTCCCCCAAACCTGCTGCTTTCGACACCCTTCCCGCTGGACACAAAAGCGGGCTACCCAATTACAGATTGCATAAAGCGGGTGTCTCCCTTCGCTGTTTAGAGTGCGGACCTTTTCAGTGACGTCAAGATCAATAGGATTCCTATGCGCTCGTGCAGCGTGAATGACGAAGAAGAGGAACAGTGTCCCCTTTTTAGGCCGAATAGTCTTCCCTTCCTCCCCGCATCGTGACCTCCCAGTTCTAAGCCAAAGCTGTGGTTTTTTAAAAAAGTCCGAAAGTGATTTCCCGAAATGGTTAAAGCCCAAAATTAGCGGGTGGGCGGGATTTTCAGCAGCGCCTCTTAGATCTAGAAAAACCCATCTGGTGGCTCCTTACTCCTCCGAGTCTCATCCGATCCCCCCCCCCCCCCCCCAGTTCGTAATCGCCGCCGCTTTTTGATCCCGATTATATTCCCGGTCGCCCCCCAGCGGCTATAAATCCCTTTTTCCCAAGTCGCGATCACCTTTGAGACGGAGACCGTTTCTCCCAGCTGCGCCCTGAGCTAAATGAATAGATGATTTGCCGGTCGGTACTCATTTTGCCATCTTGTCTGGTTTCATTTTCTTTGAGAGAAATGAGAGACCTTTCAGGGAGTTCTCAAATGTACGCCCTCTTCAGATAGAGAAGTCCCAGGTCGGAGATAAAAACCCCTTCCTTCCCCGTTTTTATCTAGTGCCCTTTGAGGCATGAAAGGATAAAGTTCCCACCCTAGTCGTTAACTCTAATCAGCCCCCCCTTCTCTTAAATTCCCAGCTCAGGCTTCTTGGAGGAAGAGAAAGTTCCTGATGACATTGATGTCCCTCCAGAATCAGGAACTTTATCGATTCCCTCCACTTATTCCATGAAAATATGCCCCGTTGATCTTTTCCTTCCCTGCAGATTTTCCAGACCTCTTCCTTCCTCCCCTCCCTTCAGTTGATTGCCGAACCCTGTCTTTTCCCTGTCAGCAAGTGTAAAAGACCCCATGCTCTTTTAGCAGTTCTCTCATTATTTTAATAATAATCCTGTCCTCTCTCTAAATGCTCTCCCCTTATTTTTGCTCACAACACTGCCTGCAGTTGCCATTGTCAATCACCTGACCTATCGCTTTTCCTCGCTCGTCCCTCTCTCTGAGGGAGAGATCTTTTCTCCTTCCTCAGGGAGCTATTTTTGAGGTGAGTGTTGTAGGGAATAGCCTTTTACGCTTCTATGCGTCCTAGGATTGTTTCACTCATCAGTAAATTGTGCGCTCAATCACCAAGAATTTTCCGTGTGCCCCTCTTTTTTGGCGCAGGTTTTATAGCAGGAATCCCCCCCCCTAGGTAGCCCTTCTTTCGATTCTTCCCCGCGCGTCAGTTCCCTCCTGGTCAGAATTCTGAGTGGTTATCCCTTTCGTCCTCTGGCGGGGCGACTGGGCCTGGCTTTGAGAAAAAACCTGAAGTCTCGAGTTCTCTCTTTTCCCCAGAACCAAGCGACCCCCGAGATTTGCATTCCCTTCAGAACTGAGTCACTCCTGGCGCAGCTTTTCTCTCCCGCGCCTTGCTACTATATTGCTTCCTTTTCACTTACTCCTGAGAGATATCTGTGGCTCACACCTCTATCTCGAAGAGAAACCCCTTTCCCCCCTGAGCGAATTATCTTAGATTTGCTTTGGGTCCAGATCCCCCATAGAAACCCCGGAATGTGTGGAGACCCAGCGATCTTTGATGACTTATAACCCAGAAGGATATTCTGATGTACTGGCCCGTCCAGATCCTCGCTACAATTTCCTGCTCTCAGATACCTGGTTATGGGGTCTTGTGCTGATCTCCTTTCTTCTAGTAGCTTCACGGCAAACCTCCCCTTCTTCCAGGCTGCCTGCTCCCTTGCCGTACCCGCCTCCTATGTCGGGCGTCCTCCTCCCCGCAAGTATTTTTTCATCCGGCCTTCCGGTTTTTCACCCGTTCAGTTCTTGCGACACGTTCGATTTGTGCGAGAACGCCCTGTCATTTTAGAGTGATTCTTTTTCCTTCACAGCGGGATTTCTCCTCTTGCTCCTCAAAAGGTTTTTTTCCTTCCACCGGAGAAGTCTTTCCTAGATCTCTCCCTTCTTAATTGTTTTAGAAAAGGATAGCCTTAAGGGACTGCCCCCTTTCCTTATTTCCATCCCATGTACCCCCGCGAGTCTGCGTCCCCATTTTATAGGTTCCTTTTTTCTTCTGGTTGGCCTCATTCGATTTAAATTTATAGACCACCACCCAGCATCGCAGTTGCGAGCCTTCCGCTTGCGGGAGTCCCCTTTTATTGTTTGGATTACCCTACAAGATCTTTCCCTTCCTTTTCTTTCGGTTATCGCTTTTTTCCACTTAATCCCCCCTTCCTGCGGACGGAGACCCTTTTGTGCGACGACTATTTTCTCCTTGTATATACGTGCTCTTTTATACAGGTTCGCGGCTTTCCTTTAACCCTAGCGCTAAGCTTTTTCTGTTCCACGCGGCTTAAGTCCTTATGCCTTCCCTTCCCTTTAGCAGTACAGAGTGCTCTTTTTTTTTTCCTTGGTTCTTCCCACCTTCTCTTCATGGGGGTGCTTTGCCCGTCCAGTCTGAAGCGTTCCCCGAAACGTCAGTCCTGAGCTGCGGTCTTCTACACTTGCTTTTCGCCCTATGTCCCCCTGTTGAGAGAGTTTAGTTTTTGCTTTCCGGATAAACTTCGTAGTCCCCCCTTTTGAGTCCCTCTCTTACCGCTTAACCGTTTCCCTTGGCTTCTTTCCCCCCCTCCAGAAGGTAGTGATACACTCGGGAGGTGTGTTTTTTTTTTCGCCGACGCTCGCGTCATTAGTCTTTTTTGACCTTCTTCTTTTCAACTTTTCAAGTCGAATCGTTGTTTTTTGCATACTTTTTCACCGCGAATTGGTCTTAGGCGAATATGCGCTTTCTTTTTCCATAAGTTTTTGGTGACTCCCCTCCGGTCAGCCGACTGTAAGGCGCTTTAAATCGTCGGGGCATACCGACTGCTTTTTCGAAAAAGTAAAGTTAAAGCACCACTGTCCCTTCCTCCCCCCACCCTGCCTCCTCGGCTAAACGAAACCTCCCCCGGCTTACTACTGAAAGGGTTTTTCCCCCCCCCCTCTTCGTTCCTTTTTTTTTTTTTGTTTGCAACGTCAACTGATCTCCGGTTTTCCTCAAGGAGTAGTGAGCATCTTGAACTCCCCATTCCCCTCAAGCTTATTGTCCTTTTTCCTATGCCCCCCATTTACCCCCCCCCACCCCCCAACCCCCCCCCCCCCCCCCCTCTGATCGTAAGAAGTTTTTTTTTTATACTAAAATTCTGCACCGCCTATAAGAGAGATTCCCCCTTTTCTAGTTTTCTGCCCCGTCTTTTTCAGAGAAGAGGCGAACCTTCTTCTTGCAGTGTACATTGCCCTCCACCCCCCTTAAAGCTTCAGATTTCGTTCACTATTCCCTTGGACTCAGAGTTTCAGGTTCCTTCTAGCCGATACTAAGATAAAGAAACTTCGTGTCCGGCTTTATTCCCAATTATAATCCCCTCATCTCATGGGCCCTGAAATCATCACCTCCCCCTTCCTTGCAAAAAAGGGAGAAACCCTTTTTCGGAAGGGTCCCCACATTTGCAGGAAATTCCGATGGCCTTTTCGTAGCCTCCCAACAATGCGCAGCCTAGAGCGTCATCTCCGATGAACAAGTCTGTGGGAGGAGAAACACGCCGCGGCGGAATAATCAAGAATTTGTGACTTTTTCCTTCATATTAAACCCCTTCGGTAGATAACCTCCGTCCAAATCTACGTGTAGAAGGTCCCCCTTAAGCTTTTTTTTCTCTCAAAGCGTCTCTATTCTTGAGATGTAGAGTTCTCGCACGTTCCCTATGAAAGGGAATTATTTGCATTCAGAAGTACATGTGACTCCTTTATCTCGGACCTTTCCCATATGTGCTCTCAGGAAAGACTCCCCCTCCCAGACCGCTCTGCCACTTAAGCAGTTGTTTTTTCGACTCCGCCCTTGTAAAAGAACCTCCCCTAGTGAGAGATCGCAAGCGCCCCCCCAACCCCCTTCGGATAGCTCTGGTGTGGGATCTTATCCGCTGCGCCCTGGCGCACCATCCGGCGCTAAGTTTCGCCGTCTTTGGCCCTCTACCGCCTTACTTGGAGTGCCCACTTTGAGTTCCTTGCCCCTCCGCGAGTTCTTCGCCGCTTCCCCACGCTGCGCCGGGGTCTCAAAACACTCTTTCTCCCCAGCAGCTCTCTGGTCGCCACTTTGGCCTTCCTATCAGAACTTCGTCCAGGATGAACGTCAGGGCCCCGGCCATTTCTCCTTTCTGTCCTCCCTAAGGCCGGATAACCACCAGAACTATGCCACCAGGTGTATTTCTCCCTTATGCCCTTTCAAGGTCCTCCTTAGTTCTTAAAGTACTCCCCCCCCGAACTGCTCCACTCTTTTTCTCTTGCTGCATTTTGTGGTGAGGGAGGTCGCACCTTCGTCTCGATGAACCCTCCTTTCCGATCAAGCGAACAATTGTCGTTCCTCCCACTCACTCTTCCACCTTATCTGTTCAGGAACCCTCTAGAATCTCGCCCTCCTTTCCGTGCGAGAGAGAGATAGGTCCTCTTCCACCAGAGTTTCCTTCCCTGGTACAGCCCCCTTTCCCCATCAAG
>Ga0179593_1511250_pt1 | contig 10740 bp, 18 predicted proteins | sample CZODoug2_1_08_16_FD_185931 | JGI IMG/M metagenome (GOLD analysis project Ga0179593, IMG submission 185931) | Vadose zone soil fungal communities from Angelo Coast Range Reserve, California, USA - CZODoug2_1_08_16fungal (PacBio error correction) | ecosystem: Environmental > Terrestrial > Soil >... | reverse complement strand
TCCGGGAAGTAGCGCCCTTTAAAACTGAAACCCCCCGCCCCGGGGCAGTTACGCCCCGCACGTTTTCAAAGATCCCGCTATGCACCGGTTCGTTTGCCCCGCCCCTGACGGACCCCCCCGTTCTGCCCAACCTTTCCCACAAACCCAATGTAGAGTTTTTAACATGTATGCGTCCACAGAGCGCCCATCCACCCCCTGGGCAACCCTTTCTGATTTTCCCCCCTTTTTATAACGGAGACCCCACGCTTTTTGGTTCCTTTTCTTTTTTTTATCCAGAATAAGGTTGCGTTCTTCCCCTACGATCTAGGTGGTCGTCTTTGGGTCCCCCTATAAGTATCTTGTTCTTTCCCCTCGTGGGGGTGGGTGTGCGTACACCGCAAACCTTTCGGGTCTGCTCTTTCTTCCTTCTGCGCTGGGCCGGTTTTCTGGTGACCTTCGGATAGTCTCTTTCCCTTTTGGGCTTTTTTTTTCACATTTTTCTGTCGGTTTTGTGTGTTGTCCTCCGTTTTTGTTGGCACATTGGCAGCTTTCCGTCCCCTGGGCTTTTGGGGCTTTTTTCTTTTTCTCAGCCCCCACCCGGGCGCCCAAAAACCGTTTCGGGTGACCTTCCCAATCCCCCCTCCCGGCCCCAACCCTTCGGGGTATTCTTAGTTCCGTTTCTTTCCCGAACAGGGGTTGGGTCCTTAACCTGGGCCTGTCTACTCTATGGTGACGTTTCCTCCTTTTTTTCCCTTCGTCGCTGCCGTCTCCCTCCCCTTCCCGGATGATTGAAACCAAATTTTACTGAATTCCCCCTTCCCCGGCCCGGCCCTTTTCCTGCCTTCCCTCTCTGAAACCCAACCCCACGCCTTGCTTGCGTTGAAACCCCCCTTTTTTCCCCCCACACTTTTTACTCATTGCTTTTCTCCTTGTTTTTCCACACTGAGAGGATGCGATTTGTTTCATTCTTATATGCTTCCCTTGTTACGTCTTAAGACTTCCCAGGACATTTGAACCGCCCAAACTTATTGCCTTTTTCAACCCAAACATATGCCAAACCTCCCCCAAATTACCACTTTTCATTCCCCACTGTAAAGTGGATGTCAAGAGTGCATTTTGCGCGTCGACCGGTTTCTCAACCCTCTTTCCCCTTTTTTCCACCCTCCCTCAAATACCGTGATGAACAAGAGTAGTTTTTTTGCCTTTCCATCCCCCAGCCCCCCAATTCGGCTGCCTGTTGGATCCCCCCGCCGTGTCTGTTTTTTTTCTGTGCCTTTTTTCCCCACTTTTTCTTGAGACTGACCCCCCAACACACAGAGTTCTGGTTTCATCTTTCCCCCCCCCGTTGCCTTTTGCACCCCCCAACCCCTTTGGTTCGTGCGTTCGTCCCGGCTTTTTGGGTTACTTGTTTTAAAAACGGTCCCCTTGTCCCAGAAAACTTTTGGCCCAGGAATATCTATTACTTTTTGGTCGATCTCCCCACCCTTTCTCCTTTTTTTCCCTTTGACCTTGTCCCTAACACACTTCCCAACCCCCACTCCCTTTCCTTGTGACCGGTTCTGATGTATTTTGAAAAAATTGCCCTTATTGTGAAGATTTTTTTGCGTCTTTGTATGTTTGCGATTAAGTGAACCCCTTTGGGCTTAACTTCCCCTTTCCCTCGTAGGGGAACCCTAGTGGTTTTCCAAATTTTTCTCTCCCAAGTCACTTTCTTTTTTTTTAGCCACCGGTTTTTTTTTGTTCCCACGTTTTCCCTTTTTTTTACAAGACAGGGGTCTGGAACCCCTTGCCGTACCAGTTTTTTTGGTATAGTTTTCACTCTTTCTACCTTTGTCCTCATCCAGGCCCCCCCACACCTCTGGCGTTCCACGCGTGGCCCCCATAGCCCGCGCTACGCAAAGGGTCGGGGCGGGTATGGTCAAAGCTCCCACATACCCCTGCCTCCCCCGGACCCGGCACTTGCCTTCCGCTTCTATTTCCTCTCTTTGAGGGAGACTTCCTTGTTTTTTGGCCCTGCGCCCGTTGCTTCACTTTACTGCTTATCCACCCCGTTTTTTTCAAGTCTCCCCCCCCTTTTTCCGTAGCCCTTACACCACTGTACGTCGGGTTGTTGCTGAGCCCCCTCTTTGGTATTGATGTTCTAACTTTTTGTTTTTTTGGTGTCTCCTGATTCCGGGGTCTCTTTAATTGAGGCTCACCCTCTTCCTCCTCCGTTTGTTTTTGTCCTCACTCTCGTGATCATATCGCTGCGCGCGCCTTTCACGAAATTTTCTCCCCCGGCATGATACCGTTCTATTTTTTTTCCCAGAAACTCCCTCCCCCTTTCCCCTTTTTGCATTTGGTACTCAGGGTTGCCTTTTTCCTATGTTTCTATCCTGAAATTTTTTCTGCCGTCCTTTCCCTGGCTACCATGGTTTTCGCAGCCGAGGCGTCTCTAAGTCCGGGAGTGTTTGTCACTTCCCCTTCTTTCCTTTTTTTTACTGTCTCCCCTTAGCCTTGCCGAACATTGGTCTTTGATTCCCTCTGGACGTGGAGCCCCTCTTGTTTTTTTTGTTGTGGGCCTGGGCTTTCTTATTCGAGACGTTTTATCGATCCCCCCCCCCCCCTAACTGGCACCTTCCACTGTTCGCCGTTTTCAGTCTTTTTTCCCCCCCCCCCTGTTTGTTCAGTACGGGTTTTTCAGTATCCCCCCTGTGGACACCCAGGTCTATTTTCCCCCCGCTTTTAGTGCCTTTCGCCCGCGTTTTTCCCTTCCCCCCCTCCAAAGGCCCCTCACCCAAGGACTACCATCTAATGAATTGCTGTTCCCCCCCCAGTCCTCGAGGCACCACCCCCTTCTTACTTTGTTGGGACTTGTTTTGGAAAGGTTTCATGGGGCCCCACGAAGCCGTTTTTTTTCTTCTCCCCCCACCAACCTGTGTTAGGTCCGTATCCGCCCCCCCAACTTTGCTGGGTGTTTTTCAAGTTTTCCGGACCAGCTGGTCAACCCATCTCTCAACCGTTCCACGACACGTTTTTTTTTTCGCCAACAATGGAGGAGATTCCCACTCCGTGTTCCCTGTCCCTCTCCCAAAGAACCCTGGCCTGCCACAGGACACAGGTCTCATGGCCGCTTTCTTTGTCCCCGTTAGTGGTTTTCTTGGGTTTTTTCGGTCTTCCCACAAGGCTACTTCTTTCAGTTTCTTTCACAACTCGATCAAATTCCGGTCCTTTGGTGAATTTCTTCTTTTGAGCCCCTTTCTTTCCCCTCCTTGCTGAACTTCCTCTTTCATTTGCTAAAGGCTTTTTTTTCATTCTTTTTTTTTTTGTCTCCCCGCTACAGTTTTGTCCTTTTTGAAATTTATAGGTTCCGCTGGTCATATCTTCACCTTCCCTCTTTCTTTTTTTCTGTAGGTCAGGGTGATTAACCCCTGTCAATTTTCGGATTTCACTGTCCCCCCCTAGGTCACAATTGCTTCCCGCAGTCCCCGCTTTTTTTTTTTCCTAAAGCGTGAATTGCCCGTACTTTTCGTTCCCCTTTTTTTTTTCCACGGCAGTGTTTCACGCACCAGAAAAAAGTCTTCACCCTTCCCTATCCCTGTGTTCCCTCCTTCCCTTTGAAAATTCCTGCCCTTTACGGGGCTCCCTTTCTTATCCTCTTAAATATACCCCACCCCCCTTACCCCTTTTGAGATTTTTTTCATTTTTCCTCGTTACGGTGGGAGCGGTTTTGATTCCCTCTCCCCCCACTGCAACCCCGCAGGGGGCGTGCTTCCGCTCCCATTCGAAAAACACGTCAGCCTTTCCAACCCTTGAACCATCCCCCCCCCCCTTTTGAATTTCTCGACTTTGCCAGAAAAACCGCTTGCATCGTTTTGCCCCTCCTTTTTTTTTGCGGGTGTTCCAGCACCAGGTCCTTTGACCTGGAACCGATCCGTACCCTTTTTTAGAACCCCCCGCCTTCTTCATTCTTTTACCAGACAGCCCCCTGGCTTACACCCTGATTGATTCCCCCGCCAACTTTGGTCTCCCATGCACAAGACGAGTCACTTTCACGGGTGATGTTTCTCGCTTTTTTTTTTGGCATTTTTCGAATTCCCGCCCATTTTCCCCCATTTTCTGTTTCACGGTGGGGGGGGGGGGGGGGTCACCCCCTGTTCCTCCTTTTCCGCTTTTTTCTCGTCTCTGACACCCCCTTCCACGCTCCCGTGGGCCGGGTGCCGTTTTCTGCTCCTTTCCCTTTCCCTTTTCCTCCTTCCTTCATCCCTTTTTTTTTTTGTCTGATACACTACTGTCTCCCTAAGACCTCACTCTGAAACTTTTGCCGCCCCTTCCCCGGTCCGTTTTCCTTAGCCATTGCTTTCCATACCCTTCTACTCGGGACCGTTTTGCCCCTTCTCGTCACCCCGTTCTTGAAACCTGTTCCAACCCCCAGGGTTCTGGCCAATTTAGACCCAGCTACACATCTTCAAAACTTGACCGAGGACGGTTTCTCTTTTTTTTTTCTTTTCCCACTTCTTTCAATTTGAGTGGTCTCATTGTCACTTTGAGATACTTGTGGTGTTTCCTTTTTCCCTCTCATTATCATCCGGTGTAGTGTACACTTTCCCTGATCCCCCCTGTCTTCCCCTCTGTCTTTTTTGAGTATGAAAACCGCACCTTTGGTGCTGCCGACCCTTCCCTGCTATAATTGGTTCTTCCTTCCTTTTATTTTCTTATTCTTGCGAATTTGTTTTACTTTTGGTCTGTTGTTTTTTTTCGAATGCCTGGGTTTTGCACCATTTTTTTCCGTGTCGCCCTGATAGTTTTCTTGTCTGAGGATCAAGACACCTCCTGGTTTTGCCCCCCCCTTCCTGATTGATCACCACCAAACCCCAGTTCACCACCGGCCCGGTGTGTTGTGTTGGGGTGGTTTTCTTTGGTTTTTTCTTTCAGGGCTCCCCTTTGGACTATTCTGCTTCCACTGAATTCGGTCCCTTTCTTTTACTCCCCTTTTTTGACACCTCGTTTCGACATTTCTTGAAACTCTTGACGATGGCAGTTTTGTTTGGTCCCCAATGTTTAGGGGCCCCCTCCATCGTTTTTATCTGAAACAAAGCTTTTTTTGCTGGATTTCCACCCCTTTGTTTTTTTCCCAATTCCACTTCGTTTCTGCTTTTTCCTGTAACCATAACCCTAGATTCTTCGGTCTGTTTAGAATAGGTTTTTTTTAGGTTCCTCCTTCCAATTTGGTTCCTCCCCCCTGTGTCCCCCCCTCCCAAACCCTCGTTCCCACCCAACCCCCCCTTCATTATCCAAAATACATTTAAAATTCTTCAAAATTTCGAAGGTCGGTCTTTGGTAATACCCCTTTTGAGTATCTACCCCCCGGTGCTTTTCCTCCAACATCCCTTCCCCACTTCGAGGTTGAATGCAATAACCCATGAGCAAAGTTTTTAGCTTGACCCTTAGCCCCCCCACCCCCCACCCTTATTAATTTTTGTTTCCCCGGCCCCAGGCCCTGCGAACCATGATTTTTCACTGGAATGTTACCTTTTTCCATTTCTTGCGCAAGAAACAACCCCCCCCCCCGAGTTTCTGGTCATCTTCCCAATTGCTTGGTGCCCCCCCCCCCTTGCCGTTTTTCCGGTTCGCAGAAGTTGACCCCCTCTTGACCCCGTTTTTTCCAAAAACCGTTTTTTTTCTTTCCCCTTTTCCATTGCCCACTTTTTTAACATTATCATTCAAGTGGTGCCGTACACCTCGCCTTCCCCCCTGTTTTTTCCAAGGCCTCCAACTTCCCTCCACTTTTTTGACAGTTTTGTTCCCCCTTCCAAACCATTTAAATTCCATTTTTCTTGAATATTTGTCCGTCTGTTTTTTTTTCTCCTCCCCCTTTTTTTTTCTTACCTTTCTAGTGGGCTCACTGCACCCTCAATCGTGCCTGTGGTTTTTCCACACTCGACCCTGTTGTCCAAGGTGGTGTCTATGATAACTCCCCGACCAATTCTTCCTCGGGCTTTTGTTCAAACTTACAATTCCATGGCTTGAAACAACCTTTCCTCTTCCCCAGTATTTTTTCTAGACTTATTGAAAGACCTAAGTCCCCGCCCACACACCCATTTCCAGGCCACCCTCTTGAGGTCCTTTCCCTTCATACAGTTGCGGCCCGTAAAAAGCGAGGTGAATCAAATCTTTCGTCTTTTGTTTTTTCCCCGCTACCCCATTTTCCGTTCGTAACCCTTTGCCGACTTTCCCGGGTTGACTGGAAGAGTAATGGAAGCCCCCTTTCCAAGTGCCGTCCCCGGTTCAAAGTTCTCCCAACCAACCCCCCTTCCATAGTAGAACAGTTGGTAAGGCGCAACCCTGTTTTTCCGTATCCCCCCTCCCCCAATGTTCTTCCGGTCTGTTTGTCCTGGAACAAATTTTTTTTCAATCCATTCGGCCCCTTTCTTTTTTTTTCTGAGTTTTTTTGGTTCCGAACATTAGGCACCCCCTCAGCTCCATCTCTTTTTCATCTTTTTTTTGTTGAGTCTCGTCTTTTTTTGAAACCCTAGGACTCTTTTTTTCCTCTCCCCCTTCCCCCCCCCCCCCCCCCCAACCCCACCCTATCAACCACGGAAGTCTCCAGCCTTCTACCCCCGTTTTTTTTTGTCTCCTTTTGAGCAGCCCCTGAAAACTGTTTGTTTGCCCGTGTCCCCTGTTTTCGCTTTGACCCCATTTTTCTATGGAAATTTTTTGCGACCGTTTTTTCCTGGCCAGGAGGTACGAGACACCCCCTTGCGGACTCTTCGTTTTACTCTCTTTCTTTGCACTTTTCATCCTCTTAACATTTTTTGGTTACCCGCCCGTTTTTTTTTTCTCCTCTTTTTTTTCTCTGCTGTCTTGAGAGACCGGTGCCAGACGGTTGTGGTTTTCCCTGGGCTTTTCCGGTTGCTATTTTATTAGACGTCTTCTTCCACCAATTACATGGAAGGCCCCGTTTATTCCCCTTTCCCTTTTTTTTTTCCCCCGTTTTTTTTGACCCAGTTCTCCCAGTTTTCAGGTGTAAGTATATCCATTTTCCACCCCCCAGGTTGCTTGTTCCCCCCCCTCTGCGTCGGTCCCTCTCCCCCCGTTGAAGTTTCCAAAAATCGCGTTCGGTGTCCCCCCCCCCCTTCCCTACCAACCTTTCTTCCTTTTCGTCCTTGATTTTTCCATTCTGAGGAACAAAAGAAGTGGGAATTTTTTGGGAAGTTTTTTTTGACTTCCTTTTACTTTTCCCCTGAAGGTCTCCCTTTTAGATCCCAAACTGGGTCCCTATCGTTATGCCCACCATTTTTGTTCGGTTTTGCAACCGCTTTAACGGCCGCTTGTAAACCCTCTGTGGGCGTCCCACGTTTTCAACCCCCACGTGCACGGTTTTGGCCGCACCCCTGAAGTGGAAGACCATGTTCCACTTCTTTTTTCCCCGTGGTTCTCCCTGAATGGTTTTTTTAACCTTCCCCTCGAGGTCAATAATGGCTTAGGTGTCCAGTTATTTTTGTCTTTGTTTTGATTATTCCCCAAATGTTCTATTCTTTCAGGGTTCCCTAACTCGCCAACTTTTTTTTTTCGCGTTTTTAATTTATTTTTTCTTTTTTAGCTGTGCATTAGCAAAAATTCTTCTTTTGACTCCCGCTTTCATTTTGTCTCAAGTTTTTTCTTTGCATATTTTTTCCCCGTTCAATGCTTTTTTTGACCTTCCCTTCTCGTTCCGACTCATTTCTCTTTCTTACATCTTCCTTCTGTTTTGTAAGGCACGGATTCCCCAAAGCCCTTTTCTCCGACCGTGCCCCTTGGTCACCTTTTTCCCTTGTTCATTTTCTCACTGGTGGCTTTTGGAGGCTTTCTTTGCATCCTTCTTCTTTCCCCTTTTGACTCCGAGTCCCCCTGTTTACTCTAGTCCCTGACTTCAAAAACCTTTCCGAATCCCCCCTTTGAGACCTTTCCAAGGGTTTTTTTTTTTTTCCCGCTGTTTATTGGCCCCCCCTGTTCTTCACTCTTCTCCTTAAACCCCACAAATTCCCCCTTTTGGGGGGATTTTTACTTTTTTCCTCTGTCCGTGTTTGGGCCTTGATGTTGGTCTGTTTCAATTGAAAATAAATCAAGTCGTCTGCTGCCCATTTGCCATTTTCTTCCTTTCGCCTCCCAACCCCTCACAGTCAATTGTCCCACAACAAACAATGCCCGTCCCCTCTCCTATCTGCCTTCCCTAACCGTTTTCCCAGTGAAAGAAGGTTCTGCGAAGTTTTCCTGGATCCCCTCCACGCAGTTTGACTTTCATACATTCTTTTATTAAAAAAACCCACGGCTATCCTCTTCTTTTTCACAGTCCCCCAGCACTTATTGATTACAAAGATGTGATCAACTCCACCTTGGACGGTTTTTAGTTATTCCCCGGGGCCCGTAAGCCATGGAAATTTCGGTCTCTCTTGTTCGTTACTAGCCTTTTTTTTTACCCGCCAACCTTGTCCTTTTAGAATGGTACAACATTAGGAAGGTTGGAATACCTCTAGTTATTAGTCTCCATTTTCGGTCGCGGCCTGACCGGTTTCCGAGTGCCGGCCTTCACTGACTTCTCTTCCTCCTCTTAACTGTTTTGTATTTTTTTTTGATCTCTCTCCCCCTGGTCCTGTTTACAAGTCCAAGAAAAAAGCCAACGCCGCAGTTCCGTTCGAGTTGCCCGACGGTGACCTACTTTTCCCCTGGCTTCCCTTGCGAGCTTGCCATTTCCTTCTGGTAACCATTTTCAAAAATTTGTTACCACTTAGATGGCGCCCCAGTTCCCTTCCACCCTTTCCCCCAATTCCTTCCCGGTTGTATAACGGTGTGTGGATACACCTTCACCTTTGGCGGGGTTATAGTTTCGCCTTCCCAAGTTAGTGGCAGGCCCTCCCCCTCTTTCTCTTCGTTTTTGTCTGTGTACCTTCTTACGTTAGGCGGTCTTTCACTCCCCTCTGGGCTGGAGAGACCCCCCTTTAAACCCCTTGTTTTTTGTTGCTTGAAGAAATGTTGATTCCTTTTCCGGTTTCTTTTTTTTGGCCCCTTCAAAGATTTATTGGTTCTGAGACCAGCGTGTTGGAAAATGTTTTGTTTCTCGGGTTGGGGTTCTGTCTGTCCTTATGGGCCCCCCCTTTGGTAACTCCCCATTTTTTGATTTTTTCCCCCCCTATTTTTCTTTTTTTAAGTCCCCTCCATGGCCCCCCCCACCCTTGACTGAGCGGGAAAAATAACCCCATCCCAATCTGTTGCTTGGTTTTATATCAGTTGGTGCTTATTATTACACCTTCCCTGTCCCTCTTGCGGGCTTTCCTCCTTAGTTTCCCTTTGACCCTTGTTGTTGACATTCGACCTTGGTTTCTATTTTCTCTTCGTCTTGTCAAGCCAAGGGTTCCCTGAAAGACAACAAATTTCCCTCCTTCCGCCCGTTGGACTTCTTTTTCCTTCTGAACCCCCCCGCAATCTGGTCTTTGACACATTTGAATGTAATTCCCCTTTTCTCTTCTTTTTCCTTTTTTTCCCTCCCCCTGTTCCCCTCCCCCCGAGCTTAGGTCAATAGGCCTGACGTCGGCCTGATACCGCCTGGGAAGGTTTTCCCACCACCCTCATCTTACCCCCCCACCATTCTTCCCCCACCCCCCCCCTTCCCCCCTTCTTCACCCCCTAAGTCTGGAAGGTCCACGGTACCTGTTTGCGATTTTCTGACCGGTCGTGTTCTCCCACCAATGTACCCCCATCCCTTTTCATTTGGATCATCCAACCCCTTGCGCCTGTCGGCCCCCTGCCTCCCACTGCAACCCCAGCGCCAAAACACTTGGACCGTCCCCCCTCGCCCCATGTTCGTCTTGTCTTCATAGCCCTTCCTTTTTTTCCCCCTCTCTCCCTACAACACACAATAGTATGGTTAACTTTCCAGGCCCTGTTTTTTCTCCAACCCGTTCGGCTCCCCCCTATGTGAAACTTAATAGTAACCACTCGTCAATGTGCACCGCCTTCCAGTGACCCGCTCCACCCTTACGTTTCAGTTTGACCCCCCCTTTCGTAACCTTTTTTCAGTTTTCCCATTGGACCCTGTATTTCACAACAAAAGTTCCCACCCTCTTGTCCAGTGTTTTGCCTTCGCTTGTCCACCCCCCCTACCCAGTAATTATTATGCTTTCTTTGTTCCCTTTTTTCTGTTTTTTCGCGCTTTCAGTTTTTTCCCCTTGCACACTTTTTCTGCCCGACCGAGGCAGGGGACCTCACATTTTTTTATTCCACAATTTCGACGACCAACTCCCTTGACCACCCTTTTTTGTCACAACCCTTTTCCCTGGCCCCTGACCGTTTGTCAGTTGCCCCTTTTTCTTTTTTTTTTTTTCTCCTCTCTTTCTCTTGAACTCCCCAGCAACCTCCGCCCCCACCAACAACCTGGGACCCCCTTTGTGACCGAGGCTCCCTCATTACCAGCTCCGCCTTCCCCCTGGTTTCTCAGGGCATTTTTTCTTTTTCCCCCCCCCTCTTTCATTCCCCCCAACCTTTTTCTGCAGGAATGTGGGCAAGGATGAAGGGAACGGCACCGATTTTCTTACCGGCTGAAATCTCTTCTGGCCCCCTCATTTTTTGCAGTTGCGGCCAACCTTCCCCTCTTCTGAAACCCCTTTTTTTCCTTTGAGCAACTGGTGATCTAAAGAACCCGTCCTCCTTTTTTTTTTGTGTTCTGTCCACCGCTCTTTTCTTGGCTGGGTCTTTCCCTTTTTCTTTTTTAGAGGTTTTTTTTTTTTTGGAGCGAATGGCCGACTC
>Ga0179593_1485688_pt1 | contig 10740 bp, 21 predicted proteins | sample CZODoug2_1_08_16_FD_185931 | JGI IMG/M metagenome (GOLD analysis project Ga0179593, IMG submission 185931) | Vadose zone soil fungal communities from Angelo Coast Range Reserve, California, USA - CZODoug2_1_08_16fungal (PacBio error correction) | ecosystem: Environmental > Terrestrial > Soil >... | reverse complement strand
CTATGGTCTTTTCCCTGTCTCTACCCCCGTCTCACCCCCCCTTTTCTGATTACGTCCCTCCTCATTTCCAATATACTCTGTTTTATGTTGAAGGGAGTAACTGATTATCACAGCCCACTTGATATTTTACTTTCTACCCTCCCTAACTTTCTCTTCATAGGCCCCAGACCCTGATGCAGTCCCCCCGGTACTTCTCTTCAGAATCCTATCTGTACTTTCCCCTCCCACTAAAACTTGGTGCCCCCTCATCGCACTTTTTGGGCCCGGTATTCCTGTTTCTTGCACTCGGGGGAACCGAACCCTGGCAGAGAGGTTGTGGCAAAACCGTTGAATTTGACACGGTCCCCTAGTGTCCCTTTGCCACCGAACCACCGTATCTTGAAGCTTACTCCTACCCCCCTGGTCAAGAGTTTTGGACACAGTTTTCACAACTTACTTTCTGTTTTTTCTCCCCGCCCTCTCAGCCCTACCCTATTCCCAAGAGAGTGCTATTGCTTTTGTCTTCATCCCCCATTGAACCCCCCACCTTTCCGCTACCCCCCCCCAATTTTTTCTCTGTTTATGACTTAACACCCCCCCAACCCCCATTCTTCGCACTCCCTACCTCCACTTTTATTAAGCATTGTAGGATTTTTTCCACTCATTATTTTTGTGCCCATGATCCCCCCTAACTCTTTTTCCTTCCCCCTCCCAGTTTTCCATCCGTGTACAAACCAACAAGACTTTGTTTAAGGATGTTTTTTTTAGAAGATGATCTTTTCATTGTAGTCGAAGCAAGCCCACCTAACAATACCCCCCCCCTCTTGTCCCCCATGAACCTTGTAGACTGTGAGCTCCTTGGGGATTCTTCGTTTCCCCCTTTCGTTTGCCCCCCCCAAAGCCAAAAGACCCAATTCACGGTGACCCCTTAAAGCTCATTTTCCTAACCCGGACTTCCCTTTTAGTGTTAGAGATGGGTGCTTTATTATCCCCTCGACCCTCCACTTTTCCTATACCCTTTTTCCGAATATGGATATACTCCCGGTCACACGCCCCAAAGACCTTGCACCCTTTTTCCCTGTCTTTCTCGCCCTTAAAAAATTTTTGCTTGGTCCCCCCCCCCTTACACCTTCCTTGGGCCCCCCGCTATTCTTGTAATTTTTTTCATGACTCGAAATTGGAAAGCCCCCAAAATAGAAAGTCGGATCCTTTACTCGCGACCATCGAATAAGTCTTTCACTTTACTTCCCTCTGTGTTTCTCGTTTTCTCCTAAGGTTTTTTTTCCACCCCTTTAAATAACGTCCTTTCTCCCCCCCCACTCCTTTTGTGACTTTTTTCCTCAGATTGCAAAATCCTCCAGAATGCTAGCCTTTTCCGCCTCCCTCTGACTTTACACCTTCATCCCTTCCCTCTTCTTTTCTTTGACTGGTCCACCCTTCCTAATTTAAAGGTAGGAAGAGGGAACATCTTGCACTTTACGCATCCCCCCGACCCCTTCCCCCCCTTCCCCCTTCCCCACTATTCTTTTTCTTTTCTGTCGCCTGTCCTGTTCCACTCCTTTCTAAAGATAAACATTCGGTCCCCCCAGCTGCTGTCACTTTTTTTCCCCCCCTTGCTTTTTTTCTCCCCCTACTTCCGGCGACCTTTGACTTCCCAAAGTTGATTCCCCCCTTCACGGCTTTCTGCCTTCCCTACCTCATCCTTTTTTTTTTGTGGATAGAGATTTCAGTCCCTCAGCACCTTTTTTGCCGGAACCACTGACTTCTTTTCCCTTTAGATTTCTTTCACAGGGTCACCTTTTTCCTTTTTTTTTCAAACTTTTCCAGACTAAAACTTTTGAGACGTTTTTATTCAGCCGGGCTTGGCTCCAACTCCCTTTCCCCTTTTTTCTCCCCGTCCAACTTTTCCCCCCTTCTTTTTTCCGACATCTGCCGGTAAAGCACACTGAATCTTCTTTAACTCTGAAAAATAAAAATCGGAGGTGCGACCGTCCCCCCTCACAGGACCTTCTTAATCCCCTGCTTCTCCGCACTTTATTATCCCCTTCACGTTCTCAGCAAGATTCTGGTAATCTTTTAAGCTCCCCCCCCCCCCCCCCCCACTTTCCTCAGACCCCCAATGTAGGTTTTCATAGTGGAGTCGACTTTCTTGTCCGGTACCAGTTTCCAATCCAGCTCCTTCCCACCACCAGCGGTCCGCAGATTCGTCCCTTCGGAGGAGGGGAGGAGAGGAGCCCCAGATCCCATTTTTTTCTTTTCACGTTTATGCACCGGAGTCCGTTGATCTCTGTTAATTTTCCCACAATAAATGTTCTATTGTTCTCCCACCCATTTCTTTGAGTTCGTACCAGGATTTCAAGAGTTGCAATTAGTCTGTTTTTCTTTTCTTGAGCTACCCCTTTTTTCCGAATGATTCTCCCAACTTTTTATGTTCCTGGTTTACTAAGAATCCCCCCCAGATCCCATCTCTTTTACCCCTCCCCCGGTATTCTTTCCCAAATCTAGCCTTTTCCTTGGAATATCGGAATGTTCGTGGCCTTTTTGGGACTACACACAATTTGGTTCACCCTTCGCCCTCCAAGCCCTGACTCCTCGTTTTCTTCCTTTTTTTTAGATTTTACCGACCTGGTATGGTCTTCAGCGAAAATCATCTCTCCCTGATAATCCGCTTCCCGGCGTTTTTTTTTTTTCCGTTCTGTTTTCCAAAACCCAGGCATGGGATTCACAGTATCTTTCTGGAAATCCTTTTAATTTATTATATTTCACACCAACGTTGATTTCTTCTCCCCCCCGGCATCACTTCCTCCATGATCTCGAGTGATTCTAACCTCCTTTAGTTTTTTTTTTGGGAAATGAGCTTCCCTTTCCATCCTTCGATGGACCTCCTTCTATTCCCCCTTTAACCCCCAACCCTGCCTCACGGTATTTTTCCGTAGATAATTTCTTTATAGAAAATTTTTTATCTCCCAACAAACTACGCCCATCTTCCCTGCCCCTAATGCTTTCCCAAACCCCTATTGAAACAAAATGACCCTGTCTTTTCTTCCGCTTAGTTCCACTAGAGGCAATGACAAGGTGGGTTTTTGACAATTGGTCCCCTTTTGTCACCTTTTTATTATACTCTCTATTCACCACTATTTTTTCCTTTCTGTTACCCCCAGTTAAGGACCAAACTCATCCCCCCCCCCTTGCGCTCTTTTTCCCCCCCCCCCATTTTTAGTGCGTTTAGGTTCAAAGTCGCCTATTCTCCACACCTAGCCGTCCCTTTTGACTCCTTTGCTTTTCAAGTTTTTGAGCCATTTCACTATTACCCGTGATCTAAGTGAAGATGTCAGATCTAGCGCTTCAGTAACTAATTTCTTCTTTGACTCTCCTCTCTTTTGAACCCCTTTTTTCAATACCCCCAGGAGATGAACCCCAGGGGGGGTGCCTCTGGTATATTACCAGGAATAATTGACCACAGTCTCGCTCCCCTTATCTGTAGAGTCTCCCCTTACCCTAAAGTGGGGGACTGTGTGTTGCATGGAGAGACCCAGGGTTCCCCCTTCTGGCGACGGATTCAAGCGACTTTCTCCAACTGTTTACACACCCGCCGGATGAGACTAGCGAAACAGGTGGGCTCACTGGCCCTCCTCCTTCCCCCCTCCCCTTTTTCCGCAAGATCCTTCTGAGTGGTCGTCCCGTCCCTTTTTTCCCCCGCTCCGAGAGGAAGAGTAAATCTCATGGAGATTTTTCTTTTAATAGGTATTTTACATCTCTCCCCCCCCGTCTTTGAACCAAGCCCTTTTTATCCAGTCCCCAGTGGTAATTATTTCTTGGTGAGGAGTGGCGATAGGTCTCCTTTGCCCCCGCACCCATAACCTACCTGGGGTTTGTGGCAGGAATGTCCGTAGGGTTTGTACTTTAATATTCTGTTTTCCAATTCCACCTTTACAAACATTTAAGAGAGTTTGGTCCACACCCTTTCGGATGCCTATACTCCCCCAAAGGGTCTTTCCCCCCCAACTTTTAACCTTCCAAGCCAAATTTATCATTTACGTTCCAGACTAGGGATTCCCCCAAACCGCTGCTTTTCTTGGTTGTTTCCTGATTTTTTTGGACTAAATGAGTGTAAACCTTGTCCCCTGTGTTCAGGTGGTCCATCACACACTTTGCTCTGCCTTGAAAGGATTAATAACTTAGCGGGGGGTTTTGGTGAGTGTATTTTCGACCCCCCCCTTCTTCGATTAGTTCCTTCTCCTCAATTTTCCTTTCCCTAATGCCCTTCCACACCACCCCGGTTCCCTGTTATCACTCTATCATCCTTCTCCAGGTTCTTTTCTTTCTCAAATTCCCTTTTTGGGCCTTCGCAAAGGCTTCACAATTCTTCTTTGAATCCTTCAGTTTGATCCGCAACCCTTTAAGCGTCGGTCTCTGATTTTTTACCTTCCTCTCAGCCCACAGCCATTTCTGTATTTTAGAGAAAGTCCAAATTTTACGATCTCTCTTTCTTTTTCAATTTCTCTTCCCCGAACCTCCAAAGGACTTTTTTTTTATTCAACCAGGCAAAATTTTTTCCCCCTTACCGCTCCTAACCCCAAAGGCGCCTCCACACAGAAATTTCTTTGATCTTGGGGGCACTATGCGAGGGTTTTTCTTTTTTTCCTTTTGAACCCCCCTAAGAAAGAAATGAGATGACCTTTCTGAACTGTCAGCCGTTACCTTCTAATATCAGGAAACAGAAACACCCTTACTTCTTTGTCCATTTTTTCTGTCTATCTCTTATCCCCCCCTCACCCACCTTTTTATGACTTTTAACCCAAATCCACATAGTGACACATTTGGGTGCGGACCACTTCCCCTTCGTCTTTCCCACCTTGTCAAATCAAACCCATCAGGAATTTCCTGTTCCCTCCCCCTTCACAGACCCGAGAATAAGATTAAAAGTTTTAGGAACGCTTTTTAGTAGTTTTTCTCAGTCTTCCTTTTTTTCCGATTTCCCTCCCAGTTTTCTCCTCCAATATGCCAAGACAGTTTGGTCTTTACTTTGGTTTGAAGTAAGCTTCCTTTGCGCCCTTCCAAAGGTCCCCGTTTCAATTCTCATTAAAGGATTTTGAAGGAGATGTTCCCTTCTATAAAAATCCTATAATAGGCTTTTTTCCTCTCAACTTGGGATTTTTTTTTTCCCTTTGTGTCCTCCAGTCTCCCATGTCATTTACCTACGCCCACCAACCCCTTTAACCTCTTTACCTTTAAGGACACGACTCCCAGATTTCTTTCCTGGTTGAATGTGGCTCCCCCCCCCAAATTCATTACCCTCCCCTTTTGCAGTCTCCTCCGTTTACAAAGGAAGATTCCTCAACTTTTTCCAATCTGACCCTTCCTTTAACCCTTTTTCTCAACCCTGATTACCCATGTAGGATGTAATGTGTGACCGCGCGAGTCTTCCGCCTGGTTTTGTTGAGTCTAGTCCCAGCCCGACCTTCCCCCTGATAGGTTTTTTTCGGAAGAATGGTGGCGTTGGAAAAGATGACCTGCTGTATTTTTACAAGTTTTTCCCCCCCAGCGGTCCCGTTTGGACCAGTCTGGAAGAAGACCAAACACGGTTTCCGAAGTTTTTCTCTTTCATCCTTGTGCCCCAGAATTTTAAGGCAATTTTTGTTTCTTTTCCCTTCCCTTTCACCCCTCCGTAGTTTTTTTCCCTCGGAAATTCCACCGGAGACTACCCTTCCCCCTTTCTTCCCCCAATTTAAATTTTGTCTTGGAGACACGAAAACCCAGGCATCTTTTTTCCTCCCCAGATTGCGTCCTTTAAGATTTTACCCCCTCCCCCACATACCCGGTAGGAGCAATTCTTTTGTGCCTTTGTCGAAGATCTCCGTTTGTTTTCCATCCCCTTCCACCCACCAGTTCCCCCTCTCCACCCTTGTCATATTGTCTTAGGATGGAGGAACGACAAAAAACCTCCCATTCCCTCTCAATTACCCCCGTTTTCAGCATGACTATGTCTTCCCCCCAGCTTATAGCTTCTTTCTTCTGTCCTCACCTATGTTTTTTTCACCCTTTCCCGAATTTTTTCCTTTTTTTTGCTTCCCCTTTTATAGGAAAGGTCGGCCTTTTCGAGCGAGGTTTCCCACTTAACTGTCCTTTCCTTTCTTTTCTACCTTGCTTTTTTCCCCCCGAGATTCTATACACCAGACTCCGTATAAGATGAGCTTGTTCAGGTTCTCCTTATGTACTCCTCAAGATGCTCTAAGGCGAGGCACCTAAGTGATGATTGGGTCTTTACGTTAACACGACCCCCACAAAGCTCCCCCCCAGAGAAACTTCTCACATAAGATAGAATTTCACATTTTGGGAGGTTCCCAAAACTTAGCTATGGGGGCCCTATTTTAGGTCTAGGGGAGGGGGGATCACCCGAGTGCCCCTTTTTGTAATAAGGCGTCCCTCAATGCCCTTTTCCGGTCCCCCCCACCTTCGCGCGGTTGGGACGGTAATTTATCCAGGAACATGGGAGTTGTCCTTCGACAATTAAGTCCCGTTTTTCCCTAACCTCCCCCCCCTCTTGTTTTTTCCCCGTCGGGTGAAACGACCTTTGGCATCACAGGTCCTTTGTAGGGACGCGTCCCCCGTCGACCTTCCCCACACCCCCCCACCACCGTGGCTTTGCAACCCAGATACACCTGCTTTTTTCCACCTGATCGTTTTTTCTTTGGGGTGGGTTCTGTGCTACCACCTTGTTTTTTTTTTGTCCTTCCCTCAGAATGTTCAAGTTTCGAGGACGCCTCTTTCCCCTCGTTCACCCTTTTCTTTTTATCCCACTCATCCTCACCATCCCTACCAGGTAAATGACTCTTCCCACCCCCCAGTCCCCCTCATGTACTTGTTAAATTATGCATTCCCCATAAGAGGGTCCACACCCACCCCCCTCAAGAGAACATCTTATCCTTAGGATTGTCACTAGAGCGCAGCCATTCAACAGGGGGCCGTTTAGTGGGGAAACTTTTTGTTACAAAACTGAGGTTAACCTTGGGTACGGGGCCAGTTCCCTCCCCATGAGGGGCCACCACAGAGGCCCTGTTAGTGTTCCCCCGGCCCCCCGCCCTTAGCTCTTTCTGAGACCCCAAAACGTGTCCCCGAAACCCAAGCGTAGGGTCACAGCCAGACAAACCAGTTTCATCCCTATCCTTTTGAAACATCCCAGCTCACTACTGCTCCCCTGCTACATAATAGCCATACTCATCCCACCTAGCACTCTCCTCTTTTAGTGACTCGATCCCCGTTTCCTCGCTCTCCGCCATTGTTCTCACCACTTCCTCCTTGCATTCCAGACTCTCCCCGTACTAATACACCCCCAACCCCCTCTCCCACCGACCCAATCAACCCCCTCACCCCCCCTACTCCCCAGACCCGCAAGGCTTGCAAGAATCCCCCCACCTCCACCGCTTCGGATCCTCACTCTCACCTTCCCACATTCCCCTCCCGTTGACTTGGACCGCACCCCCACTTATCCCTTGCCATGACCCCCCCTGCAATCCCAACGAGGACCCCCCTACGACCCGCCTCTCCCTCTCCTACTCCCACACAACTATAATACGTACCCCCGGCTCCCCCTCCCCTCCTCCTATTCGCGTAACGACTATAACAGCCTCTAATGTCCACTCGCACTGGCTGAGGGTCCCTCCCTGAGGGCCAACTATAGCCCCCCCTCCCACCCCCCCATCATCCTGCCTACATTCTTCACTTCACGTCGCCTGAGCTTGAACCGGCGGATCCCACAATTCGTCCCGTACCCCTAAGATAAGAGATTCCTCTTATGCTCCCATACCCCCTCGGCACACCATAACAGACAGGAGCCTGTTAAATTCTTGCTAATTGACCCTCCCCCCTCCCTAGGTCTTTCTAAGCCCACCTCCCCCCCTCTCTCACGCCACCCGCAGTTAAGCACCTCGACAAGCCCCACCGCCGGATCCTCCCTTCCTTAATCACCATCTGCCCATCGGGCCACCATCGACCCTCCACCGATCCACACCTTTACTGTGCAAGCCACCCCCTTTCCTCATCATTCCTCCCCCCCCATCTCTGCCCTTTCCCATACCTCGGGCCCATTCACTTTTCTCCAGCCCCCCATGAATACCTCTTCGTTTTGGTTGCCCTAGGCCCCCCCCTCCGCTTCCTCCGCCTACTCCCCACGTCGTGCACCGTACGATGTATGTTTTCACCCTACCCGGCCACTTAACTCTCTCTTTCCTCTACCTACAGTCTTAGTGAACAGGGTCCCTGACGTAGGATCCCCCACCTCTCAACCCCCCCCGTCTGTAGGGCTAAGCATAGCGTTGTTGACCGCTGCCCCACATCTCTCTCTCCGTCCGCCTCCAGCCCCCCTCTCCTTCCCCCCCGTCCACTCTCACTTCTCCTTTCCTCCCACCTCGACCCCTGACCTCACGCCCCTGCTACCCCACGCGTATATGTACCTACGCACCTTTTACAACCCCCCCTTCTATTTTCGACATTTCCCTACACCCCCCCGCTTCCCCCACTCCTCCCAAACTTCCATCGACACCTCCACCCACCCCTTTCTCCTCTTAATCCCAAGTGCCCTCAGTACGCGCGGGGCCGTCCACACCCCGCCCCCCCCCGGCATCAGCTCCACAGCTCCCACCCCCTCACACCTCTTCCTCTTCTATCCATTCCTCCTCGATCCTCCCCATCCCACACCACCTCCGTCAGCCCCCGCCCTCTCTCCACGCGCCACCCATCTCCCCCCCTGCAGCTACATCTCATCATCTTCCGCAAACAGAACTTCAACCCTCCCCTCCTATCCTCGCTGCAGAAGAGGTCCCCCATCACACGATACAAATACCAATCCCAGGCCCCTAAGAGTATCTACCTGTGACCTAGCTGGCAGACTTTCAACTTGCCAGCGCCCGTGAAGAACTCCCTCCACCCTTCATCCACCTTTCCTCCCCTCATACATCTTCCTTTTCCTTGGGGTCCATCTCGCTCAGATATCGGGGAGAATTTGCCCCCCCCATTCGTTCATCCGTGCTACACAATGTAGTCAACCTGACCAAACGCGGTCCGGAACTCATGTACCAAGTGGGGGTGCTCACCGAGACGATCTCGCTTTCTCAGCTTGTTAAACAAATGCGCGCGGATCAATTTCAATCGTCAGTCTGGTAAACCAAAACCTAGTGCGTCACTTCAACAAAAGTGCCTCGGTACCCCTCATAAACGCCATTATTCGCTTCCATCCTCTTCTCTCTGAACACATCTGCCTGGATTGCCCAGCTTGTTTGTGTCATCACTTTTACCCCACCCCCTGGCTTTTTACTGAATATTTGTATATGAAACACGTATTTTTTACCTTCTCCTGCTCCTTCTTGGCTTTTTTGTCGTTTTGGAAGGCCCACCTTTTTTCAACTCTTGCCTCTCCCAACCTCTCGGGTCCTTAGCGAATGAAGGAACACCCCCCAAACCTGGCGTTCTAGGCACCCTTCCCCTACCTCCCCATTCTTCCCGAATGTTTTTGCTTTCATCCATCGTGTTTTTTGGGAAAATACAAATTTGACTCTTTCCCTCGCCTTTCCTTTCCAAATAATCAATTTTCCCCACTCCCACCCCTGCAGTTTACTGATTCTCCGCTCTGGCCCAATTTTACGTCCCCTTCCCCCGAAAGAACATACAAGTATGGATACCCATCCCCCCTACCAGATCCACTCTTTTATGAGCCTTTCAATGTCCTCGGTCCACACTTACCACCCCCGTATCTTTTGCTCCCGGCCCCGCCATTTTGGACCCCCCACTACAGATTACTTTTTGTCCCTTCACGGACAAGGTTCTGATCTGAGCGTCCCTGTATTTCCCAGCCTCTTTGAGTTCCGGGATGTTCACGGGGGCTTCTCCGGCCGCAAAACAGACAATGGCCCCCACTCAGAAATTGTTTCTCACTCTCCTATCCTCTTTAATGCCATCCCGCGATGACTCCATCTCCCACTCTGCCGTTTCTCCCGCATGGACTATCCTCAGATACGTTCTAAGTTTCTCACACCCACCCCAACGTGTACCAAATCAAAAAACCAGCAGACAGATTGAAGAGGGAACTCCCCTGGAGATGTGAGTTGCCGAACCAAAGGCACCCCTCTGAGGTGTCGAATATACCCATTCCCGAGAAACACCCCCCTGCTTTTGGGTGGGAAAAAGATGGCGGACTCTTTCCCCCTAGCCGGCCCTCGAAAGGTTGCACCCCTCCACCCAAATAGACATTCGGAATTCTGACTCAGCCTCTAATCCAATTCTTTCGAAAGATCATCACGTTTTTGCACCTTTTCGTTTTTTTCGTGTTTTTTTCCGCCACACGCCAGTCGCATTAACAATATTCGAAATGTTTGTCTTCGGATCCTTTGGCAGGGAGAAATTTGCCAAAGATTCCATCCGATCTTCACCCTGCTTTGGCTTTCCCTTCCGTTGATTTGCGAGGGACCCTTGAGGACACCAGTATAAATAGGAATCCTAATGTCCATGGGGGCTTCCCCCCCTCCGGGAAAGGGGGATGAGAGGGCCTAGAACTTCGGCCTCCTATGGGCGCAAAACCCCCCCCCCCGGTGACCCGTTCGTGTTGTGCCAAGACACCCGCTAATTGTCGCTCCCTGGCGTCCCCCCTACTCCCGAAAGGCTAAAAATCTACGTTTTTATTTTTCCCTCTACTTAGATTTCCCTTTTTCAAAAAGTAATCTGAACAGGCAGGGAACTCTTTTCTTTTCCATCCCAATCTTCGGAGCT
>Ga0179593_1458968_pt1 | contig 10740 bp, 9 predicted proteins | sample CZODoug2_1_08_16_FD_185931 | JGI IMG/M metagenome (GOLD analysis project Ga0179593, IMG submission 185931) | Vadose zone soil fungal communities from Angelo Coast Range Reserve, California, USA - CZODoug2_1_08_16fungal (PacBio error correction) | ecosystem: Environmental > Terrestrial > Soil >... | reverse complement strand
CTGGAGAGCAGTGGGTTTTTCCAGCCCCAATAAGATAATTATCGTGAAGCAATCCCCACTTCTACTACTCTTCTCCTTCCCTTTGTCTTTTGACTATTATCTTTCCCCTGACCCAGACTACTAGGAATTTCATCATTGTCGATGCTGCACACGGGGTTCAAATGGTTCTGCGCGGCTCAACCCTTCTCAGACCACTCCCCTAACCCCTCCATGAATATCCCTTTCTCCGTTTGATTCCGATATTCGATTCTCCTCTCTCACGAGACGCCGGTCGTGACCTTCCCAAGAAGTCACCCCGTATCTCTTTATCCCCCCAAGTACCCCGCTCGAGAAGAGCGTTAGAGATTCTCCCTACCAGTTCTACTCCTTTCTTAATAGGACTTCCTTTCCGCCTAGAGCATCGCCTTTTTCTCGATCTCCCCCTTCAGATGCCGGCCCTTCCCCTAAAGTCTCGCTGAGTTTTTCTCCTTCCTGTGTTCTCCCAGAAATAGGGACATCTAGTACACCTTCCGTAGAGGCCATTCATGGCAAACACTCTGTTATCTAATCTCTGTTGGTGCGACGTTCTATGATTTCAATTCCCTCGGGCACCTACCGGGCGGGGCCTTCCCATGCGATTGTCTTTTCCTTATGTGTTTTTGCCCGAAACAGGACACCAACTTCTAACATGGAGATGTTCGTAATTCTCCCCTCCCTCACCCTTCCCTCAAAGTAGAGTCTTTTTTGACGCTTTTCTTCCTTTAAGCAAGGTTTTTCTTTCTACTAATCTTAGTCTCTACAGAGACTTCCTACCACTGTGTCCAAGTCACACGGACCAAGGTAAAGCTGACCTCTTCCCCCCCTTCCTAGAGGACTCTTATTTTTTCGTCTTGGCGATTACCTCCTTAGGACCGATGCATAAATCTATTCTGTTTTGCTTAGGTTCCGTAGAATTCACCTTTATTTCCTCCTTCTTCTCAGACAGCCCGTGGGTTCCGCCCTCCGCATTTCCCAGTATTCTCACTTTCCTTTGATGTTTAACCAGGAGGATGATCGCCTTACACGGAGGAACCTTTTTTTCCCCCACCAAAATTCCCCTCCAGTTCTCCTTTTGTTCATCTCCCACTCTCCCGAAAATGTTTTTGTCTGCCCAAATGACTTTTATACAATCATTAGTGAGACGTGCCTTTCAAGGATAATACTTTTCTCCTTCTTAGCCCCCCCCCCCCCCGATTACCGGTATACCATCTCACATAACCGTGATCCTCTCCTTTCCCCTTTAATTGAAGAAAGTCCTAATCCTTCGTTTTTCCTCTTTTTCATTTCCAAAAGTTCTCCCCTTCTGAGTTTTTTTCCTTGTTCTTTGGTAGACTCTTTCCCCCTCCCGCTCTAGTGTTCTCTTACCAATTTGCCCCTTACGCCCCTAAGATGTCACGAGTTCCCTGCCTTTTTTTGATTCGCCAAGTACTTTACCCGACCTTCCACCCTGATGTGTTTTGGATAGTTATAAGTTTTTTCTTCTATATAGATTCCCTCTCCCCCTCCCCTTTGTTTTTGTGAATTCTGATAAAGACCCACTTCCTTAAAATAAAGTAAAACCATCCCGTGTTCTTTCCTTTCGTTCACTTCTTTTTGATCCCAAAAGTCCGATTAATTTCTTACTTCGGTTTCGGTCTTTCCGGTTTTTTTAAATGGGGTCCCCTTCCTTAAAGTACTCTCTTTCCCCGCATCGACCCCTCCCACCCACTTCCAAACAACCTAGCCCCATACGTGAGCCGGTTTTCTCATTAAATTAGGTAACCCTCTTCTGAGAAGGTCCCCCCCCCCCGGACCTTTGCCTGCACTCTCCCTTCTTTTCCTTCCTTTTTTCTTCCTTTCCTCCCCTTGGTCTTGTCTCACACTTGATTTCCCCGGTTCTTTCCGGGTCCTAGGTCAAGCCCCTCTTTTCCTACCAATCATTGTTCCTTCTTTCTTTAAAACCTTCTCCCCTTCGTCTGGTTTCCCCGTCCTCTTCCCACCTTCTAACCTTGGGAATTGTGTATTTCCCCCATGATTTGAAAATATAGCCTTTTTCTCTTTCCATAATAAGGGGGTCCCTCCCTTATGCAGGAGCCCTCCTTTCCTTGCTGGTTGGCACGTGACCACCAGGGGATTTGGATTTCATATTCTTGCCCCTAAATGGGAAGCCCTTTCTTCTTCTCCGGTAGAGCTTTCTTTTATTTCCTCTCTTGTTTTAACCATCTTCACCTCCACCATACTAAGCTACCTCAATATTACTTTTCATTATTTTGAATTCTCATACTTACCCTTGTTGTTCCATTTCCTTTGAAAAGTGGCGTTTCCTCCTTTCTTCCTTGACACCTCCTTTTTTCTTCTCTCTCGGACCACTTTTTTCCGATTCCTTTCCCACTAATCCTTCCGGAGTGATTAATTTTCATCTTTCTTCTTACCTAAGTCCTCAAACTATTCCCATGCTCTTTAGGACTAGTCCATTTCCCAAAGCACATCCCTGACTCATAGTAGATTGCTCCTTCCCCCTATTCTTCTAATTTTCAGAAAAATTCTATAAAGCCTCTTTTCCCCCCACTGATGGGCCATTTCCGAAGATACTCTTCCACTCGAAATTCTTTCTCTTTCGGGTCCACTTCCGCTTCCACTTCCGCTCTCTTAGGGTGTATTGAATCTACCCTTCAGATCACTCCCTCTTCTTTCTCTATTCGTCTCCTTCTCCTTTAGATTTTCCTTCTTCTGTATTCTCACGACTCTTCCCCTGATACTAGTATTTTATCTTTGGCCGGGGTCATTCTTTTCTTGAAGAACGGCCTTCTATGCTCTTTCCCCTTCGACTTCCGTACTTTCCTCTCCCTTTCTCTGCACTGATGTAGTCGGGTTTTAGCGACTTATTTTTCTTACAGTCTGCCTCTCCTTCTCACCATTTTCCCCTCTCTAACCAGGATGATTTCCTCTTTCATTTTGTTATGAAAGCTTCCTTCTCCCCTTTTAACTCTTTCAGATTCTTCTAGTGGTTGGGCTTTTCAATCACCTTCCCCTGAGATCTTTTTCTGTACCCACCCCTTCTAGCTTGATACCCATATTTTATAATAATCAGTTGTTGTTGTTTCTCTTCCCTTCTCGCCCTTTGTTAGGAAAGACTCTATCCCTTTAGGATGCCTCCCCACCCCACCTTCTCGTTACTCTCTCCTCTGGACTTGGTCCTATTCTTCTTTCCCAATGAACCCCCTCCTCTCTTCACTTTTCCCTCCCCATGGTCTCTTTCCTTGATTCCTCCTCCTCTCGACAGCAGGTTGCTAAAAATTAGATATTCCCTTCTTTATCCCCCCTTCTCCCTTCCCGGTCTTTACTCTCTTAGTTCTACCTTCTCCTCTCCTTCCTGAGGCAAGGTCAACCATCCGTAAAAACTTTTTCCCCCCCTGTTACTCCAAAACTTTAAAAAGCCTAGATTTCCCCCCCTTTTGTCTCTTATCCTTCAAGTTGCCTCCTCCTTCTCCTTTAGTTCTTTATAAGCCCTGCTCCGTCTTTCCTAGCTTCTTCGATGCTCCTTAGCATCTCTTTTCTGTTCCGAGTCCTTCCTTTTCCCTCCAGCGGACAGCTGCTTTTTGATTGCCCTTTAACGAGATTCCCGTAGGCTTTCCCCTCTTCTGATGGATTTTGTGGGTCGGAATTCAAGCGACATCTTCTCCCGAATCCAGTATGTTAGATACCATAGCCTCATTAGTAATTTTATTCGGTGTACTTAAGATTCCGCCCCCCGTACATGTCTGTGAGGACCGAACTACTCCCCTTCCATACCCTCCTCCCCCGTAAGCCTTCCTTTGAATCTCATCTTCCTTCCAGTTCGGTAGACCGCTCCTACCTCAGAGTCTGAGGGGGCCTGATCCTATTCCTCCAGTTTCCTTCAACTTAAAAAAGGTTCAATCAGGTCCGCCGGTGAAATGTCCGCGAGGAAGAGGAGGCGGGAGGATGGCCTGCGTACATTGCTCTCTGTAAATTAGCGGCAAGTCCTTTCTTAATTACTTATTCCGATCGTTCAAGCAGTCCCCTTCACTTTCTTCTCTTTTACGACTCCCTCCGCCAACCCCGTTTGCGCGTTTGCCCCTCCTTCCAATGATGATTAATGTAAGTTGATTTTTCCCCCCCCCCTTCCCGTTGATGAGCTATGCTGGTTTTCCATTTGCTTCTCCACCCTTCCCTTCCCTGATCCTTTTAGTTAATAGACACCTTTCTCCCCCCTCAGCCCGTTTGGTATTGAGCCTCCCAGGACTTTCCCTATGTTTTTATTCCTAAATTCTTCTCAATCTTGGCCTCTTTTTGAGAGACCAACCAACCTTCTTCAAGTTCTCAAACTGACAGAACCAGTTCTAATTCCTTTGTAACTTTAATTTTGCGCCTTTTCCGCCGTTTCTTTTCTCGCCCTTTTCCTTTTTGCCCCCCCCCCTTCAGAAATTCCCCCCGTTGGTTTAAGTTGTTTTTTATTGGTTCTCTGCGGGTTCAAGGACAGTCCCCTACTTTCGAGGGGTTGGGGGGTATCTGTGGGTGGTTGGGGGCTTGGGTGGGGGGGCTCTTGCGTGGGGCGATGGGGGGGGTTGGGTTTTGGGGGGCGGCGGTGTTGGGGGGGGAGGTGCTGGGGGGTGGGGGTGTTGAGGGGGGGTTTCTGTGGGCGGTTTGGGGGGGGTGGTTGTTGGTGGGGGGCTTTTTTGGGGGTGGGGGGGGGGGCTGGGGGTTGTGAGGGGGGGGGGAGGGTTTGGGCGGGGTTTTTTTTGTGTTGTTGTGGTGTGGGGGTTTCGGGGTTTTGGTTTGGGTCGAAGGAAAAAAAGGGCCGGACCTATCACGCCCAGTCTATCCCTCTTCCGGGGGCTTTGGCTCCCAACAGCCTTTACCAATTCCCGGGTCCAATTATGTGGGGGATCCTCCTGTCCCTCCGTGTGGCTTTTCTCTTTCCTAACCTCATTTTGTTTTTTCTTGTTCGAAGATGAAAGACCCCCTTGAGTAAATCTCCAACATTGGCACTGTTGCTTTTCTGTCACATTGTATCCTCAACCCCCCATTCTTTTCCGTCGGGAATCTGGGCTATCGTTCCGTTCCTTTTGGTCCTTTTCTACCTACCTTTCTTACCACTTTCCGAGAAAAAGACCCAACACCACTTACCCCACACAGTCGCCTAAGTGTGGGCTGCCTGATCCACTTATCCAAAGAAAGGATTTTCGCGGCCGCGTGGGTTGGGGTTGGTGGGATGGCCAAGGAATTGCCTTGGCCTTCCATCGGTTATACCTTGGTACTCTTTAATACACGTGGTGTGGGCCAAGGACCTGGCCCGGGAATCCCTTTTTTTCACCATCGGCCAGCACATCTTCTTTCCCAGCCCTTTCGTTACTCCCACGGATGCGCTGGGTCGTTTTGCCCCGGTTGCTCCTTGGGCTCTGTTCGCCAACACTGGGCCCGGTGCCGCTTACTCCCCGCCATTATGAATAAGATACGGGGAACCACTAAGCGCCCCTTAGTTTTCCTTTCCTTGCCATTGATGGCAAAGAGAACCCCCAAAAGGGGCGCGATTTTAGCCGGAATTACAAGGAAATTGTACATTTCGGCCAGACCTCCCCCCTAGACCGTGCAGGTCTCGATTCTCATACTGATTACGACTACAGAAGAACGAGAACCTACCTTCCTCCTGTGCAGTTTGAAGGCCTTTGAATTTTTGGGACGGTTGCCATAGTGGCTGGAAGACCCCGGGGTCACGTCCCCTGCAAGAGTTTTTGATGCGACCCCCCTGGACCCATGGCCGATATTTCCCCGCTGGAATTTTTTCTTCCCTTTATAGAGCAATGACTACAACGCCCGGCTTTTGAATGTCTCCATCCCAAGATCTCCTGGCCGGGGCGCGGCTCGGGCCAGCCGTCCGTGTATCAATGTCGCTATCTCCGGTGTCAACCGGCTTCTCCAGTTCTTATATTGACACTTAAATCGCAACTTCCGAGTAGCATGGTCGTGTACCCGGCATCGACGTCTTTCGCCCTTTCCCTTCTTCTCTCCCTGAGATCTTCTTCCAGAAGCGGGGCCCGGGTTGTGCCCCGGTTCAACGCCTGTTATTCGCATCCATGAATCGACACTAGCTGCACCCCACCTGATTCCCTTGTTGTTGGCCGGGTTCCACACAGTAGTTTTCTCGCAAGGAACCTGCACTAGTCTTCGCTGTGAAATGTTTTTGTGCTTGGTCCTGTGTGTCCCGTTCTTCTAGTGCACAGGGTTGATGAATCTCTGGCCACGTGTTCGACTATATGCTACGTGTCACCGTGTCGACTCCCCGCGGTTTCTATGCCATTTCCCTCGCCGGTCACAACGACCTAGTTTTGTGACACTCACTGTTGAGCATTCGGCCCTGGACGTGAGAGTGATTTTTCGACGGTCGCCCCAGCGACCGTCGAGGAAGAAGTCGACCTTCGTCACGCTCGCCTGCCCGGTTAGATGGTTCTCGCTGTTCTCGCATTTTTGGTATTTATGCCTGCCTGCTCTATTGCCGTACCCCCCGGTCAGTTTCCAATGTGACTTCGCGTAGTCGGGCGCACTTGGGCCCGTGTATCAGATCTGATCCCCAGATCACAGACACAGCGATGTCCTTGCACATCGCATGGCAGGTTAGGGGCTCAGCTCGAAGTGCTCCTTGTCCTCCACCCTATCTTTGTCCGCCGGAGAGGTATTTATCGTCTCTCACTTTCATCCATTGTATGTTTGATCTACAGATTCCGGTTGTAGAGGACAGGTTTTAGCTGTCAGGGGGGACAGCCATTTTTCCATTTTTACTGCGATCGCTGATGCCCCCTAGCCCCGGCGACATTCCACTGGAGGCCATTCGAGCTGACAGCTGCTCAGGACAGAACCGGAGGCTTATCCTGGGAGAAGTCATGATTTTATTCCCTAGTTTGCCCTGCGTGAGAGTTCATCTGTCCCATAAACCTGCTCGGGCGCTTGCCGACACACAGAGGTTGGCCACGTCTCCCTACCTATTCCTTCCGGTGGCTGCAGCATTGATAGCGGGGAGTGTTTCGACCTGCTGCCATAGCGCCCCGGCTCCCCCCCGCACCCCGTCATCCGAATTTCCTATGAGAAGAGACTGAGCTGTTAGCCTCAGGGACGACTCAGAGTCTTTTTTGACGAAACGCGTCGCGCTGAGAGTCGGATGTCCGACATCTCGCTTCTGCGTGGAGCGGCAGGGGCCGACAGCTGAGTTTGAGGAACACTTCCGACCGCCGGCAGCCTTTCTTGGTCGAGAGATTTCTGGGGCGAGTTTATCGAAGACATCTTCAGAAATTCAGAGGTTGCGCCCGACGAGGGTCAGGGTCTGTGTTTTTTGCCCCTTTTCGACGGCGCCGACATGGTTGCCGGACTTCATCGAAACTAGCCCAGATCCGGCGAGGGGAGGGGGACTATAGTCAGGAGATTTGCAGTAGCCTTCCTCTCTGGGATTAGCAGAAGGGAAGCACCTTTTTTCCAGGCCAGTTTTTCCCCAGTTTTACTTTTAGCTATTTTTGAAAGGACAGAAGAGGAAGATTCGGGGATGGAAGGAGTGTCTTCTTCGATTCTTACTCGAGGAAGTAGAGTTTGATTTTTAGGATTTGAGCTAAGGGAATTCAACCTGGGGCAGGCCGAGGGAGAACGCCAGACCCGTTCTTCTGATGACCGCGTGTTATGCTCGATCGTCCCCTCGGCTTTTGATGAGAGTGAGATGCCCAGGGACAAGGGGGCTACCAAATTAAACGGTGATCGCGTTCGAATCGCCACGCAGCTGGGATGAGCATGTTCTTGAAAGAAGTTGATGCAGAAGGGCCCCGGTCTTGGGACCTCCTTACCCACAACAAGGATTACAGGATACCACGGATAACCCCGTGACTTCCCGGGGGCCTTTTTTCGCTCTTCGGCTCAGTGGGGTCTCCGCTTAACCCAGAGACGGCCCCGTTGGGGGGGGGGGGGGGGGGTGTCAGTGTTGTCCTTTTGCGTCCCGTCAAGATATGATGGAGCAGTAACACCCTTTTACCCTGAACGATCAAACTTCCAGAGTCTTTTCCTCTAGGGGTCCCCCCATGGGGACTAATCCCGGACTGTGGGGGGAGGTGATTTCCTCCTTTTTTGCTGTGCTTCTCTTCTTAATAAGCTTTGTTTCGTAGTAGTCCGCCCTACGAGATGACACCGAACTACTACTTTAGGTCTCTTATCTACGAGACTTCATGCCGGCGTCTCACTCATTTGCAATCCGATACATCCTATCCAGGGGGTTGACCACCCATAGCTCTATCCCTTTTCGTGTGGGCTTGTTGTGCCGTCGTTCTTCCGCAACTTTCTGTTTTGACTTGGGGGGGGTGTTTGCACAACAAAAGTCGGTCCTTTTTTCTGGGGTCCAGGAGAAATATCCCTCCTTACGACACTTTACCAAAAAGGAACACAAACTACGGAACGTTCTTTGTCGTTTTTTGTTTGACCGGTTACCTCCCACTGTTTCTGGTCGCAAAGGCAACTTTGGCCCCTGGTGAAGTTTTCTGATCCGTTGTCGAGGCTATGCCGTGTGTTAACCCCACGCATTTTTGTGGAAGTCCCCAAATGTGACGCCCTTCGGTCGCGGACCATTTTCCCCCCTTCTCAAGACTTCTTTCAATCATTTTTTTTTTTTTTCTTTAACAGTTGTTCGAGGTATTTTACCCAACCGTCTCCCCTTGGCCTGCTGTAAAACTCTTACTACCACTGGCACCAGGTGGAACATATCCCTACACAACCCCCTCAACCCTGAAGGTTGTACGCCACATCAGGTGCACCCGCCTTGGGCCCACTTTTATTCCCAGGGCCCAATCGTTCTCGCCTTGTCAAAAAAGTATTGAGGGATTCTCATGTTTTGACACGTTGGCACTTTTTCCCTTATCTTGAATATTCCCATCAGTTTCTCGGCTCTCCCCTTCCTCTGCCATTAAAGTCTTTTCCTCAATGAGCCCTCTTCTCCCTTTTTCTTCAACGGCTTCCAGCTTGGTACGACTTTTCCGGGCCCCCACTTTTCTTGTGACTTAAGAGGGTCCTGTACTCTTCCTCTTTTTTCGTTTTCGCAGCTACCCCTTTTCTTGCCTCTCTTCTTCCCCAATAGGTCCTTGGTTTCCCTTTCTGCTTTTCCCGGTCAGCAATTTCGAAACTCTCATTTCTTGTTGTATTACTCGTCAGGGAACACCTCATCTTTACACGGAATAAGAGGATTTGCCATTACCCTTAGACTTCTTTCCCGCTCCCCACCTCCTATGTCCTCTGTAATCCCCTCCCCATTCCCCAGCTCTAGCAGCGTGGCCTCTTCCGCTATCTTCCCCTTTCAAATATCCATCTCTTTAGATTGGCCCTTCCGGCTCTTCCCCAAACCCCCTCCGAATCTGATGATTCTTCTTAATCTGAAGATCCCGACTACCCTCTCCTTTTGACTTAGATCCCCTCAATTCACCGCAATTGTGATCAGGTCGTCGTCTGATGCGTATCCGCTCGACCCTTCCTCTGTCTGGATTCTGTGACATTGGACCTTTCCGTTTTCCTTTTTTGCGTTCAGCCCCCTTCTTCCTCGGCTATTTAGAACACTAGTTGCCGCTGCCTTTTGTCCCATTGTCTTCTTTCTTTCCTCTGTCGGGTCTTTACGCCGTCCATTTTTTAGGAGACTCAGACCTTTATTATCTTTGTACGTTACTCGATATCAGTTCCGGTCCTACAACTGTTCCGCTCTCCACGTATCACCCCAATTCCTTTTAGTATCATACTGTCGACGCTAGTAACGTGTAAGTTCGGGCATGAATTTTTTTTTATTCTTTGTGGCGGGGCTTTGTTTTGTGGGTCGATTTATTTTCCTCTGCACTTCCAATCATACCTTCCTTTGTGTTACGTACTCCCCTCATCAGTTTCACTTTTCTTTGCCTACCCGAACGTTAGATGATGATTCAGCACCTTCAACATCTTTAGTGTGTAGTCTCACGTATTTTTTCCTGTACCCCTATTTTTGTTGTTGTGTCTCTTTCGATTTCCCCGTCTCTCCAAGGTTTGTGGCGTTAGTAGGCCTACCCACATGACATTTATCACTGCTTTTTGATTCCCCATCCGTTCTCCTCTTCCCGCCTTTATCTTTTATCCAGCTTCTCTTTCCCCCCCTTCCCCGGCCTACTGAGGAAGTAAGATGCTCGGATTTTTCTTTTCATGAGCGAGCTTTTCTATCTTCCTTCAACTGCTCGTTCCCCGCCTCATGGTCCCTCTTCCATTGAGTCCTTTCCGTCGTCATCTCTCCGATTTGATTTCTCGACTCCTTCGTCACGCCCCCTGCCTTAACCGTACGGGTACCCCTTCCACGTCCTCGATCTGGCTTTAGCTTTTCCTCCTGCCGACGAATAGCTTCCCTGACCTTTTCCCTACATAGTGATCTCGCTTCTGTTCGTTCACATCTTCTCACCTCCCCCTTACCGCTCGGCCCCGGCTACTTTCCGTTTCTGCCGGGTTTCCTCACGTTCTCACGAGATTCCCATTCCCTCTTTGTCATCAACCCTGGACCTAGCACGGCCCCCTGGCCCCCCCCTCATTATGCCCCGGATCCCCGCCTTGTTTTTAGTCGGTTATGTTTTCGCGTTTCTATGTTTGCCAGGTTTAAGTTGATGTCTTTCTTCCTTATATGGTTCCCAGCCAACCCTGTCCCTTTTTTCTCGTTGAATAACGCCCACTGCCACGAGCACCTGGGTTTAAAGGGCG
>Ga0179593_1415297_pt1 | contig 10740 bp, 10 predicted proteins | sample CZODoug2_1_08_16_FD_185931 | JGI IMG/M metagenome (GOLD analysis project Ga0179593, IMG submission 185931) | Vadose zone soil fungal communities from Angelo Coast Range Reserve, California, USA - CZODoug2_1_08_16fungal (PacBio error correction) | ecosystem: Environmental > Terrestrial > Soil >... | reverse complement strand
ACGCACGGATTCCTTGCTCACTCCAGGAATTTAGAGTCCCCCGGTTATGAAATTCTGTTTTTTTCTCTCTTCCTTTCTTCTCCTTTCCTCCGAGCCGTCGTTGCAGTTATACATCATTGGTGCCTCCTAGTCTGAAGAGCTGGCCCGCTTGTCGCAGAAGAAGTTAGTTTCTTCTTCATCCTTCCTTTTACCTTTTTCGCGTTTTCACCCCTCTTATGCTGAAGTACTCGTGGAGAAGTCGAGCTTTACGAGCCACCCTTCTCCAGTCTGTCGATCTGATTTTTCTCGACCCCTTTCTCCCGTGCCGGCGAAACGGGTTGAGATTGCCTCTTTTTTTCGTTAATGGCAGGCAGCTGCCCTCCTATTTTGGCGCCTAGACCTGCTTTCAAGTGATTGGCCCGAAGGAGTGGAATTCCCCCCCTTTCCGTGGTCGTTGTCGAGTTTGTCGCCAGGTGTCAGTACCCAAGTGCGCCTGCCGTAGAAGAGTTGTAGAGAAAGCCAAAAGTAGACAAGACCAATCGCCAGCTGAGAGGAAGAATAGACGCTTCCTCCTCCCCACCCCCTCCCCCTTTTTTTTTCGTTTCTTCAGCTCTCAAGCTCGGCGAGGCTGCTCAATTGCTCGACCACAGTCCTTCGCTTTCAACGGAAGGGTTAATGAAAACTCAGTTCATTCTTTCTTCTAGTTTTTTGTTTTTATCTCGATGGAAGAGAAGCCTCTTCCCCCGCTCTTGGAAGACTGTTTGCGTTCTTTTTCAGAGCCCCTTGCACCTTCAGCACGATGCTTTGACTTCGAAGATTTCAGCGACGGTCAAATGTTTTTCACGTTGTCCAGGAAAAGACCCGCGGTCCCCCCTCTCTTTTCATATTTGCGGTATACAGTCAGGTATGAGACTCTAGAATAGGCAACGGAGCATGATGTTTCCCCAGGCTGGAGATAACCCGTCGTTCAAAGCAATCCAGTTTATAAGATACCCGGAATCTTCCCGAAGGGCCTACGTCCTAACAGATTTTGTCTTTCTTGTCTCCTTTCCCCCCTGCGCCGCTAGGCACATCCCACTTCCGTGCCGCCCCTTTGTCTGAGCTCAAGATCCCCTATCTCGAGGTTCTTGCTTTTTTTCCAATCGCCACTTCTTCCCGTTGTACTTCACGCCTGAGAGTTGTTGCCACCCAAAATTACCCGCCTGTTTGTTTTGCTTTTTAGATTCCCCCCTATGCGTCTACAAGGCAGGTCAGATTCGCATGATTTCGACTGCAAGGATTTGCCTTTCCTCTCACCTACTTTTTCCTTCGTGCCTTTTCAGCGTCTGCAATCCCCCCTGCGAAACTGTGGAAGTTTCAGCATTCCTCCTTTCCCAGCCGGATTTGGTCTACCTAGCCTCCTTCGCCCCCCCCCCCTTTATTGCGTTATCGCATGAATAAGGTTTTTGTGGCCTAGACTCAGGGGGATCGTCCACCATTTATGTGGACTCATCGGTCAATCGTTTTTTTCGGATGGTCTCCCCCCCTGATCTTCGACTTTCCGTATCTCCCCCCCTCATTTCCCGCAGCCTGCCCGACTTGCCCAAAGGAAAGATGCCTAATTTTCCACCCCAAGGCGCTAAGAGAATGACGCTCGAGTTGTCTCCTCCAAGTACTGTACCGCCCGGCCGCTTGGGGACTGAGCAGAATCTAGGGATCTTGAGCTCCCTTGAAAATTCGTGATGACTCCCGTTTCCCTCTATCACCCCCGATGGACGAATCCTTCTCTGGCTACCCAATCGACCTCCAAATCCCCCGGATTGGCCCGCCCCCGTTTTGATGAGTTTGGCATTAGATTCGTCCGACTAATTCTTTCCTCCCCTTAGATCCTATGCGCCTTTCGTTGGACGTCATACGTTCGATTTTTTTGGTAATGTCACTTCTTCAGTCGTCCCAATACCCTCCCTCCCCCCTCTACGCGGGCACCTCCAACTTCGTTTTTTTCACTCAGTCTCTTTTTGGCGGGAAAGTCCCTTTGATGTCGCTTTTCGACCTGCACCGACTGATGGATTTTGGTGTTTTGAGATGCGCCGAGATCGCGCCCTATGTACCGCGGATCGCCTTTTTTCTTGCTGCTTCCGCTGACCGAAGACACCAAGCCCTTTCCTGAATTTTTCTTTTGCAGATAGTGTTGTACCCGTTCCCTTTTTCGATTTGTTGGCGCCCTCTTTCTTCGCCGCCATCGTCACGTAGGGGGCTGCTATATCGGCTTATTAGCTTTGACAGGGTGTCTCTGATGGACGCTTCTCGGCGCCTTTTGTTGGCCGTCATCCTGTCGACCCTTTTTTTTTTTTCGCCGCTTGTGTTTTTATGGGAGACCAGCGTTATCGAACTCCTTTCGCCTTGGCCGGCCTGACGCTGGCGATGCGCCCATCGTGATTGTCCTTCCAGCCGTCCGCAAAGATGACTGGGTTTGCGTTTTGATCGTATTCTTCCGCCTCCCATCTTTTCTTCCTCAGTTTCTCCCTTCTTTGCGTCGACCCTTCTCCCTTCTCCCACAAGCCTGGTTCCAGGCGATCCATCCGGTCTCTATACTTCAGCGCTAGCTTTTTCGATGCCTGCATTCGTCCTTGAGTTTTCCCGTGGGGGTGGTAGCATGCTTGTTCTCCTTCCTCTCGCCATGTGTCGGTCTTAAAGGTCAACCTGTGGCCCTGTCGGTCAGATTCGATCGGCTTTTTGAGTTGCTTCTTCTCCTCTTTCATTGTCTTTGAGCTCTGTCCGCGGGTAAATCGCCCCCTATGTCGCTTCTTCCCCAGATTAGAAGACAGCCTTTGCTCTCCCTTTTCTCATTGATAGGCCCTACGGCATTTCCTTCGGCAGTCCTGATCGAGTGTGTAGCCCTGGCCCGATCGTCCCCTTCCTTCATCCACTTTTGCAGTCTTTTCTAATCTTTGTTGAGAGATATCTTGCCTTTTGAGGTTAAAGGATTCCCTCTCTTTCCCTGGCTACACCCGCGCTCGTTTGCGTTTTTTAAGACCTCTGGCTCTCATGAGGCAGGATACCCCACTCCCCGTAGTTACTCCCTACCGTCTGTTCCAGCTCTCCAATTAGGGGCGGGACCCCCTCTGCCACTTCCTTTCCCTTACAATCCGATGATCAGCCCCGCCACAAAGCTCGCAGTACGAAGCATATTTCCGCCCATTTATCACAATGAGAACAAGTTCCTTACCTCCAGGCGCGCACCCTTCCCGCCCCATCATCGCCCCACCCAACAGAAAAGTTCCGATCCGATGCATTTCCAAAGAACAGGGAGCCGTCGAGGAAGAGTAAATTTTCTCCCCATCTCCTCTCCCCCCTGCTGGTGTCGGCGACGGCTTGCATTTCTTTCCTACAACTCGTTGTCTAGCACACAGCTTACTGCGATGATTGAAGTTCCGATCACTAGGCGCGTATCTGGATTTTTCCTGAAGTTGCCCGTGTACCCATACCGATGGCATAGTCTTTGATCGGACTGGCAGTTGTTTCCCTTTTCCCCCCTCTTTTATTCTTTCCCCCCGCCCCCTGTGGCGCAACCCTTTTCGGTCTGAAGAAGTGGTCAGCCATTTTATTCCGGCCACCCATTTACTGACCTGGGACGACCTCAGACGACTCCAGGCACATCTTGCCACTCCCGCTAACGACAAGAAGTTATCGTTTACTAGTTCTGATGAGGAGAACCCACGTTTTCTCACGGTTGACAACTCATGCGCGCATGACTGAATTCGCCGTGGCCTTTTCAGTTTTTTTCTCCCCCTTTGCTCCTTGTCTCCAATGCACTAAGAATGCGAGTTTCCACTACCACTGCCTATGTGCTGCAATAACACAGCCAGCGTTGGGGAATTTTTAGGTCCTCCGTCCCCCCCCCTTTTCTTTCACTCCTTCGCCTGAACCCTCATTTTATTGTGCCTACGTCGGGATGAGGGTTTAGCGAACTCTATAACCGTTGTGCCAATTAAAATAGTCTGACGTGTTGACTGCGACACCTCCTTGAGATAAGATCTCTCGGGGCAAATCTATTTTCGCGTTCTTTTTTTTTTCCAACTCTAGAGCTCCCTTCGCTCGTTGCTCGCCTGACGTCCTTCCTTCTGATTCGCTGATGTTCTTCCTGGACCCTAGATTTCGTTAGTCTTGATCTACACACGTTGACGTTCCCCTTTCCTTTTCAATATAATGCGTCTATCCCGTCTGGAGTACTTCTCGGGACACTCAGTGTGAGTGATTCCTTTGGGTTTTTTCCTTCCTCTCGCTTTAGGTTTCAGTCTCTCATGTACTTTTTTTTTAGAGGATCTCTTTTTACGTGTTGACTCGGTCCGCTGGCTTTCGCATTGGCGATCTTAAGATATCAACTTTTAATGCCGAAACGCTTTGTTGCCTTGCTTCCCCCAAAACACACCAATGTGTGTAGCGCGTCCTTGCCCACGTCCCCCCCCGTCTGCTTCTTTCTCCCCCCACATCAGGCGGCGACAGAACTTGCCTTTTCCGCCTCCTTCCCCTCTAGAGGATGAACACGGTATGATTAAGCTGGTTTCCCGATTCCTCCCCCTTGGTTCCCCCCCTATAATTCCGAGTATTTTTCCCCCCTGTGAGTTTGACTAACATGACGAGATACTCTTATCAAAGCTTTCCTGGGTAAAGAAGACCTCCTTCCCGGCTTTCAGCCGCCCCCGCCGTCCTTTTTCAACGTTGTTCGCGTTTTCACTACTTCCAGGAATTCCATTGCCTTGGAAACTTTTTGTCTCCCTTTAAGAACTTACCTCTTTTTTCTAGTAGATTGTTATCGAACCTCGGTCTCCTCCTGGCCAGAACCGTTGTTGGATTGGCCTCGTCGTCCTGAATGGGACTTCCCCTATACGTCGCCGCACGAAATGTTCTAGTCCTCAAGCTTCAAGTGAGTAAGTTCATTCTTCGTCTCCACTGTCTGTTCCGGGGCCCTCTTGTGCGAACTGTCTCCCCAGTGAGCTCCGAGTCCGGCTTGGTCGACACCGCTCCATGATAAAGAAACCGCCAGCTCTCGACGACTCCCCCGGCCTAAAGCTGCAGACTGGAAGTCCCTTAGCGGGAAAGATGAAAAGCTCGCAGTTGTTTTTATCAGGACCATGCTCTCAAACCCAGAGTAGGCGTACCGTATGCATTACATCTCTCCTCCCCCCCTCTGTTTTTGTAGTAGAGATGGCATCTACGCCTCGCCGATGAAGATTTTCGAGCCACGCAGCATGGCTTTTTAGGTCCTCGATCTACTTCCCTAGGTTTCTCTTAGTTCTTGTCGGAAGCGCGCTCGCGCCGGGAGATGGAGACTGCTGTGAGAGGCACTATTCCCCTTCCCCTCTCGCTTGGTGCTTAACAGTTTTTTTTTTTTACCGCTCGGCCCCGAAAAATTAGTTCCGCCTTATTTAATCAATTCACTCCCGAGGTTCCTTCTTGCCACCCCCGAGGCGTTCGCTCTCGCCGCAAGTTAAGAAGACTGAGGCCAATCCAACACGTAGGTTGTCATTCCCGAGTGTGTATATCCAAGACGACGATTCGCCCGGTGACTTGTGCTTCGACTGCCCCAGTCTTCCACGCCTAAAGTACTAGTCTGTAAGCGACACGTTACGAGAAGGATGGTTGAATCCTCTCCTGAATCTTCGACACTCCATGTGCCAGTCTCGTTAATCCAGACCGCTTCCAGGATTCGAGCACTCCTCGGGCCCCTTCTTCGCCTCCCCCCTTCCATTCTAGAACAAGATGACCTGTTCTTTTTTCAAGCTTTTCCTCCTTCCTTGTTACACTTAGCCTTTTTTTTAGACACCTCTCGACTGACCTGCAGTACGGATGGGGCCGTTTTTTTCTATAATAGGCTTTCCAAAGTGTCTTCGGTCCCCGAGTGGCTCGTCAGCTGATTGGCGCTTCTCGCCCTTCCCACCATCTCAGATTAAACAGGCAATCTCTCTGATGACCAAAGTATTTTTCTCAAGCCTTCTCCTTATATTCTCTCACAAGTTTTTATTTCTTGCCTCGTAAGTTCCACAGCCCTCCCCACCCCCCTCCAGACGCATCACCACCCACCAGGCAACATTAACCTGTTTGTATTATTCAAGTGAGTCACGACCCAGGGGTATTCTATACCCCTACTTCATGTAGCAAGTCGACAAGGGTTAGAAACTTTTCTTTTCCCTTTCAGAGTATCTTCGGCTTCAATATTAGTCCAACCCCCGATGCGACCCCCCGTCTCCTCGGAATTTCTTCTTCCTAATCAGTGTTAGAGGCTGATGTCTTGATTCTCATCGTATTTAATACTTCGAGGGCTGAGATGTTCTTGCATAAATTTTCGCGGGAGTTTTATCTGACCTTGGGTGGGTCGAAATGAAGTCCCCACACAGTGCCGACGTTTTTTTTTAGGACCCGTCCCCTTGTTCTTCCTAGTAAGCTTGTGTGCACGTCCACAGATCAATTCACAGATTTCGGAATAAAGGGGTTCGAAAGTATGGCAGAAGAAAGGATGTGCAGACAGCGACATACCCTAATGCGCGCGATCCCCGGTGAGTGCCGGGGGACCGTTTTTTGGAAAGTCGACTGAGTAGCCGAAGAAGGTCTACACCAACCGGGGATGGTTCGAGTATTATTGGACCGTGTTGCAGGGGGAACCAGGAAACGGCTCACTGACACCGGAACCATCAGCTACAAAAAAATGGAGAGACACAGTGATCGGGGGGGATGAGGGTTCCGCACCGGGGATCAGCGGCGGAGGCGGAGAATTTGTTGAGGCTGAGACGATGAGGCGAACGGGTAGCTCTGGTACTGTTTTTCCTTCTTGTTTTTCATGACGCAGTAGAGGAATAGCGGAGCTTCAGCGAGTATTGTTCATTTCGTGAGCTAGGTGAATCTCAAGAGCTACACAGGGTATACTGCAGTTAGATGTTTCATGGCCACCCCCCCGAGTATCCCCCCTTGGTCGGAACGACAGACAACGGCCCAACAGTTCAATGTAGAATGCGAAGATGAATTTAGTTTCTCACCTTTTCGGGTTTAGAGGAAGGGGTCCCAGAGGCAATGTTCAAGATCGTTTGTTCATCTTCGGAATGCATCAAGATAAAGAATTCAGTTTTGGCTCGGGTGTTTCTGCGGTCGTCCATAGTAGAGAATATAGGGCACGACACCTTTAATGCAAGACGCAATGTAGTGTCTGAACCTTTAAGTTTTTTGCTTTCGTGCGACAGTTTCCCCCAAGGCTCCACCACCTACTGCCAATCAATTTTTTCCTCCCCAGTGTTCTTTCATGTCTTAGATTCTGTGTAATGATAGTTGTTGTGACCTTGCTTGTGGTTTGTCTAGTGCCCTGGGGGGCGAATAGGGGTGTATACGGCGGAACTGCCTTGTGTTTTTGAGTAAGCAGGCGAACGGACATATGAAAGTCGAGAGTTGAACAGAGTCCCCCTCGTTTTATGGCTATGATTCGGCTAATCTTCCTTAGAGAAGGTGAATGGCCCCTTGCATGTTAGTAACGCCAGCTTCCTTCCTCCGGTGTTTCCTTTACATGCTTTCCCTCCTTGAGTAGAATCTTTTTGGACTGAGGTGCTGTGCCCCTCTTCACCGCTTCGTCATCGAAAACCGCCTAGACCTTTCCCCCTTTTTTGCAATGATCCGGCGAACCTGAACCCCTCGTCTGATGTTCCGCTGCCGTTCCAAATACCCGGGCCCTTGCTGTCCTTTGCGATATTTTTCTTTTCATGCCTTCAGCTGGTTTCTTCCCGAAGATTCGAATGGTTCTCTCATGAGCTACGTCGACCCCAAAGAAGTTCTCTGCGCATGGGAGCTGCCTTCACTTCTCGCGCTACTCGCGCTAGCCTGTTCGATGGACTTCCATAGTTTTTCTCCCCCTTTTAGGAATCTGGTGTCAGGCACTTGCCTTTCGTTCGACTTCCCCCACCATGCTCTTCCCCCTGGTCCTGTATTAACCAGTGTTCCCAGGTTGATAATGTCCCGATTAGCTTCCTTGAGATGGTGGTTTTCGTTTCTGATCATTCGGCATTGTCAGAGACTTTTCTCGTTTAATAACCCCTAAGGCGGAGGGACCCCCCAAGTTTAATATTTAGCCTACTTCTCTCTTCATTTTTCCTCCCTTCCCGCTTGCGTCCCTACTCTCTCGGCATAATCAAGATCTCGATTCGTGCGACCTTCCCGCTTAATGACCAATCTCTGAGACATCTATCTCCCCCCTCTTGGCTGATTGAGAGTTCGATCTTTTCTGCCCTGGGAGGAACCTGGATTTCTGCAACTCTTCCCATTGGCCTACCCCTCGCTCGATCTGTGATCCCGAAGCTCTTCCTTATTTCCTTGTATCATTGATGACCAGTGACGTTTTTTAAGTAGGCGAAGCCAGTCTTGGTTCCTAGCTCCAAAGGGGTAGTCCGTCACCCCCGATGCCCGTCTCTCGACCCCTCCTTGCTCAGCACGACACCAGAGTCCCGCCCGCCCACGATCGATCATCTCATTCCTCTTCCAGGCCTCCCCACCGTTAACACTTATGCATACCGACCAGTGACGCTGCACGTCATGCGAAATTGACCTTTTCTTAACACACCCCCACCGCGCACATCTTGAGCTAGGATTCCATCGACAGATTGAGCGCCCCGAGTATCTTTCACATTGATTGCCATCTGCATTGACCACGTGTTTTTTTAGGTCGACGGCGCCTGTTGCCTAATCCCCCTGATTTCTTGAAGAACCCCCCCTCTGACGTTCCTCTTTAAGATAATACTTCTCCCAATCAGCGCCAGGACTAGGGTTTCAGGTGCCTTCCAGCCCCTTGGTAGTCGACGATAGGTACTCTCTCACCGTCGTGTCCTCGTTTCGGACTGCGATATGTTATAGGTTTCCCCCAGAAGTCCCCTGGAGGCTCCTTTTTTTTATGGTTCCATGCCCGATAACGTCACCCCCCTGCCTCCTGAGGCCTCTTTCCTCCTACCCCCCCCCCCCCCCCCCTCACCCTAAGCCCCCTTCCGCGAACATTTGACTCCTATCATCCCTACGTCATGTGCACCGGAGCTCTAGCGGATTTTTAGGCCCACAGAAGTTCCCAGCAAGGTAACACCGATCCTGCGCCCCTCCTTTCGACCTCCCCTGGCGACTTTTGAGCGATCTGTTCATTTTAGACCTTCCACCTCCCGCCCAGTGCGATCCAGTTAAATGAAGAGATCCGATGCCAGTTCACCAACAAGAGCTTGAATTCCATGCATTTCCCTCCGTCCATCCCCCCCCTTGCCCCCTGCCCTCCCTGCGTCGGAACCCCCGAGACCTGTTTTAATAGTTTTCGAGTCTTCTGTGATTTCCCAGAGCTTTCCCCCAGTGTTTTGACCCACGTCACCAGGATGAATTTCTGAACCAGCCCCCTTTCCGACCCCCCCCCCCCCCCCCCCGCGTCCGGGGAGTCAATCTCTAGTCGGACGTCATTTATTTTGACTATCAGCGCTCTTCGTGTCCTCCTCATTGTGTGGATTGGCGAGGTCGAAATTTTTTGAGTCATAGACCTGCTAAGTCCTCCCTTGAAGTGATCCCCGTACCGTTTCTCAGCCTGCGATTTTTCCCGCCATAGAATGCTTCTGACTTCCTGGCGCCCTTCCACGCCCTTTTAGGAGAGGAACTGTGTGAGCGTATCGCGTGTAGTCTTCTCTGAGCAATTGTCCTCAGTAGTCTCCCCATTTTTGCAATCTGTAAGGCTTGGCCCGTCTCGCTCCGACCAATCTGAAGCCCTCGACCTCTTCCGTTTTGCTTTTAGCCCCACTGTGATTCCCACGCTCAACGTTAGCTCTCTATTTTTCTTCGCTCTAAGACTTGGTAATTGGAGTCCTTTTTTCGTCTACCGCTTGGAACACCCCAACCCCCACCCTAAACAGATCCCCCTCTGATCTGCGGGCCAAAGTCAGCCCCCCAGCGAATTGTCTTTCTAGAACTAATGGCCTGCAGCCACGTGCGTGTGAATTCCCCCCGTATTTCCTTGATGAGTGCTTTCCCTGCCTTCTTTCTCGATGTAATCTTCGCGGAATGGCCTTCGTGGGAGTGATTGCCGACCAGAATCTCTTGGAGGAGGGATGACGTCTTTACGAGCAATGCGGTTCGGGAGAGCAGGGACTCATCTGTCTGTCTCCCGCATTCTTGCGGTAACTTTGAGAGGGTACTCATTCCTGCTTGCTTCGCCTTGTTTTTGGTGTGACACGTTGGTGTCTCCTTCTTTTTTTTCCGCCGCTCCCTGTTTCAAGATCTTGGTAGATCTTTTTTACTGACCCTCGTATCCCGGAATTTCGCGTTTTTTTTATTTGGCTTGAGTTTTTCACTGGCATGCCTATCAGCTTGAAGCCTTCACCTCAGGGTTTTGCGGAGCTATAAGAACGAATGTCCTGCGGCCTCTTTGTTGATGCCGACTTGTCTCTTCACGAAACTGTTAGTGGGGACCGTCCCTTCGTTTTTTTCTCCCCCGGTGTTAGCACCCTTCTCCATTTTTCTGCAATGTTCCCGTGGTACTTGCTGAAACTTTGCGCCGTCGTCCCCAAGCCCAACCTTGCCCAGCGGATAATTTTTTTTTTTTTGTTTTTTTTGTAATGAATTGGACTCCAGCACATACCTGTTGCGACTTTTCGCTTCAGAGCGCAAAAGCTGAGATTTTGCGGGAACAGTGATCCACCTAGTACTTTTGCTTCCATCCCCACCACACCCCCACTAGACCCCCCCCCCCCCCCAACGCAGACCCTTTTGAGGAGAATGCCCCCC
>Ga0179593_1404543_pt1 | contig 10740 bp, 11 predicted proteins | sample CZODoug2_1_08_16_FD_185931 | JGI IMG/M metagenome (GOLD analysis project Ga0179593, IMG submission 185931) | Vadose zone soil fungal communities from Angelo Coast Range Reserve, California, USA - CZODoug2_1_08_16fungal (PacBio error correction) | ecosystem: Environmental > Terrestrial > Soil >... | reverse complement strand
CCCCCCCCCCAACCGGGGGTGTTTTGTGGCCCCCCCTACTTTGATTTTTGCTGACGTTTGGTCCTTTCGATGTTTTTCCGCTTGGTGCTTGTTGAATGCCTTTTTTCCTTCTCGATCTAATCGTTGTCTCCGGCAACAAAGACTCCCCTCCCTTCACGGTCGCTACTTCCTTCGCCCTTTCTTCAAACTTTCGTCAGCGCTTTTCGCTGCAAGCTCATTAGCCATTATCGTTTTTCGGTTAGCGGAGAATTGGCCCTCTCTAGTTTTTTTCCTTCCCCCCCCAGCCATTCCGGCTTCACGCAGTCACACCAAACGTACCATCATGCTCCATGATATTGACAGTTGCCATCATACGATAGAAGCGGAGGCGTCTATCCTCTCTCCTCGCAGTCTTTTTCCATGGGGAGTAACCTGTTCACCCTGGCACGGCGGCTACCTTCTTGCGCCACAGTCCCTCTCGCCAATCCAAACACGGCGTCTCCGCACCCGGCATTTCCTACCTTTTCTCCCTCCGCATTGCGAACAAAAGTGAAACAGGAATCCTCTCGGCGACATCGCAACGCGACACAGGACACTTTGCCCCATGTCCCGCCCGCCTAACATATTTAGGACCGTCCCCGCTTCCTCGTTCCCCCAACTGCGGGCTGGCTGCTTCTCTTCTTCCCCCCGCATGGCTTAACTCAATGTTTTTCTTATTCATATTCGGCTTCTCGGAGATAGATTCCCCCACACCATTCCCCTTTTCCCTCTTTAAAGGCCCGTCATTGCCGCGCTGTTTTCCGAGCAATTCCCAGACATTTGGATTCGATTCACCGCGAGCGCTGATTTTTTTCAGAAAATACAATTGTGTTCCCCCCTTGTGCGTGACTTTCAATTCTTCTCGGTGACCCATTGACTAGCCACTCCCTGTTTTCCGCACTCCAAAATCAAGCCTCAACAAAGGACCGCCGGCCAAGTGCCGCATCGATATCCTTTGACTTTTTTCTCTTGATGATAAATTGTCCACCTTTGCAACATTCAGTCCTCCGACAGTTCCCTTCCACTCCTTTTTTTAAGATAGACAGCCGTTAGCGGCACATTATTTTCTTATCGCTCCTCATAAGTCAGACACCCTTTCGCCTACTGTCCCGGTTACAGTCTTAGTTTAGAGAAGGACCCTGTCCATAGCAAAACGACGCTTCTTTTGCCTCCTTCCTTCTCCACGTCAAGCCGCTGACGGTTTCATGAAGGCGCAGCCAGAGGCCTCCCGTTCCGTTAGCTTTTCCCCGTTTTGTCTCTCTCCCAGGGCTCACGTTTCCACTGCCTGCTCTCACACCTGGCCGAGGCCTTTGCTTGAGTAAAATTCCTGCTAGCGTCGTAATAGAGGATAGACTCTTTCCCTTTGAAATGAGCGCTCGTTTCCTCGAAACAGCACTCCTCTCCTTCAGACCTCTCGTTTCGGCTCACGAGAATTTCTATTCGAACATTTTGCTTCGATAGGCGTCGAGTTCCCTTCATTACTGAAAGTTTTTGCAACTCTCCCCACTCGATTTTAGTTTTCTTCATTTTTGAGAGACAAGCGACAACGATCCCAACTTTACTTTCTGATCAAAGTTATCAAGGACTTTTCTTTTTTGACCATGGTCGCGACGGTTTAGCTAACGAATGAAGCGCCCCCCTTGGAGGTTAACCTTCCCTTTTGCCGTTGTGAGCACTTTCCCCCAGGAGCGCGATGCTCTGGCCCAGTGTCCCCGACCTCCCCTCTCTTAGAGAATTTTGGCGGCCGGATAATGACTTTCTTTTTAAGTGATGACGGTCTTTCCTTCGCCGCTTCCTGCGGGTTTTAGTCTCTTTCTCCACCCAACAGGTGGAGTTCTCTCCAAGATACCCGGCCCCCCTTCTCCTTTTGCTTTGTCTTGCACGCCGCCTCCCCTCTTAGCTTAACTCAAAATCTTTCTTTCCCTCCGATAGAGTCCCTTTCGCAGACGGGTTTTTCTCGGGAATTTCCTCCTTATTGCCAGTCGACTTAACCGTTGTCTCTTTTTCACCTCCACCGGTCCGGCTTCATTCGCCAGAAAGGTTTTCCTTTCTCCCCTGTTTTTCCCCCCATATCTTTCGTCCCCACCTCGCAAGAATCCCCAGAAGTCGACTCCTTACCTCCTATGGTGTTTTTGGACTATTTTGTCTACCCTTCTCCTTTTTCTTCACCTTCAGACTATGCTAGGACTCGCTTGGACGATCCTTTCTTTCTGCACTTCCGCTCCTTTTTATCGACCGTCTTTTCCTCGACCAATCGCGGTTTCCTCTCCCGTTGACAATTTTCGTTTCCCTTTTTCCCACAGTCTGTCGTCTGTCCGACTTCCTCAAGGATTGAGATTGAATCGTCGTTCGTCTATCCCTTGGGTATTCACGACTCACCCTCCCTCTCCAAAAGGATTGGCATCTCATAAAAAGAAACAGGGTTTCGGTTCTCCTGCGATAATACGAATGACTTCTCGCCTGCCCTTTTCTTGTTCGGTCCCAGTTCCCCCGGGGACCGTCATTCCCCATATAGAGGAGTAATGCGGATCCCTCCAATCTCTATATTCTGCCGCTTCCGTCTCTTTTGTGTTGGCTTGTTTGCACCCCCTCGTTCCTTTGTTCACGCAAAGCCTCGATGAGGGCTAGACTTTAGCTCCCCCTTTATCCCAATTTATCATTCTTCGGCTTTGATTTTCTGAATTTCTTCACGTTTGGGCGGAGTTATTTCTTCTTCGTATCCAACTCCAACCGAAAATAGTCTCGCTTGAGACCCGTTCAGGAAGTTAAACTCCGCTCTGTTCCCCCTTCTTTGCTCAAATCTGTGTTTGCCTCCCTCCGAAAAAGTTTTCCTTAGGTTCGGTCTATATCGTCGCTAATTCGTGATTTTTGAGACTTTCGAGAGCTTTATTTTTCAGTTCCCCTCTTTCCTCTCCATGGTAGAAGCCTTCTCTCCTCATCAATCATCCAATTTGCCAGTCCTTTTCAACGTCCCGCGGCCTTGCATTGCCACTTTCTTCTCCACTTCTCTTGAAGGATCCTTCCCTCTGCACCGAGCTTTTCCTCCTTTTTTTTCAGTAGCACCGCCTCGTGCTTTTTAGGCTTTGTCGCACCCCCGACACCATTATTCTCTGCTTTTCCCCTCCGCGCGTTAATCAAGCGCAGGGGTCTCTCTCTTAGATTTTATCCGCGGCTAGCTCGTTCGCACTTGCTCGGAGCTTATAGTTTTTTCCTCTCTATTTTTCCTTGCGATCGGTTGACTCCCTGTTTTACATTTTTTGTCTCGGGATTGACCAAAGAGCCTTACACTTTCCCCTGACCCTCTCTCGCTGCTTGTTTTGTTCTGGATTTTTTACCTAGTGAAGCCGCAGGGCACCTTGACCAGGTTTTTCTTCCTTACCCGGCAAGAAGTTCGAAGGTACCGCCCCCCCCCCCCAAAGTGTACACAGAGGTCTCCCCGTCAACTCTTCCCCCCATTTCCTTCTTCCCTTCCCGATGATACGGTGGAAAACGTGGTGCCGGGCCCCGGGATTTTCTAGTCTCTGCTTTTAATTTCTTAACAAGTTTTTTCGGTGAAGTTTTTTCTTTCTGCGCCCTCACTTCAAAGAAGAATATTTCAGAAATTGATTCTCACTCTTACTTTTCGGTTTCGCGGCGCCTGATCGTGTCCCTCCTTTCTCCCGAAGTTTGAAGTCTTAGTAAAATTCCCCCTCTCGTTGTGGGGGTGGCCATTTTTTTTCATCCTTTGTCATTGTGAGGCCGAATCTTGCGAGTCTCCCTAGCGTTTTAAGGTTCCCGAATCGGTTTTTCTTTCGAGAAGAGGATCTTTTAAGCTTGGTTTGTCTCTTGTTTTATGCCTGGGAGGGTGCTTGCGTAATTTGCGCCCGTTTCCTAGTTAGGTTGCCTTCAATCCTTAATACTTCCTGCCACCAGTTCCGCGGCGCCGCGCCCGTCTCAGCTTGCCTTTAATCGATATTATTTCCGTTTTCACTGCCTGTTTTTCTTTCTCTCTGTATAAGTTGAAGCTGAGTGAATGCTTCTGGCTGACCAATTTTCTATTCCAGTAATACGGCTCAACATGGAGACTGAAATTTCTTTCCCTCCTTGAGTTTGTCGCCGAACCCGCGGACGGAAACAACGGCACCGCCTTTTCCTCCACTTTTCTCCTCGCCTTCGCGTAGGTTGGTTTTTCGGCTCCCCTTTTTTTCGAGATCGGAGACCATAACGTCAGGGGGACCCAACAAACCCGCAACCGACCGGGTATCTCGCCAGACTGAACCCGTTTTCCCCCAACTTCATCCTTCATCCTTCCTTCTTTCTTTGCCGACTATATCTTTTTCCCTTGTGTTGGTGATGTCTCTTCAGAGTGAATCAAAAGCGGCCCAGTGCAGGTTCGTTTTGCCGAGGCCATTTCTTCCGATCGTCATCGTCGTTTTTCCTCTACTTTGTACTTTCTCTTCCCCCCCCCCTACAGACGCGAAAAAAGCTAAAGGCTCGCCGAAGGTCTACCCTTTTTCCTTTGCAGATCACAGTGGATTTAGTCCCCTAGTTGACTTCCCTCCTGGAGTGGGCGCCTGCGTAAGTAAGTAGATCCCCCTTCGCCCCGGATTTTTTTCTCCTCCTTTTTTCAGCCAGCGGCGGTTCCAGTCGGCCGAACCACTACCTTTACATACAGGCTACACCTTCTCGGAAAGTTGCATCTCCGAAATTCGAAGGGACGATCCCGCTCTACTTTTTCTATTCCTCTCATGCTTGCAGGGTGCGGTCCTCCCTTACCTTCGGCGAAAAGTACTCGTCTCCCCCACCTCATGTTCAAACACAGAGGAAGAAGTCCCCCAGCGCTTTATCCGCTGGGAGCGCGCCAGTCCCCATGTATGCCTTTAGAAACGGTCCCTCTTTCTCCTTGCCCCCCTCCTTTTTCTCCACCCAGTGACACCCTTCGCAAAAATTTCCCTCCCCCCTCCAAATCCCGGAAAGGTTAAAGTCTGTCTTGGACCATGCGTCCTGCAACGATGGCCTTTCTCTTCGACCCTCTCGCCTCTGCTTGACAATTTTGAGAATGGCGGCCCGGTGTTCGGCCTCATCCAGGACGTCCCTCAGCCCATGACTTGTTCTGACCTGTTACGGCAAGTACGCCGCTCTAGCTGCGTTGGGCTCTTTAAGTATTGGTCATATATTCTTTTGCAGGCGAGATTATGATGGAATTTCTTGTCGACTTACGCCTGGTGGGATTCCTTTTCACCCTGCTTGTTCTTTTTGATCTTCTTATCCCCTTTTAAATGTCGTCTTTCCCTGTCCTCTGTCAATCCTCGCCACACATGGGACCGCAGACGAGCCAGCCGCTTTTTCCTCGCCCCTACCTTCCCTCCTTTAAATGGAGGGGCAAAGACGCCCGTCTTTCCTGGCGATAGGCGGCCATCCCCCTTTGTGCCTATAACCGGTGAGCCTATCTCCGATCTCACCTGCCCGGGCCCGGCGGCTTATACCGGTGATTTTTTCTCCTTCTTCCCTCCCCCCTATCCTCCCCTCCTCTTTCGAACGCCAGAGCTCCGCACTCTTGCAGCCGCGTCCTGAGAAACCCGTGCCTGTGTATCCTCATCGCGCTTGGCGCCGACCTTCCTTTCCACGTTTTCCTCTCCCCCCACTTGTCTAGTCTATTTCTATTAGGTTTTCAAACTTGCACGGTCAAGGGGCAGGAGGACAACCTCTCCCCTCCTGCTCTACCTTCCTTCTTCTTATTACCATCCTGGACCTGAATTCTCCTTCTGTCATCTCTCACTTTTTCCCAGGTTCCCGCCGAATTGACATCCTACTAGTAATTCTCGGCCCACAACGCTAACTTTTCGTTCGACCTGTCTTCATAGGGTAGTTTTCCTGACTCTGAATGTCCTTCCCCCCCCCATACTCTTTATTTCTTGTCCTTTTATTGGACGTTCTGACTACTCTCAACCGCCAGACAACTCAACTCCTCCTTCCGCAATAGTTCGCAAACGCGAGGGCCATGTTTGTCTTCCTTTCTCTCCCTCCCCCCCTCCCTTTCCCTTGACCTCCAGACGTTTGAGGCACGGCCTTCATTGAGCAGGCGGCGATTCAGCGCAGTGGCCCTCGCTCTTGCTCCTACTTTCCGGATCATGGGCCGTTTACTGGCTTTTTCTTTCCTGTGCCGCAAGCGGTAGTGGATCGATGACCGTCGTATCGAGTATCGCGGTTCTCTTCCGCCCCCCCCGGTGGATTGGTCTCGCCCTTCCTGCGGCCCCATCTTTTTTCTTTTCTTGTCTTTCGAAAAACCCCAATACCCCCCCCCCCCCCCCCCCCCAACCAAAAAAAAAAACCCCAAAACCCAACAACCCTAAAAAAAACCAAAAAAAAACCTAAAAAAATCATCAACACCCCCCCCCCCCCCCAACCCCAAAACCCCCAAAAAAAAAAAAATCCCACCCCAAAAAAACACCAAAAAAAAAAATCCCTGACGAAGGCTCTGCAGCGCATCCCTTTTCGATAGACCGCATCGTTGCTTCCCTTTTGTCCCCCTGTCCGTCAGAGCTGCTTCTCCAACGAGGTCGCGGATCGCGTTAGTATTACCTGCCAGATCGGGCGGAATCTTCCCCTATCTCCGGATTTCTCGAGTGTTCAAGGTTTCTTCTTTTTCCCCCTTCCTCCATTCCCGAAGGGATCTTTACCCTCGTTGGTTGTTAGTTTTACGACAATTAGGACGTGTCGGTCCAGACATGGTCCTGTCCCTCTCCTTGATCCGCAATGCCAAGACTCTTTTTGTCGGTATACGACCCGCCTCTGCAAATTGCTCTCCCTGCTCTGATTCCCCATCCTCATCCTTTCGCCCTGTCTCTATCGAAATTATGCCTCTTTTCCCTCTATTCAGCGCTTTCGTCGGCGGATATTCCCAGAAAAATCAATCCCCGTTCCCGAAAGGATTCCGCTCCTCTACCAGCCGTGCGGCTCTACCCGCGACCCATCGAAGACGGTTACACTTCCAGTAACGTACTTCGGTCACCGGCAAATGAACCCTCTTCCTTCATCCAAACGTTATGATCGGTTCCTTTCCCTTCCATTCTCCGGCAATATCGCAAATTGCGAGCATCCCCCTCCTGCCGTGGTGGTGAGGCGTCTCCAAACCACGGTGGGTTCGGGTGTTTCCTCTGAGACTTGTCGTAGTTCGCACCATGGATCAAATGTCCCCCGATTCATTTGCTTCTCCTTATGATATAGCGGTCAAGTGGGCTGGAGTAGCTTCCCCCCCCCCCCTTCCAGTTTTCCTGGGTCACCGTTTTCCCCTTCTTCAGTAAACCCATCCCCCTTTTGCCTGTTCGGCAATCAGAATGTGCAGGCGAAACAGGTCTTCGGCTGAGGTTCTCGGCGAGGAATTCATCGGTGTCTTTCTTTCCTTCAGACGATGACGTTCCTCTTCCCCTGATGGCGATCTCTCTTCCTGACCGTGGCATTCTTAGATACATCACTTGGCCAGTGCTTAAAAGTTAAGAGTTCCATGCCTGGCCACGTCGTCAGCCCTTCGCGCTCTAGGTGGACAGAAGCGTAGCTTCCCCTCTATTTTGCTCTCGCTCTTATCCCGGGGTGCGTCTGATGCAGCGGGTTGAGGCTTCGGGGCGTTAACCATGCCCCTCCTCTTGTTGCTATTGGGCCTCCGCGGAGTAATCTCGCCGGGTCATCGCTTCCTTTCGAGAGAGGTGGATCTTCGCACTCGGTATCCGGCGCCCGTATCTTGAGGCCCGATGACGGATTCTGTCCTCTCGGTTTTCCTTCAGCCGTTTCCCCGTTGCCATCTTCTTCCTACCGAATTAAAGGCGAAGGATGTCTCCCCTATTAGTACTGCGTTCTTTCTTCTGGATTTTAATGCGGACCCCTCGTAGGTCCCCCCAATTAGATTTTCTCCGACGCCGCCACGCGTAGTGTTGCAATCCGTGGGTGCCCACCTGCAGGTAGTGAGATCGCAATCGCTGCCGCTGTAATCTTCCCCATGAGGGACATTCTGCGCCTTCCGCGCGATCGTGACGGCCCTAAAGCAAGGGCAGAAAAGGTCTGTTTTTGGGAAGTTTACTACCAAAGATGTCAACATTTGATTCCCTGCGGCGTTTCGCACGCCAGCCATGAGCGGGACAACCCAGTTCGGCGCCGCCTTTCCCATGTCGTGGCTTGGTTTCAATTTTTTGCTCACCCTTGTCATGGTGTAGCTTCAGATCTTCGATGTGCTTTCCCGATTGAGTTGATGTTCTCATGTCTCTTGCTTTCGCTTGTTAGGTGTCTGGTCTCTCGGAGATTGGGCGTTCCCGCAGTTTGGTTTCCCGATGTTGCGCGCGGATTCATGACGCTCTGGTCGTTTCTCTTTCAATCACATATGAATTGAGGATCCTTCTTTGATCGGAGATTCGCGTTCTGGAGCCTTTCGGCAAGTTTTAGTTTGTGCCGCTGATGCTGTTTTCCCCCTTTTCTTAACCGTGCAGGAGAGTCACGATTGGTCCGGTGCCCCGAATTGCGTCTCGCCCCCACCGTTATTCGGTCAATTCGTTGGCGAAATCGGCGAGAAGGCCGGTGTTGACGCTTTTTTTCTTTCCCCCCTCTTGATCCTGAGTTCTTTTCCCCCAACTGAGGAAACCCACAATACCCTTTACGATCTGAAAAAGAAGCCTGGCCCACCTCTCCTTCGTCTTTTATTGATGAACGCTGATCTTCTTCCCTCTCCTTTGGTGTTGAGAGTTATCCTTTCCCTCCTCTTGAAGACGTTCAGGAAGTGCACTTCTTTAAGATGTCGGAGATCTGTGGTTTTTTTCGCCGTCCGATCACTCGTGTCTCTACACCTCCGACCCGTACTTTCCGATGCGCAAGCGTACGCCGATCAGGGCTTTTCGTGCGCCTTCAAATAGTTTCTCATGTCTTGTCCCGCCTTTTTCCGTCAGTGCACGCTTATAGTTCGGCTACGGCCCGTTGTGTTCCAGAACGTCGTTCGGCTCTCCCCTTATGACTCAAAGTACCGCGACATCAATTCACCTTGAGGCCCCTTCTCACGACCTGGGCTTATATAGCTCAACGTATGTCGCATGAGACAAGGGTGCGGCCCCTCCCCAGTGCACTCCCGGCGGAGAATACTCCACGCCCTCTCCTCCCAAAACCGGTGAAAACTTTTATTCTCTTGCCCTCTATCAATGCGTACCCAGTGGAACAGGGGAACTCACCTGATCGGTCTGTCCTCCCAATACACAAGTCACTGTCGCAATATTTTACTTGTTCCCAGGTCCCGTTCCTTCTTGAATTCCGGCCCGACCATTGAGGCAGAGGCGCTTCCTAAATCCCCCGTGCCTTCAAAATAAATGGAGTCTTTCTTCCGGTATCCCCCTTTCGCAGCTCCTCCCTGACCTTTTTCACATGTTTCCTTTTTTTGCCCGTCACTTATGCTCGCTCCTTTGTTTTCTCCCTTTTTCAACCGACATGCGGTGGCCTCGCTTACCCCCTTCCGTTCTTATTGTCGCCCCTTGTTTTCCCCTTGTACTCTTTGGTTTTGCCGGTGATTCTTCTCCACTCTTTTCAATGTTTGACGACTTTTCCGCCATTCAACCCCGCACCTCCGCCGTTCCCTCCCCTCTTTAATCTTTAGCCTTTCCTGAGGCTCCCGAAGCTACCGAACATGTAAGAGCGCCCTTTTCGGAAATCTCTTGTCCTTGATCTACCTATATTTCCCCCTTAAGCTGGCGCCTACACGGTTCGGTCCGTATCCGCGTCTACCTCAAGTAGTGCCCGGATTTTTTGATTCCCAGTGCTCTTCTTTTTAAAGCCATGCACGCCTATCGTTTTCTACCACCTAGGCTCAACACGCTGCGCCTTGCCCTGGTGTACACTGATTCTTAGCGAGCTGTCAGTTTTCTCACCGACCTTCGTTTCTACAAGGAGTTCTAGAGACGTCTTTCTTCGTGCCCCACAGATGAACTACGGGCCCCTGCCGTCAGGTTTATTGGATTAAAATCATCCATGTCCTTCCTTCGAGATAGAATTAGACCTCCCAATGAGCGCTAGACGCACGATGCATTCCTCGCCTATATTTTAACCGACGACTTCGTCCTTGTTCGTCCCTTTGCACCCCTTGAGACCTGCTCTGTCTCTTTCGAGTTTGAACGCCCCTGTCAACTCCAACCGATTTTATTTCATTGAAGTTTTTAGGCCTTCCGAAATAACCTGCAGTCCAACGACTTCCCCAAACTTCGGAAAACATCCAACGCACGATCTCTTCAAGATCCATTGTGTCTCCGCGTATCGCTACAGGCCTAGCGTACGATCTTCTTTCCCGCCCAGGATAGGCTGCCTTCCCCCACACGGAGCCTTAGTGTATTGAGCTCAGTTGTCCCTTCCTGATTATCCGAGACTTTCTTTCCTCTTTCCCGTAGCCGCGTCTACTTTTCTGACTAGGTGCCTCCATAGCGTTCTGCCCCGTTTAAGGGATGCTAATATCGATCGCGGTCAAGCCTCACCCTTGGATTTAGAGAACTACAGAGGCCCATCTTCCCGTAGGGCTTTGTCGGTCGGAAAACGAATGACTTTCTGCAGTAATACGCACAATCCCATCCTTTCCCACCAAACCCCCCCCCTTAACCCACGCTTCCCCACCAATACACACAGCTGAGAAACCCCTGCGCACCCTACCCCGGCCTTTCACCCCATCCCCATTTATTTCTCCCCTCCCCCTTCCACCACCCTCCGCTTCCTCACTTCTCCCACTCA
>Ga0179593_1350526_pt1 | contig 10740 bp, 20 predicted proteins | sample CZODoug2_1_08_16_FD_185931 | JGI IMG/M metagenome (GOLD analysis project Ga0179593, IMG submission 185931) | Vadose zone soil fungal communities from Angelo Coast Range Reserve, California, USA - CZODoug2_1_08_16fungal (PacBio error correction) | ecosystem: Environmental > Terrestrial > Soil >... | reverse complement strand
TCCAGCGGTTTCCTGGATTTTCCTTTTTTTTTCTGGTTTTGTCCCTTTTTTTCTTTGCTGAATGCAGAACCAAGGGACGTTTTGGTAACCACGGCGCCATAGTCAGCTCCTTCATGTAACATCCCCCCCCCCAATTTTCCCCTTCTTCCAGTCAGCCCAGCGTCGCTTTTCATTTTTCCCTCACTGTCCTGCCTTGATGGCCTCGGAATGTCAAACCTTCGGCTGCCCACTACATCCTTTTTTTTGCTTTATTTTTTCCCATTAGATTTAATCGTCCATCTTTCCGATGGGTGCCGAGTTTTCGAATTTTCCGCTGTGAACCCGATGATCCCCCCCTTGTTTTTTTTTTTCACCCTTAGACGAGCAAGCCCCCTTCCCCTTACACCGGGTAATGGCCTTCCCCAGCCCTTCCCGGTTGTTGGGCTGTGCGTCCTCATGTATTGATTTCCCGCTATCTAGTTTTTTCATGTCCCTTTTTTTTCCCTGATGTATGTCCCCCCCCCTTCTTTTTTTATTTTTTCCTTTCCCCCGATTTCCGTTCCGCGCCAAACACTCTTTCATTTTGTCACCAAACCAACCCTTCCTCTCAAGAGTCCCGATTCGTCAGTCTTATCTTTTTTCCACCTTTGGCCCCACATTCGATCTGCCAGCGGATCCCACTTGTAAGTGGTTTGTTTTTGCTTCCCCGTGGTTTACTTCCCTTTCTTTGCCGCATTCCTTTTCCAAATTCCCAGGTGCCAAGTTTCCCTCCCTTTTTGTGCCGTGACTACGCTCCCGCCTAACGTATTTCCTTTCCCTGCTCTCTTTCCAGCTTTTTCGATTAATCGTTTTCTTTTGCCTCTTCCCTTGGTTGTAATCACCATTTCCCCCCCGTTTTCTCCGGGCACTGTTTCGGGCGTGCGTTGCTTTTCTTTCATGGCGAATGTGATTCCTGGTTTTTCGTTCCCCCCCGCGTCCCGTTAAAATTATGCACAATGTCCGGCCCTGGGCCAAACAACAATCCGCCGGGCGACATCCCGGACAGGGCCGGCTTTTTTGGGGCCCGCTCTCTCTTCTTTTTTTTTTTCCGCAGGATTGTTTTTTAGTTGCCTAATCGGCGAAAGTTTTCTCCAACTTTATTTTCTTCTCCCCCCTTCTTCTGATCGGACTCTACCCCTCTACACACTCCCCCCCTTGCGCGACTTCTCCTTTGGTGTAACCGTTCTTGAAACCTTTTGTGGATCCACCGCCCTGGTGGGATGCTACGGTTTTTCGACCCCTTGGTTTTTGGTTTTGGACGCACCCGGCAACCGAACTCCTCCACTTGCGGTGGTCCCGGTGAAGTCCTTTCCTCCTGCGGGCGCAGGCCTGGTCACTCTCCGCAAGACCGCGGTCTTCGACAGCTCCCCTGCCTACGACCCCCCGTTTTCGGCGGAGCTTTCTCACTGATCCTTTCCAACTGTGATCGCCCCTTTCTTTTCTGATCTTTTCAATTTCGGTTGACTTAATCATCAGGAGTTTTACGTTTCCACTTTGACCGTTCACACGCCGTACGCTGGCCAACTCGCCCTTCCCATTCCCCTCGTTCTTCTGCCCTTCCTCGCCGATTTCCTCCTCTTCACGTTCTTTCCCCTTTACTTGTAAGTTCCCCCGCCATTCTTGACTTCTCCCAGGGCTGTCGAGACGATAGTCCACCCTTTTTCCCTCAGGGCAGGTTAACTCGTTTGCTCTACTTCTCGGACACGTCCCCCCTAAGTTTCAGATTTGCCCCATCATCCTTTTTTTTTCAAACCTCTCGGTTCTCTCCCGCTTCCTCCCGTGGCTGCCAACGCCTTTCCTTCCTTCGGTATCGGGCCGCGTTGGTTTGTTTATTCTTTCTCCTGGCGCGCTTTTTTTCACGTGCACGTTTCCTCACTTTTTCGAACGCGGCCTCTTTGGGAACTTGTGTTCGCTGCGACGCTTGCGTTGTTCTGATCGCCCTTTTCTCTCCCCAGTCTCTTCACCCCAGTCATGGGGGACAAGGTTCGCGCGCAGGGAGTCCTTGTGCAAGCCAGCCGCACTTCCCGTGGTCCATTTCTCTCGTGGTCCCTTTTCCTCCCTCGTTCTTTCTTGTTGTTGAGCTTTTTTTTCCCTAAGTAACCTTTTCCCCCGTCACTCCCTTGCGGAGGAGCCACTCTTCCACCCCCCTTTGTTTTTGGCTCGACCGCGACCCTTTTTTTTTTTTCCGCTGGTTTTTTTTTTGAATTGTTAACTTCCAACAATGGTCCACGATTCGAACGGACCTGTTAATTTGTGGACCACCACTCCGCCCGGTCGCTCTTCACTTCCATTACGGGTTACCTGTTTTGATCCCTTTCAAGAGTGTGAGGCTTTCGGTAGAGACCCCCCCCTTGCCCATCTTTCGGTGTTTCTTTTTTTTTTTCCTGTAACTCTCCACCGCCTATTCCCCCCCCCTTCACCCGGGATATTGGACGTTTTTCGGAGGGCCCCTCTGCTCGTCTGACCGGAAACTCCGCGCATGCTTGCCTGCTTCCACTTTCTTCTGCTGGAACTGCTCTCGATAATTCGTGCCTTTTCCCTCTGATTTCGTGTTCTGGGACCTTTTGGTGATCCCCCCCCCCCCCCCCCCCCCCCCCCCCCCCCCCCCCACTCCCCAGATTTCCCTTATTTCCGTACTTGCTCACCCACATCTTTCCCCCACGCAGTCTTGATTAGCCTTTGCATTTGGGCAACTTTCCGACGTCTTTTGTTCCTCTCCGGTTTGTTCCTTGTGAGTTTTCCGGGGAGTTTTTCTCTCGGACCGTTCCACTTTTTTTCTCCGGGCCTTCCCTTTCAACGTTATTCCCCTGGCCCCTGCGGCGTTGTCAAGATGGCCCCGATTACCCTTTCGTCCTTTGCACAAGCCCGGCGACTTTGATAGTTCTACTGCAACTTCTTTTTTTTTTGTGAATTCCCCTTTTCCCGTGGGCGATTTTTCTGGCAGCGCCCCCGCCTCAGAACCAATGTTTTGCGCAAACTCGACCACCCGGCGGGGGCCCTGAATTTTTTTTTCGTTGTTTAGCGAGCCTTTGCGTTCGCCGCCTATGAACGCTTGTTTGGGTTTCTGTATGATCCCATGCGGGGGCCGTTTTCAATAGGGCCCCTTTTGCCGTAGGGTTTGCTTTTCTGCTTATCTTCCTCCCGATGGCAGGTCCGGTGTCCTGATTCCTGCACCGTCCCGGTGCCTTTCATCCGGTCATTTGGCCGCTGCCCTCACAATTTCTTTTTTTTTGATCCTTCTTTGGTCACCGGTTTTTGCCTTGGCATTTTTTGGTCCGCAGCTACTCATCCTCCAAACGGTCCGCCCGTTCCCCTTTTTTTTTAGCCGTATATTTCGAACTTTTTCCTCCCTTGCCGATGACGTTGTTTCTTTCCCTCCAGGACATGATTTTTTCCCTTCTTTTTTCTGCGCGACCCGGTGTTCGTGAAGTCGAAAATGACGATAATTCTTCCTGTCCATCGACTTGTCCCCCTTTTACGTCCAGCTTCTAGGTTCTTTCCCGGTACAACCCCCCCTTGGCCTTGACTCGTTAGGGCGTTGCGGGCTTGTACCGAATTCTTCGACCTTTTCCATTTCTCCACTTCCCCCCACGGCACCCTCCTCTTTTGGGTGGGCACCCCCGCACTTGCCCCCTTTGACCGAGTTCCCTGGGGGCGGCGACCCGCCCTTCTGCAACTTTATCTTCTTGTTCCGGGCGTAGGGGTTTATTCTTTTTTTCATGACGCCAAACCCCTCGTTCGTAACTTTGTCTCACTTTGCGCCGCGGCGCAAACATTTTCAGTAGTAGTTCCCTTTTTCGGGACAACCCACAATTTCCCCCCAACCCGATTTTTACCGCCATTCGGTTTGCCGACCCCCTTGCGGTCACCTTCGGCCGTGCGGGGTTGATTATAGGTTGTTCAGAGGAGTTGCCCTGCTGGTTTTGCAATGCACTTTTCCTCTGTGCTATCGATTGTTCAATCTTTGCTTCGTTTTTGAAACGCCACATCCTCTTTTTCGGTGGGTTGCCCTTTCTCGACGTTCTTTTTTACCCAGTCGTTTCACCATTGTCCTTTCCCTTTTCGAGTTCAGCACGATTGTGTCTTTGAGAGCCGGCGTCAATCGTAGGCTCCGCACTCGCCTGTTTTTCGTGAACACCTTTCTTCAAACGGAACCTTCCTACGTGCCCTCACCGGTTTTGCTGTTCGTGCTGCGTTCTTTCCCGGTCAGTGATTTTTTTTCCTTTTACGCCGGAGCTTCCCGCCAACCATGCTTCGGGCTTGCAGTTCCGAACCTGTTAGGGCATGTTTTTCTTTGAAAATATTTTTTTCTTTCGCTCACGTCCCGAGCCCAGCCTCCGGAGTCATTCGTGAGTGCATGTGGCGTAGTCACCCCGAGGCTTTCTTATCCTTTCCCGCTATCTGTTCTTCTCAGCTTCACCCCTTTTTCTTTGTCGGCTCCACCTCCTCTGCAGCCCCCAGCTCCGCCGGGATGACGTGGGCAACACATCCCCCTTTCCTCGTTGCAACCGCTTCTATTCGTTTCTTAAAATATTCGTGGTCATTTACGCGTGGAGAATATACTGCTTAGGCCCGCGTCGCACATGTCTTGAAGCGTTACTTCCGATTTGTTTTCTTTTCCTCCTTTCTTTCACAATGCGCGAAAAACGGCGGTATTGCGTCGGCCGACGGTTTCCTGTTTGGCCTTTCATTCTGGGTACGCCGACAGCTTTTCGTTCCTCCTCTTTTCTAAGTCTCCCCGTGCTTTTGTCCAACAATTGTCTTCCTTATTTCGTTAACATTAACTGCCCGCCCGATCTTTCCCCACCACTTTTACCCGTTTCCTTGCTATCAATGGTCGTGGCTTTTGTTGCTGTTGTGCCCTCTATAACAAATGATTTTTTCCCCCTGCTTGTTCATTTCTTTGGCCAAGCTCCTCTTTTCGCGCAGTGACAATCTTGCGCCTTTCAGGGTTTCTCCCCTTGTATTTTTCTTCTGTTGAAATTTCGACCCGGATGGTATTCCCTTTATTGTTGAATTTTTCCGCTTGGCTGCTTCTTTTATATTCCTTTGGCGTGCACGCCTTTTGCGACCAAAACCGGTTTCCGTTCCTCCCCTCAGACTGTATCTCCCTCCTTTTCCGTGCTGGCATTCGGGGTGGCTCCCCAAGTTCACCCGTACCTCTTTTCAAACTATCCGTCCGTGTGTTTTTTGTGGCCTAGGGCCTTCTTGGTAACCCCCTTGCGCCGATCCTTTGATCGGTTGATCTTTTTGCCGGACCGCTTTCACGTGTGTCCCCCCCAGAGGGAACCGTTTTCCTGATGGAATACAGCCCTCCCTGAAGGTCCGGCGTTTCCGTCCCGGGAGGACAGCCACTTTTTTTTTTTCTCCACTCCCGCCTTTCCAAGGTCCCCCACCCGTTTTTCGCGTTCTCGCGTCCCACCTTTTTTTTTTTCTACTTGTTTGTTTGGCCCCTTTTGTTACACGTCGTTAAAGGGGTCCCTTTGCAGTACCTCTTCCCAACTATCCCCCCTCTTCCTCCCCTGCTTTTCAGTTGACGACCATTCCAAGGGCCAGCGTTCCCTCTTTTCCTTTTTTTCTGCTACGTTCGCTTTTTATGCCCTCCTGTTTAAGTATTTTTTCGAGGACCACTCGGGCGTGTTCCCCCGCCCCCCCCCCCCCGCGACGGGCCCCGGTGTCTTTGACCTGATAGTTGACTGCCTGACGGGCGATTTTCATTTTTTTTCCAGTGGTTTTTTTTCATTTTTTTTTGAGCCTTACTTTTCATCGCTTTTGATTCTTTTCTTTTTTTGTTTTCACTAAAATTCAGCGTTTCCTCTGAGTGCCGAGCCCCGTTATTTCACCTTTGAGGTGTTTTTCCCCAGGTGTTTTATGTGGTCAGGGTCCCTTTCCCCTGCTTTTGAGCGTCGTCTGATTTGTTTTTTCGAATACGGACACTTTTTGTATGACTCCTGGTTGAGGTTTTGTCCCTAAACCGCGGTGTTGGAAGCTGTTGGTCTTTCCTTTTGTACCCACGCCATTGTTCGAAACTCTTTTTGGAAAGTTCTCTTGGGTTGTCGTCTCCCTTTTTTTTGTTTGGCGCTTGACGGTCATTCCCCCCCCCCTCTTTTGCTTTTTTGCTTTTTGACGTCGCTGGGTTTTCACGTAGTTTTTTTGGTTTCAAGTGTTGAGGCTTCGTCACACGTCGTGGGACCCATTTTCCCCTCTTTTTCCCAGTAGCCACCCCTCAGTGGGACCCTGGACTGTGCCTTCGCCGTTTTTCTCGTTCCTTTGACGCTTTCACCAACCGAGCACTGTTTTGTTCCTGCGCTCCGCAATCGGTCCTCTCTTTCATTGACATGTCGTTCCACCTCGGCCCCACCCCAACTTCGCGTTGCGTTGGCCCTTTCACCCTTCGCCGCTGACACTGTTCTAATGACCTTTCCCTCTTTTTTGTCGGCATGTTAGAATGGTCTTTTTCGCCGATTTCCTTTCTGGGTGATGGTCTTCCTTTTTTCCCCCGTTAAGGGATTCGTGCACTGCTTTTCGTTTTTCTCGACGCTGTCCAAACGGTCAATCTTAGCGTTCCATTGCGTCAGTTCACGTGTCCCTTTTTCTTTCTTGCCCCGGTAGTGGCGGATCCGCCTTTTCGGCTTGACTTCGTTGTTACCTTTGTTTTTGAATTTTCATTTTGACCGCCGGGCGCGAGGTTCCTTTCTGGCTTTGTTTTCCCCCCTTAAACGTTGATCTTGGGGCGTGTCTTGTTTCCGTGTTCTTGGTTGCACGCAACTTGCCTTGATGAACAGGTTTTTCAAGCTGGATCTTATCCCCCCCCCCCAAGGGCTGGTGGATCCTTCCCCAACTCTAGAACTTTTCCGCCGGCATTTCTTTTTTTTCGCCTGGGCCAATCCTTTTACTTTCTCCGCTTTCCGCGGTTTCCAAAGATTCTTTTTGCAGATTTTCCCGCTTCCCTTTTTGGCGATTTCCTTTTGCCCGTCTGTGTTTCTTTTGGTGCATTTCACCCTGCTTAGTCCACGCCGGCCTCTCTTTGCTGCGTGTTCACCGACACATGTTTTTTTTCCCCCCCTCCCTCGATTTTTGAGAACCGATTCTGAGGAATTCCTCTGGGTGCTTCAAGGGCTCCGCCGTTCTTTCTCTTTGTTGAGGGCGGTCGCGGAGCGACGTCTTTTTATGCTTCTCTGTTTTTCCCTCTTTTCGGCGTTCCCATTGAGGGGCTTTTTGGTCCAAGGTCCCCCCCCTCGGTATTTTCTGATGTGATTCATGTCCGGTTTTACCCAAACCCAACCGTGATCGTCCCCCCCCCTTCAGCAAGCCCCTTTCTGGATTTGCCCTTCCAAGGTTAATGCGGTTTCTCACCCGAGTACAGGCCCAGGAGTCATCCTCCCTTTACTTTCAGTTTCATTTTATCCGACCTATCAACCGGGGGGCCCTCGTCCCCGCGAACCTTTGGTTCCCTTCTCTCTTGACTGGCCACCTAACCGTAACCCGTTTCCGTACACCACACCTTCACATTCTGATTTCTTTTCGGAGCCCTTGTCTCCCCAACCGTGCCTCCGGTCCTTGTTCCCCCGGTTGCGGCTTGATTTGTTTTTTACCCCTTCCTGTTTGACAGACGTCCTTAGTTTCCGCCCCCGGCCTGCGCGTGGAGTGGTCGAACCAGTTCCCTACCTTTCCATGCTTTTCCAAGACTCCCGGCTCTTGCGGATGATTGATGGTGTTGATCCCCGGTGACATTCAGCGCCGTCATTCCCTTTGTCGAGTGATGCGGCCCCTGATAATGAGGCTTTATCCTGTCGCGCCCCCAGGTTTTGACTGGGCCTTAAGTTTCCTTTTGCTTCTTTCCCCAACAATCCCCCGTTCCCTTCGTTTCGCCCCAACCGTGACCGTTGACCCCGGTTGGCCTGCGTTTATGGAGTATCTTCTTGTGTTACTTGTACCCCCTTGTTATCTCCCCCCCCGCGACCGTGGCCCTGGGGTGTTTTCCTTGGACGCTTTCATTAGTTCAGCGATGGTTTTTGTTTCACCCCTTTGGTATGAGTTTTTGTTCTCCCGCGTCTTGAGCCGTCTACCACATCTTCATTTTCAACGGTGCACCAAAAAAGATTTGTCGCTGATTCCCTGCTAGTACTTGCAGGAATTTCAAATTTATTCAGCCCTGCTCAGTTTGGCGTCTGTGTGCACCCCACCGTGGTCCTGTTGTTCGTACTTGGCATTGCTAGGGTTCGAGGTAACAGCGAAGGTTCCTTCTCTCCCTCCCCACACTCATTTTTTTCGGCAAACTCTTCATTCGGCCCCCCTGGGGTCTGATCTCTCCATGGTGCAGATTTCCTTAGTGACCACTGGTATGGCGGATTCCCCGGAAAGCATTTTTCTTCCTCTGACATTTTCTTTCCACCCGGCATTATTCCCCCGACCGGTTTTTGAATTCACCCCCCTTTGCTGAACTGCAACTTGGATTTTCTTGCTTTGTTCCCTTTGTAGGAGCTATTGGCGATGCTTTTTCCAAACAACGTTTTGGTTCCGCCTTTTTTGGGTTTTTTGCCGACGTCCGCCAGGGAACCGTCTTGACCTCTCTGCTTCCGTCTTTTATATTTTTTCCCATACCTTGTTTTTTTTCTGAGAGGACTAACGATTTTCTCGTCTCTTTCCTGGCGGGTCTTTCAAGGTTTTGCGGTCTGTTTTTTTTGAACCCCCAAGGAGTTCTGCCATATCTCTCAATGTCCATTGTCCCATCCCCATCACCCCCTTTATTTCCTCGTTTTTCAGCCTCTCGGAATGCCTAGTAATTTGTTCCTCCTTTCCTCAAATTTCTTGTGTGCCCATCCTACCAGCTTGTTCCCGGCCTTCTCCCCCCATTCCTCATAGGGACGTGGATTTTTTTTCCCTGGCAATGCGTTTTCCCCCGCGTTTCTAGTTTTCACGGAGATCTTTTTGACCCCTTTCTTTTTTCATTCGAACTAGCAAGCCCCCCCCCCCCCATTTACCCTCTGTGCCCCTCCCTTTTTGTGGATGGGTTGTGTTTGGTGGGGGTTTGTTTTTTTGTGTTTTTTTTCTCTTTTTTTGGTGGTTTCGGCCCCCCGCTGGGCTTGGTCCCCCCTCCCCTCCCTCATTTTATTCGTCTCCCTTAGCCGCACTCTGTCCCTCCAAATCATGTCTTGCTGTAGTGGCAATTTTGTGGCTCTTTTACTTCCCTCTTCTTAGGTTCTCCCTCACCCCCCCCTGCCTCTCTCCCTTGTCTTAACATCACGAGAACCACTATAACTAGTCCCCCCCCTCGCCCGGAAGATCGGCCGCGATTTTTTGTCTCTAACCTGTGGTTGGACTTACACCCAATTCTTCCTCCCCCTCCCTGATCCTCGCCCGGTGTCGCCCAGACTTCGTATTCTTTATCCGCCTTCCTTTCCACTTCACAGGTGCCATTCCTCCCCCCCTTTCAGCACTGGGCTTCGGAATCCTCCAATCCACTTCAGGGCTGCCGATCGACATTCCAAAGCGTCTGTCCCTGCTTCCGCCCTCCACTGGTTTCATCCACACAGCACCGGGCACTTGTGTGTCGAGGGCAGACTTTCGGCCTTAGTTCCTTTAGATTGGTGGACCCCACTCCTTTTTCCCGCCATATGGTCGAAATATCGTCTGGCTTTTCTAATGGTCCCAAAACCCCATCCGCCTCTTTTCAGGAACTTTTCACAGCCGGGCGACCTTGTTGAGCGCTTTTTTCCCTAGTCTTTTTTTGTCCTGCCCACTGTTTTGCCGGCGGCGCAATTGGAACTGGCGACTTTCACTTTTCTTTGGAATTGCCACGGATTTCTCTCTTTCCATTTGACCTTACCTTTCCCATGGCGATCTGACTTGGTTTGGCTTTACACCGCGTGATCACCGGGCACGTGGCTTTCCTCCACGCCCTGGCGCTGCCCCGGGGGCGATCCTTTTTTTTCTTGAACTTTTGCCGGCATCCCCTCTCACCTTCCCCCGGCGGGGCCTTTTTTTTGGCCGTTCTCCCTGCTCTTTTTTTCAGACTACGTGCACCGCTCAAGAGACCGCTGTCGCGCGACCTTTCGACGACCCAGCTTTTCTGAGGCTTTGTTTCCCCGTACGAATCTTCGCCCGGATCGACTTCTTAGGTCTTAGATATTCCCCCCCCTTTCGTTTCATCTGCCGCTCTTTTTTGTACCTACGGAACTCCCAAGTCCTACTCCTTCCACACTACTCCCCCAATTCTCCCTACCATCTTTCTTGGCGCGTGGCCTAGCCGCGTTTCTTTCGCTTTTTCCGTTCAGGTTTCCTGGTCGCATTCTTCCGTGACTCCCCCCCACCCAGGGTTTTCTTCTGAAGAACGCTCCACTGTACCCCCTTTGACCGTTCTTTCACTTGGCGTTCCGGACTCCCTTCCCCCCCTCTGAACCCCCTCCCAATCCTTTCTCGTGCCATTCTCCGGGAAAAATCGGCTGCCCCCCTGTTTCTTCCCTGATGAAATTACAGTGAAGGTCAACTTGTCCAGTCCCCCGCAGTTTTGTTTATGCCCGCGTGGGCAAGTATTCTTTTCCCTTGGAGTGTCCGTTTCAGTTTCGCTTTTTCCGCGCTGTGGGACACTTGTTGTTTTTGTCTCTCCTCCAGAGTTGCCGTACTATTTCCCTCGTGCCGGAGTTTAAGAGCTCCCCCCTCTTGTACCCAAGAGTTTCCCGTGTCGACCTTTGCTTTTGTCTAGTCCACTCTCTACTTTTT
>Ga0179593_1348983_pt1 | contig 10740 bp, 10 predicted proteins | sample CZODoug2_1_08_16_FD_185931 | JGI IMG/M metagenome (GOLD analysis project Ga0179593, IMG submission 185931) | Vadose zone soil fungal communities from Angelo Coast Range Reserve, California, USA - CZODoug2_1_08_16fungal (PacBio error correction) | ecosystem: Environmental > Terrestrial > Soil >... | reverse complement strand
GATTTTTCTTCCTTTTTGTTTTTCGCTTCCTTCAAAGATCTCGGCCGAATTAGTGATCGACGAAAGAGCTCTTCCGATATCCGTTTGACTATCGGGGTACATTTTGGCCGCCTGCGTTTTTCCCTTTTCGGAGATGGTCCATTTTTTTTTTTTTTCCTTTTTTTTTTCTTGCCCACCCCCCCCCCGTCCCGCTTTTCTTTTTTCATTTTATTTTTTTCCCCCCCTTTTTTTTGACCAAGTTTTTCCCTTTCGCCTGTTTTCCCATCCTTACTTCGTGACGTTTTCAGAGGACCCATTTCTTCCTGCCGTCCTGTGTTCTCGGAGAGCTTGCCTCGACCACCCTTCCAAGATGCCCATTTTGGAAGGAGTTTAGTCCTCAGCGTTTTTTCTTCTGTAGGGGATCCGAGAGTTGGTCCCCTTTTTCTTTTGATTGACCTCCCATTCCGTGTACGCCGGAGGTGTTTTTCTGCCCACGACCGCCGAGTACCAAACGCGTTGGTGACTAAGCTCTTTCCAGCATAGTAGATGATTCCCCCCCCCCCAACAGTTTTTTTCGATCCCAAGACTTTGCTTTCTTGGGAACCCCCGAGTTTTTTTTTTGGTATTCGTTATTTGAGAGTTCCCATCAACGCCCGATGAGTGTTCCGTTTTTTTTTTTTCTTCGATATTCGGGTTCCAGCGGTAAGAGTTGCGGCCCCGTTCTGGAGTTACCTGATTTGCCCTCCTCCACCGATTTCGCTTGATCGGCTCTGTTTCGATTCCCCGGACCGATCGTTTCCCAATGATGGTGAGGAACCGGCGTGACACCTCGCTCCTAATTTCCTGGTCCATCCAATCTCGTCTCCTGGTCTAGCTTCATGACCTGCTCCTTCCCTGGTTGTTTTTTTTCTCTTTGCCTTGAACTTTGAGACTTCCGAGTCCTTTGCCGAGCTCCCCCCGACCCCTCACCGGATGCGATCCAGTCGCAGAGCCCTTGACAGTGCGGTTTTTTATAAAGTCGTCCCAGCTTCTGGTGCAGTTGACCCCCGTGGATCGTTCCGTTCCCCGGCAGGACGTTTATTTTCGACTTTTGCATTTTTTCAGGTCGGCCCTCACGCGATTCGGCGACGAGCCGGACGGCCAAGCTTTTCAGGTCAGAAGGCTTGCCGAGTCCCGGCATTGGCGGCCTTTGTGTGTAACTCCTCCGGACCCTTTTTAAATGCCTCTCGTTGATAGCAGCTTTTTCAAGCACCCATCCCATAGCGTGTTCTTTGGCGAAGCATTCACAGACCGTAACCTCCTGCCATTTTCGCGGGGAGATGGACGTCCGCATCGGTCCGTCCCGGGACGGACGGCGAGCCATCCCCTCCCCCGAGGCACCTCATCTTCAAGGAACCCCCCTTCTGGCGGCGGGTATCGGCAGAAGACGCTCGGTGTTTCATAACCCAGGGGTTAGCCAAAACCCGACGTGAGTCCCACAGGGAGTAGGGAATGTCATAAGCGTCCCCCTCGTGCTTAGCTTTCTCCGGATTTGAGTCGCCCCAGATATTTTCAGCATCCCCGACCTCGCAGGCCATTTCGACTCCCATTGTTTCTCGTAGTTTTGTACCGTCTTCCAGCCCAGAGCCGCCCCTCCTCCCATCAGGTTTGAGAAGATTCCGGCCCGTTAGTTGACGGGGACGGGAAGCCTTTTTTTTTTGCTTCACACTCGTGTTCCCCCCCCCCCCTGTCCGATTAACGTATCTAGAATGTGTGTGACGTAAATCCGCCGAGGTTCCACATAGTGCATTCGCCCTTTTTTTTATTTTTTCGAGCCCCCCCTCTCGCAGAGGACCGTCACTCCCCTTCCCCCCAACCTTTGCCATGGAGCGGTTCTGTCATCTTTCCTCCTTATCCCCTACCATGACTTAACTTTTTGTTGACCATGGGGGATAAAGTCCTTCCACGGGCTTTAGGTCGAATGCACTTTTCTTCCTTCGAGTCTTCTTTCCATCTCTCTTTCTCCCCTCCTTTCTTTTTTTTTGACTTTTGTCCTCGACGATAGAAGACACCTTTACTTGCGACGTGTTTTAACCTTTCTTAATTGATCCAACTGGCACCCCCCTCATCGCAGGGGCTGGTCCGTTTGCGTCCCTTCGATTCCTGTTCATGCAAAAGTTTTTTCATGGGTCTGGGGCTTGAAGAAGGGGAACCGCCTCTCGAGCCTAGATAACAAGAAGCTGACTGCCCTAGAGATCGCTCTGATAGTGTGATTTAGTCGTTCGTTACTCTTCACCCCCATGCCCTTTCCGGTCCCTCGCTCCCAGCCGTGGACGGCACTTTTAATAGCAATGCAACCGGAGTTAAGTTTCAGTCTCATCCTACACATTCTTTCTTTGCCCCCCCCCCCTCCAGAGAGGTTTGGCGTTGTTCTACACCCCCTGCTGTACGACACTCCCCTTTACCTGCACCTCCTTGGGAATTGTCCCTCCCGCCTGCCGGGTTACGGCGGAGATTCGCCCCCTTTTCTCAGGTGGCGATCCTCCAGCCGCGCCCGTTGCTTAAGGGTTTGAGGACCCCTTCTCCGCACTGTAACTCCCCCTCAATGGTTGCAACCAATCTTTCTTGTGGGAAGTACGGCACTTCGCCGCTGCGGCTGCAGCCGAACAAGAAGGGCGATTCGTTTCCCGCTTAGGTTGGCAATCGGACCCCCGGGGTTTCGCCTTCGCCTGGTTCCTGTACTCCGGAGTCGACGCGTCTTTCCCCAGAGACACCGGTCTCTTGAGCATATTCCTGCACGGCTTATTTCCTCAATTGTTTGTTTTCCCCTCTACCTCGGCTCTAAAAGCGTATTCTCTATTCTGGCAGGCTTTTTCCCACGGCCCGCATGAGAGATGAGGGGGCCGCCTGATTCGCCGGCAATTCTTCTACATTCCTTTTTGAACAAGGACAGCTGTAACGGAAACCGCCGGCCGCCGGCCGTTTTTCCCCCTCTCACTTTTCGTAAAATGCAACCTTGGTCTTTAGTCCTCCTTTCCTCAGAGAGGTCGTCCGCCCTGGTCATGATACGCACAGGTGAGTTCGGGTTATCCAGACACCTCTCAATTGCCACAGGAAGTAGTATTTCCCCAACCACTTTTCAGACCAGCCAGAACCATCTCAGGATCCGGCTTCTGCTTCAGACTCCTGGTCTAACTAGATTCCCGTCCATTTCTCTTATTCCTTTTCGATGATACGATTTTTCCTGTTTTTTCCCTTTAATTGGGACGATCGGTCCTCCCAAGTTCATAGCCTATTCAACTAATCACGTCTCTTTACTCTCTCGTTGAACCCAGACATCCCTCTTTCCAGTCCCTTACCCCTTTTATCTCTGTTGCATAACAAAAGGACTTCCCCACTCCTCGCGTGAAGGACACGGCTTTTTTTTTTACTATCCCCTGTCTTTCTCTGGAAGCCTGAGTCTTTCGAGAATTGTCTCCCCTCTTTCTTCTCCGGTATGGGTCTGTACCTTTCTGCTACAATCTTTTTGTAATCGTCCCCTTTTTTTCGAACAATTGTCCCCCCCGGCGCCTACCACCAAAACTTTAAACTTTACTTCGTACATTTCCACTCTGACCTCTCTTAGCCATCCCTGAATATAAGAAGTACTCCACCGGTCGTTCTTTTTTCAGATGATGCTCTTGGTCAAGCTGCTCCCTAAGTAGACCATAGGTTGGTGACCCAGGGTAGCGGGATTGCAATTATTTCCCCTTTCTCGCGTTTTTTCTCTATATTTCTTTAGCGAAATAGCAAAGGAAGGTTTTTGCCCACCATCTTATTAATGGTTCCGCCGCGGCCAACGTACCCCTTTTCGTAGCAGGGACTCTCCTTCTTTTTTTCTCCTCCTTGACCTTCTGCCGCCTCCCTTGAGTTTCTCCTCTCACAAACTACATCTTTTTCCCCTTCTTCTCTTTTACTCTCCCTTTTTCTTCTTCTATTCGAATACTTTTTTTACGAAGTGGTCTGCCATAAATCAGAAAAGGCGGCCCTCATCCCCCCTATTCTAGGAACGCAGACTCGACCCATCTCCTCCCTCTTTTGGAATGACCTCTTCTTCCCCGACCAAAGTTTCTCTTTTTTCCCTTCCTTTCTTTTGAACCCTAACACCACCTACGGAAAGAGGGCAAGATGGTCCATACCTGGAAACAGCGAGCCTTCCTGATGTTTGCGTTCGTTTTCCTCCAGCTCAGTAGATACCCTCAAGACCCCTTACCCTCTCCTTTTATTCTGTATATTCCCCGGTTAGGCTCCCAGTCTACGGAAGTATGAATGAGTTTGCCGTCAAGGCCGTATGTCATCCCGGAGTTTGTGTCTTTTTGGCGAGACCTGCACTCTCTAACGTCCCTTTCCCCTTCCCTCGCCCTAAGCCCCTTTTTGGGTGTTTTTTTTTGTTTTGACGGACAAAAGAGTTCAGCTCAGAACTCTTCCTTGGAGATTAAATGGTTCTTCTCGTTCCATTCAAACTCGAGGGGTCCTTTCTTTTTTTTTTATCCTAGCTCTAGGGTACAGCGGGCCTACTAGGCGATTGCTGGACCTTTTTTGAACCCGGATCTTAATTCAATAAGACGTTTTCGTTTCTCTGTCTTTCGACCTCTTCCTTCCCGGTTCACATTCCCCCTCTTCGAGTCACTATTTTCACCTCATTTTTAGCACATGGGACCCTACCCCATAACATTTCTTTCCTTTTCTAGAGCATGAAATGAATACTGCCGAGGTGATTTCTTCGAGACCTCTACCCAACCGATTTTTTTGAACTTCGAATTCCGCTCCTTCTCATGATTGTATAGGCCCCACCCTACCTCCCCGGATATCTACCACTTTCTGATTAATTTGTTCAGTAGTGACTTCCCTTCCCGTGGTGAAATCTCTCTCATTGAAGGCCTTCTTCTTGTATCTATCTTCATTGAGATGGTCAGGGTCTAATATCGTCTTCTTCGACGAAGAGGACTTGCAAGCCTTTTCTGTAAGGAGGAAAATCTCTCTAATGTTCTTTTGTTACCATTCAGGCAAGGAACTCCTCTCTGCGACTTATAGCAGGTATGTGTTTTTGGGAATACACCTCGTTTTTCTTTCTTCACCCCTCCTCATTCTTTCCTAGTCTTCAATGTTCTCTTTCGCTAACTTCTAAGAATCTTCCTAAGTTCCTTCTTCCCAGCTCTATTCCAGAATTCTTCATCCTCCAATCAACTTCTTCTTCTTTCCTCATTCCCTCCCGAAGCCTTCCCGGTTTCCTCTCCACCGAAACACTCGGTTTAAAAATTGCTGTATACTTTTTGCATCTTCTAAACAACCTCCTACTCTTCCTCCGGCGAGGATGCCTTAGCAGAAACTCCCCTTCAGTCGACCGATCGGCATTCCGTACCATAAGTCAGGGAGAATTCCCAGTGCCCCTCCAAGCAGTTTTATTTTTTTTTCCTTTCCTTTTCTCTACAAGAGGCTCCCCTTCTCCAATAGTTCTTGAACGTTGTTATTGAGTGCCTTTCCACTCCCATTGAATTTTTTGCTCTTAGTAACTCTGCAACTCCTAGAGATTCCTTCTCCTGCAGTTTTTTTACCTTCAACTCCCGTTCTCTCTCCGATCTCCTAGTGACTCTCCTCTCTTGCATTAGTCGTCTGGGATGTAGCCTCTCGGTTCCGCTTTGCCCCTGTAAACAACCTCCACCATTTTCAATGGCTTTCCTTCTGTCCTCTCTCTTGGATCAATCCCCAATTACCTTCATTTTTCTTCATTCAGCTTGTCGACCTCTTTCGAGCCATTCTTTTTTTCCCCTCCTTTTTCCCCCTTTCTCTCTTTTCCATAAGCCTTTTGTTTTAAATGTCCGGCTCTTTTCTGTCGACCATGGCCCCTAGCGAAAATTATTTTTCCCCCCCTTCACATCACTTTCTCCATTGGTTCTGTGAACCAGGACTTGACCTCTCCAGAATCGTCCTCGCCCTTCCAAGTGGCGAGAGGTCCTGTCCTCCTTGCACATAGTTTCTCTCCCTCAGGAATACTCCCCAGCCCTCCCTACGCCTGCACACCCGCTCTTCTCCCCTCCCTCAGTGAATCAAGTTGGAGTCTTTACCCCGGCTTTTCCTTTTCCCCACCATGGCTACGGTCCGTCTCGTCCTGGAATGTCTCTCGCAAAGGCAACTTCGTCCGTTTCCCTTCCTCCCCCTTCCGGGGAAATCTTGCTCCCCTTCGATTCTAGCGGTCCGACATGCTTACGCCCTAACCGTACTGGGGAGAACTGGTTCCTTCAAACTTCCTTTTTTCCGGAAGGCGGCGATTCTCCCTCTCTCGTGGCACGACCCCCACCCGCCCGCTGGCGGAGTGTGTAGCGGCAGACATTCATACCCGCCCTACGATGCTTTGTGAGTCCCCCCCTCTTGGCGGTGTGAGAAGGGCCCCCAGTCGCTGCTGGTCCCTCTCAGGCCAGCGACATTTTCCCCCCCGATTTCGTGCTTGTGGCCTGGACTTTTTCTTTTTGCCTCTTCTTGGAAAGGAACGAGGCGGTCTTTCGTGCGCGTCCTCACGAGAACATCGGTCTCGGAAGGGCATCTGGGCGGCTTCCCGCACGCTTTGTGCGTTGCTTAAATAGGATATCCCCCTCCCTCCTCTCGCGATCTTTCCTCGGCTCTTCCTTTCACAAATGGACTCCCTGCCGGGTTCCGCTTCCCCGACCCTCGTTCTCCTGCCCGGCTCTCCTTTTTCGTCTTCTCTCGGCCCTTGACCCCTCCGGCCTTACCCCGCGGCCCGGGCCTTTGCAGTTTTTCCCGATCACTGGCAACGACCCTTTCCATGTAGACGTCCGTACTGGAGCCCCCTCTTTTCGTCCCACTTAGGGTGATCGCAGCGTTTTCGGGGGTTCCATCCCCCAGCCCAAGCTCATGCGCCGCTCTTTGAAAGTCGCCTTGTCACCAAACTTGGTTTTCAGACGTCCAGCCATCTCAAATTCAACTGTGCATTCCCCTTTTTAAGGAGGCTGAATATCGGTGCTGTGGTTTGTTTCATGAGCACTGTTGTCCTTTTTTCCCTCCGCAGGGAGTCCTCGTTTTCATAGTTTCGATCCGGATGTCTTCCCTTAGCTGTTCCACTGTGTAAGCCCCTCTTGCTGCCCTTTTTCCGGGACACGAGATGTACGGGCCCCCCCTTCACCGAGGACTGCCCCGCCACTGTTTTCAATCCGCCGAGTCTTTTTTTCCCAGTCTCGCTTCTTGACGTTCGAGTAGGGCTATGGCAGTGACCCTTCCGGCGACCTAAGCTTTTCTCCTTGTCCAGCCAACTACGTGCGCCTGGCACCCGTCAGCTATCGTTCCCTCGGCAACGTCCTCGGTCTCCCTCTTGAATTATCCTTTCCTGTGCTTGCGTTTTCTTTGCGATCTGAGGCCGGCAACTTTCCGTTAGGTACAGGCTGTTGATACGGCTCAGGGGAAGTGCCATATGACCCCCCTTTTCTCGCGGATGATGATGTTGAGCCTTCACGCCTACCTTTGCTTTTTTTTCTCTTTCGTGGACCCCCAAATGTACCTCTTTTCGCCGGGGAGTACTGAAGGGCTTTGGCCCCTCTCCTTTTGTTTTCGCTTTTTTTTCCGCCGCGCTTTCTTTGAGGTAGTCACGTGAAAAAACGACCTTGATCCATCGCGTTGTTGTTTGGTGGATCGAGATATGTCTTCCGATGGTTCGACCCCGGGGCTTAAGCCAAGCTGAGCGACGTCAAGAGCGTTTGATATTTTTTGACAGCGTGTAGTTTGGCTTTTCTTCAGCTGATGCCAAGCGGATCGATGGGATCTACGCGTCTTTTTTTTTTCTTTTTTTTCACGCTCTTTTCCAGGCGTAGGGTCCAGATGGAAGCCACTGGGTTCTCCCCAGAGCTTACTAGGTGGCGCGTCCTTAAGTCCTTTTCCGCCTGCAGTCACCCCTTTTTTTTTCAAGAAGTCCAGATGCCAAGCTGTTTTCCTTAGCGGCTTTACGTCGGTTCTGGATCCAGGCGATTTGAGTTTCTTACCCCGGGGGGTGGATTTTTTTTTTTGACGTTCTTCATACCCGGCACTTTATGCTTTTTTTTGGCTCCCTGCGCTGAACTCAGACCAAACCGAGTTTCCGGAAAGGTTGTTCCCCTTTCGAGCCCGAGGCTACCCCCCCTGCGTTGAGTTCCGTCCCCGTCTCTTTCCGCTTCGGTTCCCCTTTCGGACGGGTTAGTGTTATGAGTTTAATCGACTCTTTTTACTGTGTGCCGAGAAGCGATTTAAAGCGGGCAGACTTCGTGCGACCATTTTTGACACGTTTCCACATAGCGTAATTCAATACACTTTTTCGCTTGATCTTCCCGTCTTCTTGTTTCAGATCGTACCTCCTATTTCAACCCCTGGACTTCCGCTCTCATGTCCGAATCTCTCATGGGCCCCCTCCCACAGAGAGTCCTCTTTCGCGTCTGAGCTTCCGGCCGCCTGGGTGCTCGTTTTTTCCTTCTTGCGCCCAAAGTTCTTTTCACCCAGGACTTCCGAGCTTCCTGGGATTGAGCTTTGTCATGAATTATAACCCCGACCAAATACCCTTATCCCCGATAAAAGTCTCCAGATCCTGCGTCCCGGGGCTTCTCGTCTTCTCGTTTCCCCGTCCCCATCTGTTGACCAGCCCATTTTGATCCTACCCTTAGGCAAAGGCCCCCCGGCCCTTCATTTTCGTTGGCCGGTAAGTGAGATTGAGGCACGTTCTGGAGATTTTTCTTTTAGATCCCGGTGATCAAGTCCTCGTTTGTCAGGCGGACACCGGAATCTCTTATTGCGGAGTGGGGTTTCTCCTGGTCCTTAGAAGAGATGTACGTATTTTACCTATTCAACCCTCCCCCCCCCTGCCAGCTGGGTTCTTCTGCTCCTCTAGTACGGAATCCTTCCCGTGGCTCAGGATTGACTGTTCTCTCCCCTCCTGTAAACCGGTCCTTTTCATCGTGAATTTCGCACTATCCCAAATTTCTGAGTCCAAGTATCTTCGCATCCGCAATCTCTGGCCTTTTTCCTCCTCCGAGTAAGGTCCCTCGGCCCCTAAATCTGGTTCTCAAAATTTTCTTTCTTTGATTTATTTCTGTATTTTGGCTTCCTCTAACCATCCTACTTTAATCCTTTCGCTTATTATCGGTAGCCAGCCTTAGAAAGTCTAATAGCTTTTTCCCTCTAAGTAAAAGGCCTTTGGACCCCTGAAACTTGTTCTCCCCCTCTTTAAGGGGTGTTGTTATTTTTTTTTTTTTTTTTTTGTTTTATTTTTATCCTTCATTGTAGATCCCCTCATACCTACCCCTTCATCTATAATTTAGAAGATTTTCCTCGTCCTTTTTCTTTCTGTGGTAATTACACTGATTTTACCTTTCGACCCTCTTTTCTAGTCCTCGCTCTTCCCTTGAATAGTGTGTTACCTTACACTCATTTACTTGGACTATTCGTTTCAACAATGTGCTTCTCTCTCTCTGAGAGTAGATGGCTGTTGATGGAGACTTTCCTTCTGCTTGACCCGTCTCCACCCCGCCAAACTTTTGATTTTCGGGATATGTCATCTCTCTGACGGGGCCCTCCCGCAAACCTCCACTTTGAACTGTGCATCACGTCCTCCCGTTTCCCTGAAACAGCTTGATTTTCGAAGCCTGCCTTTACCGCCCCCGCTCTTCCTCCCGTTTTCAAAGTCTCTCTTTCCTGGTGTTTTTTCTCGATGATGTACTGGCTTGACTCTTAAGAACCCTGGCCCTGATAGTTTTTCGCTTTCACTTTTGACTTTTCACCAGAATTTCGGGCTTTGTTTTTGATACCCGTGTTCCCTATTATGATATCCTTCACTGCACCAAATGTTTCCTCGGGTGTGATGGAAGCGGGTTCCCATCCCCGCCCGGTCGACCTACCCCATCTCTACCGCCAATTTTGTTCTAGACTTGCCCGCACTTATGTGAACCGATCGTTCCCTGGTGGATTCACGGAGTTTTTTCACCCCTTGCTTCCCGTTTCCGCGCTTTTTTTGACCTCGTCCCCTCTTGCAATACATTTGCGTTTTCCTGCACCTAAAACGGGAAGGTCAATCCTCTTCACTTCCTCTTTTTTGGGGGGGGGCTAGACCTGTTACGCCCCCCCCCCCATTAAATTGTTTTTTTTTTTTTTGGCCCACTTGTTCTTTTTTTCCCCTGCCTTTGGGCTCTTTTATTTCTTTCCGAGTTTTTCCGTCGCGGTGGGCAGTCTATCCTTCTTTGGCTGTTTCCATTTGTTGGCCGAATTCCCTAAGATGAGAACATCAATACTGCAATGGTCTCCCCCTGAGTTTTGGACGCAGGGACCCCCCCCCGAGTCCTTTCGAACCGCTCTGGCGATTTTCGCGATCTTTCTTTGGAATAGTTTACTGTGTGCGACTTAATCAGGGGAAGAACGATGAGGACTTCGATCCCTTCCCCCTCTCCTACCATTTCCTGCTCGCTTCTTTTCTTCGTTTGACCCCCTAGAGTGTTGTTTTTTATCAATACCTAAAAATCGTCTCCTCCTGGACGGTCGCGTCCCCCCCTTGCAGCGATCGCGGTTTTTCAGCTGAAGTGGCTTTATTCCTCCGGATCTTAGTAGTTCCTACCATAGGAAGCCCCCCTCCTCATGACGCCTCTACTCATTCCGTTCCTGGAGTTTGTCACGTGGATGGCAACTGCCTGTCAAGGGTAAAAGAAAGGAGAGACTCCTTTAGTACTCCCTTTTCGTTCTTCTCCTTTGCGACTCAGCTTGTCTTTCTTTGTTATACCC